>Ga0316604_10000211_pt1 | contig 85486 bp, 86 predicted proteins | sample OWC_soil_day20_C_FD_207650 | JGI IMG/M metagenome (GOLD analysis project Ga0316604, IMG submission 207650) | Wetland soil microbial communities from Old Woman Creek delta, Ohio, United States - OWC_soil_day20_CT | ecosystem: Environmental > Terrestrial > Soil > Wetlands | place: USA: Ohio... | reverse complement strand
CAACTAGAAACGGATACTATCCAAAAGCGGAGGTCAAGCGTCAGAGTCGAAGCGTTGGATAGTATCCGTTTCGCTTACTCTTCCCCGGCCTGTGCCAAAAAACGCCTTCTCTGCCGCTGGTACACCATTCCAGCCAGGCAAAAGGCAACACCGCCCATCAGACACAACATTCCGATCCCATTTGCCAGGTTCGGCGCATACCCGGAAACCATCAGACTGCGCAAATTGGACGTTACATATGTCATGGGGAAAGTGAACGACAGCCAGAAACTAAACTGATCCATCGACTGCTGCGGCCAGGTATAGCCGGAATAGAGAAAGGCCGGCACCGCATAAATCAATAGTAAACGGTTAAAGTCGACTTCGTCTTTGAAGGCCAGCGCCGCCAATCCGCCCAACGCCGTCACAGCAAATGTGAACGCGGCTCCCAAGACCAAGAGAAGAAGCAGATTGCCCCGGCAGGGAATGGCAAACAGCAATACCGACAGAAGCAGCGAACAGGCGAATGCGATGATTCCGCCCAGCCAGTAGGGAAAAAGTTTGCCGGCAAACAGCAGGATCGGTTTTGCCTCGCCAAAGCGGTCGGCATCATGCTTATCATTCAGCAGACTGCTGCCCAACGCCAACAAAATCCCTTCCTGCAAAGCAGCCATCACCACACCGAGAACAAAAAAATTCAAATAACCTAAGTTTGGATTGTTGAGGACCCGCAGTTGAAAGGTCACCGGAGCGGAATAATGCGCGGCGGAAGCCGGCAGCAGTCCCGCCGACTTCTCAGCCAACTCTTGGCTGACCCGGGCCGAAAAGGTGGCAATAATTTCCTGTGCCGAACTGATAATCGCATTGCCGACCGCGATATTCGATCCATTGGCGGACACCAGCACTTGCGAACTTACCCCTTTTTTTATATCGCGGGCAAAATTGGGCGGTATCGAAATGGCGGCATGCGCCGTTTTGTTCTGGATCGCCATGTTCATTTCTTCTTCGGAAGTCACATATTCCACAATACGGTACCGCTCCGAATCATCAAACCCCTGGACAAGGGCCCGGCTAAGCACAGTCTGGTCCTGATCATACACCACCGTCGGAATGGCATTGACAAGATTCGGGTTATAGAGCAGTCCGAATAAAATTACATAAAACAAAGAAGAACCAAACAGATAGAAAGCACGGCGCGGATCTTTGCGAAAGATCCAATACAGTTCTTGCTTGCAAATCTGCCAAAACATCACTTGATTCCCTCCCCGTCAAGCTTCCGTTGTTCGCCTTCATTGCGGCGACGGCGGAAGGAAACAATGCCGATTGACAGCATGAGCAGCACTCCACCCATGGCTGATAAAACCGTCAGATCACTGTACAGCGCCGGCGCATAGCCAGTCAGCATCAAATCCCGTATATCCACAGCGGCATATGTCAAAGGCAGGATCGAAGAAACAATCTTACTAAAGGTATTCATAGCAAAATCCGGCCAGATATAACCGGAAAACAAAAAAGCCGGCATAATATAGGCGACCGGCAGTTGGATCGCCTGGATCTCGTTCGGCGCAATCGCCGAATAAAACAGTCCAATCGAGCTTACGGCAAAAACGAACGCCGAGCCAACCATCAACAGTTCCAACAAGCTCCCTTTTACCGGCAACAGCAAAAACTGATAGGCAATCACCAAATACGCAAGATAGGAGACAACGCCCCATCCCCAGTACGGCAGCAATTTGCCAAGTACAATTTGCCAGGAAGAAATCCCCTGCCACTCTTCCAACCGCCGGAAAATACCGGTCAGTGTCGTGCAAATTGCCAAAACAATGCCCAACTGTAAGCCATTTGCGCCCAGCCCACCCACAATAAAATTGGCATATCCATAAGTCGGATTATTCAAAATGCGCAGGCCAAACCGCACGGGAGCAGAACTGCCCAAAGCCGTTTCCGGAAGCTGTCCCGCTTTTTCCATTAATTGCTGCCCGGCCCCGGCTGAAAAGGTTTGGACGATTTCCTGGGCCGATCCGACAGCCGGGTTGGCATACAACAGGTTAGTGCCGTTGACAATCAGCAGAACCTGCGTGGCTGACCCTTTTTTGATGTCGCGGGCAAAATCAGGTGGAATCACGATAGCCGCCTGAACTGTTTCCTCCTGCAAATATATATCGACGTCTTCCTGAGCCGTTGCGTAAGCGACAACATGAAACCGTTCCGAGTCCTCAAATGCCTGGATCAGGGTCCGGCTTACTTCCGTGTGGCTCTGATCATACACGATTGTCGGAATATATTTGACAATATTGGCCGAATACAGCATGCCGAACAATAATACATACAATACCGGAACGCCGAACAATACCGCCGCAATTTTCGGCTGACTAACAAACATCATCCTCAATTCGCGTTGGGCGACTGTTAAAACGTTCATATCAACGCGCTCCCGCAGCAATCCGGAATCGCATGCCCGGGCGGACTTGATCCGAGTTTACCCGGATTTTCACATTAAACGTAATCACATCATTTTCACCCCGTTCATTGGTAGAACGGTAGGTGGCAAATTCCGGTTTTTTGCTGATATCAACAATTTTTCCTGTTATCCGTAAGCCGGGATCGCGGCCTTCCAATGTTACTTCATCCTGCAGGTGGTATTTACTCAATTCCGTTTCCCGCACTTTCAAATTGATCCAATTGTCCACCGGATCTTGAATCGCCACAAGCGGCGTTCCCGTCGAAACCATTTCACCCTGTTCCACATATTTGGCGGAAATAATCCCGCTGATCGGCGCCCGGATCTCCGTTTCATCCACATACACTTCAACCTCGGTCAAAGCCGCCTGCGCTTGAGCCAATTTCCCCATTATCGCTGCTTCGTTATCCAGATTGACTCGAGTTTGCAGCAAACCGGCTTCCGCCGTTTCTTGCAGCGACACAGCTTGCGCGTAGGTTGACTGAGCTACTTGGTATTTTAAGCGCATATTATCAAACACTTGCTGCGATACTGCTCCGGACTGCAATAGTCCTTGATAACGCGCATAATCCGTTTCGGCTACAGCCAAATCCGACCGCGCTTTTTCCACCTGCGCCTTCGCCGTCGTCAGCGAAGCCTGGGACGTCCGGTCTTGCAGATTGGTTACTGTGCTTGCTTGGGAGGACTGGGCTTCAAGCGCCTGGATGGCAGCTTTGGCCTGCTCCGCTTTGGCCAGAATATCGCGGTTGTCAATGCGGGCAATCACCTGGCCCGCTTGGACAGCATCCCCTTCCTTGACCAGCAAGGTAGCAACCCGGCCGGCAATTTTCGTATTGATGTCAATTTCCTTGGCTTCCGCCCGGCCCCACGTTTCCGGAATATTGGCCTGCTGCCGTCCGCAGCCACTGAATAAAAGCACCGCCTGTAAACCGAACAGCAATAAAACCAGCGTTTTTCCCCAACCTGTCTTCTGCCATTGTTTTGACACAATTGTTCCCTCCTGCTTATGCTTGTTCAAAAGATTTCTGTTCTTGTCCTATTCTTGCTGCCGTTGTTTGCGAATACCCGGCCAAAAACAATTCCATATATCAATCGGCTGGGTGGCATAATTGCCCGGTCCGTAGCAGTTGATTCGCATCAAGTACCCGTCCATAAGGGAAAGAAAAGCAAATGCCATATCATAAGGGGATCCAGCCCGTATTTCTCCTTGGGCAATCCCTTTTTGTATCATCTTGGTCACATCCTGCTCCAAACGCTTATGGAGATCCATCATACGTTGCAATAATTCTTCCTTCAGTGCAGCGGGCGGAAACAGCCAAATTCGGATCCATAGCGCAATATGAAGCGGTTCCTCCGTAAAATGGCGAGTAGTTTCTTCCAGCAATCCGTACAGTTGTTGTTCCACGCAGAGTGCCCGGTTCCGGTTGATAACTGCATCCCAGCGCTCCACATATGCCGTTGTCATATCAGCAACAACAGCCCAAAACAAAGCTTCTTTGTTTTTATAATGCGCGTAGATGGACGGTTTTTTAATGCCTACTTTTTCGGCAATTTCCGAAAGAGCCGTCCCTTCATACCCTTTTTGCGAAAATAACGGAAGGGCCGCCAGTTTAATCCGCGTTGCTGTCATGATTTCACTTCTTTCTTTTTGCCTACCTATCGTTAGTTAGATTATAGCATATTTTTTTCTCTCTGCAAATATCCATATATTGCAAAAATATGCAGGCAATTTGCTGCAACCATGCTATAATGAGGCTGTAAATAGCAATTAATTTTTCGAAACCCGGTTATCGCCAACCTTGTATTGGCGATTCTGAAAAAATATACAACCAACGATAGGAGCGATAGTGATGGCCCAAGTTTCAAGAGGACACCTGCTGGCCGGGATCATCTTCGGCGACCAGGAAACCGGTGAATACATTTATCTTCCGGGCGGCGAGGTAGGGGTAGAAGACCCCGTCTGTATTTTCGAGACTGCCGACGGGCAGCGGGATGTTCCTATCCAGGAAGCGGTTTTTTTAATTGCCAAATTAACCTTAAAGCCGGTGCGGCACCCGCGTATGGGGTTAAAGGCATATTAAAAAGAATACCTGCTTGCCGTCAATTTGACGGCAAGCAGGTATTCTTTTTTAGCCTTTCTTCCTCCACCGCAAGTCCGGCTTGCGGGCCGCCAGCACTTCATCCAGCCGCTTCACAATCGTATTGTGCGGCGCGCCCAGCAGCAAATCCGGCTCTTCCACAGCCTCCCTGGCGATCTGCCGCATCATGGCGATAAACCGGTCGATTGTTTCCTTGCTTTCCGTTTCTGTCGGTTCAATCATCAACGCTTCATGAATGATCAACGGGAAATACACCGTCGGCGGGTGGCATCCGTAATCCAGGATGCGTTTAGCGACATCCAGAGTCCGTATACCCGGCGCATGTTCCTTTAGCCCGTCAAAAACACATTCATGCATGCAGTGGCGGTTATACGGAACTTTATAGTCATCCGCCAATTCCTTCAACACGTAATTTGCTGTCAGCACTGCATCCCTGCTGACTTGCTTCAATCCATCCGGTCCCAGCGTCCGAATATAAGCATAGGCCCGCAGATATACAGAAAAATTGCCGTAAAAACCATGGATCTTGCCGATCGAACATGGCCGATCGTATGACAAAGAATATCTCCCGTCCTGCAATTCGACAACCGGTACCGGCAAAAACGGAAGCAGGCATTTTTTTACGCCTATCGGTCCCGATCCGGGTCCGCCGCCGCCATGCGGAGTGGAGAACGTCTTGTGCAAATTGAAATGAACCACGTCAAATCCCATATCGCCCGGCCGGGTAATCCCCAAAATAGCGTTGGCGTTGGCTCCATCATAATACAGCAGCCCGCCGGCGTCATGAACGATCTGGGCAATTTCCTGAATATGCGAGTCAAACAAGCCTAGGGTATTGGGGTTTGTGAGCATGAAAGCCGCCGTCTGCGGACCAACCGCCTTGCGCAAGGCGTCCAAATCAACTCCGCCGTCGGCAGCAGACGGGATTTCCACCACTTCCATGCCGTTCATCGACACCGTTGCCGGATTGGTCCCATGCGCCGAATCCGGAATGATCACCTGGGAGCGTTTTTCGCCTCGGCTTTCATGAAAAGCCCGGATCAGCTTAATCCCGGTTAATTCGCCATGCGCCCCCGCGACCGGCTGCAGCGTGCAGGCGTCCATGCCGGCGATTTCCGCCAGATAGGTTTGCAATTCATACATCATACCCAGAGCGCCCTGAACACTTTCTGCCGGCTGTAACGGATGGATTTTGGCAAAACCGGGCAGGCGGGCAATCTGTTCATGCACTTTAGGGTTATATTTCATGGTGCAAGACCCCAAGGGATAAAAACCGGTATCAACGCTATAGTTGCGCCGGGAGAGAGCGGTGTAATGACGGACGGTTTCCACTTCACTGACTTCCGGCAGCTCCGGAGGAGCCCCGCGCAGCAATTCCTTTGGAATGATGTCTGTAATGTTTTTTTCCGGCACATCGGAAACCGGCAAATTTGCGCCAATCCGTCCTTTCCGGCTCTGTTCAAAAATCAACGCTTGATAACTGTAAGAGCTGCTCACTTTTCTCCCCCCAATACGGCCACAAGTTGATCAATTTCTTCTTTGGTTCTTTTTTCGGTAACGCAGAAAAGCATCCTTTCGCTGCCATCCGCAAAAACTTCATCCGTTTCTGTTATGTTTAGTCCGCCGATGATCCCCTGTGACAAAAGCCTTTTTTGTATTTCTTCGGCCGGTACCGGCGTTCTAACCACAAATTCATGAAAAAACGGGCTGGTAAATTCCAAGCTATATCCCGGCAGAGCGGCAATTTTTTCCGCTGCATAGTGGGCTTTTTCCGCACAGAGCGTGGCGACATTTACTAATCCCTGTTTGCCAATCGCCGTTAAGTAAATGGCCGCAGTCAACGCGCACAGCCCTTCATTGGAACAGATATTGGAATAGGCCTTTTCCCGCCGGATATGCTGCTCCCGGGCTTGCAGCGTAAGCACAAATCCGCTGTTTCCTTCCTTGTCTACCGTCCGGCCAACAATCCGCCCCGGCATCCGGCGCATCCATTTTTCCCGGACTGCCATAAAACCGAGATACGGGCCGCCGAAATTCAAGCCGAGCCCCAGCATCTGCCCTTCGCCGACCGCAATATCCGCTCCGTAATCGCCGGGAGGTTTCAGGATTCCCAAAGAAATCGGGTTGACAGCCAGAACCAGCAATCCATCTTGCTGATGGATTTCCTCCGCGATCCCGCCAATATCCTCAATGCAGCCGAAAAAGTTGGGCGATTGCAGCAAAATGCCCGCCGTTTCCGGCTTTACCGCAGCCAACAAAGCCTGCTTATCGGTAACTCCGTTAGTCAACGGAATGACTTCTAGCTGAATTCCCAGATCATACGCATAAGTCGCCAGCACCCGCCGGTAAAACGGATGAATTCCGGCACCGACGAGAACCTTTTTTCGCCCCGTGGCGCCGCAAGCCATGTGCATCGCTTCCGCCAATGCGGTAGCCCCGTCATACAAAGAAGCATTGGCAACGTCCAGCCCGGTCAACTCACAGATCATGCTCTGGTATTCCCACAACGCCTGTAAAGCCCCCTGGCTGATCTCCGCTTGATATTGCGTATAGGCGGTCGTAAATTCCGAACGGGACGCCAAATCGCTGACCACTGCCGGAATAAAATGATCGTAGGCTCCCGCCCCCAAAAAACAAGGGGCAGAATCAACATCCACATTCTGCGCAGCAATTTTACGCATATGTGTTGTTAAGGCTAGCTCACTCAACGCGGGAGGCAACCGAAGATCCTCTGATAAACGAATCGCCGCCGGAATATCGGCGAACAACTCGTCAACATCAGAAATGCCGATCCGCGCCGTCATAGCCTTCCTGTCTTCTTCCGTTGCCGGTAAATAATGCGCGCCGCCCATCATGCTTTCTCCTTAATCAGTGCTTCATACTCACCGGCACTTAAAAGGCCGCTAATCGCGGAAAGATCCGTCATTTCCAGTTCAGCAATCCAACCGCCTCCATAAGGATCCTGGTTCACCGTTTCCGGGCTGTCGGTTAACACCTCGTTTACTTTGCTCACCGTGCCGGCAACAGGAGCAAAGATATCCGATACCGCTTTCACCGATTCGATGACCGCCAGATTACCGTGTGCCGCCAGTTTTTTCCCGATGGCTGGAAGTTCAACAAACACAACATCGCCCAGTTCGTTCTGGGCAAAATCGGTTATTCCTACGACTGCTTTATTGCCTTCAATCCTCACCCATTCATGGTCTTTCGTATAGCGCAAATTGTCCGGAATATTCATCACTATTTCCTCCTAACATAAAATGGCTTTTTCACAACGATTGCTTCAACCGGCTTATCGCGGATTTCAACATCCAATCGGATCCCCGCCATAGCCAAATCCGCTTCAAGCAACGCCAATGCGAAATTTTTATCCAAGGTCGGAGCGTAAGAACCGCTTGTCACTCGTCCCACCGGGCGGCCGAACTGTTGGCAAAGGTAGCCCGCACGGGCAATGCCTTTGCCAACCATTTCTATTCCAACAAGCTTTCTGCTAATCCCTTTATTGACAACTTCTCGTAACGCCTCTTGGCCAACAAACGATTTTTTGTCCAACTTTATGAATTTATCCAATCCGGCCTCCAAGGGAGATATCGTTTCGGATAGCTCATGCCCGTACAATGGCAGCCCAGCTTCAAAGCGCAGTGTGTCCCGGGCTCCTAAGCCTATTGGAACCAACCCATCCGGTTTGCCGGTTTCCAATAGAGCTTTCCATAAACCAACTGCATCGCCCGCATTGCAATAAATTTCAAAACCGTCTTCGCCGGTATATCCGGTCCGCGAAACCAGACAGCTGATCCCGTTGATCGATACATCACGCTGCAGCCAATAATACCGAATTCCACTCAGCTTGGTGAGTGTTAATTTTTGCAAGATCAGTTCAGCCCGTGGTCCTTGAAGCGCCATCTGCGCAACTTTGTCGGAAATATTCTTAACCTGTACGTGATAATTCTTTGCCTGTTCCGAAATCCAGGCAAAGTCCTTCTCGATATTCGCGGCGTTCACGACCAAAATATATTCATCAAAAGCCAACCGGTAAACCAATAAATCATCGACTGTGCCGCCGGCCGGATAACACATGGGCGAATAAAGGATCTGATTAACGGCCGTTTTCGTCACATCGTTGGTAATCAGGAAGTTAATCATTTCTTCTGCCTGCTGGCCCGTAATTTTGATATCTCCCATATGGGATACATCAAACAGGCCGGCTTTTGTGCGAACCGCAGCATGTTCTTCGAGAATGCCTGTGTATTGCACCGGCATCAACCATCCGCCAAACCCGATCATCTTTGCTCCACTAGCAACATGGAGGTCATAGAGCGGGGTTTTTTTCTCCTTCTCCTGCATCCTGTTTCGCCTCACTTTCCTGCATCGACTTACAGCCAAAGAAAACAAAAAAGACAGACAATAAGCGTCGTCGCTTACTCTGTCCTTTTACCTGAGAGATTGCAGCATAATCATCAGCTACCCCTTCGGCGACCGCTTTGCGGTACTCTCCAGAGATTGTCCGGTTAAGGTCCTTTTGCCTGAGAGATTGTGGCGGTACATTGCTCCTTCGGCGCCGTATGTTCCTGCGGACTCTCCCTTAACCATCATCCAAACAAAATATTCTTTTTACCATAACACTACGTAGTGGAAGACTTGGTATAGAACAAGCTCAAATTGTTTCATTATTTAGTTTATTCTACATAAACAAAACAGTTACCTGCCAAGAAAAAAGATTTTTATCCAGCAGGTAACTGTTTTTGTTTATTACACCAGAATTTTTAATCCTCTTAGATGTCCAAGCCGGCTCCTTCTGTCCACTTACGAGCCAATTTCTTATACATTCTGAGTAAAGGTGTCGCTTCTTTCACCGGAAATACCTTGGTTTTTTTGCGCTCGTTTAATGCCGCTGCCACTTCTTCGGCAGTAGCCGAAACCCCATTGAGTCCAACAATATCCAGCGTACGGGCGGCAATATCCATTTTTATAATGTCGCCATCTTCCAAATACGCAATCGGTCCGCCTTCAATCGCCTCCGGGACGATGTGCCCTACTGCCGGTCCACGCGTAGCGCCGGAAAAACGGCCGTCGGTAAATAACGCTACACTGCTGGCAAGCTCAGGCATATTCCAGAGGGCTTCTGTTGTTCTGAGCATTTCCGGCATCCCAGAACCTTTTGGTCCTTCAAAGCGGATAAACATTGCTGTTTTCGGGCTAATTTTTCCGGCAAGCAATTCGGCTACCGCCTCTTCTTCAGAGTCGAAAACCCGTACGTTGCCCGTAAAATTATGAATGGCCTCGTCTACTCCGGATAATTTGATCACCGCTCCTTCCGGGGCAAGGTTTCCTTTCAGGATCTTAATATTTCCCTGTGGTTTGACCGGATCCTGGCGAGTTTTGACAATTTCACTGGCGGAGACTTTATAATTGGCCAAGTAACTGTTTACTTCCTTAAACCAGCCTGTTTGTTCCAGTTGATACAGGTTTTCACCGACCGTTTGACCGGTAACCGTCATAGCATCCAGGCAAAGGATATCCTTCAATTCACGCATAAGGGCAGGAACGCCGCCACCGTACCAGAATAAATCAGTTGGCCATTTTCCGCCTGTTTTCAAGCTAACCAATACGGGAACTTCGCGGTTAATCGCGTCAAATTCCTGCTGATCGATGGTAATACCCACTTCACGGGCAATAGCCGGCAAATGCAGCAACGCGTTCGTAGAACCACCCAGCGCAGCATGAATAATCAAGGCGTTGGTAAAATTCTTTTTGCTGATGAACTTGCGGGGAATTAAATTATTCTTTACATTTTCGATGATTTGACGGCCGGACCGGCGGGCATATCGCGTCAAATGTGCAGTGTAGGCAGGAGCCAATGCGTTCCCTGGCAATGACATACCCAGTGCTTCGGACATGCACTGCATTGTACTGGCCGTGCCGATAAACTGACAGGCGCCGGCGCTCGGACAGCAGTTCATGGAATAATACATCAGTTCTTGCTCGCTGAGCTCGCCTTTTGTATATTTGTCGCCTGCACCATAGAGGATCTCTGAAGACATATAGTCAGGGCCGCTGAGCATGGACCCGCCGCAAACGTGGAGTGTAGGCATGTCAAGGCGCATCATCGTGATTAACTGCGCCGGAACCGATTTATCACAAGAGGACATAAACACACTGCCGTCATACGGTGACGCCATGGCATGAATTTCGAACATAAAGGACATAATTTCCCTGCTTGCCAGCGAATAATTCATTCCGTCATGCGCCATGGCAATCCCATCACAAATATCAGTAACTGCATAAACAGCCGGTTTTCCTTGTGATTCGTAAACGCCGATTTTAGCTTCTTCCGCCAAGGTTCCCAAGTGGACGCTGCCCGGATGGCTGTCGCCATGAACTGTATCGATGAGAATTTGCATTTTCCCTAAATCAGGCGCATCCCATTGCATTCCAGCCCGCAACCCATCTCCTTGGTAATTGACTTTCCGTAAATTTTGACTGCGACAACAACTCATTTTCCATGACCTCCTACTATTTTATCCTTTACACGACCTGTAATACTTGATCCGCGGCGCCAACACCCACAAGGTTCAGCGGCTCGCTTCATGCCCAGGAATAACAGGCCGTGGTTCGAATCCTTACCTATTTTTCGTACGTTGTTAACTTTCAACGATCCGGAAGAAGCTCCAAGACTTTTCGTAATGAATTACTTTTCCCGAAACCGCCTGCTTTCGTAACCAAGTGCAAACCATTGCAATGATCCCCGACAACTTTGCCGAGCGGTATTCCCGGAAGCAATTCCCGTTCTAATGCAATTACCGAAATTTCCAAAGTATTACAGATGCTTTTCGCGGTTCCGCCACCGGATGTAACCAGGTTCAGTACTTTGTATTGTTCAACTGCAGCCTTCGCAATCCGACCCAATAAAGAGGATACCAGAAGGCCAAATTTTTCAACCTGCTGAGATAAGCTTAATGCTCCGGCATCATTCCGGTTCTCCAAAAGAGTATCCATTACAACCACCGGAATTCTTTTCGCCTGCAAGGTTGCCCCTATCCGACCTATCACTCGCTCAAATTCTTCCTCCACTCCGCCCTCATAAATCAACGCGGACTGAACGGCAATCAACTCCGCACCAGGATAGTTCAACACGTCAAAAATTTGTTCTGCAGTAATCTTGTTTAACGTCCCCGAAACGATCAGCGTTCCCTCTCGCAAGTTTGCAGGGTCCAATTCAATGGGCTTCCAAGCAATCGACAAACTACCCGCTAAGCCTGCTGATCCTACTGTAAGATAAGGAATTTCCAATTGACTTAAGGCGATCGCAATAAAGCGCAAATCCTCATCAGTCACCGCATCAATGACAATCAGTTTGACACCAGCCAGATGCAATTCAGTAATTTTTCGAACGAGATTTTCTCTACCCTGCCGTACTTCCGCCAAATTTAATACGGCAACCGGTTCGGCAGGATCCAATTTGATAACCGAAGGAATGTAGCATACCGGTACGGGAACACAGCAGTCGCCCCATTCTTGAACAATCTGCAGATAGCCATTTTCCACAATTCTTCCATGTGCAGGATAGGATGGGACAATAATTGCCAAAGAAAGGGACAATGCATCCATCATTGCTTTCACTTCGGAAGTAATGCATCCACGAAGCGTAGAATCTATTTTTTTATAAAAATGCCTAAACCCTAGATCCTGCAATTTATTGCATACTTGGTAAACACGATCATAGGCTATCTCCGGCGAGACTTTCCGCGTGTCAGTATTAACGGCGATCACATCGGTCATATTGCAATAACTTACGACCTCCAGATGATTCAATATGACTTGGACATCATGCCCAAATTTACGAAATTGTATCCCCGCGTCATTGGCTCCAATCAGATTATCGGCCACAATTGCCAGGCGTTTCATAACTTTCACTCCATTCGGCTTTCGTTATAATTATATGCATATTTTATGCCAAGTTTTTTTCTCTATATTATTACGATTTAATTTCTTATAGTTACTGCCTTTTTTCTGCATAGCAATCCATTTTCAGTTTTCTCCTCAGATATAAATCATTGCAAAAATAAAAGCCTGGTATATGCAAAAGAAAATATACCCGGCTAAAAATCAGCTATTAATTAAGTTTTTTACCATCTTGCAAATTGTAATCATTTATTTCATTTTGCAATTCTTTCATTTTTCGCCAAACTGTAGTCGTGCTGATCCCTAACATTTTTGCTGTCTTATCTTGATTTCCTGTTTCACGCAACACTTGCGAAATGATTGCTTTCTCCATCTCCTCTAAAGTTCCCTCCGGCACCACCCGAACCTTGTTATCCGAATGATTGAAATCAAAATCCAACACTTTCTTTATGTCTTCGACTTTCACAACCGGATCTTTTTTCATTACCATCATACGTTCAATAACACTTTCCAGTTCCCTTACGTTTCCCGGCCATTCATACTGCTGCAAGAGGTTTATCGCTTCGGCGCTAAATTTCAAACGCTGCCGGGACAGCCTGTTACTCATTTTATCGTTAATATTTTCAACCAAACGAGGGATATCTTCTTTTCTGGCAGCGAGAGGAAGCAAACGCAATTGCAGTATATTAAGACGATGATACAGATCTCGCCGAAATAATCCTTTTTCTATCAGCTCCGGCAAATTTCTATGCGTTGCCGCAATAATCCCAACATCCACCGGAATAACCGTATCCCCGCCGACACGCATAATGACTCGTTCTTGAACAACCCGCAGCAGCCTGGCTTGCATCGCTAATGAGATTTCTCCAATTTCATCCAAAAAAATGGTCCCTGTATCCGCTTGTTCGAACAACCCTTTTTTTCCATTTTTGCGCGCGCCGGTGAACGCCCCATATTCATAGCCAAAAAGTTCACTTTCCAGCAGACTTTCCGGCAGCGCAGCGCAGTTGACAGCTACAAACGGACCTGCAGCCCGCCTGCTATGATTATGGATGCTTTGCGCGACAATCTCTTTGCCGGTTCCAGTTTCGCCAATAATAAGAACAGAGGAATCAACACTTGCATAACTTTTAGCGATTTCCAACATTTCCTGCATATTTTCATTGACGGTAATAAAATCTTCAAAACAATACACGGCTTTATGACCGCTTTTCTCCGGAGATTTGCCCGTTTTTTCTTTGAAAGGCTGGGATGATTTAAAGATCGCCAACACAGCACCAACCGTATGTTTACGTATAATTACCGGAACCACTCGGCAGGCCAACTGTTTATCCGATCCTTCGGCAAACGGCATTACTCTGGATTGGCCATATTGCATGGCGTCCTCAAAATTGATATCAGGAAAAATATCAGCAGCAAAATATCCCAGTAATTGTTCTTTATTCATCTTTAAAAATTTTTCTGCCACATGATTTACATACGTAATCTTCCTTTGATCGTTAATCGCTATAATTCCTTCACCCGTAAATTCGATAATGTTTTTGATTTGTTCTAATTGCGCCCAATTTCTTCGTCCTTCCGAAATCAGCTCCTGCACCTGCCGCACAGATTTCAGCAGTGTTTCCTTCCCCACCGTGATGGGAAAATACGGCATTTTATCTAGCCCACCGTTCCGCTGTCCGTCACTTGGATCGACAACATCCAGTACTTCCTGAACCATGGCTTGAATCGCAGTTGCACCTTCGCCGGGGAGTTTTGGTAAAGGTTTTGTGTGAATTCCCATTATTTCGGCAATCGTTTTGATCTCATCCTGAATTGTATCCGCAATTATCCCTATAAATTCATTATTATGCTCCTGACCATCTTCTTTTTGTGCCAGGAATTTCTGCACAAGCTGCAGCCCTTTCAGGATATCGAGATCGCTAGGCCGGAGAGAAACTAACGGAATGTTGATCGTTGGTTTTATGGTGCTTGCAAAAATCGCATGACAAATAAGCGCGTCAGCTCCTTTTTCACAAAGCTGCTGAGCAATGATAACCGCATCGTCCTTCGAAGCTATGGCAATATGAATTTTTTCTCCCCATTCGGTAAATAACTTTAGAGCGTGCAGCGAAAATTCTTTATTGGGAACAATAAGTGCAATTTTATTGGTCTGCATAGCCAGCTTACCTCCCAGCCCTTAAAATCGGCTTTAATTAAATACCTTTTGGGAAAATTTTATTTATCCTGTATAATAAGATATTATCCACAGGATTACAATATTATCAACCTAATTGTGAGGAATTTATGAAAAAACTTTTACCCCATGAATATTCCGCGCCGATCTGGCGGTCCATCCTGGAGTTTGACCTGATCGAGGAGAACGACAAAATCTTAATTGGCTTATCGGGCGGCAAAGACAGCATGTTTTTGACCTATGCCCTGTCCATCATTCGCCGGTATGCGCCAATCCGCTTCGATTTGGCCGCAGTGACCATCGATCCAATGTTCACTACCAACTTTGATATAACCGCTTTGGAACGTTTCTGCCGCGAACTGGATATTCCTTTTATTAGCGAACAAGTGAATATTGCCGCTGCCATTGCCGAATCCGGCAACAAGTCGCCTTGCTTTACCTGCGCTTTTTTCCGCCGCGGCGCAATTAACCGGATCGCCAAGGAAAAAGGCTTTAACAAAATCGCCTATGCCCACCATCATGACGATGCCGTGGAAACCTTCTATATGGAGCTTCTTTATTCCGGCCAATTAAAAACGTTTCTGCCCAAAACATATCTCGACCGTACCGGACTTACACTGATACGGCCTCTCCTGTATTTCCGGGAAATACAGCTTGCCCAGTCGCCATCGCTGCATGGCTATACGCCGGTCGCCAGCCCTTGCCCGTACAACGGAAAAACAAAACGCCAGGAAATCAAAGAACTGCTGGTAGAAATGGAAAAAAGCAATCCCGGTCTGTATACACACCTGGCTTCGGCGATGCGGGCGAAAGAAACGGCGGAACTTTGGCCGGCCGCCCCAACAAGAGAGGAATTGAAGGCCAAACATATGGCCTTCTGGCGTAAAGGCAAACCAAAATAATGTACTATTGTTAATTATTCCTAATATAAACGTTCAAAATGTTACATACTGTGCATGTTAGAAAAACATATTTACAACCGTGCAGAGTTATGCTATTCTAAATCAAGACAATATTATACATCATATCGGCGATGACAGGAATAGTAGCTGGTGCGGGTTTCTTTGCAGAGAGTTGGGATTGGTGAAATCCAACAGAAACACAACAGTGAAAGCCTCCCTGGAGCTGTTAGCTGAACGAGCGTCAGTAAGCGCGACCGTACCTTGGCGTTAACAAGACAAAGTGAGCCCATGCGGCTAATTCAGGTGGTACCACGGGAAGATAATCCCGTCCTTTTCAGGACGGGATTTTTTGGTGCACAAAAAAACATATTTTTTTTCTGGTGCACATAAGTTCAACCAGCGGCCTCCACCGTCGCCATGAAAGATCGGTGCAAACCGGGTTTTCTAATCTACCTTTATTTATCCATTTTAAAAAATTAACGATAAGGAGTTGTTTTTATGAAAAAATTACTCGAATTATTAGAGAAGGATTACACCCAGACTCCGGAGACACTCTCGAAATTGCTCGGACGTCCAGCGGAGGAAATTGCCGCGCAGATTCGCCAGTTGGAGCAAGAGAAAATCATTGTTAAATACCATACAATTGTCAACTGGGAAAAAGCCGGCGAAGATGTAGTTTCGTCTATCATTACCGTGCGGATCACGCCACAGCGCGAAGTAGGTTTCGATGCGATCGCCGAGCGCATTTACCGTTTCCCGGAAGTCAGAAACCTCTTCTTGTTGTCGGGAGCATTTGACTTATTGGTTATGGTCGAAGGAAAAACCATGAAAGAAGTCGCCCACTTCGTCTCTACCAAATTGGCAACGATCGAAGGCGTTATCAGCACAACCAGCCACTTTGTCCTCAAAAAATACAAAGAGGAAGGCGTAATCATTGAAGACCGGGAAAAAGACCGCAGACTGGTGGTGACACCATGACCTGGGCCGACCGTATTTCCCCCACTGTCAAAGCTATCCCACCTTCCGGTATCCGCCGGTTTTTCGACATCGCCGCCGAGATGGAGGACGTGATTTCCCTCGGCGTCGGCGAACCGGATTTTATCACGCCCTGGCACATTCGGGAAAGCTGTATCCACGGCTTGCATCTTGGCTATACTTCGTACACCTCCAACGCCGGTTTATTGGAATTGAGGGAAGAAATTGTCCGCAAAATCCAAAAAGACTTTGACGGCCTGACCTACAATCCCCGTACAGAAGCCTTGGTTACGGTTGGCGTCAGCGAAGCCTTAGACCTGGCAATGCGCGCCATTCTTTCTCCCGGAGATGAAGTCCTCATTCCCGAACCTTGCTACGTTTCCTACCAGGCTTGTACACTCCTGGCCGGCGGTGTTCCTGTTCCGGTAGCGACGACCATGGAAAATAATTTTCAGGTAACCGTAAAGCAACTGGAAGAAAAACTGACAAGCCGCACAAAAGTTTTGCTGTTGGGTTATCCGAATAATCCTACCGGCGCCATCTTGCCCCGACAAGAATTGATAGCGATCACGGAGTTCGCGAAGCGCAACGATTTAATCGTTATATCCGACGAAATCTATGCCAGCCTCACCTACGAAGGGAAGCATACTTGCGTCGCCAGTTTACCGGACATGAAAGACCGGACCATTCTGTTGAACGGCTTTTCCAAATCGCATGCCATGACCGGTTGGCGGATCGGCTATGCGTTAGGAAACCCCGATTTCATCGGCGCAATGACGAAAATCCATCAGCTCACAATGCTGTGCGCACCCATTACGGCTCAGTTTGCAGCCCTTGAAGCGTTGCAAAACGGTGACAGCAGCGTCCAAAAAATGGTTGCGGAATATGATACCCGCCGCCGCTTCATGTTCAAAGGCCTGCGGGAAATCGGTCTGAATTGTTTTGAACCAAAAGGCGCATTTTACATTTTCCCGAGTATCAAAGAGACCGGGTTGACTTCACTGCAGTTTGCGGAAGAACTCTTGAAAGCGGAACGGGTCGCCCTTGTTCCCGGCGATGCTTTCGGAGCTTGCGGCGAAGGTTTTATCCGCTGTTCCTATGCAGCATCCTTAGCCAAACTAACGGAAGCTCTGGAACGGATTGACCGGTTCATGAAAACCAGCCTGCCGCGCCTTGTAAAGTAAATTAAAAGGATACTATCCAACGCTTTGACTCGGTTGCTTGACCTCAGCGTTTGGATAGTATCCCTTTATTTTTTATTCGTACTCACCTTTGTCAGCGTTCTGCCAAAAGGTCGGCGATAATCTCGCGTATCTCCTGTTCAACGCTGTGGGGAGCATACACACAGCCCCACCCTTGCTGGAACTGGAACAAGCCATCATAGGCAACATCGTGGTAGGATTGCAATACATGCGGTATTTGGCGTTCCTGCAAGATAGAGTCTAGTAATCGCGCTTCAATTTCGTTTTGCAGTACGGCGACTTTTACATATTCATTCATAATAAGCGTTCCCTCCGAAGTTATTGAAGGATGCGCCGGGCGCCCAAATAACGCGGCTGCCAATAAGGATCACTCATGCTCCGGATGGCAATGCCACGGCTTGAGGTAGCGCTGATAAATTTATTGTCGCCTAAATAAATTCCGCTATGGGATACACCTTTGTCGGTCGTAGAAAAAAACACCATATCACCGGCCCGGAGTTGTTTTCGGGCAACCGCTGCTCCGGATTTGTACTGAATATCAGCCGTCCGGGGCAATGTTATGCCATGCTTTTTATAAACATACTGTACAAACCCGGAACAATCAAAGCCCCGTGGAGTGGTCCCACCATACCGGTATGGCACACCAAGATATTCAAACGATGTATTGATAACTGCTTTTGCCTTCGGAACCATGGCCTTATCCTCCGGCATAGTCTTGTTCATCAAAGCCTGATATGTTTTGTCTTCGACGATACCGGTTACAATTAGCTTGTGGTTTTTTTGAAACGCTTTAACTGCGGTCGCAGTTTTCGCAGTAAACATTGGCCCTTCCGCGACGGCCCGGAAACCGGCCTGCCGAAGTTTGCTGTTGATCGCAGCCACCTCAGTTCCCTGGTCGCCTTCGGAGTAATAATAACCGGAGGCCGATACAGGATTGAACCAATTCATGCTGATAAAAACTGTTGAGATTAGTAAAATTCGTATAAACCTACGCATTATCACACCCTCCGCTCAGTTTTTAAGTATTATACCCAAGCTCTATTTGCGGCGTTTTTGCAGCTCAGCCAGCAACTCGCTGGGAGCAACATTGTGGAACGCTAATAATACGAGGCAATGATACCACAGATCCGCCATCTCATAAAGCAATTCTTCTTTGCTGAGGTTTTTCGAAGCAATGACTGTTTCGGTCGCTTCTTCGCCCACTTTTTTCAGAATTTTATCCTGGCCTTTTTCAAACAGGTACGTTGTGTAGGACCCCTCTTTGGGGTTCGCTTTACGGTCACTGATGACGCCGTAAAGTTCATGCAGGATCGTCGATACCGACTGCCCATAAATTTGCGCCGGGTCGACAATTTTTTCCGCCTGTTTTTCTTCACTCAACAAACTCCGGCTGAAACAGGAAAAAGTTCCTTCGTGGCAAGCGGCTCCAACTTGCGTGACTTTAATCAGCAGCGTATCGGCATCACAATCGTATAAAATATCATGGACTTTTTGAATATGGCCGGAAGTCTCTCCTTTTTGCCACAGGCTCAACCGGCTGCGGCTGTAAAACCAGGTTACGCCGGTTTCGAGCGTCTTTTGCAGTGATTCCTTGTTCATATAGGCCATCATTACTACTTCATTGGTTGAAACATCCTGGACCACAGCCGGGATCAGCCCGTGGGCCCCAAATTTCAATTCATCAAAATTAATCATAACCGCACCTCCAGATTCCGTTGCCGCAAATATTCTTTTACTTGGCGGACCTTGAACTGCCCATAGTGGAATACCGAAGCAGCCAATACCGCATCGGCTTTGCCCGCCGTTAATACATCATAAAAATGCTGCAATTCGCCCGCTCCGCCGGAAGCAATAACCGGCACGTCGACCGTTTCAGAAACCAGGCGGGTAAGCGGAATATCATACCCGTCTTTTGTTCCGTCCTTATCCATGCTGGTCAGCAAAATCTCTCCCGCCCCAAGGTCAACCGCCTGCCGGACCCACTCCAACACATCGATGCCAGTCGGAGTCCGCCCGCCATTAATGTACACTTCCCATTTTTCAAAACCAATCTGCCGGGCGTCAACCGCCAGCACGATGCACTGCCGGCCGAAACGGGCCGCGCCGTCGGCAATTAATTGCGGATTTTTGATCGCGGCCGTATTCACCGATACCTTATCAGCGCCGGCCTGCAGCATTTTGCGGATATCGTCTACCGTCCGGATTCCGCCGCCCACGGTAAACGGGATAAACACCTCTCCCGCAGTCCGATGAACCACGTCTACCATCGTGTTCCGTTCATCGGAAGAAGCGGTAATATCGAGGAAAACAAGCTCATCGGCCATTTCCCGATCATAAACGGCGGCTAAATCCACCGGATCGCCGGCATCACGCAGGCCGACAAAATTCGTACCTTTTACAACCCTGCCGTCTTTTACATCCAGACATGGAATAATTCGTTTTGTAAACATTATACCACATCCTTCCTGGCGATGCGGATTGCTTCCGCCAGCGACAGCGCTCCGGTATAAATCGCTTTGCCGACAATAACGCCCTCTATTCCTTTACTGCTTACCGCAACCAAGTCGATAATATCCTTGATGTTGCTGACGCCGCCAGAAGCAATAACCGGTATTCCGGCCTTTTCCGCCAATTCTACCGTCGCCGTAATATTTACCCCGCTAAGGGTTCCGTCGCGCGAAATATCCGTATAAATAATTCGTTGGACCCCTGCCGCCGCCATCCGGACAGCCAGCTCACCGGCAGCGACTCCGCCGGAAATGCCCCAGCCATCCACTGCAACCTGTCCATCGCGGGCGTCAATTCCCACCACAATCCGGTCGCCGTACAAACGGCAGGCGTCCGCCACCAATTGCGGCTCGCGCACTGCCACCGAACCCAAAATCACACGCCGCACACCGGCCGCTAAAACTTGTTCTATGTTGTCCAGTGTGCGGATGCCGCCGCCCAATTGCACTGGAATAGTGACGGCTGCCACAATGTCCCGTACCACATTCAGATTGCGCGAATCACCGGCCAAAGCGCCGTCTAAATCAACCACGTGAAGGTATTCTGCGCCTTCCGATTGCCAGCGGCGCGCCATATCGGCCGGATATTCGGAAAATACCGTTTCCTGGTCAAAACGGCCTTCAGTCAGCCTTACACACTTTCCGCCGCGAAGATCTATTGCCGGAAAAATAATCATACGCTCATCCCCTTAAACCCCTCTAAAATCAGCATCCCTACACTGCTGGACTTTTCCGGATGGAATTGAACGGCCTGCACATTGCCACGACCGACAGCGGCTGTTACCGATCCGCCATAGTCAGTCACCGCCGTAACCAATTCCGGATCATCCGGTACCGCATGGTAGCTGTGGACAAAGTAAACGTACGAATTTGCCGGTACAGTGGCAAACAATGGACTTGGGCGTTCAATGCGGATGCTATTCCAGCCCATATGAGGAATTTTAAATCCCGGCGCCACAATTTTACGAACCATTCCGGGGAAAATCCCCAGTCCGGCAACACCCGGATCTTCTTCGCTCCCATCAAATAACAATTGCAACCCCAAACAGATACCGAGAAACGGAACGCCGGCTGCTATAACCTGGCGAATAACCGGGACAAGGCCGGACTTCTCCAAGTTCCGCATACAATCGCCAAACGCGCCAACCCCCGGCAGAACTACATGATCCGCAGCAGTGATAACCTGGGGATCACTGGTAATCGTCGCATCAGCGCCCAGTTTCGCCAGCGCTTTTTCCACGCTATATAAATTCCCCATCCCATAGTCAATAATTGCAATCATACTCACAGTACTCCTTTTGTAGACATGACGCCTTGAATTCTCGCATCGATTTGTACCGCCTCGCTCAAAGCCCTTCCAAAAGCCTTGAAAATGGCTTCCACACAATGATGCGCATTTTTTCCCGCTAACAAGCGGACATGGATCGTCATCCCCGCGTGCACCGCCACAGCCCGAAAGAATTCTTCCGTTAATTCACTGTCAAAACCGCCGATAGCGGGAGCGGAAACTTCCGCCGAATAAGCCAAATAGGGGCGCCCGCTGATATCCAAAGATACCATGGCCAGCGCTTCATCCATCGGCACAAACGCTGTACCATAGCGGCGGATGCCTTTCTTGTCACCCAAGGCCTTGGTCAAAACCTGGCCCAGCGTAATCCCAACATCCTCCACCGTATGGTGGCCATCGATAACCAAATCGCCATTCGCCCTGACCAACAAATCAAACAGGCCATGTTTGCTCCAAAGTGTCAACATATGGTCAAAAAAGCCGATCCCAGTGCTGATCTGCGACTTGCCTTCACCGTCCACATTCAATTCGATGCTAATTTGGGTCTCTGACGTTTCCCGTTGAACAGTTGCCGTCCGTGCCATGCTATCACCTCATAAAATATGTATGAATCAATATAAGTAAGCCTTAGGTTCGGAGGGGTTATTGCCCCCTCCGAACCCTTAGAGCGAACTTAGTTCGAGTGTTATAGCCTGTTGATCGCCGACCTAAGAGGGTGGGGTCTTACAGGCTGTTAACGAGATAAAAAAGGATATACGAGCTTGTTCTCACTGCGTATCGCCGCTTTCCATCAAGCATTTCAAATCGTTCACGATCCCGTGGATCCGGTCAAATTTCATCTTCATGCTCACCCGGTTGGCAATAAAGCGAGCGGTCGACTGATGGATTTGGGCAATTTCCAATAATTGATTTTCCTTCAAGGTCCGGCCCGTCTCCACAATATCGACAATGATTTCCGCCAAGCCTACCATGGGCGCCAATTCGATCGATCCGTTCAGCTTAATGATCTCCATCTGAATGCCCATATCGCGGAAAAACCGCTCCGCCACATTCGGATATTTTGTCGCCACACGCATATGGGCATAATCACTGATTTTGTCTTTTTTAATAGCCTGGGGAACTGCTACCATCAAGCGGCACAGTCCGAACTTCAAATCCAGCAATTCATAAATATCTTTACTTTCTTCCAGCAAAACATCTTTGCCAATAATACCGATATCGGCAGCACCATATTCTACATATGTCGGCAAGTCAGCCGTTTTAGTAATAATAAACCGTACCTTCTTTTCCTCATTACTGATAACAAGTTTACGGGATTTTTCATATACATCATTAGCAGAAACGCCAATTTTGTTTAATAGATCTACCGATGGGGCAAATAACTTTCCTTTTGGCAATGCTATCGTAAGATAATCCATATCCGGTGATGTCATAATATCCTCCATCCCTTTACTTTATTAAAGTATTAACATATTAGCAATCATATCATTCAATGCAAAAAAGGTCAACACCTAATGTAGGATTTTCATTGTCACTGTAGAAATAGTATGCAATGTACTTCATTTTCGTTACAGTAGAGGAGAATTATCGTGGCCGATGCGCTTAATATCGTCGTAGTAAACCAATTAGCTGACCGCCATGTTGCCAGCATTAAAAACGCAGCACCTGACGCCAACATTATCATTACTGACAAACAGCACGTTTCTGAACATATGCCGGATGCCGATATTCTGGTTACCTGGGGCACTTATGACACCCGGCCCCTGTACCTCATGGCGCCAAACCTAAAATGGATCCATGCCCTCAGCGCCGGAGTCGAATCGTTATTGTTCCCGGAATGTGCAGCCGGTGATCTGTTGCTGACTAATTCCAAAGGAATTCATGGCATCCCCATGTCAGAACACGTATTTGCCCTGATACTCAGCTTCACAAGGAGTCTGAACCTTTGTCTGCGCAACCAGGACCGTAAGATTTGGGGCCAGCGGATTCCCTTACAGGAAGTTCATGAAAAAACAATCGCAATTGTCGGTCTGGGCAGCATCGGTCGGGAAATCGCCAAAAAAGCGAAAGGCTTTGGGCTGAATGTCGTTGCCACAAAACGGACAATAACGAAGGAACTGTTTGTCGATACCCTGTATCCGGCCGAGCAATTATTGGAAATGCTGGCAGTCGCCGACTTTGTCGTTGTAACACTGCCCTTGTTGGAAGAAACACGGGGAATATTTCAATTGGAACAATTTTCGGCGATGAAAAAGTCCGCTTATTTCATTAATATTGCCAGAGGAGCTTTAGTAAACGAAGCGGACCTGATTACCGCCCTCCGGGAAGAAAAAATTCAAGGAGCCGGGTTGGACGTATTCGAAGAAGAACCTCTGCCGGAAAACAGTCCTTTATGGGAAATGCCGAATGTGATTATCACACCGCACGTCGCTGCTTTTTCCCCAGTTTATCTCGATCGGGCCGTCAAATTATTCACCGATAACCTGACACGTTTTATTGAAAATCGCGAACTGTTGAATATCATCGACAAAGAAAAAGGATATTAAGCTTTTGTCTAACTATTTATAGAAAGCCGATAACATGCCTTAGTGCATATTATCGGCTTTTCTTAGTACGATAAGCTCCATTGGGTCATTGTCCGCCGGAGCTTCATGATGTTGGCGGATAATTTCGACCAGCAAAGGATTCTCTTGAAGTTGTGCCAAAAGTTCTGCGCCCCTTTGCCCATGATGAAAATAAATATAAAAGGCATGCCGCAAGTTAGCAAGCCGGCTGCCACGGCCCAACCGCCCCCATCGCTTGGCCCAAAAAGGGAAACAGGCGTGGGCTAATACCGTAAGGACTTTATCGGCCGTACTCACATCGCCGCGCGCTTTTCCTACATCATGCAGTAAAGCGCATTTCAACAACAGCGATTGGTCAACCCCCGGAATACCTTGCGCAAGGGATTGAGCCGAATACGCCACATTCAACGCATGCCGCTGATCCGGCAAGTTCATCCGCCAAAACAACTTTTGTTCTTCTCGTGTTAGATTGCGGGCTACAAACTGTTCGTCTGCCGGTGAAATGCTGGCCATAAGGGCCGCAGCCAGTTGCTTGACTCTATTTAACATCTCATTTTGATCCCGCCACAAACACCAATTGATCATAACCTTTACGCAGTTGGCTGTCTGCCGCTTCCTCCCGGCTTTGCGCCTGCAACGCCAGTTCCACAGAATGACCTTCCTTTCTCAGTTTTGCAGCCTGCTGAATTGCTGCCGGCAAACCATTGTCATCCCAGCCGATATAAATGTTCTTCGGAGCAGAGGCCACAGCAATTCCCTGGCGCTCCATCGCGAGCATCACCCGTTCAATGCCTAAGGCAAAGCCGGTTGCCGGGCATTGTACTCCGAAAGAGGCCACCATATTATCATAGCGCCCGCCGCCGCACAGGGGGAAGCCTAAGCCAGGCGTGTAGCCTTCGAAAACCATTCCGGTGTAATAGTCAAAATCGCGAATAATCCCCAGGTCAAAATTAACATATTTATCAACGCCGTAGCTTTTTAACAAATTGTAAATTTCCGCCAAATTATCCAGTGCCGCTCTGCTGACCGGGTTGTTTACCGCCTGGTATGTTTTCTCCAGCATGTCTTCACGACCATGCAACAACGGAATTTGCTGCAGAAGCTTTTGACCTTCCTTCGTTACACCGCTTTTCGCCAGCACTTCCTCCAAACCGACCAAATCGCGGCGGACCATGCGCTGTTTAATTTGCCATTCCTGCTCGGGCTTCAAATCCAGTTCCTTCATAATTCCGTGGATAAATTCGACTTGTCCCAGGCTGATCTGAAAGTTTTGCAAGCCGGTATCCAGCATCGATTCAACCGCCAATGCCACCATTTCCGCATCGGCTCCCGGCCCCGGCACGCCCATCAGTTCTGCGCCGGCCTGGTAAAATTCGCATTGCCGGCCTGCTTGCGCCTGTTCATACCGAAAAACATTGGTGAGGTAAAACAACCGCAGCGGCGTTTCGGTTTCCCGCAGCCGCGTCGCGGCAACGCGGGCCAACGGTGTCGTCATATCAGCTCGCAGCGCCAATATCCGGTTGTTTTTATCAAAAAATTTGAACATGGAAGACAGGGCATCGTCACTAACACCAACAGCCAGGGTCTCCAAATATTCAAAGGTAGGCGTTACAATCTCATCGTACCCCCAGCGGGCAAATAATTGCGCCAAAGAACTTTCTATCACTCGTTTCTGGTTCGCTTCATACGGTAAAAAATCCCGGGTTCCATAAGGTATCTGCGGTACAAAACCATTTTTCTTCATCTGTCTCTATACTCCAATCTTATTCTGTTACGTCATTTTTGTTGGCGTTCTTTAACCGTTCCAATATTATTTTATAGCCATCCGCCCCATAGTTCAAACAACGTTTTACACGGCTGATCGTCGCAGTACTGGCGCCGGTCCGTTCTACAATTGTATCATAAATACAACCTTCATCAAGCATTCTGGCTACTTCCAGACGTTGAACCAACGATTTCAATTCGCCAACTGTACAAATATCTTCAAAAAACTGATAACAGTCTTCTTTGGTTTCTAAAAGCAAAATCGCCTGAAACAACTGATCGGTCAATGCGTCTTGCAGTTTCGGATTTACAGACATTATCATCGCTCCTCATGGCAGAGATTTATTATGGTCTTGTATTCGCCTTGCAACGCAATTTTCCTTCTGCATGTCTTTTATTCGTTAAATTATAAAAATATCCAACAATAAAATTAAGAGATCCACAAGAAGCATATTTCATATAAAGACGTTTGTATGTGTCCATGGTATAAAACTTACAGCTTCAGTATTGACAGATATTTTGTAAAATGATATGATTCCAATTAAATTTGATATTAAGCGCTTTTTCATCAAGAGCCGGCTGAGGGACGGGCCCAATGACGCTGCGGCAACCATTCGCTTATTGCGAAACGGTGCCAATTCCTTCAGGAAATATTCCTGAAAGATGAAGAATGGTATATACCAACCTCTTCATCGCATGAAGAGGCTTTTTAGTATCTATTTATTGCAACCAGAAAATAATTTAATGATTAAAACAAGGAGTGTTTGCCCATGAGCTTATCTTTTGCATCCGAAAAAGCAGCGCGTTTTACCGAATCGGTTATTCGTGAAATGACGCGAATCGCTGTTAAACACCAAGCAGTTAACCTCGCCCAAGGCTTCCCTGATTTTCCTATTCCGGAAGATCTGAAACAAGCGGCAGTGCGCGCCATCACCGCTGATCATAACCAATATGCAATTACATGGGGCACCAAAGCGCTGCGGGAAGCCATCGCCTGGAAAAACAAGCAGGTATATGATATCGATATTGATCCGGAACGTCAAATTACCGTCTGCTGCGGCGCAACAGAGTGCATGGTGGCTTCTTTGCTGGCGACTGTAAATCCTGGCGATGAAGTCGTTATTTTTGAACCATTTTACGAAAATTACGGGCCGGACGTTATCTTGTGCGGCGCTACGCCGAAATATGTGCGTCTTCATCCGCCTGCGTTCCGTTTCGATCCGCAAGAACTGGAAGCCGCTATGTCGGAAAAAACCCGGGCTATCGTTATAAACTCGCCGAACAACCCCACCGGAACTGTCTTCTCGCGGGAAGAACTGGAGTTTATCGCCCAACTATGCATAAAATATGATGTCCTGGCAATCACCGATGAGATTTACGAACATCTCATTTACGACGGAATTCGTCATGTCCCTTTGGCAACCTTGCCGGGAATGGCCGATCGCACTTTGACTATCAACAGCATCTCGAAAACCTACAGCGCAACCGGTTGGCGGATCGGGTATGTCATTGCCTCACCGAAAATCACCCAATCCGTCCGCAAGGTGCATGACTTTTTGACGGTTGGAGCAGCAGCGCCGCTGCAAGTTGCCGCTTCGGAAGCCTTGCGGTTCAGCCTTGATTACTACCAGCATCTGGATGACTTCTATGCCCAACGCCGCGACTATCTCTTAAACAACCTGCAAGCAATCGGGTTTGATTGCGTTCGTCCCTCCGGAGCTTATTACATTATGGCCCGCTTTGATAAATTCAGCCTTGAGGACGATGTGACCTTTGCCAAATATTTAGCGGAAACAATCGGGGTAGCTGTTGTTCCGGGCTCCAGTTTTTATCGTGATGAAATACCGGACGGCCGCAACTACATCCGCTTTTGCTTCTGCAAACAGTTTGCCACATTGGAAGCAGCCGTTGAACGCCTGAAAAAATTGCAGCCCAGAAAATAAGTCTGTGGTTGTCGGGAAACCAATACTACTTATAAAGGAGAAGTTATTTCTCTGATCATGAACAAACCGGTACAGATTGCCATCATCCTGCTTGTCTGCGTATTAGCTGCCGCCTTCGCAGGCTGCAGTGCCAGCATGACAACAAAACCAAATAATGTGTTAAAAGTCGGAGTTCCAGCCGGACCACATTCTGAAATTATGAAGGTTGTAAAAACAGTGGCGGAGAAAGACGGGCTGACGGTTGTCATCGTGGAAATGAACGATTACGCCCAGTTGAACGCAGCCCTCAATCAAGGCGATATTGATCTAAACAGCTTTCAAAACCAGCCCTATTTGGATACCATCGTAAAGGACCGTAAGTATGAAATTATACCGATCGCCAAAACAGTAATTTTCCCGATGGGTATCTATTCGCAAAAAATCAAAAACCTGTCCGCTATGGCACCCGGCTCTACCATTGTTATTCCCAACGACCCGGCCAATGCCAGCCGCGCTCTTCTGTTACTGGAAAGAGCCGGCCTGCTGGTACTAGACCCACGGTCCGGCTCTAACGCTGCGATAACTGATATCATTCAGAACCCAAACAAACTGATGCTCATCGAAATGGATATCGCGCAAATTCCCCGCTCGCTCACTGACGGCAGCATCGCGGTTATGAACGCTCATTACGCTTCAACAGTCGGACTTTCGCCTGCTAAAGACGCTTTATTATCAGAAGGCGTTGATTCACCCTACGTCAACGTGATTGTCGGCCGAAAAAAAGATGCAGAAAATCCGGCGATCCAAAAATTCTTGAACGCCTATCATTCCCACGAAGTAAAACAATTCATCCAGGATCGTTTTAAAGGTCTTATGCTGACCGCCTGGTAAAACCCAATATAAAGCAAAGAAAAAAGCGGAAAATGAATTCCGCTTTTTTCTTTGCTTTATTCGTCCATCAACAATTTACTTTGCCAATCTCTCTTTTGCGATTCCGTAAAAAAATACATCAGCAATTAAATGCGCTGTCTCGTCCAAATTTTCTTCTACGAAATTTTGGAAAACCATCGTTACGATGACACTAAAGAGAGCATAGGCCGATTTTTGCGCATCGCATTCTTTGATCACTCCGGCCTGAATCCCTTCTTCCAACGCCTGCTGGAGTATGTCAATCGTGGCACGGAACGAATTTTGGTGTTTTTCCCTTTGATCCTGGCTCAAGGTTGAATATTGTTCGCTGCCAAAACCACGCATTTCATGCATTAATACCCTTAATAGCCCGCCATTGTCCAAATAAAACTGCAGAAACAAACGGATCATGATTTCCAGTTTGGTCAAAACAGGATCGTGAGACCGGGCCACTTCTTGCAACGCGCTCTCAAACGGGGCGCTTCTTTCCTTGACCAGCGTGTAAAATAACCTTTCTTTATTCGTAAAATAATTATATACGGTTCCCTTTCCCGTATCGGCCAAAGCAATAATTTCGTCCACGGTAGCCCGATGATACCCTTTGCGGGAAAAAATCACATAGGCGGCATCCAATATTTGCTGACGCTTGGTCCGGGAAACATCATTCAAAGAAACGGCTTGCGTAGTCCTCATTTTCACCCTCCGGTATAACATTCCCTTATAATTATAAAAACTCCATCTTTTCCTGTCAATGTAAGCCTGTTTCGATCGTACTATAATTCAAAATCTTACAACTTCACCTAAAAAGTTATAAAAACGGGTTTTTACGAGAAAAGTATCTTAATCTAGTCTTGTAAGTAAAAGGAAAAACAACTATTATAAGAGATGGATTAAAATTCTAAAAAAAGGGAGGTAACTAAAATGAATCCGATCAAAGTGATCTTAACTCTAATTCCGTTTATTTGGACGGTAGGGATGATTCCTTTTGTGAATCGGGTAAAACCCATCGTATGCGGCTTGCCATTTTTAGCGTTTTGGCTCATCGCCGGCATCTTTGTCGCTTTCATATGCATTAAGTGTCTGTACCACATAGACTCCAAAAACAACCAAGATTCACAATGATACCGTGTGCGAAAGAGAAAGGGTGATGAAACATGAGCAGTGAAGCTATGGCTTTGGCAATTATTTTTGTTTTTGTTGTTGGCATTACGATTGTCGGTATGGTTCCCGGCATGAATAAAAAAATGAATTTAGAAGAATGGGCTGTTGGCGGCCGTAATTTTGGCAGATGGTTAAACTGGTTTATTCTGGCCGGTGAAATTTATACGGCTTTCGCCTTTTTGGGCGCCAGCGGCTGGGCCTATGCCCGAGGCGGCCCAACGTTTTACATTCTCGGTTATGGAGCGCTGGCTTACCTCGTTGGGTACTATATATTACCGGCTTTTGCCCCGTTAGGCCGAAAATACGGCTTAATGACCCAGCCTGACCTGGTCGAACATATTTACAAAAGCAAAACGTTAGGCGTTCTTACTGCCGTCATCGGAGTTGCTTTTTTGCTTCCGTATCTGCAATTACAGTTAACCGGCCTGGGTTTAATCATTGAAACTTGTTCGTATGGCCAAATTGGCCGGGTTCCCGCCATGCTGATGGCGTTCACCATGGTTGCTGTTTTTGTGTATACCAGCGGATTAAAAGGTGTTGCTACCACCGCCGTTATCAAAGACGTGGTTATGATTATTGCCGTCGTATTTTTCGGCCTTTATTTGCCAATTCACTATTTCGGCAGTGTAGGCGGTATGTTTGAAGCGATTGAAGCGGCAAAACCGGGCTTTCTGGCCTTGCCGGGCGGCACAAAAGCGCTGGATGTGGGTTGGGTTATGTCCACGCTAATGCTGACCAGCTTAGGCTTTTACATGTGGCCGCATTTCGCCGCCAACAGTTTCAGTGCGAAAAACGCGGAGGTCCTTCGCCACAATGCAGTTTACCTGCCCTTATATCAGATTTGTCTGCTGTTCCCGATGTTAATCGGGTTTGCTGCCTTGTTAGTTCTTGTTCCGGCCTTAAAAACCCCGGATATGGCGTTCATGGTGATCGTACAACAAACCTTTCCCGGTTGGGCGCTGGGTTTGGTAGGCGGCGCCGGCGCGCTGGCCTGCATGATCCCGGCTGCCGACTTGCTACTGTCCACATCCATGCTGTTCTCGCGGAATGTGTACGGACGCACGATCGGAAAGAATACCAGTATGGAATCAATGGGAAAAATCGCCCGCATTATGGTATTGGTTTTGACTTCGGTTGCATTAATTCTCGCCATTTATTTGCCAAACATGCTGGTTAACCTTCTGTTGACAGGTTATTCCGGCGTTACGCAGTTTTTCCCGATGCTGGTGTTGGGTATTTTCTGGAAAAAAGCAACCAAAATCGGCGCTTACTGCGGATTGCTGGTTGGTGAAATTCTCGTGTTTACCCTCGTTTTAGGCAAGATGGATCCTGTGCCCTTCTTGGGTCAGCATCTGAACGCCGGGTTTGTCGCCCTCGTCATCAACCTGCTGGTTTTTGTGGTTATCAGTTTAATGACTTACCGTCCTGAAACGAAAAATAATTAATTCACCGCTGCCAAAAGAGCCATAGGCTAAACCTGTGGCTCTTTTTTTGTAGTAAATACAAAGCCCAACATCAAGAAGGAGATCCTGAACGAAAACAGAACTTACTAGCAGAAGAATATTTAGTATACAAGGAGGATGAATAATGCCCTTTATGAAACGATTTGGCCTTATATTCGCCTGTATGGTGTTATTTGCCGTCATTGCGCTCCCCACTCCGGCCGGCCTGACAGTCGCCGGTCACCGTATGCTGGCAATTTTGGTTTTCTCCATTATTTTATGGATGACGGAAGCCGTAACGTATCCGGTCAGTGCCGCCATCATTATCACGCTTATGGCATTTTTACTGGGTCTGTCGCCCGATGTTGCCAATCCCAAAGTAATCTTGGGAACAACGAAAGGCCTTACCATCGCGCTGGGCGGCTTCAGTAATACCGCTCTGGCCCTGGTAGGCGGCGCCTTATTCATCGCCGCTGCCATGATGAAAACCGGGCTGGACAAACGAATTGCCCTGTTTATCTTATCCAAAATCGGCGCCAAAACCAATCGCGTCCTTGCCGGCGTAATTTTTGTCGGCTTCGTTCTCAGCTTTTTTGTTCCCAGCACGACAGCCCGTGTATCCTGTTTGGTTCCAATCGTCATAGGGATTATCGGCGCGTTCGGCGTGAACAAAAAAAGCCGGTTCGCCGCCGTCATGATGATTGCTACGGCGCAAGCAGACAGCATCTGGAACGTCGGCATCAAGACCGCAGCGGCCCAAAATATGATCGCGTTGGGGTTTATCGAAAAACAATTGGGTGTGACGATCACCTGGTTAAACTGGTTTATTGCCGCGGCTCCGTTTGCCTTGCTTATGTCCATAACCCTCTATTATGTCCTCCTCAAACTCATGCCGCCGGAAACCAAGGAAATTGCCGGAGGCCATGAAGCAGTAATGCAGTCTTTAGCAAAGCTGGGGCCAACCACAGCGGATGAAAAGAAATTGATGGCAATTTCCGTGGTTTTACTGTTTTTCTGGACCACAGAGAAAATCATCCATAATTTTGATACCTCCTCCACAACTTTGGCCGCCATTGCCGTTATGTTGTTGCCCGGCATCGGTGTCATGAACTGGAAAGAAGCCCAAGAACGCATACCCTGGGGAACGCTGGTACTATTTGGCGTCGGTATCAGCCTAGGCTCGGCGCTCTTGTCGACCAAAGCGGCTTCCTGGCTGGCCGGGGTCATTGTCGCCAGCTTCGGACTGCAAACCTTGCCGGCGCTGCTGATTTTGGCAACGCTGGCGATGTTCCTTATTATCATCCATCTCGGTTTTGCCAGCGCCACTGCGTTAGCGGCTGCAATGATCCCGATTATTATTTCCGTCCTGCAAAGCGTACAGACCCCGGGAATCAATATTGTCGGAATGACGATGATCCTTCAGTATGTAATCAGTTTCGGCTTCATCTTGCCGGTAAATGCGCCGCAAAACATGATTGCCTATGGAACCGGTACCTTTGAAGTCAGAGACTTTATCAAAACCGGGATCCCGCTGACAATCATCGCTTATCTATTGATCCTTCTTCTAGGAGCCACCTATTGGAAATGGCTTGGATTGGTATAAAATTGGTAAACAGAACAAAAAGAACGGTTTGCATTTGCAAACCGTTCTTTTTGTTCTGTTTTATTGTTCTCTTTTCAAAGCTCGGTAAGCAATATCTTTGCGATACTGCATTCCGTCAAAATGAATACATTGTAAGGCCTGGTACACTTTTTCAACGGCCGCTTTGAGATCGGCAGCGGTAGCTGTGACGCCCAAAACCCGTCCGCCATTGGTTACAATATGGCCGTCCGCGTTCACACCGGTTCCCGCATGGAAAACAATCGCTCCGGCCTCTTTTGCCTCCGGCAAGCCCTCAATAACAGCGCCCTTAGCATAACTGCCCGGATAACCGCCGGCGGCCATCACGACGCAAACCGCCGCCTGGTCTTCCCATTCTACGGCAACCGTATCCAGTTTCCGATCGACACATGCTTCCATGACGACGGTTAAATCACTTTTTAACAGCGGCAATACCACTTGCGTTTCCGGATCGCCAAACCGGGCATTAAACTCGATGACTTTCGGCCCATCTGCCGTGATCATGAGTCCGGCATACAGACAACCGGAATAAGTACATCCCTCAGCCCGCATTCCGTCTACGACAGGCTGGACGATTTCTTTCATCACCCGGTCTTTGATCGCAGGCGTAACCACCGGTGCCGGAGCGTAAGTCCCCATACCGCCGGTATTCGGCCCCATATCGCCGTCAAAAACCCGTTTATGGTCTTGGGCCGCAATCATCGGTACAACCGTATAGCCATCGGTAAACACCAGCAGCGAAGCTTCTTCACCGGTGAGAAATTCTTCAATCACAACTTTATTGCCGGCACTGCCGAACACCTGGCTGCACATCATATCTTCGATGGCGGCAAACGCTTCTTCCGTAGTCATCGCCACGACTACGCCTTTACCAGCCGCAAGGCCGTCGGCTTTAATCACCAATGGAGCGCCGTGGGAGAGAACATATTCACGCGCCGTTTCATATTCGGTGAAGGCAACAAAACCGGCAGTAGGCACCTGATACTTATGCATCAGGTTCTTCGCAAATTCCTTCGACCCCTCAATTTGTGCAGCCGCTTGCGACGGTCCGAAAATTTTCAGGCCATGGCTTACAAAGCAGTCCACAATCCCATTAGTAAGCGGAACTTCCGGCCCGACTACCGTCAGGTCAATCTGATGCTCTAAGGCAAACTGAGCCAGTTTTTCATTATCACCGATATCGAGTTGAACACATTCCGCCAATTCCGCGATGCCGGGATTGCCGGGAATACAGTAAATTTGATCCACGCGGCTGCTCATCTTCAGTTTCCATACTAAGGCATGTTCCCGTCCGCCGCCGCCAATCACTAATATCCGCAAAATTCCACCTCTTCTCAATCTCAAGCAGGAAATTTAATGTTTAAAGTGCCGCACGCCGGTGAACACCATGGCAATTCCGTGCTCATCAGCGGCTTGAATAGATTCTTCATCACGCATCGAGCCGCCCGGTTGAATAATCGCGGTAATGCCGGCTTTTGCCGCTGCATCCACTGTATCCCGGAACGGGAAAAACGCATCGGAAGCCAGTACTGCGCCTTTTGCCTGCTCGCCAGCCTGATTGAGCGCAATTCCGGCCGAGCCAACCCGGTTCATTTGCCCCGCGCCAATTCCCAGAGTTTGATCTTTGCCGGCGACAACGATCGCATTGGACTTCACATGCTTAACAACCTTCCAGGCAAACTTCAACTGCTCCATTTCTTCTGCGGTCGGGGTTCTTTTCGTTACTACCTGCAACTCCATTTTAGCCGGGAAATCATAATCCTGCACTAAAATTCCGCCGGTAACCCGCTTCATATCAAAACCAAGTTTGCTGTTATCCTGTTCCATCTGCGCCGACAGCAAACGGATGTTTTTCTTCTGGATCAATATGTCCAAAGCGTCAGGATCAAAACCAGGGGCAATGACAGCTTCGATGAATATCTCCCCAATTTGCCGGGCTGTTTCGGCATCCACCGTACGGTTTACCGCGACAATACCGCCAAAAGCGGAAACAGGATCTGCCATGTATGCTTTGTTGTACGCTGCGGACAAGGTGCTGCCGATGCCGGTTCCACATGGATTGGTATGCTTAATAATCGTTGCTGCCGGTTGATCAAATTCAGCCGCAATTTTAAAGGCCGCTTCCAAATCGACAATATTATTAAACGACAGTTCTTTGCCGTGCAATTGTTTCGCGTTGGCAATCCCCGCCCCGGCAAAATATTTTTCCCGGTAAAAAGCCGCGCTTTGATGCGGATTTTCCCCATACCGCAAATCCTGGACCTTTTCCAACACAATGTGCATGGTGTTAGGGAATTTCCCCTCGCCCAATTGGCCGGCAAGATAACCGTCAATTAAAGAATCGTAGGTAGCTGTGTGGTTAAACGCTTCCCGCGCCAGGCTTAACCGGGTCCGGGCGGAAAGCTCCTTCTTATCTTCTAATTCCTGTAACACTTCCGCATACCGTTGAGGATTTACCACAACAGCAACATAGTTAAAGTTTTTGGCTGCCGAACGGATCATCGTCGGTCCGCCAATATCGATATTTTCAATGGCATCTTCCATCGTCACGCCGGGTTTATCGATGGTTGCTTTAAACGGATATAAATTGACGACCACCATGTCAATCCCTTGAATGCCGTGTTCTTTCATCTGGGCGACATGCTCGGGATTATCCCGGATCGCCAAGATTCCGCCGTGAATGAGTGGATTTAATGTCTTTACCCGCCCGTCCATAATTTCTGGAAAACCGGTAATATCGCTAACATAGGTGACAGGAATCCCTGCTTCACGCAATGCCTTCATGGTCCCGCCGGTGGATACGATTTCTACCCCTAAACCGCTAAGTCGTCTGGCAAAATCAATAATTCCGGTTTTGTCAGATACACTGATTAACGCTCGTTTCATTGTACTTTTGCTCCCTCCTTAGACTTTCCCGGTAAAATTTTCACTCTCCGCCCATCAACTACTAATCTCTGTTGGCAATACAAGCTGACAGCCCGCGGATACAACAGGTGTTCTACGTGCAAAATCCGTTCCGATAAAGTTTCTACCGTATCGGTGTCCAATACCGGCACTGCTTCCTGCAAGATAATCGGCCCGCTGTCCATCCCTTCATCGACAAAATGGACAGTGCAGCCTGCCACTTTCGCGCCATAATCCAATGCCTGTTTTTGCGCATCGAGACCCGGAAACGCCGGCAGCAGCGCCGGATGGATATTCATAATCCGGCCCGGGAACCGGCTGATAAAATAGGAACTCAAAATACGCATGAAACCAGCCAATACAATTAAATCTACGTGATGAAGTGTAAATTCAGCAACTAAACGTTCTTCAAATTCCTGACGGGAAGAACATTTTTTTCGGTCAATCACAACTGCAGGGATATCCCATCCCGCTATCCGCTGCAATGCGTGCGCTTCCGGATTGTCACTAATTACCAAGCCAATCTTGGCATCCAAACGATCGGCGCTGATTGCGTCAATAATCGCCTGCAGATTGCTGCCCCGGCCGGAAACCAGTACTCCCAACACCGTTTTACGCACCAAAGACACCTCCAGTAAGCACAACTTCTTGTTTGCCCTGGATAACCTGGCCAATTCGGTATGAGGCTTCCCCTCTTGATTGCAATTCGTCCTGCAGGGCTTGCGCCTGATCGGCTGAAACAGCCAGAATCATCCCAATACCCATATTAAAGGTCCGGTACATTTCCGGCCAAGCTACATTACCCCACTTCTGCAAGCAATCAAAAATTACCGGGCGAGGCCATGCCTCGGTATTGACAGTCACAGCACAATCTTCCGGCAAAATACGGGGAATGTTGTCATAAAAACCGCCGCCGGTGATATGCACCATGCCATGAATTTCAAACTTCTCCAAAAGCGGCAGGCATACACTCGGGTACAAGCGGGTCGGCTTCAATAATTCGTCCCCTAACGCACAACCCAATTCCGGGATATACTCTTCTGCTTTAAACGACTGCGCCTCAAAACAGATTTTACGAACCAATGAATAACCGTTGGAATGAATCCCGCTGGAAGGCAAGCCGATCAACACGTCGCCGGCTGCAACTTTTTCCCCGGTGATAATACGGTCCCGTTCCACAATCCCAACCGAAAAACCGGCAATATCATATTCCCCATCCGGATAAAAACCGGCCATTTCAGCCGTTTCGCCGCCAATCAAGGAACAGCCGGATTCCTTGCAGGCACGGGCCACTCCGCTGACAATCGTAGCCACTTTTTCCGGATCCAAAGACCCAACGGCCAGATAATCCAGAAAAAAGAGCGGTTCCGCTCCCTGCACCAATATATCGTTGACACACATGGCGACAGCGTCCTGGCCAATGGTATCATGACGGTCCATCATGAAAGCCAGCCGCAATTTTGTCCCAACACCATCCGTTCCCGATACCAACACCGGTTGACGGTATTTGCCGGAATTCAATGCGAATAATCCGCCAAAACCGCCGATATCGCCCAACACCTCCGGCCGGTATGTCGCCCGAACATGCTGCTTCATCAATTGCACAGACCGATTGCCGGCATCAATATCTACGCCGGCATCTTTATACGTTAACCCTTTGTTTTCCACGATTACCCCTCCTATGACCGTTCAGTTTTGCAATACCGTCCATCCAATTCGAAAACGTACTTATTGTCTTCGCAGTCCTCTTGTTCGGGGATCGGAGCCGGATATTGGCCATGGAAGCAGGCATAACACATATCCGTCGGTTTCACATTTGCCACCGATTTTTGCAATCCTTCCAACGAAAGATAATATAAGGAATCGGCGCCAATCATCTGACGGATTTCTTCAACCTGCTTGGTAGCAGCAATCAATTCTTTACGAATCGAAGTATCAATACCGTAATAACAAGGATAACTGATCGGCGGTGAGCTCACGCACATATGAACGGCGGTAGCGCCGGCTTCTTTCAACATTTTTACAATTTTACCGCTGGTCGTCCCGCGAACAATCGAATCATCAACCATGATAACGGATTTTCCCTTTACCACAGTTTGAATCGGGTTCAATTTAAGCCGTACGCTGGAATCCCGCTTTTTTTGTTCCGGTTGAATGAAAGTACGGCCAATATACCGGTTTTTCATTAATCCTTCTGCAAACGGGATGCCTGATTCCTTGCTGAAACCAAGTGCCGCCGTGGTTCCGGAATCCGGTACGGAAATGACGATATCCGCTTTCAGACCGCTTTCGCGCGCCAATTGGCGCCCCATCGCCAACCGCGCTTCATAGACGCTCTGATTGTCAATGACACTATCCGACCGGGCAAAGTAAATATACTCAAAAACGCAGAGGGAGCGGTTCTTACCGGTGTTAAACGGCAGTGACGTGAGCCCCTGCTCATCGACAATCACCATTTCACCCGGTTCCACATCTCTGACGAATTCAGCCCCAACCGTATCCAGGGCGCAAGTTTCCGACGCAATCACCCAGCCATCATTGAGCTTGCCGATACACAATGGTCGGAAGCCGTGCGGATCCCGCACGCCGATCAGCTTATTGCCGGTCATGATGGTCAAACAATACGCACCTTCGATTTGCTCCAGGCTTTCGATAATTTTTTCTTCCACGGTCGGCTTTTGCGACCGGGCAATCAAATGGACAATGACTTCACTGTCCACGGAGGTTTGGAAGACGCCGCCTTTTTGTTCCAGTTCGATCCGGATCTGCTTGGCATTAGTCAAATTCCCATTATGGGCCAGACTGATATGTCCGCCGGCATAGGAAACCATTAACGGCTGCGTATTGGTTAATAAATTCGATCCGGTCGTGGAATACCGCACATGGCCAATCGCAATATGACCGGACATGCTCGGCAACCCTTGACGAAACGCTTCACTGACCAAACCCATGCCGCGCTGCAAGTCCATAAAAGAGCCGTCAGTAACTGCAATTCCGGCGCTTTCCTGTCCTCGATGCTGCAAAGAATACAAAGCTAAATAGGTGTCGGACACCACATTCTCGTTGTGGGAATAAATCCCAAAAACGCCACATTCCTCGTGCCACTTATCATTTTCCATATTCAAAAACACGCTTTACTCTCCCTTTCAGGAAATTTTTTCGCCGGTTAATCGATACAGGATTTCCTGATATGCGCTTTCCACATCGCCTAAATCGCGACGGAACCGGTCTTTATCCAATTTTTGTTTTGTTTCGCTGTCCCAGAACCGGCAAGTATCCGGAGAAATTTCATCCCCTAAAATCACTTCGCCATGATAAAGGCCAAATTCCAGTTTAAAGTCAATCAGTTCGATTTTCTTGTCTTTTAGGTAGTCGGTTAAAATCGCGTTGATTTGCAGAGCATATTCTTCCATCGTTTTAACCTGTTCTTCCGTTGCCAATCCCAACGCTTTAATATGGGAAGCATTGATCAACGGATCACCCAGTTCATCATCTTTGTAATACATTTCAACAACGGTTGTGGGTAATTTTCTTCCTTCTTCCCAGCCAATCCGTTTTGCCAAGCTGCCGGCGGCAATATTCCGTACAACAACTTCTACCTGTAATATTTTCAATGCTTTTACCAACATTTCACGGTCGCTTACCAACCGGATAAAATGGTTGGGAATCCCTTTCTGGCTAAGCAGTTCAAAGAAAAATGCCGAAATTTTGTTATTCAGCACACCTTTGTTTAAAATCGTTCCCTTTTTGATGCCATTGAACGCCGTAGCATCGTCCTTGTAATATACCAGCATTTCATCCGGGTTGTCCGTTACATACACTCTTTTCGCTTTACCTTCATACATCGGTTTGTTATCCATGAATAAAGCCTCCTAAATAATATAAATAGATAATATAGTAAAGTTATTTAAAATTACTTTGCCGCAATGCGAGCCGCTTTTTGAGCAACTTCTTCCGCCATGGTTTGGCGGTGTTTTACTAACTTTTCGGCAAGTTCATTGTTCGATACCGCCAAAATCTGCGCAGCGAAAATAGCCGCATTTTTTGCGCCATTGATCGCCATCGTTGCCACCGGAATACCGGAAGGCATCTGGACAATGCTTAACAATGCATCCATCCCGACCAAAGGCGTGCTGTTTACCGGCACTCCAATAACCGGCAGAGTCGTGAAACTGGCAATCACGCCCGGCAAATGGGCAGCAGCACCGGCCGCGGCAATAATAACACGAACTCCTCTTTCTGCTGCACCCGCAGCAAATTCATGAACCAGCGCCGGAGTACGATGCGCAGACGCAACCACTACTTCCGTCTCAATCCCAAAGTCTTTCAGTGTCTTAACCGCAGGCTCCAATACCGGATAATCCGAATCGCTGCCCATGATGATAGCCACTTTCATGAACAAATCCCCCTTTTGTCTGATCAATCTCTCTCCTATTAAAAAACAGCACAAACCCAGACAGGAAAATTCTATCTCGCAAGTGAGCAAAACTTCCCCGTCCGGGTTTTTATCCCATCGGTGTAGCATTACGACGGTGTAATACCTGTACCACTTGGTCACTGCCATCCAGCCTGGTCGTTGAACATCTTCAGCCAAGCGCGCGGAACCCTAGGCACACTTTTACTCGTAGTTAGGTAATTTACGGTTACCCAGTAGAAACCATTGAGCCATATCCTCAACATTATACGAGCACTATTCAATTACAAATCCATTGTACCAGCCGTTATTCTCCACTGTCAACCGGAATACTGAACTTTTCCGGGCAGTTCCGCTGGAATGTTCGGATTTACTCCCACTCAATCGTGGACGGCGGCTTTGAGGTAATATCATACACGATCCGGTTAACCCCTTTGACTTCATTCACAATCCGTCTTGAGATCGAATCCAACACTTCATACGGAAGCCGTACCCAATCGGCAGTCATGCCGTCTTCGCTGGAAACGATACGCAACCCGACCGTATAAGCGTAGGTCCGTTCATCGCCCATGACTCCAACACTCTTCATAGCGGGCAGAATGGCAAACGATTGCCAGATTTCGCGGTATAAACCGGCTTTTTTAATTTCCTGATAGACAATGGAATCAGCCTCACGCAAAATCTCCAGACGCTCTTCCGTAATATCGCCAATAATCCGGATCGCAAGTCCCGGCCCGGGGAATGGCTGACGCCAAACAATATCGTCCGGCAAGCCCAATTCACGCGCCAAAGCCCGGACTTCATCCTTGAATAAATCACGCAACGGCTCTACAAGGCTGAAATTCATATCCTCCGGCAAGCCGCCGACGTTATGGTGGCTTTTTATCACGGCGGCGGTCTCGGTACCGCTTTCGATTACATCCGGATATAACGTGCCTTGAACCAGATACGGAATTTCACCCAGTTTTGTTGCTTCATCTTCAAAGACACGGATAAACTCTTCGCCAATCATTTTGCGTTTTTGCTCCGGATCAGTGACGCCGGCAAGTTTGCCGAGAAACCGATCGACAACATTCGCATACACCAAATGCATATGGAAGCCATCGCGGAAAGTTTTGACAACCTGTTCCGGTTCGCCTTTCCGTAAGAAACCATGATTTACGAACACACAGGTTAATTGATCGCCAACAGCCCTATGAACCAGCACTGCCGCTACGGAAGAATCAATGCCGCCGCTAAGCGCGCATAACACCCGCTTGTCGCCGACTTGCTCCTTAATTTTTTGGATTGCCGTATCAACAAACGAACCCATATTCCAATCGCCATGGCATTCGCATACTGTAAATAAAAAATTGCGTAATATTTTCATGCCTTCCGGCGTATGCACTACTTCCGGATGAAACTGCACGCCGAAAATCTGGCGTTCTTCATCCGCCATAGCGGCAACCGGCGTACTGTCCGTGTGGGCGTTGACAATGAATCCCGGGGGAGCAGTATCAATCCGGTCACCGTGACTCATCCATACTTGCGTTTCCCGCGCAACCGTTTTCATAATCACACTTTCATAATCGACAAAAAGGCGGGTATTGCCGTATTCCCGGTTTTCCGCATGAGCTACCTTTCCGCCCAACGTTTGTGCAGTAAGCTGCATCCCATAACAAATGCCCAGGATCGGAATCCCCAGCTCAAAAACTTTGGGATCGCACTTTGGCGCTTTCGGGCTGTATACACTGGAAGGACCGCCGGAAAAAACAATTCCCCGGGGCGCCATGGATGTCAATTTATCCATGGAAATGCTATAAGGAACAATTTCGCAGTACACTCCGCATTCGCGAATTCGTCTTGCGATTAATTGGCTGTATTGCCCGCCAAAATCCATGACGATTACCAATTCATTCTTTTTTGCCATAACTCTATAACCATCCTCCTTATTTTCCCAACAACAATCGGTAAAAAGATAGAGTGAACTCTATCTGAAATCATTCTCATTATTAGTATTTTAGCGGTTTGCAACCTTAACGTCAATGCGCCAATACAATCTATCGAAAAAACGGCAAGATTACCGTTATCTTTTCCACCGAACATATGGATATTTTTGCAGCGTATAATGCAATAAATAATTGGAAACCGAATAGGCCAGCCGCAAAGTAATGAGAACACCAATCACCGAAATCCACCATATCCACTCGCTATGCCGGTATGTTCCCGGTATCAGCAGCCCTAAGACAATGACAACAAGGACCGAGGAAAAAAGCAGAGGTATCACTGAATGCAGCATCCCGTAGCCGATTGTTCCAAATAAACCAGTAACAAAATGATCCGCAAAATTCCGGACCAACCCAGCAACACGGGCGCTGATTTCTTCCACCCAGGCTTCATCCGCCCCTGAAACCACTAAAATGCCAAACGCTTTGTTTATATTTTTAAACGCCATCACAATAAGACCTTTTTCTTCCAATTCAAAGGCCAATGTCAACTGATCTATCCGCTGAACGGACTGAAGAACCTGCAACAGTTCCTCCCGGTCTTGAATAGTTTGCAGGCAGGGAGAAATCTCGTTTTCGTTTGTCGTTAACAAGTTCCCGCCGCTGCCGACTGCCGCCTGCCAAATAAACGGCTTTTCTTGCTGAACGATTTCCCACAACTGCTGGATAAACAGATCATTCAGAACGCAGGCCGGAAGGCGGAGTTTCCTCTCGTATTTCATCCATTGATCCTCCTACAAGTAAACTTAACTATGTTCATCTCTGCTGTTGAATCAAATTGACAAATTTCTCAAAACTTTTCTGATGCTCAGGCAAGGTATCCTCCGGCCTGTAGAATTTAATGGCTTCTCCATTTGCCAACGAAATTGTCATCGCCTCCACCGTATATCCCAACGGAAAGAGGGCAACCGTTTGCTGATACCGGTATTCTTTGTCGATAATAAAAAAATTACTGTCACGTTTTATTCTGGTCACGGTAATCGCATCATTGCCAAACTCAATGATGATCAGGTTAAAGGAAGTAACAACAATATATCGGCTGCGCAAAACATCGTCATCGGTTAACGTATTTTCAAATTCAGCATAAGCGATCTCGGCATTTTGGATCTCTTCTTCAGTTAGGATTTTATCCCGGTTTGTCTGCATAAGTTTCCCAAAACTGCCCAGGCAGGAATAAAAATTATCCATCCAATCCGCCCTCCCTTTCACCATACCTACATTATATACACTTCGGTAAAAGGAAGCTATTTCCTTTGTCATATCATACAACGTAATACAGGAATAAAAAAAGCACATAGGAAAGAGGCTGTCCACAAGTTTGATCAACTCATGAACAACCTCTAATTTTTTTACGAAATTACGGCAACAAAATAGCAACAAATCAATTTTTAGTTACCGCGAATGGCGTAATTACTGCGATTGCAGGACGTTTTTACATCATGCCGCCCATACCGCCCATGCCGCCCATTCCACCCATGCCGCCCATACCAGCCATGCCAGCAGCGCCGTCTTTTTCCGGCTTGTCAGCAACAAGAGTTTCAGTGGTCAATACCATAGCCGCAATGCTGGCAGCATTCTGCAGCGCAGAACGGGTAACTTTAGCCGGGTCAACAATTCCAGCAGCGATCATGTCAATATATTCTTCGGTGAGGGCGTTGAAGCCAATGCCCTTGCCAGCTTTCTTAACATTTGCTACAACAACGGAACCTTCCAAGCCGGCATTGTCGGCAATTTGCCGTACCGGAGCTTCGATTGCGCGTTTCACGATGCTTACACCGGTTTTTTCATCGCCGACAACCTTGATATCATTCAATGCAGGTAAAATGTCGATGAAGGTTGTACCGCCGCCGGCTACGATGCCTTCTTCTACTGCAGCGCGAGTTGCGTTCAAAGCATCTTCGATGCGGAGTTTCTTTTCTTTCAATTCTACTTCGGTAGCAGCGCCAACTTGGATAACAGCTACGCCGCCAGCCAGTTTCGCAAGGCGCTCTTGCAGTTTTTCTTTATCGAAATCAGAAGTAGTTTCTTCGATTTGCGCTCTGATCTGACCAACACGGCCTTTAATGTCAGCCTCTTGGCCAGCACCATCAACGATCGTGGTCTCTTCTTTGCTTACCCGGACCTGACGGGCACGGCCCAAATCAGCCAGTTCTACGCTATCTAACTTACGGCCAAGATCTTCGGTGATTACTGCGCCGCCGGTCAAAATCGCAATATCTTCCAACATGGCTTTACGACGATCGCCGAAACCAGGAGCTTTAACGGCAACAGCCTTAAAGGTGCCACGCAGTTTATTCACAACCAGGGTAGCGAGAGCTTCGCCTTCCAGATCTTCAGCAATGATCAGCAACTCTTTGCCTTGTTGAACCACTTTTTCCAATACCGGCAGCAAATCGGCAATGGCACCGATTTTCCGGTCCGTAATCAAGATGTACGGATCGTTTAACACTGCTTCCATTTTGTCCGCATCAGTAATCATGTACGGAGAAATGTAGCCGCGGTCAAACAACATCCCTTCAACAACTTCCAAATCGGTGCCCATGGTTTTGGACTCTTCAACCGTGATAACGCCGTCTTTACCGACTTTTTCCATTGCTTCTGCAATCAGGCTGCCGATTTCTTCGTCTGCGGCAGAGATCGATGCAACTTGGGCAATCGCTGCTTTGGTTTCGACTTTAACTGAATTTTTCTTGATTTCTTCAACAAGTACTTTAACCGCTTTCTCAATGCCTTTTTTCAGGATCATCGGATTGGCGCCGGCAGCTACGTTTCTCATTCCTTCATGGATCATAGCCTGGGCCAACAAGGTTGCAGTCGTGGTACCGTCACCGGCAACATCGTTTGTTTTGGTCGCTACTTCTTTAACCAGTTGCGCACCCATATTTTCAAACGGGTCTTCCAAATCGATATCGCGGGCAATAGTCACACCATCGTTGGTAATGGTAGGAGCGCCGAATTTTTTATCCAATACTACATTACGGCCTTTCGGTCCCAATGTTACCTTTACGGCATTTGCCAGTGCATTAACCCCTTTTTCAAGAGCGCGGCGCGCTTCTTCATCAAACAGAATTTGTTTTGCCATTATCGTTAATCCTCCCTATATCATGTTATATTTTATTCAACAACAGCCAGAACATCGCGATCGCTGACGATCAAATATTCAACACCATCAAGTTTTACTTCCGTACCGGCATACTTTGAAAAAATAACTCTATCGCCGACTTTTACATCCATCGGAACACGTTGACCATTTTCCAAGACTTTACCTGTGCCAACAGCGATGATTTTGCCTTCCTGAGGCTTTTCCTTGGCGGTATCCGGTAATACGATACCACTTTTTGTCTTTTCTTCTCTTTCAAGGACTTTAATAACCACTCTGTCGCCTAACGGCTTAATCATTGAAATGACCTCCCTTTATGGTTTAATATATTGTAACGTTTTTGTTAGCACTCAACAACCACGAGTGCTAATTCCATACTTATGATATAAAATTCCGCCGAAAAAAGCAAGAGGAATAGGTGAAAAAAACACGCAAAACTAGAAAAAAATCCACTATCATGCACAATGATCGCGGATTTTCTTGAAAAATATTACTGTAATTCCAATTACCGTCATAGTCATGAGTAACGCCAGGTACGCTGCCGTCAAAAACTGGCCGCTGAGCGGCAATGCCGGAAGGGTTCCCCAAATATAATCAAAGTAATCATTGAAGGAAAACCACAACACGGCCAAAACAGCCGGCATAGGCGAAGAAGGGAGAAACCGGAGGTACGCCAGCCCCTGGATCAACATCCCTGCGTGACTGACAAATAAAAGCAGGTCATCCCCAGCCGGAGGCTGCCCCGTCGTTAGAAAATATTGCCCTAATATCACTACCGTCCAAACCCCATATTTTATGCCGCCCAGCACGGCGGTCCAGGCGATCAACCGCTGCCATCCTGCCCTGATCCAATTTCCTGTTAATAACCAATAGGCAAAAAACGCAAAGAAAAGGGCATGCAAAGGACAGTCAGGCACAAACGGCAAAAAATACCAAGGGGTGATTGCCAGTTGGTTTTCGTACCAGAAAAATCCCCAAACGGTTCCTAATAGGTTGAGAACAACAATCATGAGCAGAAGCCAAGGTTTTTTCAATATCTCTGCCATTGTGTCAATTCTCTTCCTTTTTTCCGTTTAAGTCCCGTACCGGAACGCCGCCATAAAACGAATAGGGCGGAATATCACGATTTACCAAAGACATTGCCGAAACCGTAGCGCCTTCGCCGACCACAATGCCCGGTAATAACGTGCAATTCGCGCCAATCAGCACATCTTTTTCAATCACTACTTTGCCAATCCGCCATTCGTCTTTTAAAAATTCATGGCCGAGCAACGTCGTATTATAACCAATAATCACATTCTCGCCAATCTCAATCTGTTCCGGAAAAAAAACATCAAACATAACCATAAAACCTACGGAAGCATTTTTCCCTATTTTAGCGCCCAACCTACGGTACAAAAAATTTTTCATTTCAAAAGAAGGCAAGATACGGCATAACAAAATAATAATGGAATTCCAAATCACCCGCACCGGATGAATGATCTCCGGCCAAAACCGCAGCGAATTTTTTCCCGTTACTGCGTGCCGGATTGTTCGGCGGTTTGCCACTGCCATCGCCCCTTATTTTTTCCGGGTAGCACTATCTACAATACTTTCCGCTACTTCACGGATCGATTTACGTTTACTCATGCTGTATTGTTGGATCCGGCGGAATGCCTCGCTCTCCGTCAAATGAAGACTGTCCATAAGGATCCCTTTGGCCCGGTCCAATATTTTTCTTGTCTCCAGCGAATTCTTAATATCTTCCAGTTCTTTTTCCAAATCGGCAAATTCCCGAAACCGCGACAACGCAATTTCCATCGCCGGAAACAAGTTCGCTTCTTTAACCGGCTTGACCAAATAAGCCAACACTCCGGAATCTTTGGCTTTTTCAACAATTTCCTTTTGGCTGTACGCAGTCAAAAGCAATACCGGAGCTATTTTTTCATTCGCAATAATTTTAGCGGCCGCAATGCCATCCATCTCTGGCATCTTTATATCCATGATGACCAAATCAGGATGATATTTGCGCGTCAGTTCCACCGCCCGCAGACCGTCTGACGCTTCAGCAATAACTTCATGCCCCGCTTCCTCCAACAGTTCCCTAAGGTCCATACGGATAATTGACTCATTATCCGCAATGATGATTCGCAACGCTTCCATGATTATTCTCCTCTCTTCTTGCGGGGAATCGTTATACAAGCTCTGGTTCCGCCCTGGGAAGACAACCGAAAAGTACCGCCAAGATCCGTTTCCACCAACGTCCTTACAATCTGCAACCCCAAACTACCGCTTACCGACTGTGGCGAAAAACCTTCCGGCAGACCAATTCCATTGTCATATATATCAATCCGATAATTTTTATCGTCCTGAATAATATCAACGCCGATGACACCTTCATGCCGGCCGACAAAACCATGTTCAATCGAATTTTGAATCAGCTCATTAATCACTAGCGCCAAACTGGTTGCCTGTTCCGACGGCAAGATCACCGTTTCACCGTTAAACACAGTCTGAATGTTGAAGTCGGGCTCAAGCATGCTCTGGATGACTAAATCCAGTATATTCTTCGCCACTTCCGCCACATCAATAAATTCAGCATCCTGCTGTGATAAAAACTCATGCACAACGGAAATGCTCAGGATGCGGTTTACACTTTCTTTCAAGGCGGCCTTTACTTCCGGTGATTTTGTGCGTCGTGCCTGTAACCGCAATAAACTGGCAATTGTCTGGAGATTGTTTTTTACCCGGTGGTGAATTTCCTGAATTACGGCCGACTTTATCAACAGCTCTTTTTCTTTTTTCTTGACTTCCGTAATGTCGGAAACAATAAGGACGGTGCGCACTAACTTCCCGCCCGCTTGGATGATCGGGATAGCCCGTTGCAGCAGCATAAGATTGCCTACTTCCAGTTCCGCTTCACACGGTTTTCCCTTCGAAGCAGCCTGCTGCACCAATTGCATGTTCATATGCCGCTCGTAGACGCGGCGACCGACAATCCGCCCCAACCCGAGGACTTTGTAAATACTGGCAGCCGCATCATTCGCATAGAAAATCTTTGACCGGTCATCAATAATAATAATTCCGTCATGGGCCGATACCGGTTTATAGGATTTGCCGTTCGGAACAATCCTTGGCATTGAAAGCAGTTGGAACGCAGTTTCGACAAGAATGTTGTAGCCAACCGCCAAAGCTTCGTCGCCGCCGGCTTCGAAACTGGCGACAGCAATCCGGTTTCCTGCCCGGTCATATAGAGGGAACGTCTGCATTTCCAAAGCATCCATGCCCAACGCCCATTCCCGCTGACCGGAAATATGTTCACCGGATACAAGGGTCCGCCAAACCAGTGATTCCTCCGCAACACTTACCGTACTGCCAAGCAAACTTACTTTATGATGCACAAAGCTTGTATTCGGTTTGGCCTGGGCGATGATCACCAAGAATCCGTCTTGTTGCGCCGGCGCATACAACGTAATCTGGGAGTGCGCAATATCTGCCGCAAATTCCAAAATCTCGCTGATTGAATCCATGACAGCAATTTGCTCGGGCTGCAACCGGGTAATTTTACGGCAAACATCGCCAACAACACTCATGGTAATCCTCCTGATAGTCAATTGTTCATTTTTTATGCACGGGAATTTTATATGTATTCCCCGGTTTTTAATAAAATCCTTTAGTCGAACGGTAAATTACGAACGATTTTACCTCTTTTTCACGGTTTATCTCGTTAACAGCCTGTAAGACCCCGCCCTCTTAGGTCGGGGATCAACAGGCTATAAAACTCGAAACCCTAAAGGGAAACTTCGGCTTCGCGAAATCAAAGATTTCGAGCCTCAGTCTTAAGTTCGCTCTAAGGGTTCGGCGGGGCAATAACCCCCCCGAACCTAAGGCTCACTTATATTCACACAACGAGCGCAGTTATCCCCCAAGTTATCCACAATATGCACAGGCTTATCAACAGGCTGACCGTAGTTTTTAGCCCATTTTTCCTATTTAGTTCACATTATCCACAATTGTAGTAACATTTTTCTTCACAACCTATTGTTCAAAACCCATGTTTGCCGTTCCCTCACAATTTGAGTCCGGGAACTGCATTTAAATGCAAGTCAGCAGTAAAACCACCCAAAAATTTGTAATAGGCGCGGGATGCAATCATCGCTGCATTGTCGGTGCAGAGAACGTGCGGAGGAAAATAAACAGCATAACCGGCTGACACCGCTTCCCGTGAAAGGGTCGACTGCAAGCAAGAATTTGCCGCTACGCCGCCGGATACAACAATTTTGTCCACACCACACTCTCTTGCCGCTTCCACGGTTTTGGCAGCCAGGACCTCCACTACTGCCGCCTGGAAACTGGCCGCCACATCGGCATAATTGACCGCCTCCCGGTGCTGCGCGGCAGTATTTAAATAGTTGAGTACGGCTGATTTCAAACCGCTAAAACTGAATTCATGGCTGCCGTGGGTCGATAAGGCGCGAGGAAAATGGATCGCCTCAGGATTGCCCAGCAACGCCAATTTATCGATCTGCGGTCCGCCGGGATAAGGCAACCCCATGACACGCGCCACCTTATCGAACGCTTCACCGGCGGCATCATCACGCGTTTGCCCCAGCAGGCGGAACTGATTATATTCCTGTACATGAACCAATGAGGTATGGCCGCCGGAAACAACCAACGCCAAAAACGGCGGCTCCAATTCACGATAGGCAAGAAAATTAGCAAAAATATGTCCTTCTAGATGGTTCACGCCAATCAATGGTTTCTGCACAGCAAAGGCCAACGCCTTGGCAGCCGCAATCCCCACCAACAAAGCGCCAACCAATCCCGGTCCATAGGTTACGCCAATCGCCGCTACTTCCGGCAAAGCAACCCCGGCGTCTTTCAACGCCTTGTCAACTACAGGAATGACATTCTCAATGTGTTTGCGCGAAGCAATTTCCGGTACAACACCGCCGAATTTTTGGTGCACCGGAACTTGTGATGAAATAACGTTCGATAAAATTTCCCGCCCATCCGCGACTACAGAGGCGGATGTTTCATCACAACTTGTTTCCAGCGCTAAAATCAACTTTTTATCTTTGTTCACCATAATCCCTCATACTTTTGTTGTTTTTCATAATTTATCTCGTTAACAGCCTGTAATACCCACAGGGCACAGGGACCCCGCCCTCTTAGGTCGGGGATCAACGGGCTATAACACTCGAAACCCTAAAGGGAAACTTCGGCTTCGCGAAATCAAAGATTTCGAGCCTCAGTCTTAAGTTCGCTCTAAGGGTTCGGCGGGGGCAATAACCCCCTCCGAACCTAAGGCTCACTTATATTGAACCTGTAAGTTTTCCAGCCACATAATTAAGGCATCTTCTTGATTATCCGAATAATAACCGACCCGTACGCCCCCTTCTGCAAAACCCATATGGGAGTATAAGCGCTGCGCCCGTTCATTGGATCGCCTTACCTCCAATGTCATGCTTACCGCTCCCTGCGACCGGGCGCAGTCGATTAATGCCGTTAACAGTTTTTTGCCGATTCCTTGCCCCCAAAAAGAGGGCAGGACAGCGATATTCGTCACATGCGCTTCGTCCAAAACAACCCACATTCCTGCATAACCCACAATTTGCCGGTCAACAACAGCAACAAAATAGCGGGCTAAATCATTGCCGGCCATTTCCGTTTCAAACGATTCCCGCGACCAAGGGGTGGTGAAAACTGTTTCTTCCACCCGCAAAACAGCATCGATATCCTTCCCGCCCATACGGCGGACTGCCAAATCGAAGGTCATGGCTTGACTCCCTGCCGCCGCTCCCAAAGCACCTCTGCCTCCGACCGGCGGATATAAAGCGGTTCCATCGTCATGACATCATGCCGCACACCATTATTCAGCATCTGCTGTCCTAAAAGGCCGACACTGGCGGCGCGCGGAATAATTAATTGCGGTGAAGGCAAAATTAAATTTTCCCCAATCGCGGCAATTTCGTTTCGATGCAAGATCGCCCCTTCCCCCAAAACAACAACCGGACGATCTAAGCCTGTTAACTCCTCCAGCGCGACCGAACAAGCGATGACACGGGTATCCATGATTTGCTGTAATCCCGCCGCGGTCTGTTCAAACACAGCCTGGTACACATTGCCCTTCTGCGCATCCAGCAACGGCGATAGATACAGGCCGGGGAAAGCGCAGCCAAATGCCAGGGCATCCAAGGTCGGGACCCCGACAACCGGTATCTGCAACGCATATGACAAGGCCTTGGCGGTTGCGAGGCCGATGCGAAGGCCGGTAAAGGACCCAGGTCCAATACTAATAGCGATCGCGGTTATTTCGTTCGGCGTCAATTCCGCCATTTCCAAAATAGCTGACACATGCGGCATCAATCGTTCGGAATGTGTCAGCTTCGTCTGTAAGGTCACCTCGGCGACAAGAGTCTCTTCGGTAACCAAAGCCACACTAGAAACCAGTGTCGACGTTTCTAAAGCAAGAACCGGCAATTTTTTTCAACTCCTCAACCAGGCTTTCATAATGGGATCCCCGCGCCTGGATTTGTATAGTCCTTGTTTCGGGGCTTGTCCCATGCATTATCGCAATGTGCAGATATTGTTCCGGCATACAATAGGAAAACTTATCCGCCCATTCAATGATTGAAATACCGCTGCCAAAAACAAATTCATCAAAGCCGATATCCGCCAACTCTTCCGAGTTCTCCAAGCGGTATAAGTCAAAATGGTAAACCGGCGTTTTTGCTTCATACACCTGTAATACCGTAAACGTTGGACTGGTCACATCTTCTGTTACACCCAACCCATCGGCAATGCCCTTTGTCAGCAGCGTCTTTCCTGCCCCCAGGTCACCGGTAAGACAAACAACATCACCAGGCCGCAACAACGTTGCTATCATCCGCCCCAATTGAAGGGTTTCTGCAGGTGAAACCGTAGTAATCAATAACATTGGACTTCCCTCCTCAGCGAAATGCGTTATAGCCTTTGGGCTCCAATAACCTTGCTTGTCCCTCTTTACCGATCAACATCACACCACAGCCGGCATCCACAACTTCGCCAATCACAGCGACAGGCACGCCTGCAACTGTCGAGCCCAGTTGTGCCGCTTTGGCAGGTGGAATCGTAAATAACAATTCATAATCTTCGCCGCCATATAATGCATAGTCCAAAGCCGGTTTGCCGATAAGCGCCGCCGCCTCGCGGAGTTCCGGCGATAAGGGGATCTGTTCGGCATAAATCCGCATACCGACCTTGCTCGCCCCGGCAATTTCATTGGCCTCACTGGACAAACCGTCGCTGACATCATCCATACTGGACGCTCCCGCAGCGGCAATCAGAAGCGCTGCCTGGACCTGAGGTATCGGTTCCCGATGCGCTTTCACCAATTTAGCAGCAAAAGCATAGCTTTGCCAATCGTCCCGCGCCAGCAAGTCCAAGCCGCCGCCGGAATTACCGAGCGTTCCGGTAACCATCACCAAATCGCCGGCCATCGCGCCCGAACGCAGCAGAAGATGCTCAGGAGCTACTTCTCCCAGCACAGCGACATTAATCGCCATACCAGCCGGACTGGCCACCGTGTCGCCGCCGACAATATTTACGCCATATTGGCGGCAAATGGCCTTCATTCCCTCATACAACTGAACAATAAAGTCTGCATCCGTATTTTCGTTCGTCGCCAAGGATACGACAGCATGGCGCGGTTCTCCGCCCATCGCGGCAATATCGCTAAAATTAACAGCCATGGCCTTATAGCCAAGCTGCCACGGTGAAATTGTTTTCATGCGAAAATGAATATCTTCGATCAGCATATCGGTAGTAAACAGCTGCAATTGCCGCGGATCCGGCTTAAGCACGGCCGCATCATCACCGATACCAACAATCACGTTGTCTTTCCGAACTAAGGTATCCCGTTTAATTAAATCGATCAAGCCAAATTCGCCGACTTGTTTTACCTGCAAGAAATCACCACATTTCAAACTGCAACAGGACGTTGCATAAAATAAACTGCTCCTTATGCCAGTTCTATTATAACCTGTTTAACTTCTTTTGCCTACTAATCCACGTTCTAAGGCAGTCAATACGCAATTTGAGTAAAAAGAACGATAGAAACGCAGGAATTAAACCGTCAACGCCTAAGTATAAGAAATGATAGAAACCAAGGAGGACAAACATGGACAATGTTTGCTTAAAAATACCGAATATTGACCGGGTCGGATTGGTGCTGGATATTTCCCATGCATTGGCAGTCCGGCATATTAACATTATTTCCATGGAAGTGGAACTCAATATCATTTTCCTGGAAATTGAAAACCTTCCTGATGAACCAAAACAAGAAGTGATTCGAGCATTGAAAAAAATTCCACAAATACTGGATGTTTATGAAATCACCTTGATGCCGCACCAAGAAAGGGCCGAACAATTAAAAGCGGTTCTCGGTTCCATTAACGATGGAATCATTGCAATCGACAATCAATCCTTCGTAACCCAGTATAATGCAGCAGCGCAGCAAATTGTCCGCGTCCCTTACGAAAAATTACTGGGCTGCCCAATTACCGATATTTTTCCCGCAACAACGCCCTTAATGGAGACATTAAAAACCGGCATTGAATATAACAATCGGGAAATTGTTCTTGAAGCTACAAAAAGCCATTACTTGTCAAGCGGGCGCCCGCTATTGGACCAATCCAAACGAATTATCGGCGCCGTCGCTGTTTTACGGGATATCCAGGATGTACGGGATCTGGTTTATACCGTCACGGCACAGCTAACATTCACGTTTGACGAAATATTGTTCAAGTGCAATTCCATGCAGCGGCTTATCGCCATGGCCAAAGCGATTGCCCGCGGCAATTCAACCGTATTGATCCGCGGTGAAACCGGAACCGGCAAGGAGCTTTTTGCCAGAGCCATTCACGCCGCCTCGCCACGATCCAAAAAGACGTTCGTCCCGCTCAATTGCGCTGCCATCCCGGATACATTATTGGAAAGCGAATTATTTGGATATGAAGAAGGCGCCTTTAGCGGCGCAAATAAAGGCGGCAAACAGGGCTTGTTTGAATTTGCCGCCGGCGGCACGATCTTCTTGGACGAAATCGGCGAATTATCGGCCCACCTGCAAGCAAAATTGCTGCGGGTTTTGCAGGATGGCAAAGTCCGCCGCATCGGCAGCAACCGTGAAACGGCAGTAGATGTTCGTATTTTGGCTGCAACAAACCGGAATCTGGAAGACATGATCGCACAAAACCGATTTCGGGAAGATCTCTATTACCGTCTCAACGTCATCCCTCTCTTTATTCCCCCATTGCGGGAACGTACCGAAGACATTCCTTTGATGGTCCAATATTTCATCCGCAAATTTTCCATTCGCCTGCAAAAAGAGGCAATCATCATCAGCGATACAGCGCTGGACCGTTTAATGCATTATCATTGGCCGGGAAATATCCGCGAACTGGAAAATGTAATCGAACGGGCCATCAATATTGTTTCCGGTCCGATTGTCCTTGCCAAACATATTATGCTGGACCAGATGCAAAACGCTCCTGGTCCAGGAATGATTTCCCCGCCCTCCGCCAACCAAACCTTGTCAGAAATTGTCGATCAAGTTGAAAAAGAGGTACTTGCCGCAGCACTATCCCAACACCATACATCACGACGGCTTGGCGCAGCGCTGGGATTATCCCATACGGCCGTACTAAAAAAATTGCGTAAGTATGGATTAGCTTAGGCGGTAAGTCATGAAAAAAATGCCGGGAAGTTTCTGTTCTAAACTTCCCGGCATTTTTTTATTTATGCTTTTTAATCATTTCTTCCGACCGTCCCAAAACTCCGGTTAGATCTGCATGGCCGGTTAAGGTTTCCACCTGTTTGCCTTCCACCAAAATCCGCACGCCGGAAATATCGGGAAATTCCGTCAGTGTATTGGCAATCGCACCCACCAACAGCAGCTCGGTGGTCGCTCCTCCGGGATTCTTTTTGATGATTGCATTGCTAAAATCAACGTAGGCGACATGGTCTTTTACAGTAATACTCCGCAGTGCGGTTCCCTGCGGGACAATTGCCTCAAGTTCGCGGCTTTCCGGTCCGGCGATTAACATTTCCATAGACGCTCGTACCGGGTCTTGCCCGTTCGAAACTTTACGGGTTTCCGGCATTAAGAACATCGCATCTCGAGTCGGAAAGTAAACGACAACTTGTTTACTGCCTGCGTTCCCGCTGCCCGGCGTCTTGCCCGGATCGACCGTTTGTTCCGCCGGTTTGGTTGAATTTGCCGACGGGTTGTTATTCTTAGCGGTATCGGAGCTACAGGCAACAAGCAGAAAACTGCACAATACAATCCACAGCAGCCAAGGTAAACCTTTCAATCGCATGCGCATCATTAATTACCTCCCAGTCTGGCTGCTTCGGCAAAAAAACGATCCAGGCCATTAACAATGTTTTGCGCAATTTGTTGTTGCACGACAGGTGAACAAAGTAATTTTTCCTCGTTTGGATTGGAAATAAACGCCATTTCGAGCAAAGCGGCAGGCATAAGCGTATTTTTTGTCACATACAAATTGCCCCGGTAAATGCCCCGGTCCGCAAACTTGCTGTTTTGCGTTAAAGCAGAATCTAAACTTTGGGCCAACAGCGAATCGTACATGCTTTTTGCGCTGTAATATACGGCGGCGCCCCCTACGGTCCGATTGGTAAATGCATTGGTATGAATGCTGATAAAAATATCCGCTTTTTTGTTATTGGCAACGGAAGTCCGGGCTGATAATTCAGCAACATCAGTGGCATTACGCCAAGCCACATCACAATCGTCCTGGCGGGTCATGATTACCTCAGCGCCGGCTTTTTCCAGCAATTTTTTCACTTTTCCCGCAACCGCCAAAGTAATCGTTTTTTCATACGTTCCGCCCAACCCAATCGCGCCCGGGTCGCTGCCCCCATGGCCAGGATCTAACACAATCACTTTATCTTCCAAGCCCGGGGTGAAATGATATATTACCGGTGGGACCGGCTTATTGATATCGATTACAATGCGGTAAGGACGTTTGGCTGCCGGATCATTGCGCAAAGTGAAAACCCGATAGTCACCATCTCCCAGCACAGTCGGAATATCTACCAGCAGCGTGCTGGTATCCTCTGTTTTTTCAACCACACTCACCTTATTAATAAAATTGCCGTCAAAATCAAGCGTATCCGGCACACTGCCCCGTCCGGCGCCTTTGATATCAACCGTCAGGCGGGGGGAAGGGCTTGCGCTCATCGAACTGCTTACTTGAACGGGACCCGATACATCAAATACAAGTCGCAGTTTGGCAACTCCTGTAACCGCATCGTTACTCACTGCCCAACGAACATTTGTCATTTCCGGCGACCCGGGTTTTTCTGCTGCCTGGACAGGAGAAGTGATTCCAGCGCCTTGGATACATAAAATAGAAATAAGCAAAAAACAAATGGTTAGCATATGATGCAACAACATCTTCTCCTTTCCTAACGAGTCGACATAATGTTGTACTTCTCGCTTCTGCATAAAAATCCTGCCAGCAGAAGAAATAGAATCCATTTCGTACTATTCGCTTTGTGAAGCTCCGCCGGTTAAGTTCTTTAACAGTTCCGCGGCTTCCGCTTTGGCTTGCGCCGTTGCGACCGCATCCACTTCCACAGAAAAAACCAGAATATCCCCTTCACACGCTTCCGCCGGCAAGTCCTGGCGGAACCAATTCACTTGCCGGTCTTCGCTTTCGCCCAGCAATAAAACGGCCCGATCTTCTTCAAAACGGTCAATCACTGCTCTGACTTTCATTTTGCAGTTTCTCCTTTTTCCCTATTCACCGAATACGTTTCGCCATTGCTGGCAATCGTCACGATTCCGTTAAGATCCGTACGGAACACGGCAATTTTTTGTTTCTCGTACTTCTTCAAGGTAGAAGGATGCGGATGGTGATAGTCGTTGTTCACCCCGGCAGAAATCATTGCCGCTTCCGGTGCAACCGCGTCTAAAAACGGCTGGGAAGAGGATGTCCGACTGCCATGGTGGCCGCTCTTTAATACTGTGCTTTTTATTTCCCGGGAATATTTCCGCAAAATTTGTTCTTCCTCCGGCTGCTCCGCATCGCCGGCAAACAGCATGGAAAACTTACCGAACGTTAACCGCAGAACAACGGAATTATTGTTTAAATCGCTGTCTGTGCCTGTCAAATGAGGTTTCCCCGGCGCTAAAACCTTTAATAAAATTCCAGCGCCAAGATCAATCTGCTCCCCGTCAGCCACTACGGAAAACGGAATTTTTTTCTTTTGCACGGCTGACAAATATTGACGGTACAACGCTGTAGTCGTTGTCTGTCCGCTGTCATAAATCTGTTTAATGGCGAACTGGTCTGCCAATGCGGCAAACCCGCCTAAATGATCCGCATGCGGATGGGTGATCACCAGTTTATCAATTGTAGTAATCCCTTCCGCCTTCAAATAAGCTGCCAGCTTATCCCGTGTAGGCACGTCGCCGGCATCGATCAATACTACTTGTCCATTTCCCCGGATCAAGATCGCATCGCCTTGACCCACATCCAGTACTTTGATCATCAACGGCGCATCTTTCATTGGCTGGTTTCCTGAACTTGCGCCGTTCTTACTGCTGCACCCGACTGTAACCGCCAACATACTCATCAAGACCATAAACAACCCAATTACGCGAAAAAATCTGTGTCCCAAAACCATTCTACCGCTCCTTATCGGAAATAATCATTTTTATCCTATAATTTTTTGAACAGCCGCCGGTATCATCGGCAGTAAATCACCAGCTATCAATCCGCTGTTGTAATCGCCGGCAGCCATATCTCCCGCCAGGCCATGCAGGTATACCCCCGCAACAGCCGCATCATGGCTGGATAATCCTTGGGCAATCAGCCCGGCAATGATCCCGGTAAGAACATCACCGGTTCCGCCTGTCGCCATTCCGGGATTACCGGTCAAATTAATATAAATTTCGCCATCCGGAAACGCAATAACCGTATGCGCCCCCTTCAAGACAACAATACTGCCCCATTGTTCAGCCGCTTGCCGCGCCGTCGCAATTCGATTGCCATTAATTTCACCAATTGACCGCCCCATCAAACGGGCCATTTCACCCGGGTGCGGCGTTACTACCGGCAGCACTGAAGCGCCGCTCAAGATTTCCGTATGGCCGACCAGTGCAAATAAGGCGTCAGCATCTATGACCAACGGACGTTCTGCCAATTGAACCACATCGCGCACCATTGTCAACGTATCTTGGGCGCGGCCTAAGCCAGGACCGATCGCCAACGCATTATTATCGGAAGCCAAGAGAAAAATATCTTCCAGCGAACTGCTGCCCAATACCCCTTTTGCGACTTCCGGCAAAGGATGCGTCATGACTTCCGTCAATTTTATTTCCATAATGTCGTGTAACCCCGCAGCAATTCCTAAAGTCACCAACCCAGCTCCGGCCCGCAGCGCAGCTGATGACGATAAAAAAGCGGCGCCGGTTAACCCTTGTGATCCGGCCACAACCAATACCTTGCCGCAGGATCCTTTGTGGGCCGCCGAGTGCCGTTTCGGCAGGATCGTCCGGATGTGCTCCATGGTAATCTGGTTTTGTCTGATCTGTGGATCCATCAGCAATTGATGCGGTATCCCGATATCAGCCACCACGACTCGACCGGTATAATCAACACCTGGATAGAGCAACAACCCAAGCTTCGGCAAACCAAACGTAACTGTACAGACAGCGGTAACGGCTTTTCCGCATACCTGCCCCGTATCAGAGTGGATGCCTGACGGAATATCGATGCTAATAACCGGTTTGGCCGCTTCATCTATCAGATCCACCGCTTGCGCAAATTCGGCGCTGATTTCGCCATAAATTCCCGTCCCCAGCAAGGCATCGACCAAACAATCGGCAAACTGGGCGGCGATCCTGGCCTTATCCCAATCCCGCTCCCGGCGCAATTCAACGACCTCTATATCCATTCGTTCCAAAGTCAATAAATTTACTTGTGCATCGCCGGTAACGGCCGATTTTTGACCAACCAGAAACACTTTTACCTTGGCGCCGCGATTCACGGCATGGCGGGCAACGACGAACCCATCGCCCCCATTATTGCCTTTGCCGGCAAACACGCAGATTCTTTTATCCCGGTAGTCCCCAATGATCTTTTCTATTTCTTTTACCACTGACACACCGGCATTTTCCATCAAAACAATTCCCGGTATGCCATATTCATTGATCGCCCGTTTATCAATCAGCCGCATCTCTGCCGCCGTAGCCACTTTCATTCCGTATCCCCCCATAATAAAGCCTGCGCAGCCGCATACAATTGCGCGTGCGTCAAAGAAATATGTACTTTACTTACCTTCAACTGTTTCGCTACCTCCGCAAAATGGCCGCGCAAAACCACTTGCGGTTGCCCCTGTTTGCCGGAAAGGATCTCAATATCTTGCCACGTTCCGCCGGAAAATCCGGTCCCTAACGCTTTCAAAACCGCTTCTTTGCCGGCAAAACGGGCGGCATAGGAAGCAGCGCGCTGACGGCCGCGCTTCTCGCAATACGCTTGCTCCTGTTCCGTAAACACCCTTGCCAGAAAGGCCGGAGTTTGGATTGCTTTTTCTATCCGCTGTATCTCAACAACGTCTATGCCGATCCCAATAACCATACATCAACCACCTTATTATGCCTCTTTGAGGTATAATTCCATCCAAAGCCAGCCATCCCTGCCTAAATTCTTCAATATTTCTACTTTCAGCTTTGATTTCTCTTTGTTCACAATTTGTTCACAATTCCGTCATATTTTCGCCAATATTTATTTCTATACTGAGATCAAGGAGGTGAACAGTATGAAAAAAACTACACTGTACATCATTATCGGGTTACTGGTTCTCGCCTTTGGCGCCTCTCTGGTTTATGCGGCCTCCGGCGACAATTCCCAACCAATGCCGCAACGGGGACAATTCATGCACGAAAAAGGACAGCCGCCTGTGGCATTAACTGACCAACAGCGCCAAGAACTGGCTCCACTCTATGCGCAAATGATCGATGTAAAAAAACAAATCCTGCAAAAACGAGTGGAATACGGACAAATCAGCCAAAATCAAGCCGATTACCGGGCAACGCTCATGCAGCAACGGCTGGATAATTGGCTCAAATTCGGAGCAATTGCCGGCATGGGTATGGAAAGAGGTTCTGGTCATGGTTTCGGCCACGGTCCTCGCCATGGCGGGTTCCCCTGTCAACAACCACCGCAGCAGTTGCCACAACAAGCAGAAACAAAGTAAATATAAGTGAGCCTTAGGTTCGGAGGGGGTTATTGCCCCCGCCGAACCCTTAGAGCGAACTTAAGACTGAGGCTCGAAATCTTTGATTTCGCGAAGCCGAAGTTTCCCTTTAGGGTTTCGAGTGTTATAGCCTGTTGATCCCCGACCTAAGAGGGCGGGGTCCCTGTGCCCTGTGGGTATTACAGGCTGTTAACGAGATAAATACTAAAGAAACCAGGGATAGGGACATTCTACTTGCATGGACGCATTAAAAAAGAAGCGCTGCTAGCTGCGGCGTTTCTTTTTTTGGTACACCAGAAAGTATAACATTTTCCCCTTCGCACAGACTGTAAGCTCCCTTATTCAGGGATCAACAGTCTGTAGCTCGAAATAAGTGCGACTAATCTTTCGATGAAATATTCATCGAAAGAAAGTCTTCTTTATCTGGTGTACATAAGCGCAACCAGCGGCTTCCACCGTCGCTATAAGTGAGCCTTGGTTTCAAAAGAGTTTTGACTTCTTTTGAAACCTTAGAGCGAACTTACTTCGAGATTTACAGCTTGTTACCCCAACACGGAAGGGTTGGGGTTTACAAGCTGTTAGCGAGATGAAAGCTCGGCGCAAGCCGGGTTTTCTAATATATCCCAAGATACAAAATACTTCATAATATTATCGTATTATTCCAACGAATTCATCTTGACTTTACCCGGTAAGCAGGATAATATAATTTATATACCCCTCCCGGGGGCAGGGGATAAAAGGAGCGTGATTCGACAATATGGAATCAATTATTGTTATCGGGGCAGTTGCTGCCGGCCTAAAGGCAGCTTCGAAACTCCGCAGATGCAACCCTAAAGCGCAAATCACCGTGATCGACAAAAGTGAAATCATTTCGTACGCAGCCTGCGGAATGCCTTATTATGTTTCCGGCGATGTTGATCAGATCAACCAATTAACATCAACTCCGGCCGGAGCGCAGCGAACTCCCGGCTTTTTTAAAAACGTCAAAGACATTACGGTTTTAACCAAAACGTTAGCAACCAAAATCGACCGTGATCACAAAACGATAACCGCAAGAAATCTCGCAACGGACGAAGAGACCGTTTTCCCCTACACCAAGCTTGTCATCGCAACCGGCGCATCGCCGCTAAAACCGCCTTTGCCGGGAATAGACCTGGGAAATATCTATCAACTCTGGCATCCCGATGACGCAAAAGCCGTTCGCAACGGGCTCGATCAAGGAAAATTTAAAAATGCCGCAATCATTGGCGCTGGCCTGGTCGGCATGGAGATGGCCGAAGCATTGAAAAAACGCGGCCTCAATGTCACCGTGATCGAAATGAAAGACCGGGTTTTTCCGGCATTTTTAGATGAAGACATTGCTGAAGCCGTAGCCAAATATGTGCGCGGCAAAGGAATTTCGGTTCTGACCTCGGAGAAAGTACAGCGTTTCACCGGCAATATTACGGTCGAAAATGTGGAGACAGATCAACGTATTGTTCCGGCCGACTTGGTCATTCTGGCAGTAGGAGTCCGTCCCAATGTAGAGTTAGCCCGCGCAGCCGGACTGGAAATCGGCATAACCGGCGCAATTGCTGTCAACGAGTATATGCAAACCAGCGACCCGGACATTTATGCCGGTGGTGACTGCGTGGAAACAACCAATATGATTACCGGCAAAAAAGGATTTGCGCCGATGGGTTCTACAGCCAACAAGCAGGGACGAATTATTGGCGAAAATCTTGCTGGATCGCGGACTGCTTTTCGCGGGGTTCTCAATACCGCCATTGTAAAGGTAATGGATCTTTCCGTAGGAAAAGTTGGCTTGAATGAACAAAATGCAAAAGAAAACAATTATGACTTTGTTACCGTCATGGTCACCAATCATGACCGCCCACATTATATGCCGGGAGCTAAGCCTATCACCCTGAAATTAATTGTCGATATTAAAACCCGCAAACTCCTCGGCGCCCAAGCGTTTGGCGAAGGCGAAATTGCCAAACGGATCGACGTAATCGCTGCAACCTTAACGCTGGGCGGTACAATCGATGATTTGTTTGCCATGGATTTAGCGTATGCACCGCCTTACAGCAACCCTATCGATAATGTAGCTATAGCCGCTAACTCAATGATGAATAAGTTGGCCGGAGCACTGAAAGGGATATCGACTATCGAAGCAAAAGAAAAAATGAAGACAGGAAAAACGGTTTTCCTTGACGTCCGGTCCCCTGACGAGTGCAAAGCAATCCGCATCGCCGGCTGCGAAAATATCTGCTACATCCCGCTGGGTGAATTGCGCAAACGGTGCAGCGAGCTTAACAAAGACGATGAAATTGTCGCTTTCTGCAAAATTAGTTTGCGCGGCTACGAAGCGGCTTTGATCCTGGAGGGCGAAGACTTTAACAACGTTTGTGTTATGGAAGGCGGCATCTTGGCTTGGCCATTTGCCTGCGAAACCGGTGAAAACAAATAACGTTTCGAATAGTAAAGGACTTGGATTTTTCTCCAAGTCCTTTACTATTCGAACCACATTAAGATAAGCTAACGCAGTTATTTGAGTCACTATCAATCAGCAACATAACGCTTACTTCCGCTCCCACCGCCAGCGGCGGACTATTGGCCGGAATGCAGATCAGCGAATTGGCGGCAATAGCTGACTTCAACATGCCATTGCCCTGCATAACACTTGGCGCAACAAGCATTTGGCCGCCTTCCTGCCACCACTTCGCCCAGACAAAACGTTTCGCGCCTGTACTTTTCTTAAAAGGTGCCGCTAAACACGCCTGTATCCGCGGCCGGAACCATGCCTTGCAACCACCCATCCGCAAGAGCAACGGCCTGGCGATTTGTTCGAAAGCAATACTGGCGGCAGAAGGATTACCGGAAAGACCTAAAAACAGTTTCCCATCTTTTACTCCGGCTACTACAGGCATCCCTGGTTTCATTTCAACCCGGGTAAACAAGATTTTGACCCCTATCGATTGAAAAACAGCCGCAATCAGATCACGATCGCCGACTGAAGCTCCGCCGGTAGTGATCACCACATCACAGTCTTCTGCCCGCCGCAGGCCGGCAACAATGGCCTCCCGCTCGTCCGGAACACTGCCGAGCAAAACCGGTATAGCTCCCGCCGCAAGAATTTGCCCGCAGATCATATAACTATTGGAATTGCGAATTTTCCCCGGCGCCAGCGGCTGGTCTACCGGTACCAATTCACTCCCCGTAGACAATAATGCCACGGTTGGCTGCCGGTATACATAAGGTTCGGCTTCTCCGTAAACTGACAACATCCCCATGGCGCCAAACCCGATTTTTGTGCCGGCCGCAATCAATTCTTCACCGGCTGCAATTTCTTCTCCTTTCAGGCAAATGTTTTTTGCCGCTCCCCGGCCATCCAAAACATATACCTGGTTATCGATGGTCTTCGTATCTTCCAACCGGATCACGCCGGTCGCTCCCGCAGGAATTGGCGCCCCAGTCATGATTCGGCAGGCGGTACCCGGTTTAACAGCTACTGTCGAAACGGTCCCGGCCGGCACATTGTCCACCTGCTGTAAAATAACCGGTTGTTCCGGCGTTGCCGAAACGACATCAGCCGCAATTAAGGCATAGCCATCCAGCGGCGAACGGTTAAACGGGGGAAAGTCGCGATCCGCAAACAATGTGCGTCCTAGAACCCGGCCATAACTCATGGTTAACGGCACCTTTTCAACCGGTAGAACCTGAGCCAATGATAATACAACTTCTTGCGCTTCCTCTAAAGAAACTGCCACACGGCTTCACCTCATCCAAATAATTTATCCATGGTAATCAATGACCAAACTATTGGTTCGCCGCCCAAACACCAATTCCTGCCACACTTATCGGCCTTATTTTCTACACAAAAAGAAATCCGCCGTTTAGACAGCTTGAGGTGCCATCCAAACGGCGGATTATGAAAATCTTATTACGCGCCTCGTTTTCCCAGTTCTTTATCCAGGTACATTACAGCGCTCCCTTTATCGCCCAGCATTTTGATCTTTTCCAAAATAGCCGATGCAGACGCCTCTTCTTCTACCTGCTCACTAATGAACCATTGCAGAAAGATTTGCATGGCATAATCTTTCGCATCCGCAGCCTGTTCATGCAAACTGTTGATCAACGCCGTAACATGTTTTTCGTGCGCAAGCACTTGCTCAAAAATTTCCAACGGAGATTTAAAACAAGCCGGCGGCGCATCAATGGTGCGCAATTCCACCGCCCCGCCCCGTTCTTGCAAATACGCCATAAATTTCATCGCGTGGCCGGTTTCTTCCTGGTACTGAACCTTCAGCCAAGCAGCAAATCCCTTGAGATTCTTACCTTCACAATCCGCTGACATCGATAAATACAAGTACGCCGAATAAAACTCTGCTTGAATTTGGGCATTGATCGCATCGACCAGTTTTTTACTAATCACATAGCATCCCTCTTTTCAACAGTATAGTATTCAATGCATCTGTCTATATTATACAATCAAAGAGATTGATTATTCTACCTTTTTTCATTTTGTCAGCTATTATTTCTCAATACTCATATTGTTTTTTCGTTTTCTCTCTTGGCCTTTGAATTATTGTGGCAGGTTCTCATGGCTTATCCGGTATTTTTTTGCATGGAGACATTTCTTCAATCGCTTGCATGTATTCCACAACATGATTGTATGGGGCTTGGCAGGCATAGTTTTCGCAGATATATGCGGTTGGCCGCCCGTCGAGCATCCTATAACGCAAAATATGCGGTAATACTTTTTCCGTCAACCGCGAACAATCAGGATCGTTCACCATCATAAGCGTTGTTGGCAAATAAGAACGTCCTGTTGCGGCCATCATGGCACGAGTTGCATACTCCGTCTTTTGACCGGCGATAATAATCTGACTGGGCGGTGTTTGGTACTGTTCCAACACCATCAAAAATCCGGGATAAAACCGCGGCGCCTTTTCAACTTCGCCGGCGAGGGCTTTCAACATTTGCCCCGCTGTTTTCAATAGTTCCCGGTTTTCCGTATACTGTCCAAGACGGACCATAGCCATTAACGCTACTGAATTTCCGGAGGGCATACAACTATCATACAGTTCTTTGGATCGCAGGATCAAGTCCTCATTATCAATGCCGGAGAAGAAAAAACCGCCGCGCTTTGCATCAGTAAATAACCGCTGCATGTCTGCCGCCAACCGCTGCGCTTTCGCCAAATATTCCGTCACAAAGGTAGTCTCGTACATTTCCAGCAGCGCCCATAGCAAAAATGCATAGTCATCCAAATAAGCCGGATATTCCGCCGCTCCATCCTGATAACGAGCCAGCAGACGACCATCTTGGCGGAATAGGTTCGCATACAGAAAATCAAAGCATTTCTGGGCGCGCTCTTTATATTCCATATATTTCAAAGTACGGGCTGCTTTGGTCAGCGCTACGATCATCAATGCGTTCCAAGCTGTCAGGATCTTTTTGTCTTTTAAAGGCCGCTGCCGCAATTCACGCTGTTGCAGCAAAACGGCTCGCCCTTCAGACAACTGTTGCTCCATTTCTTCAACAGACATATTATACGCAGCGGCATGACCAACGATATCTTTCCCCTGAAAACTTAGTACATTGGCATCCTGTTCAAAATTCCCCGTTGCAGTTACACCGTAAAAATCGGCAAAAATTTTCCCTTGTTCGGTCCCTAAACATTGCAAAATTTCTTCTAAGCTCCAAACATAATACCGGCCTTCCCGGCCTTCCGAGTCAGCATCTTCAGCCGAATAAAATCCGCCTCCGGGATCATCCATGATCCGTGAAACATACGTAAGAATTTCCTCTGCGACCCGGGCGTAATCAGGGTTATCCGTACATTGGTACGCTTCCAGGTAAACGCAGCACAACATTGCATTGTCATACAGCATCTTCTCAAAGTGCGGAACCAGCCACTCCCGGTCGGTCGAATAACGGGAAAAACCGTACCCTAATTGGTCATAAATACCGCCGCGCCGCATGCAATCCAAGGTTTTTTCCACCATTGTCAACGCCTTTTCATTTCCGGTCCGCCGCCAATAGCGCAGCAGAAAAAAGAGGTTGTAGGGGGCCGGAAATTTCGGTGCTTTTCCAAAACCGCCAAACTGAGGGTCAAACTCCTGGGTGAACTGTGAAAATGCCTTATCCAGCCACGACATATCCAATTCGGCCGCTTTAAAAGTTTTCCGCCCAGCCTGCAATGTTTTTACAATTTTTTGTCCATACAGCGACAATTCCTGCTGGTTTGTTTTCCATTTTTCACGAACTGCTTCCAATAGATCGATTAATCCAGGCGTTTGCAAAGCGCTCTGCTTGGGAAAATACGTCCCTGCCAAAATAGGGCTTTTATCCGGAGCCATGATGATGGTAAGAGGCCAACCGCCTTGGCCGGTTAACGCCTGGCAAACCTCCATATACACACGGTCTATGTCCGGTCGCTCTTCCCGGTCCACTTTGATTGCAACAAAACTTTCATTCAGGATTTGCGCCACTTCTTCATCTTCAAAACTTTCCCGTTCCATAACATGGCACCAATGGCAGGTACTATAGCCGACACTAAGGAATACCGGCTTATCTTCCGCCTTCGCCTTCTCAAACGCTTCTTCGCCCCATGGGTACCAATCTACCGGGTTATGAGCGTGCTGCAGCAAGTATGGCGATTTTTCATTGATAAGACGGTTTGTATGTTCAATCTTGGTCATAAAGTGACCTCCTAATATTCAGTCTTAATATAAAACAATAAGGAATAGGCACAGTGCCTATTCCTTATTAATTCGTAATATGTAAGGTAATTCCTCTCTTATATCATAGCTCTAATATTTTTGTAGAATTTTTCCGAATATGACTCTGTAATATAACCAGCACTTTTTTGAATTGTAGCATCAGTTGTTCTTATCGCTGAAATATACTTATTTAAATCCGAAAATTTTCTTAGACGAGGCCAGTATTCAAGATAAGCAGGTAAAATTATACCCTCTAATAAAAAATTTACGACGGGTACATCTTTTTGTGCAGCCATCCCTATTTCAAAAGGAACCCACCAGGATGATTTAGTAGCTTCCGATAGAACCGTAATCATGTGAGAACATTGATTTAGTTCTTGACGTATTGTATGAGTGAGTCTTTTTCCATCGCATTCAGTCGTATTATTTAAAACATCTAAGTAATACGATATTCCGTTTGTATAAAGCAACTGAGCAATCTGCCTTGCCACAACACTATCAACATCTTTGTGAGAAATAAATACTTTCATTATATATCTCCTTTTAAAAGCATTTTAGTATCGCACATTATAGCCTTCTATCTTGCACTAGCCTCCAATAATGATGTCCTAACCGCGTTAACTTACATGATTGCGAATTCATCGCGGCAAAATACATGTGGTTTTCATTCACAGGAACAACAAGACCAACGCTTTGAAATTTTTGTAAATCTCTAAATGCATTAACATTTTCTTCTTTTGCATACGGTTCAATTACTGCATGTTTTATTGAATTAGTATTCGTACATTCATATGAAGGGTCCAACTTTAATGCATTTTGTGGACAAGGAAAATATTCAGTTATTTTCCTCAGTGTTTCAAGCGGAATAGCTGGGGCACTTTTTCTTAATGAAGTAAAGCGTGTTATGTTCGTTTTGAAAACGGGTCTCTGGTCCCAAGCCCCTAGCGCTTGATCAATATATGAATAAATGCTTCCAGGTGTAATATGTCCTCCGAGGTCTGCTGCTCCACCCTCTAAAGCGTCTAATAATAAGTTAGTAAATACACCATGTCCATTTACTTCCAATGATGGTTCGCTAGCTCTACTTGCTGTAAGTATTGAAACCCCTTCCGAAATATGAGCGCTATTCCCTGTTATTTGGGGAGAACCAAAAGCTCCCGAATGGCAACAATCCAAAATAATAATTCTATTCCTTGATTTAGACTTATTAGCCAAAGTGAGTATTTCATCCATAGAAACGCCTTCATCATATTGAGAATAATCAGGTGTTACGATATAACCCCCAAGCTCATTAATATAGCCATGACCTGAAAAATAAAATAATGATGTATCACAATCGCCATTGAATAAATCCACAACAAGACCTTTTAAAGAGGACTTTGTCGTCACGTCTATTTCAAGTTTTACTTCAAAATTAGGCGAACCATCTTCATTAACAGCAATAACTTTGCTAAAATCTTGTGCGTCATTAATGCATCCCTTTAATGGACATGACGGATAGTTATTTATACCTACAACAAGCGCTTTTCTCATCATTATTTATTTTTTCCTTCCTTCATTACTTGAACAATTGCTGATGCAATTCCATTCCAATCCCAGTCAATTGTTCTGCCACGAGGTAATCCAACAGGTAAATTACTCTGTTTGCCAGAACCACCAACATATACGCCAAAAACAGGAACATTACAGCCATCAGCAAATTTAATTTCTTTTGCGACACCAGTTGCTGAACTCATATATTTCCCAACTAAAACGATTACCATATTACATTTGTTAATTTTCTGTTTAACAATTTCTTCCCATTTGGATTGAGGCAAAGAAGATTTTGATGACCAATCTTCAATGCTAAAAGGAGTACGTGAGTTCTTAGCTTGTCCAGTGAACATAATTTTTTCATTTTCATTGTGATCAAAATCAAAACTAATAAAGGCTCTTGGATCTGCCATGCATATTCCCCCCAAGTTTTTTATACTCGCAAGAATGCTTTTACCAAGTCATTTTATATTAAAAAGATGACTGTATTTTTGCATTATAGCGCACCTTACTTACCATGCTTGGTCTTATCAACTAAAGTAAATTTTGTAGCGCCATTAGCCGTGGGAGGAACACGTTTACCTTGAACAAACGTTACTTCTGTATGACCCCCTTGAGCTTTATACTGTCCTGACACAGGAACTTTTTGACCGGTTGTTATTTTGACATTTTTCATAAAAGTACCACCTTTCATTTTATTTGTTTATAAACAAATAAAAGCCTGTTAATGCAAAACCTCTCTCCGACAGAAAATCTTGCAAAACATTCCGAAAGATGGTAATATGACATCGTGTGTACAAACGACATGGTCTATCATCTTTTGGTGATTGCTCTGTCTAACACAGGAGGACAATGGAGCTTGTAGGGTAGGATCTACAAGTATTTCATTGTCTTTTTTCTTTTATTTGCAAATAGCAACTCATCAAGTCTGATCCTTTTCGCCTATTCTTGTAGCAGTGTTAAGATCAAACACCATAGCATTTTCATTGTTTAAATAGTCTCCATCAACTCTGTATCCACATTCCTTCAAGTCCCATCCCATCAGCTTCGAAAGGGTATTGAGCAAATCTTTATTGTTCCATCGCACACTAAGAACAGATTTTCCTTCACTTCTCAAAAACGGAGTTGCATCTTCGTTTTCTGCGTCGCAAGGTTGAACTGCAATTTGTTTTTTATCCTCATTAATCATTAATAATACATGTGACGGGCGGCCAAGTTTAACTATAGAAGTCTTGTTGAATGTTACACCATTTTCCGTAATCGAGATGTACGGAAGACCAACAGTTAAACTTATTGTCTTAAATCCATCCAGCATATCGTCGTTCCTCCTTCGCACTTCTTTATTAACATTTTAGCACATGCACGTTTATTCATCAAGTTTTTTTACCAAAAAATATCTTTTGTGCGTTTTTGTTTCTTCAAATACATTGCATTTTCACCTTAAAATCATCGTCAAGATAAATTCTAATTTATTCATCACTCTAATTAATTCTGTATATGTAACTCATTTCGTTATTGCTTTTATTTTATCGCATGATAAATCAAAATCAGTCAGCGCAAACTTCATCCATTATTCAAAATAGCCTTCGCAAGAAAGCATGAAAATGCAAGTAAGATTAAGTTTTACTATTTTCGTTCTAAATGTAGATAAATTTAATTTTCAAACAGCAAAAAAACTCCTGCTAGTTTAATACAAAATTTAGCAGGAATTTTTTTATTAATCATATTCAATTATCTATACAAAACCTCCAGTGTCACTCCATTATCTTCCCGATTATAAGCAATCCTATCAATCAACAATCGATATGCTCTATTCTGTTCACTTGGATCAGTAGCATCCAACCACAACGCCTTAAACTCATCAATCCGCTTCTGAACCATCTCTACCGTCACCATGTTAACCTGAGATGCTAACGCTAACTTACACTGTTCTATCTCCGTTTCCAGCTCATTCTTAGCCTTTTCATGGCCAGACATACGATCAGAAAACCGCTGCTTCGTTATCATCCCTTCTTCATAAAGATCCAATATTTTTTCGATTGCCCTTTCTGTCTGGACTAACTCCTTTTGCTTCTCAGTCAGAAATGTTTCAATCTCGCGATATTGTTCATTTGTTTCATCTACCAATTCCATTGTCTGCTCGTCAATCTTGGTTATCTTCTGATACAGTGCCTTATAAAATGCGTCATCCATTTTTCGTCCTACCTGATCACATTTGGTTCCATCTGGGTAAGTATAAACGCATAAAGCAGACCAATACGTTCCTGCCTTGGTTTCCCTTCGTTTAAATTGCATTCGCCTGCCGCACTTTGAACAATATAACAGTCCTGACAGTGGCAACGTACCCACTCGACTTTTCCGAATCATAATCGTATTTTGTGCGATCCTAGCCAATATTTGTTCGTGTTCTTCTTCTGTCTTTAAAGGTTCATGCTCACCTTTTACTTTAATCCAGTCTTCTTTGTCAACCATTTGCGCTGTGCCATGATGGTTCCGTGTCTTTCCGTATATTGTATAACCAAGATGTATCTCGCTCGTTACCAAACGATAGACTGTATTATTTGACCAACCATATTTATTACGCTTGCCGCTATAGGGAGGAGCAATATTCCTCCGATTAAGCCAGATAGCAATTTCTTGGGTACTCTGCCCCAAGAGATATTTATCGATGATCATCCGATAAATTTTTTCTTTGTCAGTATCAACCTCTACCTGCTTAGTTTCCCGATTGTATACATAAGGATAAGGTGGTCTACCATTTGTCCACATGCCTTTCTTAGCACCGGCAACCTTACCCTGCCTCATGCGTTTTTTAATAATTTTGTATTCCATCTTGGCAAAAATGGCTTGAAAATCAAAGAGCATTTCATCTTGCTCCTGGGATAAATCGTAGACTTTTTGCGGGGTAATAACATACGTACCTGTGCAGAGAAACGCCTTACATATTTCCGCCCAATCTGCATGCTCTCCCCTCCCTAACCTGTCAATATCCATGACCAATACGCCATCATAGATATTGCCATCAACATCAATTAATAGCTGTTTCATTTTATTCCGTTTTGCAATGCTTTCACCGGAACCAATTTCTTCATACAGCTTATATGTCCATTTTCGTGCATCCGCAAAAGCGACCAGAGTGTCACGATGTTTGGACAGAACGTCATCATATTCTCCTTCGTCCCGTGATTTCCGCAAATAAATCGCCACATGTTTTATGCTGTCCTCTTTATTCATGAATACTTCACCTTCCTTTCTGCTTGCTCTTGGTTATGCTGCTTCTGGATGGCATTAAAGACACATTGATTAAACGCTTTTAGTGCTTTGGTTGATGGTTTATTTACTTCTGTGATAATAATTTGCTGATTCATAAATCGATAGACCCCTCTCAATTTTTGAAGTATTAAATTGAAAGGGGTCGGATTTTTTAATATTTATTTTTCAAAAAGCAAAGGTTTTTTCATAGGTTGTTATTGATAAGAAACTCCCGTTCCGCTTTTTTCAGATAACGGATCGATTTGTTGTAAGTGTAAAGATAACTTTTTTTCAGCAAGGCTATCTTTGCGACGGATTGTTCCGCAATAGCTTTCTTCAATGCTGGAACCATTTGACTATTGCAGACTCCATAACGACCGGGATCAATCAGATCTTCGATTTGCAAATCATCACTTTTCGCTTCAATAGGTACTTGTTTCTCATCATCAGCAGTAATATTGTCACTAATCTGCTCTTGGTTATCCGTTATAGTATCTACTTGCTCTTGTATTACCTCTTGATCAAAATCGTCCATCATTTTTCCTACCTCCATCACTATTGTTTGTTTAATTTGACGTTTCATGGCTACAATGGGTTGACTTTGTACTGGCCTACACTTTATGCATAAGCCTGAACCATCGTCATCTTGTGAGGAATATAGCTTTTTGCAAATTCCACACCTTGGAGTGATTGGTTTGACGTTCCGTTTCATGCAAACACCTTCTTCGTTATATGTAAATTTTTTCCTGGTTTGATCGTATCCTCTTGCTATCCCTGCGTAAACAGCTCTTGTAAATCTTTTTACAAAAAAATAACCTCAGTCAAATTATTGACTAAGGTTTCATTCCTGTTTGTTATTGGCGACTTGGACATAAAAATCAAATTTATTATGACGGTAATATTCTGCTTTATTACGTTGTAGTAATCGACATATACATGAAATAGTTCTATTAATGAGTTAATGGATCATTGGCAGGCACACGGACATTAATGTCGAACTTATCAATTTGTGGCAGAATTTAACTAAAGCATTAGAGACTAAGGAAGAATAAATTTGAATGAGATATCTTTTTAGGATATGTGTTTGATATTGAAAAAATTGGAAAATGGAATATAGATTTTTTAGGAGTGATTATACGATGAAGGATATCATTAAAACTATTGTAATTGAAGAATTTAGCAACCTTGTTTCGTTGATTGAAAATGATTTTATTAAAAATTATCAAAAAAAAACCCATAATTTTCTTCTCAGCGAATTGGATGAGGAAATGACTGCTCATATGGTATTCGTGAGTAGTTTTGAGTCTAAAAGCGGCAATGCTATCCAAGAATGTGCAAGAAGGATAGCCATTTTAAAATTCGGTGAGACTAACGTTCCAAAAATTATTAATCCTCATGGCTTAATCTATGATAATATTGATGAAAATGCCTTGCGAGAGCAATTACTTATAACAGACATAGATTTAGATAACAATGAATTACAAGGCAACATCCAAAATTTCATGACATTGCACCAAGCTTCAGGGAGAAACCCATGTTCCATTAACCAATCCAACATAAATGAATTATTGTCGTTGGGTGAATATAAAGATGGAAAGATACATAAAAAGCCAGTCGATTTAGCTTTCTTTGATGGACACCATTGGAATCTTTGTGAAATTAAGGCAGGAGGAGATTTGGACAGCAGCAATGCACCCGGTAATGCTAAAAAGATGCTTAGTATTTATGTCGGCTTTTGTAAACCAGATACAAAATTGTATTTTGCCACTATATACCATAAAACTGGAGAAGGTAATACTTGGTCAGGCTCCATCAAGAAATATTTATCATATCCTGACTTTTTCTTGATTGGTAGCAATTTTTGGAATAAAATTTTGCCAGAGAATTTAACTTTTCATGATTTTTGTGAAATATATGGTGACGCCATGAATGAAATTAATCTTAACTCAAGATTAAAAAAGATGATCAACAATTGTATTGAATAATAACAATAGAAGAGTGACCAGTTTAATACTGGTCACTCTTCTATTGTTAAATGGACTATAATGAAGATTGACTTAATTCCAACCTTTTTTTGCTGGCTTCAAAATAATTACGGTCTATTTCAATGCCAAGAAAACTCCTATCCAATTCTAAAGCAGCAACGCCAGTAGATCCCACTCCCATAAATGGATCAAACACAAGATCGCCTGAATTTGATGCAATCGATATTATGTGTTTTAGTATTTTTATAGGTTTCTGTGATGGGTGTTTAGGATCTTTAAGTCTTTCATTTCCCATGCATATTGGTGTTTCAAAAAAATTATGCATTCCTTTTTGGCTACTGAAGTTCCATGTATGTCCTTTATCCCACATGCATACAATGAGTTCACAACTATTTAAAAAACCAGCTTTAAAAATTTTTGGAACAGGGTTAGTTTTATGCCACACCATAAATTGAAAGGTGTCAAATAGAGGATCGAAAGCTTCATGCCATTTTCCAATCAGGTTGTAACTTGTAAATGCAAAAATATTTCCTGTAGGCTTGAGTATTCTTAAAAAGTGTTCTGTTAGATTATGCGGTTTAAACGGTATCTCATCCCAAGCTGCAATATCATTGTTAACTTCTGATCGCCAACTCATCTTAATATTACCCGTCGAATATTGACTGAGATTATAAGGTGGATCAGTCAATATTAAGTCAACCGAATTGCTTTCAATGTCATTTATGATATTAAAAAAGTTTTCATGATGTATAACATAATTCATCTAATTCTTCCCGCACCTCACAATTTGTAACGATTAAATGATTGACATCCCTGTTATTTCTACTTCTAACATTGTATGTGTATTGTTTATCAAAGTCTAAAATAATTATATTATCCTTTTCTTGGTAAAGTTGATAGATATAATCAGTTTTTTTGATAATCAAAATGAATTTAGCTGGCGTCGTTAATAAAAAATTGGCCAACCTTAGTTGGTCAGCTTTATCAAAAGCTGAGCCTTCGTAGTCTGAGAAATCGGTATCATATGGCGGATCAAGAAACATAAAATCATCATTGGTTAAGTTAATTTGGTTAAGGCATTTTTCAAAATCCATATTATATATTTCGACATTTTCAAAGTGCTTAATTGTTCCACTGTTAAACAAGTGATCTATTTTCTTTTTAAAGTCTTTCTTATTATATGCGATCCCCCCGAATGGAATGTTAAACTCGCCCTTACGATTGTACCTGAACATTGAACCATAGCAATACTCTCTTATAAAATAAAAATTAGCGATTTTTTCTTCAGTAACTAGTCCCTTAACATTTTCCCTCTTTAAAGCTATATCATTGTAAATATTTCGAAAATGCATATAAAATCCGCTTCTAAACCCTGTTTCCATATTATCCCTTAAGTCACTATCATTTAACTTGCTATCCATTTTTATTTCAAGTTCAACCATTCTCTTAATTTTGTCTAAAAAATTATCTTGAACTTCACTAAATAGTTTTTTATTATCAATAATAATTCTATGGTCAAACATATTAAGGAATGTATATTTATGCTTATTCAAAACCACTAACATGTTTGAAAGTAGTGTTTCCCCTGAAATATCATTTTGCCGATATTCCATATATTTAGTATATAAATCGGGATAAATATTACCAAAACACACTCCCATTATGTCCCAATTTCGATTATACTCATATAACGTTTCTCTAAACTTCTCATTTCCAGTCTTAATCAAATTATAAAATGTCATTAAATTTTCAGATTTGTCGTTGATAATGGCTTTCCCTTTTTTAAGATTGAAAAAAATCGCTCCTCCTCCGAAAAACGGTTCTATATATCTGTTATAACTTGGTATAATATGCTCAATATGCACAAATTCGCTACTTTTACCACCAGGCCATTTGATTAAAGGTTTCATTACGTGTTCCCCTTTCTGTGTGGACATAAATAGTACAATAATATTAGCGAAATTCGTAAAAGGTTTAGATTGGATGTTCGCTTGATGATTATATCATAATCTGATGAGCGCATAAACAAATAATCATCACTGTCCTCTTAGACCAAGAGCTTCGTCAATGATTGGACGCGCAGCTTGGCTAAACTGTTTTTCCCCATAATAATATCAGGGGACTACCTCCGCCTCATCGTTGATAGCTACAGATAATCTATTCAACTCCGGGTGAAAAGTTCATTTTACGTTATAAGTTTGATGAAAATCACGTGTAACTTTTACCATCGTTTTTTTGAACATATGTTCTATTTATTGTAATTATACACCTTTAGAATTGAAATAGCAAATGGGATTGGTAGAAAAAGTTCAATGAAATGCCTATATCTATTCTGCAAACTTCTATTATAATTATAAGAGTAATTATTCAGTCAAATAATTGACCAAGGTCTGTTTCTTGCTTATGATCCATTGATATACCGGATTATCTATAGTTTACCCTGTGGCATCAGGGACATTTTTATTGGCCTATTAATAGAAATATACCGACCATTATAAAATCAGGATCGGTTATCCCAATCTCGCTTAATCGACCATGGAGAAGCTTTTGTATCCCAAGTGACAATATCTTCCGGATCAAAATATTCCTCTAATATTTCCATTTGTAAGATCTGGTTTGGGTCAAGACTTAATATATGGGGTTTAGGATCACTATCCAAGTCCCATAAATGAAACTTATAAATTTTGTTTTTTGATCTGCGACTTGGAGCAATATCCAACGGCACGCATTTTCTTACTGCTGGTTGATATTCCCCAGTAAAAAATTTCAACCGCACTAATTGCCGTTTTTGAATTGCATCCGTAAATTTTAAAATTAATGTAACATCCATCTCTAACACCTCCGTAATCAATTGTGTCCACCATGTATTAAATACTTTGTCGAAAGAAATTAATTACATAGTTGTCTTTGAAAACGGAAGTGTTAAATTATATGTTTTTGTGATGAAAATAACACGTTTTACACCTATTGCACACCAGAAAGTGTTATGGATCGCCACGCCACGGATGCTATTCGCCAAGATCATTGCTATTGACCTGCTAAAGATCGATCAGTATGTTTCAAACATATGACCGCAGTGTGGACAAATTACCCAGTGTGTCATAATACTGTCCACTCTTGGTCCAAACCAACCATTTCCACACTGTCCGCAACAATAATATTGCAACTCTTCATTATACATAATAAATTCCTCCGTTCTTTTGTTTTTGCTGTATTGAAATATGACAGGCACATCGATATCGATGTGCCTGTCATAAATTCAAGCTGATGTAAACATTATCTAATTCTTCTTTCGTAATCCCGATATATGCCAATGTAATGCTTGGCGCTGAATGATTTAAAAGTTTTTGTATCCGTGTGATATCGACTCCGTTTTGATACGCATGGTAGCCAAATGTCTTGCGTAAGGTATGAGTTCCTACTGCATCAGTAATACCAACGTGAGAAGCTGCATTACTCAATATCCGGTAAGCCTGTATTCTTGAAATCGATTTACCTCCTGTGCGACTAATGAATAATGGTCCATTGGTTAGTCCTGTCGATTTCAAATATTCATGGATTCCTTTCTTCGCAGTTTCGGATAATGGAAAATCTTTCGCTTTTCCTGTTTTCTGTTCCCTTATGCTGATGCGATCTTTATCCTTTACTTCTTCCACTGTAAGTTTAAGCAAGTCCGATATTCTTAATCCAGAGTTTATGCCTAAAACGAATAACAGATAATCTCGGATATTCTGTCCTTTAAGGTATTTTTTCATACTTTCGATTTTCTTTTTGTCCCGGATTGGTTCCACTAATTCCATATTGTATTCCCCGCTTCAATGTAACTTATTATAGTTATATTATATATTATGTTACATTAGAAGTAAACGGAAATTATACATTTTTATCCAAAACGGTCATCAAGTCTTATGCTGCTTACCTTGATGACCGTTTACCCTATGTAACACAATGTTATTGTGTTACTTTTATAACCGCACCTCGCATATAAAAAAGTCTCGAATACACTTCGAGACTTTTAATAATTATTAAATAAGCGATAATTCACTTTAGCTTATTCGTTAATTAGCCAAGCTTTACGCCATGCCATGGGAATTATAGATATCGTCTTACAGTACATTTCCGGTGGAGTAAGTGCCAATCCGCTTGTTGAATAGTTAATAGCGAGACATCCTCCGGTACAATTGATGGCGGTTGCACACTTACTACAAGCCGGACGCTGCTCGCCATTTGCTTGGGCTAATTGAACTAAATTATCAATTGATGATTGTTCAAGTCCGCTAGAAATATCCCCAATTATCAGCTCCGGAAACCTTGAGACCAACATCGCAAGTGCACTACAGCCTGTTACTTGTCCATTTGGTAAAAATGCTAAGTTCTTTGAAGCAGCATGACACCCCCAGTAGCTGGACAAATTGCCATCAACATGGTCGGATGTCCTGTATAATGGACCAACATCAATTTGAGTCCCATTATTATTCACATCACGAACATATTGAGCGACATCTAGCAATGAATTTGTGAAGTCTATTATTTCTGTGTCTGACCACGATACAGTACCATAAGCCGGGCCTATATCTATTTGATTCATACCAAATTCGTGTAAATAGCATACATTTTCTAAAACTGACTTGGAAAATTCCGGGTGTACGGTAACGCTGGAAACACACGAGATATTATTATCCAAGAAAGTCTTTAAATTACTACACACAATATTATGACTCCCATTTAGACTATCTCGGGTTTTTCTGTGTGTGTCATGAGATACCGATGTTCCATCAAGACTAACTACAACCGTTACAGGTTTTGAGCGCAAGAAATTCAATATATCTTGATTCAATATTGTACCATTCGTCTTTAAAATAAAATTAGCCTGTATGCCAACATCATCGGTCAGCTTCTGGGCATACTCAATCAGCTCTTTGAGAACCTCAAACTCAGTAAGCGGCTCACCACCTGTAAATATAAAATCGGCAGTGGTTGCTCCTTCCGCGAGATACACAAACATATCAATTACCTTCCGCCCCACTTCTGCGTTCATTGGAGGACCAGGTAAATCTCGTGCAATACAGTAGTCACACTTCAAATTGCACAAGTTAGTAATTATAATTTCGCAAGATACATGGTCATGCACAGTTGGTACCATCTGACTTGAGTTCATTTATTACTTTCCTTCCGGCATATTAATTGTGCAGCCACCTTTTCCGTGTGGTTGGTTAATCGTGCATGTCGAATTGGGTTTGTTAATCGTACAGCCGCTTCCTATTCCTGCAGGCTTATTAATTGTACATCCACCTTTACCTAAAGGTTGGTTAATCGTACAGCCGCCTTTTCCCATTGGCTGATTAATTGTACATCCGCCTTGTCCATGTGGCTTATTTATGGTACAGCCAGCATCTTTAGGTTGGTTAATTGTACACCCCCCCTGTCCATTAGGTTGGTTAATCGTACAGCCGCCACCTTTGGGTTGGTTAATTGTACATCCTCCGACTCCTCTAGGTTGATTAATTGTACATCCTCCCCTTCCAGCAGGTTTGTTTAATGTACAGGTCATAGTATTCCCTCCTCTGCCCTTAGGGCTAACTAATATTCATATGTACTATTTCTGCTTCATTTACCCTAATCCTCCATTAATTTACAAATTCACACAAAAACATTCAGTCTATCTTTTATTCTTAGAACACTAAAATTTCCTTCTAATCACTTTACCCTTTAAAGCCCATATAACAAGTAACACAACTATATTGTGTTACTTGTCCAGAAAAATTGTCCGATTTTTATCTGGAAATCTAAGAGGCATCCTTTGTCACCAGATAATTTTTACCAATTTTTTCTGACACGCAACTAAATTGCAACATATCAGTCTCCTATGGACTTTTATAATGGTTGATCCGCTATTGTTAATTTAGATCATTAATCCCTTTTGTATTTCTGCCTTGAATAATCTCCAACTTTCCTTCTTCTTTCATCCGATATAAAACTCGCATAATATCAAGTTCAGTTACTTCAGGCTCACAGTTTTTCGCTATTTCTTCAATGGATGTTTTAATCAAATGCTGGTCGAATTTAAACAATAATTGAAGCATCTTCATTCACTACATGTTCGTTTTTTACTTTTTTTATACTATTTTCAATATCAGCGGTTTTTTTACTATTCATTTCATACATTAGAATAATTTCTGCGTTATACGCTGTATAATCTATGAGGTTTGCATCCTTTAAGTATCGCTTAATTTTATCGACTTGGTTTAAAGAACATTGCAGTCTTGAAGCCAGTTTTTTCTTTCCTATCCTCACTTTACAATTTGTTTTATTCGAATACCGTTTTAAAAAGCAATACCCTATCCTGGCTGAAATTGGAAGTTTAGCATTGTAAGCAATCGCAAAATCAATTTTAGTATAACCATTGTCATCATTATATACTAACTCGTATTCGTTGCTTCCAAACTGATTGTGACCGTATATTGTTTGCTTTCGAGAAATTAGGCCATGTTCAATTAATTTGTTCATGTATTTGGTTAATTGTCTTTCTCGTATACCAACAATTTTTGAAAGTGTCGCCAGGGTGACTTTGATTTTTTTTGAATTACCTTGCCTAAAATGCAATAACGCTATTAATGTAAATTTAACAGTATTATTTTCCTTAAGATCCAATAATTTATGAGGTACCTTTGCAAATTGACGTTTCATTGTTTTTTTCCTACTCCCTTATTTTTAATGTATTGTTTGATTGCATCGTCAGTAGCCTTCTGCATGCTAATCCCCTGAAGAGCTGCTATGGATTTTAAATTTTTTACTAGGTCCGAACTAGCACGAAGAAATTTTAATTTCATTTTTACCACCCTTTAGTTTTTTTGAATTTTAATAACAATTGTTTTGTTTGTTATTAAAATAAATTCATGAATTGATTTTATAACTAGTTCGATAGAAATATTTTTAAATAAGTTCTTGCAAGATAATCCCAAAGTACATTTGGAACAATTGTACTGAATTTCAAAGTACATTTTCAGTAATTTAAAATGCATTCGCTCAGAATCCAAAAGTGCACTTATTACTATATTTTATTTTTACTAGATTTCTCATCTAAAATTATTAATACTTTGTTCGCAAGCTCACAAAGTATCTGCGAGGCAAGCTCGCAGATCAGTTGCACTTTTTTCATAAGTAGGCTTCTTGCTAGTTGTTAATCGCTGGACAGGAACCGGAACGAAGTGATGGTTCCTAAATCCAAACTTGTGGGGCGCAACTGATAATTAGTATCAGTGTTTTTTGTTATGGCAAGTGCAATCTATTTATGTTGCACTTGTCATTTTCAAAGTGACAACTGAAAAACCACTCAGACACTTGATGCAAACTATATCAATAATAATTCCCCATCCAGTTCAAACATGCAACTTAATCAACGACCTCGCTAAATAATAGGTATTTAACGAACCAGAAGCACTCATACCTCACTTTTTTAGGCCCTATGGTAAAAATACCACATGGTAAAAAAAACGTTGATTCTAGTGACTTTTGCCATAAAGTATGCTTTTCCATCAATTTTGTTACATGTCACAATTGAAATTAATCACTATTTATTTTCTATACATAATTATTATTCATAAAAGCAGATAGTAGGAGCCGCCTCTGTGCTAACAGAGGCGGCTCTACTATCTAACTTACCATTCAACCGGAGCATTACATTTTCTGTGGTAATCCTTATATTCAATTAGTATCGCTGATCTAATTTTTAATCCCGCTAAGACACGAACCGTTTTATTATTGATCGAATTTTGTATTGACGGAATTCTGCTACCTCTGACGCTATCAGAATATACTACCGTTTTATGGAGAGCTTTTGCTACCGTTATTACTTTTTTACTAAACGTGCTTCGTGTCATGTCACGTGCGTTTTTGCCGTTTTTAATTTTCCAGTATAAAAACACATCGTACAGCTCGGATGATAATTCACGATCAGCCTTCTTGCCAGTAATATCCAAGCAATCGTTAACGAAATCTGTAATTAACGATTCGTTTTGATATACAAGCTCTTCTCGTAAATCAGCACTACCTGGCAATGATTTAAATTTATTTTTAGCTAATAGCAATAATCCTTGTAGTATGAATGAAACTAACCCATCCTTATCTTTTCTAAATTTTAAGCTAAAAAAAGTTTCACGTTCTTCCTCCGTTGTCGTTTTGCATGTTTTTATTATTGCCATCCTACGTATAACTGCTTTGTCAACTTGAATTTTGGGTAGGTTATTCACCGTCATGATATGTTTACAAAATGGTTTATAACTATAGGGTTTTTCGTATTTTGGATTAATTGTTAACGAATCACATGCTACAATTGATTTCCATACGTCGAGATTGATTTGTCGATCAGGAGCTTCACTCGTTATATTCAATATAGAACCTACTAAAGTGGAAGTATCATGTTTGCCTTCCCACTCTGAAACTCGCAACTCAGTAACAACCTTTTCCAATAAATCTTTTATTGCTCCCATTAGTACCCCTTTGCCGTCTCCACCTTCACCCAGAATAATTAAACTTTGTTGCAGTTCGCATTGAGGAATTAATATTGCTGCCAGAAATTGCTGCAACTGCTCTCTGGCAGCATCTTCATAGAAATCAAGCAAATAACGTCCCACGAATGTGTTTGCCCAAAATTTATCCACAAGTAATTCATTTTTAAAATTATGATTTAATTTAAATAATGCCTTATTCTCTTTTTGAAATATGCCCTCATAAAACTGATGTTGTTGGTTCATTAAATCTACTTCTAAGGTTCCGTTATTAAATGTTATTATGACCTTCTCGACAAAACTATCATCCCAGTCCCATTGATATTGTTCTGGAATATGTCCCATGTGTCGACAAACAGTAATAATTTCTGGTATCGCTTTCGTCTCTATCGCTATATCAAATTTTTCATGAAATTTTTTGATGATGTAACAATCTATATAATCACCTGCAGGTGCCCAATGAGTTTCTTTCCATGCGTATAAGACATTGCCAACAATCTTAAAATTGTCTTTAAAGAATTTGTCACCGTGTAATCTGAACCAGTTTATTAACTCGGAGTATATTGTTTGATTGACACCATTTTTCTTGATAATGAATTTGCATTTTTTCCGGTTACGATCAATTTCCAACTGTTTCGCCGACTTCTTCGCTGCAGGTTTAACTTTAGGAGGCATGATTGCCTGCATAACTTTAATAAGTTCTTTAGCGTCTTCTTTGACGATATCCCAGCCATATGATGTATCTTCTTGTAATGCGTTTTTTTCTTCTTCAAGGTAATATTGTTCTGCCCAATATTCTTCTTCCGTTATTGTCCCTTCATAGCCAAATCTGCTGTCAATATTCTTATTCATCTTGACGATCCTCCATTTTATTAATAATTTATTCATGATTGGTATTGCTGGGCATTTATCAGTATTTTTTACATGTTGACCTGCTACTTATGGTTAATCAATCACCACAATCATATCTCTCATCACCTACTTGTAATTTTTTATTATTTTTTTGTTTCGCGCCCAAAGAATATACACAGTGCCGCTATACTTTTTAAACATAATAAAAAAAAAGCAGGCGGCGAAAAAATCCGTCTGCCGTTTCTTTATTTACAATGATCTCCTGTACATCAGCTTTGATTCGCTTTAACCACTGATATGTCGTTATATTGTTCTCTAGGCCAAATACGCTGGCCATCTTTATCTAATCGTTGAGGGTTTAATCGATCATGGACGGATTTTATTATTACTGGAAGAGCTTTCGTTTCCGATTCACTGTTAGGGTTGCAATACCATATCTCATTCTCTTTAATTCCGAGGATATGCGCAATTTGTTTAATTTTATCTTCGAATTCGTCTTTTCTCTTCCATTCTTGCTTATCCGGATCTCTCATGTCCATAAAAATAGTTAACGCTGGTGTAGTATATGCAGGTTCCATAGATTGCTTACTGTCAACACTGATTTCATGAGCAGGATTTCGTTTAAATTTAATGTCGTTGATTACAGATTCAACTTTCCTCTTTTTTAGCACTTCCTTTAGTGCCTCTTTCCGTTCTTCTGAAGAGTCCAATTGTTTTGCAATTTTTATCGCCTTTGGAATAGTTAATTTCCCTTTAAAAATGTCATCGACTAATTCAGGAGCCTTATCTTGTACAAATTTTGCATCTGCAATATATTGGCGATTTGTTCCGCCAATTTTTTCAGCAGCCTTTTGCGTCGCTTTACCACTATTCCAATCTTTTGTAGTCAATTCTTTGACTAATGTTTTTGGGGATCGATTATCTTGTCGCAATTTTGCTTCCAGTTTTTCTTCAGCTAATGAACATTTTGCCGCAATCATGGCTTTTTGATTCGCATTTAGATTACGTCTTGTGAAATTTTTACTAAATACATATTGGAATAATTCGTCTTCAGTGCCTGTCCACTCAGTAGTCTGGGGTTGAATTTTTAATTTTTCACATGCTAAGTATCTATTACGGCCTTCTACGATTTTTCCATCAAAAAGTATTATTGGATCATATTGACCATTAAGTTCAATATCTTTAACCAAATTTTGAAATTCGTCTTCAGTCATTGGCGGAAAGAGCAACGCCCATTCGTGAAACTGATATTCGGTAGGTTGATTGAATTCGTTACATTCCATTTTTTCATATTCACGCTGCTGTTCATCGAATATGCGTTCTTGTTCATGAAGTTCTTTAGTCATTTTGGGTATATTTTCCCATTGAATTGTTTTCATCTTGGTGTAGCCTCCATTAATATTTAAATTCTGTCGCACGTTATCTACCTGTTGTTTTCAAGGACAATCATATTTTGCATCATCTCCCATTGTTTACCATGTTTTTTCTTTAGTCTTTACAACGCGTAACTATAAAAATGATTTTCGCCGTAAAAATTAACAAAAAAAATAAGCTTGAGAATTTTTCCCAGGCTTATTACCAAAGACATCTTAATCCAATCAAACAATAATGAATTGTGTTAATTTTTATCCAACTTTACATTAACCTAAATCCAATAAACACCAAGAATCATCTCTATTTGCATTAGCACTAACTTTTTTTATTAAAAACATTTTATCAAACGCATATGGAAATAAAATACATTCTTCTTCTACTAACTCTTTATTTTGGTAAAGTTCCGAAGTGTGTTCACAATTGTGTATTAGTTTATTATCAACATTAAAATGCGCTAACAGCTTAACAATAATTTGTATTGCTTCAAAATATTGTTGATTAGTAACCTTCTTTGTTCGTGATTTTTTATGTTGTTTCCGATAAAGTCGATACCACTGTAAATCATCTTTTTTCCACTCTGAATCATATTCTACTTGGGCTAAGATTTTTAATGTATCGCTTATTTGTTTTTTGCAAGAGAAAAATCCCCACTATTGCAAAACTTTTTCCCCAGCATGAGGGTGGGGAATTTTATCCACTCTGACGCATGAGCGAGTCGCGCATGCGGTTGCTCGGACCATCGTAAAGCAA
>Ga0316604_10000209_pt1 | contig 86533 bp, 123 predicted proteins | sample OWC_soil_day20_C_FD_207650 | JGI IMG/M metagenome (GOLD analysis project Ga0316604, IMG submission 207650) | Wetland soil microbial communities from Old Woman Creek delta, Ohio, United States - OWC_soil_day20_CT | ecosystem: Environmental > Terrestrial > Soil > Wetlands | place: USA: Ohio... | reverse complement strand
AGTAGATACATTGAACCATGCTTTATCTATTTCACCTCAAGAGTTTGAGGATCAGATGGAATATTTATATAAAGAACAATATAATACGATTACGCCTGATCAATTAATGGCATATTTAAAGTATGGTAAACAATTACCGGATAAGCCGATTATGATTACTTTTGATGATGGTTATCTTGATAATTATACAAATGCCTATCCTATTATGAAGAAATATGGTTTTACAGCGACCATATTTATTGTTACTAATCTTGTTGGTCAAGACTCACGGTTTATGACTTGGGATCAGGTCAGAGAGATGCAGCAAAATGGTATGGTATTTGGATCCCACACTGTCAATCATACATCACTTACAAGTCTTACTAAAGAACAGATTATGGGCGAATTGACTCAGTCACGAGATGAAATTGCTCGTCAGTTAGGTAAACCACCTAAATATTTTGCTTATCCTACTGGCACATATAATGCAGGAATTGAAGGTATGGTTAGGTCTGCTGGTTATAAGGCAGCATTTACTATTCAATATGGGCAGGTTGGTGCCGATAGTGATTTATATGCACTGGAACGTATTCCTATTTTCAAAGGACAAAAAACTTTTCGGAGTTTTTTTATTAGATTAAATGGTGCACCCATTTTAGAGGGGTTAGGTTTTTATAAAAGTTAAATTATATAGTATTGAAAATAATGGACAAAAGACCTGTCAAGTAGGTCTTTTGTCCATTATTGGTAAAACAGTAAAAGTTTTTTTAAAAAGAGAAGGATTTTTTTTTGCTTAAATAGAATAATAAAAGTGGGTAATTGTGGTGGGAAGTGGTGAATAGATAAATTATGGTGGTGATAAGGCTGTGTTGATGGGTGAATATCTACATAGTATCGACGATAAGGGGCGACTCATCTTGCCAGCAAAGTTTCGCGAGGAACTTGGAGATAGCTTTATTGTCACCAAAGGTCTTGATAATTGTTTATTTGTATATGATAAGAAAGAATGGGCTATTCTAGAAACTAAGCTCAAACAATTACCATTAGCAAAACCTGAAGCTCGAGCTTTTGTCCGTTTCTTTTTTTCAGGCGGAGCCGAGATTGCATGTGATAAACAAGGGAGGGTATTATTGCCTAATAATCTTAGGGAATATGCTCATATAGATAAAGATGTAGTTGTTATCGGTGTATCAAATCGTATTGAGATATGGAATAAAGGCGCTTGGGATATCTATAATGAGCAAATTGCTCCGACAGTAGCACAAATAGCTGAAAGCTTAGTTGATTTAGGAATTTAAATCATCAAAGAAAAAAATATGGGCGTATATATAGTGTTTGGATAAAGGTGGATGGTTACTATGGAATTTCATCATGTAAGTGTATTATTAGAGGAAAGTGTATCTGCATTGGTAACTAATCCCGCAGGTATTTATGTTGACTGTACCTTAGGTGGTAGCGGACATGCTACCAAGGTAGTAAGTCGATTAAATTCTTTAGGGAGATTTATTGGTATTGATCAAGATCCAGCAGCAATAATGACCGGGAAAACAAGACTAGCTAATGCAAATTGTCAGGTTGATATTGTACAGGATAACTTTCAAAATATTGGTCGTGTACTAGACAACTTAAATATTAATAAAGTGGATGGCATACTTTTTGATTTGGGGGTTTCCTCCCATCAACTCGATATTGCTGAGAGAGGTTTTTCTTATATGCAGGATGCTCCTCTCGATATGCGAATGGATCCCACCGCAAATTTTTCAGCCTATGATGTTGTAAATGACTACTCAGAAGAGCAGTTAGTTCAAATTATTATAGAATATGGGGAAGACCGTTGGGCGAAAAGAATTGCTAAATTTATTGTAGAAGCTCGTATGAATGAGCCCATAAGTACTACTGGTCAGTTAGTATCTGTGATAAAAAAAGCTATTCCAGCTGCGGCAAGGCGTGATGGGCCGCATCCTGCGAAGCGTACTTTCCAGGCTATACGTATTGAAGTCAATAATGAATTGGGTATTTTAAAAGAAGCCTTTATGGCTTCCATTGAGAGGCTTACTGTTGGTGGGCGTTTGTGTATTATTACTTTTCATTCATTAGAAGATCGTATTGCTAAGCAAACTTTGCAATATATGGCTAAAGGTTGTATTTGTCCAGTGTCAATGCCTATATGTATGTGTAATAATAAACCCCAGGTTAAAGTATTAGGTAAGCCTAGAGTTCCATCCGCAATAGAACTTGAAGAAAACCCTCGAGCGCGAAGCGCCAAGTTACGGGTGGCGGAAAAAGTAGGTTTATAGCAGGCAGTGTAATATTAAGAAAAGACTTGGCTTGTGCAAAATCCGCAGACGCAGGCAGAGGGATGTCAACTACTAAAGAATCGAAGCAAGTGATTATATCGATGCTGAAGCGTCGTGTTCCTGTTTTTTAGAATCGAGAAAGTGTTAGACTTTCTGATTCCGCAAAAAAAATGGTCTAAAGTTTCAGGAGGGGAATACATATGTTAGCAAATAGAAAACAACAGAATGATGTTTATCAGCAGCAAGCAACCCCAACCACTATAAGGTCTTTGCCGAAACTTGATATTGTTCTGCGCACTAAGTGCCTGATAACAGTAGTATTAATAGCTGTAGTAGCAATTTTTGTTACTGTGCGCAGCGAAACTATTATTAGAGCTGGTTATGATTTAGTACAGATGAAGTCACAAGCACTTAGTTTGCAAAGGGAGAATCAACAGTTACGGCTTGATATTGCTAAATTAAAATCACCACAGCGCATTCAATATATTGCTACTGCTGAACTTGGCATGGTTGTTCCTCAAAATGTATATCGGGCAGAGAGTAGTCCTAGAAGTGTTCAACCTAATGCTGACAAAGAAAAAAGTTTGATTAGTCAAGTGGTAAATACCAAAAGGTGAAATGATGTTAGCATTACGATGCTAACGAAGCGACTTACACAAATCTTTTAATAAAGATTTGGTTCGCTGCTTCAATAACTTCAACTATAGGAGGAGAGGCCATTGCCTTTATCTACACATGTTACCATCAGAAAAAGGGTAGCTTGTCTTTTCCTATTTATTGCAGTAATTATGGTCGTACTTGGTTGTCGTCTAATGTACCTTCAATTTTATAGAAGTAATTGGTTAACTGAAAGCGCTCTCGATCAGCGGATACGAGATATTCCTGTAGAGTCTAAGCGTGGTACGATTTTTGATCGTAATGGTCGAGAACTTGGTGTAAGTATTAGTACTGAGTCTGTATATGCTATACCAGCTGAAATACTAGATGTAGATGAAACAGCAGCCAAGTTGGCTGCTATTTTGGCGTTATGTGATAATAAAAATGAACCCTTGTAATCACTGCGATCCTGCGGTGGACAAGGGTTCATTGTGTTTGGTAATATCTGCTAACGTGTGTAAACTCCAGCAAAATTGAGCCAATAAGCACTTCATAAGCACTTATTTATCATCCTTTGGAAATAGCTTTGAGCCCATGAATTTCGCGGCTTCCTTGTCCTTCTCAGGCATCACATGAGCATAGGTATTTAGGACAGTTTTAGGATCATCACCGATTCTCTGCGCGACCAATTTAATATCATAGTGATTCGAGAGTAAGTGGGTAACATGAGTATGCCTGAGATCATGCAGTCGTACTTCCCTGGATATCCCTGCGAGCTCAAGACAATTCTTATAATCCCTAGTTAAATTAGTGAACTTGATGTGCTCACCATTATCATGAAATACTAAAGGACACTTGGGATCGTATAGTTCATCCCTAAGTGTCTTGATTACCTCTGATTCAACACTGAATACCCTGGCTCCATTCTCGGACTTAGGAGTATCCATGACACCCTTGCCATCAATCTCCACATAGTTATCCACGACTTTCACTGAATCATCGGTAACATTGTTCCACTGAAGTCCTAAGAGTTCACCCCTCCGCATTCCTGTGGCTAAGGCCAGGAGGATAATATGGTAGATGCAGTGGAGTCTCTTGCCTTTGTGCTTACCTTTGTATGTCCTAGAAACCTCAAGCAGCTTTGCTATCTGCTCATTACTAAGCACTACTTGTTTACTACGGCTCTTAGGGATCGAGGTAGCAGTGGTCACTGGGTTCTTACCTATGACACCCTCGTTTACTGCGAGTGTCATTACACCACTCAGAATCGCCCTGTGTTGAGCCATAGAAGCCAATGCTAACCCTAGTTTACCCATAGTGCTAAAGTAGTCGTTAATGGTCGCTGTGGTGACTTTCTGTATCTTTAGTTTGCCTAGGGTGGGAACAATGTGTTTATCACAGGCAAATTTGTATGTAGAATAAGACTTTGGCTTAACAGAGAATGCTTTGGAATCTAACCATCGCTGTACATAGTCTTTTATGGTGGTTTTCTGTGGAGCTACTAATATACCGTTCTCAGCTTCAGCCTTGAATTTGTTGAGCATTTTTATAGCTTTAGGCTTAGAATCCGCAGTAAACGATTTTCGACACTGTTTACCATCGATGCCTTTGATCGTTATTTGAACCTTATGCTTTCCATTGCCTAAATCTTGGTATCCACCGTCTCCCTTGGCTCTACGCTTCTTCTTATGTTTTTCTTCCATATTCCCTCCGTAGAAATTATTAAACGATACTAAATAATCCTATATTCGACATTTATCATCGTTTACAGGACTTGAGACCTATGGTAAACTATAAGCAAATATTAAAACAACGAACACTTGTTCTATAGGAGATGTTACAATGTATACAGTAAAGACCGTTGGAGATATCAAGTATATTCTGTATAACTTCAAGTATACTGAGTGGGCATGGGTGCATGGGATATACTTTGTTCACCCTGATTTCGAAGAGGAGTTCCTAAGGAGACTTAGGAACCATGGTTTAATCTAGCTTTTGTTTAGAAAGCTCTAGGACTTCCTTGAATTCTTCGTCAAGCATGTGCCCACCCTTAGTATAAACATCGGGAGCATGGTCACTCAACACAATATCCATGAACTCTTTGTTAGTATAAAAGAAATAGCCAGCAGGTAACTCAGCTTTTTCAATGATTAGCTTCATTCGTTCGAAGCTGAGTTTTACTGACTCATCCTTGGAATTCTCGACGTTAGCAATGCTGCGTTCGGTCATATCCAGCATTACTGCGAATTTCATTCTGGATAGCCCTAGTTTCTTCCTCGCATACCTAACTCGTTCCCCATATAACAATTTGATCACCTCCTTGGTATATTATATATGCACATAAATAATATTGCAATAAAGGATTTGGAATTACAATAGAGTACATAATAAAAGTGTTGACACCTTTTGATGGCTATGGTAATATTAGGACATAAAGTTACAGTATTCCCAAATCAAGGAGGGTTTATACCCGTTGTATCAACAAAGAAACCACGTAGTAACATTGTATTCATTATATCACAATAAACTTTATAAGAAAACTATTGACTACAATGAAACTAATGTGTTATTATGAGTTTAACAAAGAGATGCAACATTACTAAATAAGGGGGATAATACATTGATGACATTAGCAACCAAACACAGGCAAGGGACAAGCTTAGATCAATACAATGATGACATTTGGGATGCGGAGTATATCCCAGGGACAGCTATGGCAATCGCAGCAGAGCGAAGGCGTCCTTTACTAGACCGCAGGACTGCAATTTTTCATAGTTTAATAAGGATTCACCCAGAATCAGCACCAACACTCTTAGAGTTACAAGAGACAAATAGTGAACTTGAGGATATCTTAGTAGATGGAGTGGCAGAATATTGTTTTGATAATCCTAGAAATAATGCTTGACACTAAGGAAACTAAGTGATACTATAAATACATAAGGACGGTGAGTTGCAGTGAATAGAACAAGGGACAGGACATAGGGAGTGCGATGCATTCCTTTTACATTGGGGACATGGGAAACCAAAGGAAACTATGGATAAACGGAGGATAACAATGAAAACCTGTGAAGTCTGTGGAACTAGCGAAGGAAGGATATCTGGAAAAACAGGCAAACTTAATATGGACTTATGCCCCAAACATTACCAATACATGAATAGACATAGTAATACTGCGAACGCATTAAAATCATGCGAAGTGTGTGGTAGTACTTATAGAGTCTGTGGCAAGAAAGGGAAATTTAAGATGGACTTATGTATGACTCATATGCATCATATGGAAAGGTATGGTGAAATATTGAGTAACCCATGTAATGGTATAAAGAAATCCAAGGATAATATTATTACGATGCATAATACCTACGCTAAAATAACATGCTTCGGAAAACAGGATACTAATGTTGGTAGTTTTAAAATTGATATTGATGATATATCTAAATTTAAGATGCATCATTGGCATATCAACGGGGCTGGAAAGTATCTAATGGCCAGTACTAGGATTAACGGTGTATTAACATATGCGCATCATTTGCTTATGAAAATCGATGGAATGGTAGTGTTTAAAAACAAAGATACATTAGATTATCGTAAGAATAATCTAATGGAGGGGACGCTATCATCTGCACAGCAAAATGCAAGAATAAGCTCAAGGAATACATCGGGATGCAAAGGTGTTCATTGGCGCAGCAGGGCTAATCGATGGATTGCAAATATTACAGTAAATACTAAGGTTATTTACCTTGGATCATACTCAGACATCCAAGGTGCCATTGCGGCTCGCAAGGCAGCCGAAGCTAAATACTTTGGAGACTTCGCATACGATGAATCCAGAGATGTTACATTGAATAAGGAGGAATAACAATGGCTACAGTGAATTACCTAACTGCTAATGAAGTCTCAGATATCCTTAAGCTATCAACAAAGCAAGTCTATGAATTGGCAAAAAGAAGGAAGATACCTGGAGTCAAGATAGGTAAATATTGGAGATTCGAGGAAGCAAAGTTATTCAAATACATTGAACAAAGATATGGCAATGGATTTAAAGGAGTGTAACAATGAAAGTTAACTGCGAGTATACTAGCGATTGTAGTGTATACAAGGTAGACTGCGATATGTGTATTAGAAATTCATTGTATACACATTGGTTCCTTGGAGACCATTATTACGCAGATAGATGCGAGGATTGCACCGAATATAAGCTCTATGAAACCTGCGAAGACCCTATTTGTGAAGAATTCCATAGAAACTATATAGAGGAGGAATATCTATGACACCAGAGCAACTTAAGAAAGCCAATGAAGCCCTAACTCAACCTATGATTGATCCTGAATACGGAGTGTCAGTCGAAGAAATCATTGAAGTAGCGAAGGCATGGGGCAGGGCATACAAGGTGTCTCCTGAGAAGATGAATGAAATCCTTAGTAAGCCTGAGCAAATCATCGAAGGCGATATTAACCCAGATAGCTATGCTGTTAAGTCAGCTATGAAACTCTATGAAGCTATGATGAAAGAGCCTGGGTGTCCCAGCAAGGAAATCGAAGAATCAATGAAATCAGTGTTGTAAAGTATAAATAAGGAGGAAGTATAGTATGAACTTAGCAATCATCGAACACAAAGGAAATCGTGTACTCACCACAGCGCAACTTGCGGAGGTCTATGAAACAGATGGCAATAACATAGTTAAGAACTTTAGCAATAACAAGGATCGCTTCATAGAAGGCAGGGATTACCATGTGCTTACTGGCGCAGAACTAAAGGCTTTCAAGGACTATGTGAACAATGTTCATGTAGTGCCACAACGTTCACCAAGTCTCTACCTTTGGACAGACCGTGGAGCCAATAGACATTCCAAGATATTAGACACAGATAAAGCATGGCAACAATTCGATGTACTCGAAGAAACCTACTTCAAAGCAGTGAATTTCATATTGCCAAACTTTAATAATCCAGTGACAGCGGCGAGAGCATGGGCAGATGCCATAGAAGCAAAGAATGTCTTAGAAATTAAAGTGGCAACTATGGAACCCAAAGCCAAAGCCTTTGACGTGTTCATTGACAATAATGGATATTATTCCATAGGAAATGCTGCGAAGATGCTTGGTACTGGGCAAAAGAGACTCTTCGGATTACTACGCAGTAATGATATTCTAATGAAGAACAGTACAATACCGTATCAAAAGTACATTGAAGCAGGATATTTCGCAGTTAAAGCTCCATATGAAACTCCATCGCATCATAGTATTACTTATGTATCTCCCAAGGGTATTCAATGGTTATCAAAGATGGCTTAACTATGCCCTTATGGGAAACCAAAGGAAACTAAAGGAGGATACAATGAAAATAACTAGAGAAATCTATTGTCCAAATTGTGGTAAAGAAACTGAGATGACATTGAGTCTCAGAGAATGCCGTTGCGAGTGTGGTTATACCGACAGTGTTTGGTGGCTTCCTATGTCCGACGAGGAAGCTGAGGTAAAGGCACAATGGGAAGCAGAGGAGTCAGAGGAGTTGCTGGGAAGACTGAGGACGGAATAATGGAAGACTTGGATAGCTGTGGCATCTATTGTATAACCTGTGTTGCCAATGGGAAGCGGTATGTAGGACAGACTATGGTGAGCTTTAGAAAGAGGTGGAGAGAACACAAGAGGACTCTCAACGGTAACGAACATAGGAATATACATTTACAGAGGTCATGGAACAAATATAGTGAGCATGGTTTTGCATTTCAAATTCTTGAGGCTTGTAATACAGTTGAACAATGTAACGAAGCTGAAATATTCTGGATATATACATTTAGAACCCTTAGTAGGGAATATGGGTTTAACTTGAGGTTTGGGGGAAATAGCTCGAAGCATTCAGAAGAAACAAAAAAAAGAATGTCAAAGTTCCACACTGGGTTAAAGCACACTAACGAATCAAAACTTAAAATGTCAATGATTCATATTGGCAAAAAACTTCCAATGTCAACAAGGATTAAAATGTCAATTAATAATACAGGAAGAAAACAAAGCAATAATACATCTGGATTCTCTGGAGTCCACTGGTGTCAACAGAAGGACAAATGGCAATCAAGATGCACTGTCAATGGCAAAATAAATCATATTGGTTACTTTAGTGATACTATAGAGGCAGCTAAGGCTTATGACAGATTTGCTTATACTAACTTAGGTTTCCCATGTATTCTTAATTTCCCTAATGACAAACAGTATAAAACAGTAGTGTCTAGGAGAAATAAATCTGGACAAAATACATCAGGTTATATTGGAGTATCTTGGAATATCGGTTGTAATAAATGGTTAGTGGCAATAACTATCTGTGGTAAAAGAAAACATATAGGTGTATTCACCGACCCAATCCTAGCAGCCAAGGCCTACGATGCAGCATCATTTGCACACTATGGTCGCACAGATATCCTAAACTTCCCAGAGGATTACACTGAAAACACAGGTCAGCTTTGCTATGCCCAATGAGGTAACCAAAGGAAACTAAGCTAAGGAGGTGATACAATGAAATTACCGAGATTATGCAATAAATGTCTTAAGAAATCATGGATCGCACAGTGGAATGTTATGGCACAAGATGCCCTTGCAAATCTAATGAAAATCAAGGCTTAACCATGTCTACTCAGGAAACCAAAGGAAACTAAAAATAAACAAAGAGGATGGATGTTAACAATGGCAAACGAAAAGAACTATGTAAAAATGGTGACTCCTATGGGGAAAGCGATGTATTCAAAAGTAAACACTGTAATCGATGAATTCAAAGGTAAACGTAAGTACATGATCAACGTTATTATCACTGATCCCAAGGAAGAAGCTAAGTTAAAAGCTGATATTACCAAGTTATACGAGGATGCCCAGAAATCTCCACAATACAAAGGTAAGGAATGGAGAGCCAGACCTCGCCTTGGCTGGAAGACTAACAAGGAAACAGGGGTAACTCAGTTTCAATTCTGGACATATGCATTCGACAAAGATGAAAATCAGAAGACAGTCCCAGTATTTACTAAGTATGGCGAAGTAATATCACAGAAATCCATCGGTAACGGCAGCGATATCAAGGTTAGCTTCACTCCTAGCGTTTACTATGAGTCTGAGGATGGCAATGGTGTAGCATTGTATCTCAACCAGATCGTAGTGTACAACCTCATTGAGTACACTGGGGGAGCGACCGCTGACTTCGTATTCGAGGAATTCGTGCCAGACAATACTATACCTAGCGAAGAGATCCCATTCTAACCCTGGCTTAACTATGCTCACCTAGGAAACCAAAGGAAACTGAACTACGGGATGATTTAGGGAATCCTAGGTCGTCCCACCCATACTAAGGGAAACGGAGGATATAATGAATGACTTTATAATACGCAGAGGACATCGCATACCACTGCCTGACTGGGTTGATCCATGTGATATGCCTGGGGATTCCCAGAAATACAGTGAACTAGATGAACCTGCTGATTTAATGGTGTGGAAAGTGAAGCCATAGGGCACTTAATTAACATAGGTAATACGTTTGTATGCGGAGGAACCCAAAGTGGCTCCAATGGGCTACTAGGGTGGTTAAATAGGAAACTGGAGGAATTACAATGAATGCTAAGGAGATCCAATACGCCACTGAGCGCATGTTGTATGCTTTGAAAAATATCGGAAACATCATGAGTGACCTATGCCAACAGAAGTATGCCATAGAACAAGAGCTCTCGGATTTAAACCATGAGTTGGAATTGTCACCACTGTCAGCATCGGAATTAACAAGGCTAGTATTAGAACAACGCAGGTTACTTAGGGAACGTCGTGCAATCAAGGATGAACTCATGATGCTTGAGTCCTTCAAGGCTTTCCAGAGCAATAATGATAAGCTAAAGTATTCCCTGGTAGAGACTGTGAAGGATATGAATAATACTGTGGGAATTCTTAGGAATCGGAAGTATCGCGCGAAGAGCAGTAGGGAGCTTAAGTGCTGCAAGGGTTAACTATGTGCTCTTGGGATACCAAAGGAAACTGGAGGTGATTCATTGGAAGAATTTGATAGCCCTGATGACCATATTGCACGATGCGTCAGTTACCTCATGGGTAAAGATGAGGATACCCAGTTAAAGCGAGAGTATGCCAAGGCGAAGAAAGCCAGGGATACAAAGAAGCTCAAGCCGTCCACTGGATTCACAAAGGTTCATAAAATGATAAATCAAAAGGCGGTGCGTGGTAATATGTTTAGTTCATCAGAGAAGCAAATGTTGTTCGACTTGATTCCCTTCTGCAACCTTGAGTCCAATGTGATCACAGATGAGGATGGGATTCCTATGAGTCAGAAGGAAATCATAGAACTCATAGGCTGGAACAAAGCTCATATCATAGAAGTCATGAATGGCCTCATTGATAAGCAAGTGATTTCTAAGGTTCACAGAGGGAAGTCGGTGTTCTACAAAGTTAATCCTGAGTGGTACGGTATGTAGTTATGGTAAACTAAGTATGCTCATAGGTAGTCCATAGATAACCTTGAAGGTTGCCTACAGAATACCTATAAATGCCCGTGAAGGTGCGGAATTGCTACATTGTTGCCCTTTATCTTCTTTCTAGTAAACTATACATGTCACAAGAGATGCTATAGTTGTACAATGAATATCCAAGGTAAGAACGAGGAACGCAAGCGCACCGAATCCGTATATCGGTAAAGGACTGATTACGAATAGTTAAGAACGCTACATACCAATTATGATATGTAATTAGGTATCCTAAGCAAACTTCACAGTCCATTCATACCTCGCTACGCTTCGGAATGAATGAGTTGTCGGGACAACTTTAACCTTCATAACCCACCTAAGCACCTCATTGAACACCTGTGAAACCTAACACAGAACACAATGGCAATCTTAGGACTACCTATGCCCACCAAAGCAACCAAAGAAAACTAAGGAGGTACATATGTACATTTATGAATCACTTGAGTCCAGAGGATATCAACGGTTTAATCTGAGTCATGCCTTGAAGTCTAAGTACTTCACAAATGCCAAGTGGTATCAACGATACGAATGCTACCATAGTGCCAATGAAATACGCATTGATGTCTTCACGAATAACCTTGGAATATTATTGGAGACATTGCTGATTCCAGTGAAGATACTCTGGCATGGACTAGGGAGTGTCCCTGACATCATTGATGCAACTAAACAACTGTATTCACAGAAGGAACGTGGGAGTTTCCATAGTTATAATCTAGGGAGTTCATCGGATGTGTATAGAAATATCATGGATTCAATTGAGGTAACCCTATGAAATGCAAGCACTGCAAAGGCAACCTAGGAATCTTCGTAGTCAAAGGTAACTTCTGCAGCTTCGGATGTCGCAGAGATTACAAAGAATTACTTAGGAAAGCGGAGGTGTACCGATGTTAGAACATGAGTGCGATGGTCTTGCCGAAGAATTTAGAATAGATAATTCTGCGAATGGATACTGGCATCTTATTATCCCCGAGTATGACTGGGATTGCGAATGTTATATCGATAAAAGATACAATGTAAACTTCTGTCCTTTCTGTGGTGTAAAGCTCGGTGATATCAATGGCTAAACCTAAGAAACCACCACTGACACCACAGGAATACCATGAGCTCCCTATCCATAAGAAAGTCCATACATTAGCTATGACATATATGAATCGCTGTGATCCACAAGGTTTCACTAAGTCAGGACTGTTTAAGCTTAGGAATTACTTTGCGAAGCATGTTGATCCTGTGAATTACCAAGTATTCTATGACTACCTGTATAGTCTCCAAGAGCCAACCGTGGTTAGTCTCTACGATATCTATGGTAAGTCACAGGCGTGGCAGATGCAGCTTAGGATGTCCGCAAATAAGCCAGAGGGAACCATTGAGCAATACCCAAGTCTCTTAGACTGCTTGAAAGGACTGTGATGACGATGAATTTCAAAAGAAGACCACTGGAGCCAGGAGACATCTTGAATGCCAATGCTAGACACAAGGGACACATAGAATCAACCAGTGCTAGGCTCATAGCATATTACAGTGATCCAGAGAAGAAACAAAGGAAAGCCAATGGTCTATGTAGATATTGCTATTACTTTGATACTGCGAGGATTGGTGGCGCAGCAATGACTACTACGAATTGCCGTGGTTGTGACAAGGATTTACACTTCGGAAACACTTGTACTGATGATCTATGCCTTGAATGTTCAGTGAAGTTGAAGCTATGCAAGCATTGCGGAGGGAAACCAGATTAACTAAGGAGGTACTATGAAAATCATTTCAGATCTTCAGAATCACAAAGAACCCACGAAAATACTAAGGTACTTAGAAATCAAAGTACTCCATAAGCACGATGCTATAACCTCAGACACTTGGTATTCAGTGGTTGGCTTTGAATCATACGGAGTAGGCATAGGGTACTTTATAATCATCAATGACTCTATGAAATTATACTGGGTGGATATCAATGAAGTAGAGGTAAGGGAGGTCACAGAGCAATGCTAAGTAAATTACTATGCAAATTCTTCGGACATAACTTCAATCCCGTAGGATTCTATGGATCATACTGGTGTCATCGATGTAATCGATGGTATCGCTTATGAAACTTCACAAATGCAAGGCCAAGCCCAAGAACACCGAGGTAGCCTGGGAATTCAATTGCTGGACATTGTTTACTGAGCGTGATGCCATTGATATTCACTATTGTCCATTCTGCGGTGAGAAGCTAGGGAAACCCAAGGTAACTCACTTGGTATTTCGCCAGAACATGATGGATGCTGAGGACACAGTGGTGTTCGTCAAAGGTAAACGCTATGAAGTCCTAAGTGATGACAATGGCAACTACGAGGTGTCCGATGATGACGGTGGTATATCTAGGTTCTCAAAGACTAGACAGAGGTATTTATATGAGGTGATCTATGATTAATGTGAGATTAGCATTGGAACTACTCAGGGTACTCCTGGAATTACATAGTTGCCACAGAACCGAGGATAACCTTGAACTACTCAGGGCTGCTAGGGAAGAGCTAAGTAATTACGAAGGGCTGGTGGATATCAATGTTCCTCAGTGATGATTACAAGATAAAGATCGATGAGCGCAATGTCGTCTTAGAGCACCTTGTGCGCCCAGTGGAGCTCTTTAAGAAGGTCGATGGTGTTAAAGTATCCAAAGGAATGTCGAAGGGTCACTGGGAGGTCATTGGATATTACAATAGTCACCAGGCATTACTACGAGCCTTCGTAAACCTTGAGATACGTGAGGTTCCACAGGAGGTCAATGAGATACTTGGTAAAATCGATGAACTCTATGCTTTAATCGAGGGACTGCCGATTTCCTATGTCTATCAATGCAACCATAAGAAACCAAAGGAGGATTCCGATGATTAGCTTAGTAGAAATAAGTGGTCGTACAAAGGAGAAACTGGTGCAACTAGCCCTCGAAGTTGCCAAAGCAAAACCAAGTAAGCTAAAGTTTCCTATGCTTTGGTCTGAGAAGCTCGATGGGAATTACTGTATCTCACTGAAGACCAGAGAACGCCTATCGTCCATCAGTGTAGGCGAAGTTGTCTATATATTCTCAAGGACTGGCGAGGTCTATACTTCGATGGAACATATACAATCTGAGCTTGCTGATGTAATGGATAATGACACCCTAGTTATCTTTGAAGCCTATGAGCCAGGAATGGAACAATCGGTCATCAGTGGTCATTGCAGAGACACCAAAGAACAGCACCCAGAACTCAAGGCTAGATGCCATGACCTCATTACAATCAATGAATTTATCAATGGTGGAACAGTGGAGTATCAGGATAGATACTTAGCACTTACAGAGTTGTTCGATGGATTTCCTGAGCGAGTCCATTGCAGCGTAGTACAACAGTATCGCGTTGATTCCATGGAAATAGCAATGGAACTTACGAAGGATGTCTGGAAGCAAGGCAGAGAAGGCGGTGTACTACGGAATCCACATGGGCTATACGCAGGTGGACTTGGGTGTCCAGTGGTTGGCACAAAGAGATCTGAGGATATTATCAAGCTCAAGCAAAGTGTGACCTATGATCTCCAAGTAGTCGGCGTAGAAGTTGGCAAAGGTAAATACAGTAACACCCTTGGTAAACTAATTGTCCGATGGATGGACGGTAAAACCCTGCCAGTCTCAGGAATGACGGATGCTCAGAGAAATGCATGGTGGAGTGATCCAAAGTCTATCATAGGGAAAATCGTTGAAGTCAAGGCTATGCGCGATAGTTCCAAAGGTTCACTGAGGGAAGCTCGGTTTAAGTCGGTGAGGCACGATAAATTAACTGCGGATTATTAAGGAGGCGATGTTGACCTGAGGATACTAATGATAATTTTGGTGCTGTCTTTGTATGTACCTAGTATAGTCGGGGAGTACTACGAGGTTCCCATATTACCAGAGGTGATTATAGAGGAACCAGTGGAAGTTCCAAGGTATCGAGAGATCACAGTGTACGTCACAGCGTATTCCCAAGGAGATGACTGTGATACTGGAGATACTATGGCAAATGGTGAGAAAGTCCACGAGGGAGCCGTAGCATACAATGGAGTCCCCTTTGGGACTAAGATTCACATTGATGACAGGGAATACACTGTGAAGGACAGAGTAGGTAGCGATGATGTCGTGGATATTTATATGGATTCAGTGAGTCGCTGTAGTCAGTGGGGAAGACAAAGGAAAATCGTTAAGATCGAGGATTAGCGAGCACAGCTATGTCTTCGTGGGTAACTAAAGGAAACTAAGGAGGGATTCTATGGCTAAAATATGCGAAACCTGTGGAACAACCGAAGGTAAAATCTATGGCAAAACTAATAAATTCAATAAAGTACTATGTAGACTATGTTACAACAGAGAATACAATGCTCAATACGATAAGCCAAGGAAGACAATGTTTAGCATATGTTTGCACTGTGGGTTAGAGTTTGAACATAGGACAGACCACAATGCGATGTATTGTTCTAAGCAATGCCACGGGAAAGCAAAGACGGTAGCGCACAATGCCAAGGATCAATCATGCGATGTATGTGGTGATAAAACTCGTCGCATAGTAAAATCCCCAGTATCCGATGAATTACTATGTTTGAAACATTATTATCAAGTAGTAAAACATGGAGAAACATCGAGAACTATCTATGATGACAATGAATTCATATTACACGATGACTATGCTGAGATAATATGCTTTGATATTAATGGTAATGAACGTGGCAGGGGTTTAGTGGACATTGAAGATATAGATAAGATTAAGAAGCATAAGTGGCAAATGAACAACAATGGATATATCACTACGCAGGTCGATGGTAAAATCTTAGGATTGCATAGATATGTTATGGATTGCCCAGAAGACATGGAGACAGACCATAAATTCCATGATACCGCAGACAATCGCAAAGAATTCCTAAGAATATGCACCAGACAAGAAAATGTAAGAAACAGAAGATCCATAAAAAGAAAAAGTAACACTGGATACCAAGGAGTTTACTTCAATCCTATCACTGGGAATTTCTACGCAAAGGTATTCGTAGATAGCAAAGCTGTGTCACTGGGAACCTTCCCAACCATAGATGAAGCATTGAAAGCTCGTCACGATGGCGAAGTGAAGTACTATGGTGAATTTAGGTTGCAAAGTAATCCTGGGAATATCAAAGAGGTGATATAATGTCCATAATTAACGCAGTTTTGGCAAAAACAGACCTCATAGAGCTCGTAGAAGAATATATGGAGTTATCACCAACGTCAAATCCAGGGGAGCAGCGCGGGATATGCCCATTGCCAGGACACGCCGATGCATCGAATCCTACGTCTTTCGTAGTTATAAATAATGAATACTACTACTGTCATGGCTGTGGCAGTCACGGTTCCTCCATACAATTCCATAGTGAAATGGAGGGCTTAGGATTTTATGGATCTGTGGAGAAGCTCGCAGAAAAGGCGCAGATAAACGTAGGCGATGACAAAGAATACCAACAACAGAAGGACATCGTAAGAATAAACACGAATAACATGGCAAAATTCATGGGGCATGTAGATAAGGTTCGGCAGCATCTTCGTGAAAAGCGTTGTTTATCCGACGAACTCATTAGTAATTACAAGATTGGCTTTGATGAACAGGGCACATTCCTAGCAAGCCAAAGTAAACCTGAGACAGTGTTCCCAGGAATAATCTTTCCAATCTTTGATACATGGGGGAGATGCAGTGGTTTTTCAAAGAGACGCACTGGCAGCGACATTAAGCCAACGTATAAGAACAGTTATGCCGATGGAGTCTTTGAGAAGGGTAAGATTCTCTATAATTACCATCGTATCCGAAAGACTATCCATGTTGACAAGACACTGTACATCTGCGAGGGCTTCTACGATGTTGCTTCATGTGAGATGCAAGGGTTAAATTCCTGTGGATACCTCAGCGGAGGACTAACCAAGGAACACATTGCAATCCTTAAGGACATTGATAAGATGCACAAGGGAATGACCTTTGTTGCGTTGATGGATAATGATTCCACAGGAGTCAAGGAAGTTATAAAACTCAGGGAAAAGCTAGATAAGTACAAAGCCAACCTTAACATCAGAGTATTTATATATCCCCAGGAAGAATTCACGTTCCCTAATGGCGAAACTAAGAAGGTCAAAGACCCCAATGATATACATATCCTTAATACCTATGGGATTTACAATGTTAAAATCGCAGATCATCCCACAAAGCACATCGATATCCATTGTCTCGAAGTGATCCTTGACAAATGTAAAGACATTGAAGCACAGTATCGCGAGGTAGACCTATACATGCCAACTGTGAAAAATCCAATGATAAAACTCGACATTGCCAAGATGCTCGCGAAACGGTGGGATCAGAAGTTAGACGATGTTACCACATATTTAAAGATGTCCAAGGCTTCCATCGCTGACAATATCATCAAAGAATTCAAGGATGCCATGGAATGTGTCAAGGAATGCCAGGATATGGTTATTAATCACGATGGAATTACTATTGGATACCCAAGTATTGACAAATCCCTCGAAGGGCTCAGGAAGTCTGATGTGTTTTTCATCGCAGCGAGGCCATCCGTAGGAAAAACCTTTGTTGCTATGGAAATGGCATTGCACATGGCGATACGATTGAAACTCAATGTATTATTCTTTAGTCTCGAAATGTCGGCTGGGTCACTCTATGAGCGTATCATTGCTAACATATATAAGATGGAAGTCAGGGAACTTCGACAGAAGATCCGAGATAAGACTTTTGATTATGCCAAGGTATTCACACAGATTCAAAAGTACCTCAAAGTCATTGATACTCCTGGGCTCACTATGGAACAAATCGAAGAGCGCATCGCCATCGCGAATACCCATGATGCCTTTGATGGCAAAGTGGACGTAGTATTCATTGATTATGTGCAACTTATCGCTGGCATGGGCGACTTCAGTGAATTCGAGGCGAAAGTCACAGCATTCAAGCCGATGGCAAGGAAGTTCAATATTATCCTGGTTCCATTGAGTCAAATGAATCGCACAGTGAAATCATGGTCTGAGCCTGACATTTCGCAAATGAAGGGAGGGGGAGCCTTAGAAGCCACTGGTGATATCATATTATTACTATGGAAAACAGGGGAAAACCCAGAACTTAGCCACATTGAGCGACAAGAACTTGAGAATGTCATAAGTTGCAAGATAGGTAAATGTAGACGCGATGCTGGACAGAAGTTCTTTGAACTCGAAGCATTCAAGAAGGAAACAACGATTCGAGAAAGACTTAAAATCTCCTAAAGAAACCATTGACACAAAGGAAACTATGTAGTATCATAAGTATATAAGGTTAATCGAGGAGGGAAACAATGAAAGTCAAGGTAGCATTGAGTACTGGTTTCGCCATTGGCGAACATAAGGGAGTCATTGAAGTACCAGATGAATGGCTCGAAGGTAAAACCGAGGAACAAAGAGACGAAGTAATTCAGCAGCAAGTCAATGAATGGGCATGGGAGCACATTGATTTATCTTGGGAAGTACAGGAGGAATCCCAATGACAGTCAAAGAACTCATAGAAAAGCTCCAGGAAATGCCACAGGATGCTCAGGTGTACTATGACAAGAGCAGTGGAGACAATGAAATCTCTGACTATAACATTGTATGTTTCGTAGATATTGACTATGATGGCAATGTAATTCTTGGAGAATAAGGAGGGAACCCAATGAAAACAAAGCACATCACAGAAGCATTGGAATTACTAAGTGCATCACAGTTATATCTAGGCGATATCTATGATAAAATGCCAGGATTACTCGATGAACACAAAGAAATACTTACTAATGCCCAAGCTGAACTCGCAGAATTGCAAAGGTTGGTCAGTGTTGTTCAAGGGTTTATCAAGGAGAACAAGGTAAGATCCGAAGATTCGTTGCTATCATTGAAATATGGCAGAGAAACAGCGACATTCAATCTTGCCATTGATCTCTGCGATATCGTTGGGTACAAGGAATAACTTTGCTATGCCTGGGTGAGTAACCAAAGGAAACTAAAGGAGTGTGATGAACCTGAGTAAAACACTGAACATCCTCATTGACGCTGACATACTCTGCTTTACCAGTGCCATCGTAGGTTGCAACAAGGTAGACTGGGGAGACGGTATTGTCACCGAAGAATATGACCTGGGGAAAGCTACAGCAGTCCTAAGTTACCAAGTAGCTCACATTATAGCAAAGGTCAGAGAACACTTTTATCGGACAGAGGATTACAAGGTAACAATGTGCCTTAGTCACTCTAAGAACTTCCGCAAAACACTGAATCCACTGTATAAATCCAATAGAACAGCACCGAAGCCTAAGCTGCTCTCTGATGTCAGAGCCTTCGTAGAATCTAAGTATGACTGTGAATGCTGGGAGAATTTGGAGGCCGATGACGTTCTTTGTATCCTTGGCGAGTCTTTGGATAATACCTGCGTATGTTCTATAGATAAAGACCTACTAACAACTAGGAATACCACCGTATACAACTGGAAACGTGAAACCTTCGAAGTCACTGATCCGCAGACAGCATTGTGGCATCATTATTACCAGACGCTCAAAGGTGATTCAGTAGATGGCTTTGGTGGTGCAAAGGGCATCGGTGATAAGAAGGCTCGCCTTGCATTGGAAGCAGGGGTAACTTGGGAGAACATCGTTTCCATCTATGAATCCAAAGGACAAACCGAGGAAGAAGCATTGCTAATGGCTAGGATGGCAAAGTTATTAACCCCAGAACTCTATGATAGGCATAGTGGTGAGGTTAAACTATGGGTTCCTCATGCCTAAATGAGAAACCAAAGGAAACTAAGAAACGGAGGAGATACAATGGGTAAATTCAAAGAAGGACAAAGGGTAATCGCGGTAGATCAAGGGTGTGACTTTGGGAAGCCTCAAGGAAGTGACCGAGACACCTATTATTTTAACTATGATATCGGATGGAAAGCCACGATATCCATAGACAACATCAATAGTAAGACATGGTTCAACTTTGACAATGGCAGAGTCATGCGTGGATGTAATCAAAGTAGCTTCGAATTAATCAATGAAAGCGAGAAATCAATGCTAACAGTGGGTTCCAAGGTTACATCGAGAGACGGAAGTTATTCCTATGAATTCGTCAATGGAGAACTAAAGGAATCGTGGTCAGGACTAGTAACGCTCGATGGCAAACAGTGTATTTATGAAATCACAGGAATAAACTTAACACTACCAGGAAGATGCGAGGAATCCAACGATACAATAATCCGCAGAATCAGCGATGGCAAGGTATTCTTTGTGCAACAGAGATTCCTCAAGGAATACATCGCAGAGCCTAAGTTTAAGCGAGGACAAGTCGTAGCAACAAACAGAGAATACTGCAGAATTGTCAAAGTTAATAACGATGGAACCTATGACATTTCATATTTCACTGAGGAATACATAGGCGATGGCTACGGTACTAAGAAGGTCGAAGATGAACTCAAGGAAGTTAACCTATGAACTACATTATAATCGGCGAGGCAGGATCAGGGAAGGACACAGTATCCTCGTTGCTCCCAGGGACTCGCATAGCCTTCGCAGATGATCTCAAGCTGGTCGCGAGACTCCTTAGAATCCGCGACATCAATGGAGCCATAGCGTACATGGGTCAACTCTTTGATGGCAAGGAACCCTCGGACTACCGAAGAAGACTACGGCAATTCATGTGCTACCCAGAGGATCAAGGGAAAGACCGTAGATTACTTCAAGACCTCGGCATGTGGGCAAGGGAATACTATGCTGACATCTGGATAGACGCAGTGAAAGCTAAGGTAGCTCGCTGTAGAACCCCGGTCATCATCACAGACTGCAGATTCATCAATGAGTTCCAAGCATTCTCAGACTTCCACAGCATCTATGTGGAGTGCAGTGAGGACGTAAGAGTCGCTAGGTTGTCTCAGAGAGACGGTGGATACGATGCTGACTCATTGATGCATGTGGCGGAGTCAGAGATCAAGGGACTCAAGGAACTCTGTGGGTATCGCGTAATAAACCAAGGTTCCCTAGATGAGCTCAGGCATAACGTGGACACTTTGATGGCTTATATAGGGTTCACTATGACTAACTAGGAAACCAAAGGAAACTGAGGAGGAGATACTATGGAATTTAAAGTTGGCGACGAAGTTGTATTCTCAAGAAATCTCAATGTCGGAAGATGGAACAGAGCAGTGGTTGGTTCTAAAGGAGCAGTGGTACATCTACATACTCCTAAAATGAACAGTGGTGGCTATGATAAGCCTATGGTTGGCGTAGAAATCAATGGCGATGATTGGGATTATGAACCAGATGAACTTGAGTTAATCAAAGAGGAGGCAGAGAAACCTATGGCGATCAAAGTAGGCGATGAGGTCAAGGTTATCGGAGGATGCCATGGCAGTCTTGAGAAATACTTAGGTATTCAAGGTGTCATTGAGAGTGTCAATGAGAAGCCCAAGTTCCAACCACAGCAACTCATAGCGAACTATCAGGGCGACATCGGATTCATCGCTGAACCTATGAAAGTCACCAAAGGCAAGAGAACATACAAAGTTAAATTCAGTGTCGCAGAGAAGTGCCCGTTGAAGACCTATGAGGAGTCAAAGCTGACTGCGGTGGTACTGTGATTGACCTACGTTTGCCTACGCATACCGCAGAAATCCTGTATGACCTTGTTAATTCATCGTCCTGCGAATGGAATGGAGTGCTAGTCCATGACAAACTCAAGTTCAATCCAAGTGAAGTCAATGAAATGCTATGGGAAGTCCACAGACAATTAAAGGAGCGTGGAATACAATGAATATCAAAGCAAAAGCAACGTTTCCAAAGGAAACCGAGGTAAGTCTGAAGTTAGACTTAGAATCCGCACAGGTGCTCTTAGGAGTCCTAACAAGTCTTGGGTACTGCGAGTGTGAGCCATTTAATACAGAGGTAGTCAACGAAGTTATCACCGCAATCGTTGGATCATTGGCAGGTGAGGGAATATAGCAAAACCAAAGAAGTCCAAAGGTCAACGCAGTATCAAATGTGTATATCAAGGGATAAACTTTGATAGTACTTTGGAAAAGGATTTCTACATCGAACTCCTTAGACGCAAGGAAGCAGGGGAATTCACAGAGATAATCCTGCAGCCTAAACTAGAGCTACAGCCTAAGTTCAAACGCGATGGTAAAACAGTGTTGCCAGTGACATATACACCTGATTTCCTCACGATAGACCAAGAGGGAACTAAGGTATACTGGGATGCTAAAGGTATCTCCACGCAACAAGGGGATCTAAGGCGAAAACTGTATCTCTATAGGTATCCAGAGGAACTACGATGGGTAACCAAAAGTACTAAGTATGCGGTGGATGGGAATCCATGGGTATCTTACGACTATCTCCAGAAATGTCGTAGGGATGCGAAGAAAGCAAAGAAATCTAAGGAGGAATCAGCATGAAAGTAAAGATAACAAAGGATAACTATTGGTACGAGGGTTACATAGGAAAAATCTTTGATGTCCGTGAATATGATGATAAATTCTATGAACTATCAGATGAAAGACACTGGGGAATTCACAAGGAGGACTGCGAAGTAGTACCAGAGGAACAATGGTTGACCGCAGGAGAAGCATTAGTCCTCGCCATCAAGGGAACACCAGTACAATACGAAGGGCAATGCCCAGACAATCACATTGAGTATTTCAATGGACAATTCATAGGTCGAGGGAAGCATGGGAATACATGGGTCGCGCATGTAGAGAACTGCGTAAATGACAAGTGGAAACTTTGGGAAGAACCCAAGCCAGAACCTAAGTTCTCTATAGGACAATTCGTAGTATCCAATGAAGACCATCAGTACCTACGCATTACCAAAGTCATCCCAACGGATACAGGGTATGACTACGAAGGCACAGGGTTTGCTGATGAATCTGGAGATGTGTTCCATAGTGAATCGGAGCTAACCGCAGTATAACCATGTCCATCTGCGAAACCAAAGGAAACCAACATTCTTCGTGAATATAAGGAGGCAATCAATGAATAATTTAGAAATCGTAGTATACCAAGTACTCCTAGCATATTCCAAGGGTGACGAGGTGGATACCTCTGATCCCTTGGTATCCAGAGTCAAATCTAAGCTTATCCGCAGAGGGATGCTGAACAAATCCGTGGTTAGCGGAGAGGTAACATTGAGTTCCTATGGAGCCAAGATGCTTCGGAAGATCGAAGCAAAGGAGGAATTCTATGAGTAACACGAACATCAATGGTAACTGGTATGAAACTATAGTAGGAAAGGAAATTATTTCCAAGAAATATCTGCATGAAGGTGAGGATTTTCCTGCATTCGTCGAGCGTGTCGCAGGGATATTCAGTGATGAGTTGCACGATGACATAGTTGACGCATTGTATGACGCTGATTTCTTTCCTGCAGGTAGATCACTGTATTCCGCAGGTTCCAAAGGTAAATTCAGATCCACAATGTCCAACTGCTACATCATGGATAGTCCACAGGATAACATTGAAGATATCTTTGAAACCGCTAAGAAGACTGCGAGGATATTTTCCATGGGTGGTGGCGTAGGAATTAATGTATCTAAGCTAAGACCTAGGGATGCCAAGGTGCACAATGCTGCCAAGACATCCACTGGAGCCGTAAGCTTCCTTAATATATTCAATGGAGTCGGTGAGGTAATCGGAGCCAATAACCGCAGAGCAGCATTAATGCTTGGGATGGACGTAGGACATCCAGATATCGAAGAATTCCTTACGATAAAGCAAAATGATACCGCGATACAATCGGCAAACCTAAGTATCCTGTTCACTGATGACTTTATGTTTGCAGTGGAAGACAAAGCAGACTTCGAACTCAACTTTACCGTGGAATCCACAGGGGAAGTCATTAGTAAAACCATTGATGCCTATGACTTCTTCCAAAGATTTTGCGCGAGTAACTGGGACTACGCAGAGCCAGGGATGTTGTTCATTGATAATGTCCGTAGTAACCATTTGTTATCAGGGTATCCCAAGGAAGAATACCATATTGACATATGCAATCCATGCGCTGAATACACTGGAGCAGCATACAACGCATGTAACCTTGGCTCCATTAATATGTATAACATGGTTAAATCACCGTTCACCAGCGAGGCAACCTTTGATATACATAAGTTCAGATCAATGGTAAAACTCGGGATCACAGCACTCGATGAAATCCTTGATTATGGCTTAGATTCACAACCACTTCCAGAGAATGCACAGGCGGTCATTGATTACCGAGCAGTAGGCTTAGGTGTTTTTGGACTCGCAGATATGTTCATAGCACTAGGGATTACCTATGGTTCTAAGGAGTCCATTGACTTTATAACCTATGTCATGGATGTGATGCTAAGAACTGCATTAGAAACATCGTGCTATCTTGCAGACCTTAAGGGAACCTTCGCAAAGTATAACTGGGATTACGTTAAGGAGTCACCGTTCCTTAAGTCCATCGAGGGAACAGATCTATGGTATGACATTGAAGGTCGTGGTCTCCGCAATGGTTCACTGTTATCTATAGCTCCCACAGGTTCCATAGCGACCATGGTTGGCCTAAGTGGTGGCGTAGAACCACTCTACGCAGTGTCCTATGATCGCACAACACATGCCTTAGAGAAAACTGGTGGAACTTTCAAGGTATTTGCTAAGTCCGTCAGTGATTTCATAGAAGCCAAAGGAATTAACAAGAACAATCCTGGGGTTACCGATGAATTCCTCAAAGAATTCCCATACATCACAGTATCCCACGACATCAACCCTATGGATCGTGTGAAACTCCAAGCAACCATACAGAAATACGTGGATAATGCCATAAGCTCCACAGTTAACCTCAAGAATACTGCGACTCCACAGGATATCTTTGACACCTATATGATGGCATGGAAGTCTGGATGCAAAGGACTTACAGTGTTTCGTGATGGATGCGCTAGGACTTCTATACTTGGCAAGGAGAAACCTAAAGAACCTAAGATTCCTAAGCTTAACTATATCTCTCCAGTAAAACGCAGATCCATCGGTACAACCAGTGGGCAAACCATAGTTAAGCACACATCCTGTAGTCCCAACATGTATATTACTGTGAATTCTCAGGATGACAATGTATTCGAAGTCTTTACCAATAGCTCCCAAGGATGCCAAAGCAATATCAATACAATCACCAGAATGGCGAGTTTGTCACTGAGATCAGGCGTGAAAGTCGAGGAAGTCATCAAAGAGCTCCGCAGTAACACATGTTCCGCATGTACTGTAATGAAATCCAAAGGAGCCAAGGGAATCTCGATATCCTGCGGTGCTGCGATTGCCGAGAGTATCGAAGAGATATACAAGGGATCACAGGTTATTGATGAATTCACAGAGTCTAAGGAATTCCTTGCTTGCCCTGAGTGTCATGAGCTAACAATGCTATCCTCGGCTAAGTGTCCTACATGTAGTAATTGTGGGTTTTCAAAGTGCGATTAGGTGATAACCCAGCATCTTGTATCCTAAGCTTCCTAGTGAACAACCCAGAATACCGCAGATGTCTCAATATCACCCATAGAGGCATTGACAACACAGAATTAGCTATAGACTACCATAGCTTCAAAGAAGCCTATGATTATTGTGAGGAGGTAACCAATGTTTAACTTTTGGGAATACTTTGGAACCAAGAATAGTCCCAAGGATATATCGCAGCAGACCATAGATAATCTCCTTGAGCGCATAGAAATCCTTGAGTCCATCGATAGAGAATATCTAGGTGAACAAAAGGACACTGGGAACGATGTCTATATGAGAATAGCTAAGGATGATTCATTGAACATCAGCACTAAGTCTTTTATATTCATCGATATGCCAAGGGAAACCGCAATGAAGCTCAGAGACTTCCTAGTCAAGAACTTCCCAGTGGAGTCAGTAGATGTCGCCAAGGAGTATCCAAAGCCAAGCGGTGATATCCGAGTAATCGACAAGGATACACAGGTAAAGTCTTTGGCATTCCAAGATCCATACACAGATTACTATGAAACTACACAGGATTTTGGAGGGATGCCAAAAGGTACAGTGTTCTACCACGATACCAAAGATAGCGTCAGAGGAAGCATAGGATCAGGGTGTCTAAAGTTATGCTGGACATCCAAGGGAAATTGCCAATGTGGAGTCTGTGGTGACACCATAGTATTTCATGCTACTTTCAAAGATGATCCAATGTTCAAATTAGTGAAAGCTAAGGAGGTAGACAATGTTTAACAATGTAGACGAAGCTCGCAGTGCGTTACACACATCCGTAGGAATCATCGATGAATATGTGAAAACCTTGCTACTCAAGGATCAAGTGATACTACGGTTAACCAGTGAGAACGATATGTTCCAAAGAAGAATCAAGGAGCTAGAGTTTGCTTATGATATTCCGAAGAATGCGGAGGTGAGCGAATGATACACAGATTACTATGCTTAATCTTCGGACACAAAAGAGCTACCTATGAATACACTGCTGCCTATGATAGTAACGATGAATTTTACTATGCAGTCTATAGATGTATGCGGTGCAATGCCATGATCTGGGACGATACAGAGGAAGTTCCAAGGGATGCCAGTAGACAATACGTAGAAAGACAAGAATTAGACAATGCGCTTTCTAAGTGTAAATTAGAGCATTCGGAGGTGAGCGAGTGACCAAAACTGAGATACTTATGTGGGCATTGGCACTTCCATATTTAGCTATGGGAATCTTCGGTGGAATGTATTACTGCGAAGGGTTGATACCTAGGGTGCTTAAGTTAATACAATGGATCGGAGGGAAAGTATGAAAACTACTATTGGTAAACTATGTACAGACTGGGTTGATGTCAAGAATAAATGCAGGGTTACAGTGAACAAATCAGAGTCTACAATAGAAGCCACTAAGAGCTTCAAGGAGAAGCTGTTGATCTCTGAGCATTCACCGATTAGGCTACTGAGAGTTTCGTGGAAATGGTCATTGAAGTCATGGGTAGCTACGCACTTTGCTAGGCATCACATTGGCTGGGAGAAGTGGATAGGGACACAGAGGGATGACAGAAAATCTCCAAGCAGAGACTCCGTTGCGCCACTGGTGACTAGAGACTCAGCTAGACAGGATACCATAGTCCCTATGTCCATCGAGGCAAATGCACAGGCACTCATTAACATAGCAAGGGTTAGACTGTGTTACTGCTCCCAGAATGAAACAAGGGAGCACATGGAAGACCTAAAGAGGACACTGTACTCCCATGAACCAGAGATTGCCTCAGTAATGCAGAAGAACTGCGTATATCGCTGTGGGTGTCCTGAGTTTGTGCCATGTGGGTGGTGGGAGTCGTTCACTGCAAAACATAGCGACATCGATATGCTAAGTATTACAGAGAGGTACAAAGCAGCCAATGAAGATTTCTTAGGAGGTAAGCAGTGAAAATCAAGACATTAAACTCAGAATACATAGTGAAAGATAATGAACTATGGAAGAACGGAGTACTTTACACTGATAACATTAGGTTCATTGGTGGAATGGACACTGTATATTCAATTCCATACAAAGGCACTCCCAAAGTTGGCGATATGTTACTCATTGAATATCACGACGGTGCAACCATGAGAAGCATTAGGACTTCTATGATAACGGAGGTGGAACAATGAAGCTAGGTGATAAAGCTAAGGTTATCGTAGATGACACCTGTGCAGACCCACAGGGGCACATAGGAATAATTACCAAGATTGATAATGGGTATTACTATGCAGCCCATGAACTCGAAGTGATTCCTAAGAAAATCCGTGGCTTCCAACGCATCATAGGCTTCCTAGACATTCCACTGCCAACCAGAGCTACTCGGCATTCCGCAGGGTATGATCTCAGAGTCACCGATGACATAACCTTGGCTCCTGGGGAAACCAAAGCCTATACCACTGGCCTCTGTGCTTATATGCAACCCGATGAAGTCCTTGAGATCCACATTAGGTCTTCCATAGGGATCTATAGCAACGTAGTGCTATCCAATGGAACATCCATAATTGACTCTGATTACATCCAAAGTGATAACGGTGGGCACATTATGATCGCATTGACGAACACAGGGAATGAAGTTTTCCATGCACCCAAAGGTGACAGGGTTGCCCAGGGAATCTTCCATAAATACCTTGTAACCGATGATGACAATGTAACCACTGAACGCAATGGTGGATGGGGATCTACTGGTGCTTAACTATGCCCGTCTGCGAAACCAAAGGAAACTAAGGAGGAATCACAATGATATTTATGATGACAATGTTTATACTTTTGATGTCAATGATGACATTGATTCGAGGGAATATCTTCTACGACACAGTGAATTCCATGCATCAAACAGAGATTGACAAGATAGATGGCAAGGAGGTCAAAGGAGAAACCTATGCTCCCATCGTATTAGTGTTCTTCTTCGCGATATTCTATGTAGTCCTTAGATTCATCTTTATATACGTTGCGAATGACATTGATATCCTGAGATGGCCTACGATGATTATCCTAGGATATACCTTGGCTAACTTCGCATGGGCGATGAGGAACCATGAGTCAGACACAGGAGAACAAAAGAGAGCAAGGTTAGTCCTAAAAATAGCCAATGCTAAATATCGGACATTCAATGGAACCATCGCATCCCTAACTTGGACTGTGTACGCAGGGTATATCCTATGGTTACTCATGGGAGGAACGTTATGATAACAGAGATGCCCTGTGAATATTACATTGTCAGAATTAAGGATTGGCAGGTTCGCGTAGGTTTCCATGGAGGAACCAAGGATGAGCACTGTGCTTTCCTAACACTCATGGGAACAGACAAAGATCATCCAGTGGCAGACATCGCACATATCGGAGACCTATTGCTTCCATTGAAATCCGATATAGACCAAGGAGTCGGCATTGGTACTCGGAAGCATGGGGATGCCACCGTAGTCACCGTGAAGCATTGCCAACAGATGATAACGATAAAACAACAACACCCAAAGCCATTCCTACAACAACAAAGGGAGATGATCGTATCGACAAAGAGAGCACAAGGGCAACTCCTGGATCGCAAGAAGGACGTAGAATCTCGTCGCATCTCCAAGATTGGCTCGGAGACCTCGAAGATCACCTCTGCAACTTAGATAATGTCATGGGTTCCATGGCTGGTGAAGATGCGCTGGCGATCCTCGTGGAACAGGAAAGACGCAGGGATATCGTTGACTTCCTGTGGGACGTAGTTTCCCTCAGATTACCCAACGGAAAACCTGCGCTAGATCGTAGGGATCGCAGGATACTTGCCATGTATGTCTCTGGGTATCCACAGAGAGTCATCGCAGCTAAGGTAAGCATAACACATCCAGGAGTCATCAAGCGTATCAGAAATATTCCCAAGAAAATCCTAAAATGCCAAGGAGGTCACTTGGTTAACTGGGATAAATTCCTACAACCTCCACAGAGTATCTTGGAAGCCCATGTACCAGAGGAAATGCTAAGGTGGAACTTTGATTCTTCCATGGAATCGTACAATGGTAGCTACTGGGGTAAAACTAAGGACAAACGAGTGTGGAAAACAAGGACACACTGTGTTGTTCCAGAGTATTTCCAAGGATGCTTCGGACGTACTGATGTCCGATGTACCTACTGTGGCATACAATGTAAAAGGACTCGAAGTTAATTCTTCGAGTCCTTTAGCTTATTCATGTAATTTCCCTATGATTGCAGCGATGTCATCTATGGTCTCAATCGGAGTATCCACTGCGCGACTCTGCGCGACTGTGATCCATCCAACGTCATGCAAGGTGAGACCTTTATGTTTAGCTAGGTATGTACGGAATCCCTTGGTAACATTGGGGACGCTGAGTTTGCCTAGTTTACCGAAGAATAGTACATTGTACTCCTTGATCTTACTGAGGTTGTCCTTGATATACTTCGCGAATACCTTAGCTTCATCCAAGGATAATTCCGCAGTCTTACCATTGATGTTTACGATGGTGACTCCCTCGGACACTTTAATGTTATCTGGAGATATTTCGATGATATCCTTGGCTACCATGCCTTGCTGTGCTAGTGCGAAGATGGCTATGTATTTCGATTGATCTACCACGCGAACTATGTTTTCCATTGTTGTCAACTCCTTGGCTTTTACTATGATTATATCACGATTGTCAAGGAAATATACATAGGATATTCTATGTTCCTGCCCTGCGTTTATGGCATCTATCGGTGATGGGTACAGGGTTCCCTGCTGGACTAAAGATTAACATCATCCATTTCTTACAGACATAGGAGTCGCCAAAGAGTACATAGAACTTACAATTGCTACATATCTTTCCACTAGTATTTTCGTTGATGTTAAAGAGTGATCTAAGAAGTTCTTGTTTACTATTGATACTACCTAGTTTATCGAAGATATCAAGGAGCTCATCTTCGTTAAATCCGTAACCTCGCTTCCATGCTTTAACTATGGATAAGCGAAGTTCTCCTGTGAGATATTTTAGTAAATCCACAGTGACACCTCCTATCCATAGTATACCCTATGCTTTATGTAATTTCCATGAATATGTCCAGGGATTTCAGAGAAACCTTCCAGGGATTTCGAAGTGTTTACCATGGGATTTCCGTGGGATCGCTCCAGTGATTTTATAAGGTTCTATCATGGCTGGTTTCCTTGGAATGACATTAGACCACCATAGGAATCCCGTGGTAAGGTTTTATCATGGAACGCATAGGAATGTCCTCGTATTCAAAGGTTATTCTTAAGTACATAGTAAATTCCATAAATAACAGTGCCTACAATGATAGCTACAAATAGACTAGGGAATTGAATGAGTCCAATAGCTAACATTATGGTCATTAGGATGACAGAGAAGAATCCTTTGTTCGGGTTTAGTAGTGCTACGAATGCCATAAGAATCACAAAGATAATGATCATAGGTATACCTGCCTTTTATACAGATTATACCATAAAATAACAAAAGAGCCACAGAATTAACTATGGCTCTTAGGGTTCTCTGATATTCCTAGTAAATAGTCAGTGGTTACATTGAAGTATTCTGCGATAGCCACAAGAGTATCTATAGAAGGTAAATTTACACCATGGCATATTTGGCTCACTGATGATCTATGTATACCAATATGACTAGCCAGTGCTTGCTTTGTAATCTTATTATCATTCATTAATACATTAAGTCTTTCCACTAAAATATCTTTGTTAAACATAGCATATTTCTCCTTGACAGTGGTCATTGACCACGTTTATAATAAAGATAACGTGGTTGTTAACCACGAATTAATCAAAAGGATGTGCAACAACATGACTAAGATCACCTTTAACAATGACATGGGAGAAATCGGGACAAGAACAATGAGCACAAAGAAAGCATTACATTTGCTGAAGACCATGAAAGCAGCGGATACCTTTGTATTCGAAGGGATTTCCATTGCGTTTACTGAGTGCTACTTTGTAGTAGCGAAGAATGCTGATTGTATCAACGAACTCTTTGTATATGGGGAGGAGGTTCATAATGTCTAACATAGTTAAGAACGTTGAATTCATGGGAGATATCTTGACATGTGTTAAGAATGACGAAGGTATTTATGTAGGTATTCGATGGATATGTAAGGGATTAGGACTTAGTGATCGTCAAGGTAAGCACCAGATAGCGAAGATTCAAGGAGATATTGTGTTATCAAAGGGGATACAAAGAATTGTCACTCCTTCGAATGGCGGTGATCAAGATGCTTATTGTATAGAAATTACATACCTTCCTCTATGGCTTGCTAAGATCAATGCTAATATAGTAAACTCCGATACACAGGAAAAGCTTGTAGAATATCAATTGAAATGCAAGGATGTTTTAGCGACCGCCTTCGTTTCACATATCAACCCACAAGCTAATTCTCAGTATACTACATTACCACAGACATTTCAAGAAGCTCTGCGTATGCTCGCGGATTCCCAGGACACCATAGAAGCCAATGCTCCCAAAGTTAATGCCTTTGATAAATTCATGAATTCCCACGGCAACCAAACGATTTCACAAGCAGCCAAGGCTCTAGGTACTGGCAGGGATAGGCTCTTCGCATTCCTTAGAAGCCGTGGAATCCTCATGAGTACCAATGAGCCTTATCAGAAATTCATAACTGCAGGGTATTTCACTGTAACCGAGGGAGTCAGTAGAGGCTATGGTCAGTTTCAAACTTTGGTTACTCCGAGTGGCATTGGATTCATAGATCAAGTGATGAATTCCACGTATAGGAACATAGTTCCTCCAAGGATAACAAAGATTGAAACCATAGAAGATGTACAGAGGGTCTTAGATAGACTCAAGGCTTAGTCATTGGATGACCTACGTTAATTCGTAGGTCTTTCTCTATGTATATAAGTATACTATATAGTTTCCTAATTGTCAATGATATTCTGTAAATATCTTAGAATCCATTTAGACCACCCTATGAGCCTCGCCACGCTGTTTTACATAGTTGCCTAGGCTTACTATAAGGGTACTAGGATTGAACCGCTGTAATGGCCTGAAAAAACCTACGAATTAACGTAGGTCTCATTGTTTATCACTTGTTACCGAAGAATACTAAGAGTACAAAGGCACATAAGCATAAGTGTAGCATTATTTCACCGCCTTTACAGTGAGTACTAGGAGTAATGCTAGGCGTTCTTTGAGCTTCATTGGTTGACCTCCTTAATACGGTTGTTCAGTGTATCTTTTGATTAATTTCTTTGATTTCTCAGATTCTAAGAATTTATCAATGCCACTACTGTCATTCAATGTAAAGCACCCTATAAATACCTGTAATCTTTGGTTTTCTTCAATGCTATCTTTGGTATCTGTAGATAGTCCTGGCTTTAACATAGTTGATGCATAGGCTAGAACCTGGGCTGCTGTATACATCTTGTTATCCATTGTTAACACCTCGCCTTTATAATGTTTGATCTCTGTATTCCTGTAGATGTCCCATAATTTCCATCATATAACCACAGTTTAATTCTACGATTGCTTGTAATTCTAAAGATTCCTTTGTATTATAGCCTCTAGGGACATAACCACTGTATAGGCATGATTCCGCTGACTTCCATAGTTCAACCATACGAGACCTTGACCACCCTTTGATTTCCATTTCCGATACTACTCTGTTATACGTGATTATCATGTGTGGATGGGTAACACTTTGCATTATCTTTTGTACTTTCTTGAAATTGTCGCATGTCATTATTGGATATTCTGAGTTACCACTGTATACGTTATATTTTGTCATTGTTATCACTGCCTTTCTCTAATTTCTCGATGATACCAACGAATTTCATAGGCTTATTCGTTGGCATACTCCAGACTTCAGAGTCTTTCCACGTATTCCACGGACTCCTTAATGTTCCCATTATACATTGCTAACCAGTGCTCAAGATGGGGTAGGGAGGCAGTATATTTCCTCGAATAGTCTTCGGTAAGGCACTGGTTAGCAATGACCACCAATGCTCGCCATACGATATCCGAGGGACTCATACGTTTATTCATTGCTTGATATTGGAGCTCTTTGTTAGTCTTAATTTCTGTGATGATTGCTGAGTTTAGATCATGGTTATTAATGCAGCCATTGGATACGAAGACAGTGCTTAGGGTTGACTGAGTTTTCTCTGAGTCAAATACTGAGGTTATTTGGTTGTCCATGTTATCACCTCCTTTCTTTGGTTTCCTTTGGTAGCGTGGGATGGCATAATAAAACAGTGTTCACTGTGAAATATAGTCTTCTCTTAGTTTATTTTCATTGATAGCATTGGTTAACTGTTGGATAATCTCTGTGTCATCGGTAACAATGCGGAATACATGGGAGTAACTGCGGAAATTACCAAAGAATATCACTGTTCCCTCTGGCAACTTTGTTCCATCTCTTAACACTACATTGCGTTCTATGAAGTTCCCGTATTTTTCAAATGTTTTATCTAGTGCATGTTCTGCGAGTACCTGTAACAATACTTCGATTGAGCAGGGAGGCACAGCAAGCCACGGCTTTTCATCGTCAAAACCTGAGCCATTGGAATATATTGTTAACATTGTGATTCCTCGCTTTCTTTGATGCATTCCTGCAGGTGTCCCTTGGTATGGTCAATGTTTTTCTTTAGTTCTGCATAGTCAACCCTGCGGAGTTTCTTATTGGTCATCAATGTATATAATTGGTTGTCTAAGTATTCGAGGTTGTCCAGTGCTACTTTGATACGCTGAGTGTTCATGGTGTTACCTCCTTGAAGTTCTTCTTTGAAATATGATACATTGAATGATCTGCATATTTGTCCATGTGAGCATTGTTTTTACTGATTTCCCTTTGTATCTCAGTTTCAATGTCTTTCTGTGATAAATCATTGAATGTCACTGTGCCGTAGTATGCACCGTCGTTATAATGGATGTCGAAGGTTCTAGTCATAGCTTCCATTGCTTAACACCTGTCCTTTCCTGTGTATTCCACGGTTCCGCACTGATTACCATTGGCATCATAAAGTCCCTTGAATCTACCAGTGCAATTTTCAAAGTTATCCGCTAATTCTCTTAGTATTCTTGCGACTTCATAGTCTCTTTGATCTCCATCGAATGCCTCGTTACCTGTGTTGATCTTAATTTTAATCATTGTTAAGCACTGCTCCTTTGATTTTGCGAAGATACTTTTCATGTAAACCGTTGCCGTACTTACTATATTTCCATGAATACCAGTACCCATGATGATTTTCTCCAATTACAGTAATAATGTGTACTGATGTATGACCTCCAGTCCATGTTGCTTCCACTGTATCTCCAATATTAAACTTTGGCTCTTTATTCATCGTTTACACCTTGCCTTTCGTTATTACTTTGAATTCACTGAATCCTTTGAAATCCTTGGCTTTACCTTTGAATACTGCGTATTTGATCATGATGCGGGCCTCTCAAGGTAACTAGGGAATAGTAGGCGAATCCTCATGATATAACCTTTGATAATTTCTTCGATTGCCAGGTCCATTGACTCGCCATGTTTACAGAGTAGGTCCAATGTTTCTTTAGCCTCTAGGGATTCGTCGGATAGACTGTATGATATATGGACCTTTCTACCTGTCTTCGTGGTCCGACGTTTACCGCTGTTAGCCTGTTTGTAATCATTGGCACATAAGTTTCCTAGTATAATAGACAGGTTATCATATAGTTTATCAAAGGTTTGCTTTGTTATCATTGTGACCTCCTTAGTTTCCTTTAGTATCCCATATACACATAAGAAAAGACGTTGACCCGTCCAGGACATTAACAAGGTCTAATTCTATGCTATACAGTGTCACATATGCGAAAGCTCGACTTGAGCAGTCTCGCGGTCATGTGATAACCAATGATTCGAGGATGATACTAGGCAAGCATTGTTACCAGTGTATCATAGTTTCCTGCGACTCCTAGAATTTCCCTACATTCTAAGAGTTTCGCCTAAGAACTACTCAGGACTCATCGGGCAGGTTAATACTGTAAACCATTGCCATATGGTGGATTTGCATCGTTATCTTTGTCACCAATGCATTTTATTACTTTGTAGCCCTTCGGCTTATTTCTTAGGCTTCCAGTGTATTGTATAGTTTCTCTGAAGCCATTGGTTTTATTGATTGTTTCTAAGATATAAACCTTTGCATTCACCATTAACACTCCTTTGAATTTCATAGACTACCATACAAGCCACTGACATTCAATGGCCTCTATGGAGGGCTATGAATTACCCTCGCCTCCTGGGTTCCATTATGGTCTCACCTCGCTTTCATTGTTTATGAGTGAAACGAACTGCGCTTACCTCATGGATGCCACCGCCTTTCCTTTGGATACTGTGTTAGCTTAGTCTACTTTGTTATAATCATTGTAATTATGTATACATATGTCTCCTAGTTCATCAACCATGGTATCGGAGAATTCATAGCGAACTTCCTTACCAGTGCTATGATCTTCAAAGTATACTTCGCTGTCTGGGTGCATTCCTTTTAAATGCCATAGTAAATCTTTGAGCTTCATTATTACCGCCTCCTTAGAATTTCTTTGACTACAATGTAGACCGTAGGAACCAGGGTTACCCATAGCAGCACCTCTGTGAATATGTTGTTATACTGGGAATGTACTTGAATTACTACGAATGACATAATGATCAAAGGGTAAATTATGTTTTTCATATTGACATCATAGGAATTCATAGGCTATAATTTAGGTGAGTAGGGAAGGCTTGTGTGCCCTCCGTACTCCAGTGTTTCCCTAGAGCTTTTCACCGTTGCCTGGTGTCTGGCTCTTTTTCTTTTGTCTATCAATGACATTCAGTATGAACCATATGATAGACGCAAGGTATGCACCGTACTGCAGTATGTAACCAATGACTTGCAGTATATAGCCTATGTAGTCCAATGACTTTCACCTCCTTAGTTATGTATGTGTTAAGGTGTTCCTTAACTATCTTTATTATACTATATAGTTTCCTAAGAGTCAAGAATTATTTCATTGAATAGCATAGTTTTCTTATAAGTTTATTGGGTTGAGCATAGTAGCTGCGGAAGGTCATAGGCTATACATAGTCATACACTGGGCATCCTAGCGATGCATAGATATACATAGATTATGCATAAATATACAAAGGATCTAGGGATGCTAGGGACAAATAGTGTCCCGCATATTCCATACCATTGCATATGATTACATTTGCATATACGCATATAGCCAGGAGTGCCCATGTATAGCCGTGGCTATACCTATGTTGTACAGTATTGATCATAGTTAACATAGATTATAGTAAACTAATACTATACTGCAATGGTACATATTAAACTAGTGATAATGTAAGATTATCGTTAGTTAGAATTGTGAAATGTCGCATAATACAAGGCTTCGCGGTGGGTACGGTGATATTTCACAGACCAAACTGGGAGACCTTGAGAGCTGCGAGGGCGGTATTGCCTCGGCTTACTTTGCCCACCAAGTTTACCTAAGATTATGCACAGGACACCTCCGAATAACCATACCTATATGGTGATATTCCAAAGTTTACCCCCGTATAATCCAGAGTTATATCTACGTGATACCTAGTTATACCTGAGAACCATCAGAATACCAGTGGAACCATAGAAATCATGGTCTCAAGGCAGCACCAGTGGGTGTTATTGTAGTGACCAATGCAGTTTAGTGCTGAACATAGAAAATACATAGGGTGCGGTGATATTTACATAGGAAGCAATGTGTTACAAAGATTATCCAGGAATAACATAAATATTTCTAGGAAACTGTTGACACATAGGAAACTAAGTAGTATCATATAGTAAGGGATGGACATGGTTTGCGGATGTGAACTGTGGAATTTCTATGCTTAACTAGGTAACTAAAGGAAACTAAGGAGGTAATAATGAATACATGGATCACCACAGACACTCACTTTAACCACGAGAACATCAAAGCATTCGAGGGTCGCCCAGACAACTTCAATGAATTAATCATTGTTAATCACTGCAAACTTATCAAGCCAGAGGACACACTGATTCATCTTGGAGATACCATATTTGCAAGGAAGTCAGAGTTGCGAGGATACCTAGGTAGGATTCCATGCAGATCCAAAGTACTAATCCGAGGGAATCACGATGAACACTTCACAGACACATGGTTAATGAACCAAGGATTCAACATGGTCTGTGATTCAATGACAATCCGTGGAGTCCTTCTAAGTCATGCTCCAATGATGCTCAGTGATGACATAGGACTCAATGTCCATGGTCATATGCATAGTGGTAAACATAGGCAGGACGAGGCTTACTATCCGTATTACTGTGATCGTCATGTGCTCTTAGGTTTAGAGAATACCCAGTATTACCCTGTGTCACTGGAGGACATTATTAATCGTAGGTATACCCAGGTGATCGATGGCTGCAATGTAATTATAAGGAGGAAACAATGATGTTCAATGATCGTAAAGTTGTATTCAAGGCTCTCGTAGGATCTCACAATTACAATCTCAATGATGAAACCAGTGATAAAGACTGGAAATACTTTGTGCTCCCGACATTCGATGATCTCTATAGTGGTACTAAGTTCAGCACGTCCAAAGTAGGTACAGAGGAAGACTATGATGTCCATGATATCCGTAAGCTCACTGAGTTATTCTGGAAAGCCAATGTGAACTTCTTGGAAGTCTTGTATTCTAAGGAAAGGGTATTTCCAGGATATGACCACTGGATTCTTCCAATGTTAGCAATGAAGCAAGACATCGTAACTATGAACCTTCCATATTTATACTCTGCTTGCAAGGGTATGTTCCATGAGAAGATGAAGAGAATCCAAAGTCCAACATCGGGTACACAGGAGCTCATGGATAAACATGGATATGATACAAAGCAAGCTCTGCATGCCTTTAGAATCTTAGATTTTATTGTGAGGTTCCATGAATTTAACTGGGATTTTGCTAAGGCTATGACCTATGATAACTATGATCACAGAGCACTCTTTAGTATTAAATATGGAGAATTTACGCTGCCAGAGTTCAAAGACATGGTTAATACAATGTACACTAAGTATTTCCTTGGACTCGAAGAAACCTACAAATCCAAAGTTCCAAACCTTGAAACCAAGGCTACCTTGGAATCCTTAGTAAAGGAGATGGTTCGTAGGAATATCTAGTGCCTTGCTATGTCTATCTGCGTAACCAAAGGAAACTAAGGAGGTGATCCAATGCAAGAACCATGGATGCCCACGGAATCAGAGATCGATGAATACCAAGGAGAATCCAAAGATGAAACCATAGAGCGTCTTCAGCGAGCCGTGGACTACCTCATAAACAAGGATGAGTCCAATGTAATAAAATATCAGATAAAACAAGAGTACCTTAAGTCCCAAGCAGAGAAACGCAAGACACTCAAGCCATCCACAGGATTTATCAAGGTACACAAGTTAATAAACCAAGAGGCGGTGATTAATCACATGTTTAAACCTGGAGAAGAGCGTATGTTATTCAAGTTAATTCCATTCTGTAACCTAGAGTCCAACTTTATCTGTGATAGCGATGGAATGCCTATGAATCAAAAGGCAATCATCAAACTAACAGGGATGGACAAAGCTGATGTCATAGAAATCATGAACAGTCTCATTGAATACGGTGTTATCTATAAGTTCATCAGTGGTAAGTCAGTGTACTATAAGTTCTCCAAGGAATGGATTGGTAATTAACTGGAAGTTTTAAGGTTGGCATTTACCCTACCATAAGGTTGGCATTTAGACTACCTATAAATGCCCATGAACCAGCGGAAATGCTAGGTTTGTACTGTTTATCTTCTTTCTATACACAGCTATACATGAACATAGTGAATGCTATAGATGAACTAGGAGTCCAAGGTATGCCAATGGATCTAAGGTATTATCCAATGATATGTAGATAACACCCTCCGCAGAGGGTAATGAGATTTAGACCTCGTTCTCCGTTTCCTTCCATAGAATATATATATATATATATAAGTTGCTATGTATTTATTGAAATCCTATGAGTAATAAACATAGTATCCAATATAATCATAGATATTTATGTACAACTATGATACCTAGGTAAGAACGCTGACGCACTACGTTTGTCGGTCGCTATCGCTTCCCAATAACGATACATATGATTGTTGATATTATGTACGATCCTCGGCTCCATAGTCACTCATCGTTCTCCCAATGACCAATATAGGCAAATCATTGAAACCAAACCAATGTAATTACTATGATATCATTGGTATCCGATGTAACTTTAGAACATAAGGAGGAACAAAGAAATGCTAATGAAACTCAAGGAACCTAAGTTTATGACTTTGGAACCCAAAGACATCGTAAGAATTAACAATGCTACCTATATAACCGATGCGATATTCTATGATCACAATGGACACATAAGTATCTTGGAATTGTCTACGATTGTCGTAGACTTTGACCTTACTGGACTCATGGAGGAATCAATATGTTAACAAAGCTCAAGCTCTGGTGGTACAAAGGTCGCCTAAGTTCCCACTACGATGTCCTAGAGCACCTAGAATCCACCAAGTGCTTTATATCACCGTTCTTCTGTGGAGAGTCAATGTATGAACTCAGGATGCAGCAGAGGCTCCAGAGAATCGAGGAACTACAGTGTGATATTAGGAAGACGAAGAAAATCATTGAGAGACTGGAGGAGAACATATGAAACATGATAACACAAAGTTCCTCGAAGGTATCATTGAGGAGCTAGAGTCTACAGTGTTTACTCAAGCAAATACCATTGAAGAGCTTAATAAAATCATCGAACAACTTAGGCATGACAAAGGTTTATGGAGAAAAGCTGTAGAGGACACTGTTACTTTATTGCTGAACGTTGAATTACCAGAGTCTTACAAAGGAATAGATAAGGAGGCCAATGACAACCATGGAAATTAAACTACGCTGCTACTTTGAATTATGTGTTCATAACTCTGAATGTATCTGTGAATGCCCTGGAATCGAAGGATTATACATTGATCGCGATGGATTCTGTAGTGAACTGAAGGATGCTAAAGAATGAAAGTAGATAATGCATACAAAGTCATTGCGTTCACCAATAAATCAGGTGAGAAAATCATAGTAGAACGCAATGATATTATAGTGATATCGGGGGAAGGAAAGAGACGGTAGTTTTGACAGAGATTTTACCTATGCTGGCAAAGTTACACGCATTGAAGATGTATGTCTATCAATGGATATCTCTAGTAAATACAATAGTAAAACTAGGGACGACATTTATTTCAGTGATATACGACAAATCACTAAGGAGGAGCTATGAACATCAATGATATCAAACCCAAGACCCAAGGTAAATCCGACAAATACTCATGGAATCTCTACGCATATCTAAAGAAGAACCGAGGAACCCACAGAATCCTATGGGACAATTCTAAGGATAAACAACTGAACCCAATGTACATCTATGTACTCCAGGGAACCATAGGTCGTAGTTTACAAAGTATTATGTGGAATGTCAGAGGTGATACCTATTGCTACTCTGCGTTTCCATTGGACACCTATGCCGACATCACTGACACTTTCTGGGAGTCCTATGTCGCCAAAGGTCGTTGCGTATTCCTAAGTCACAGTCATCCATGGATACAAGGTGATGAGCATAGGTATACTATGCTTGACGATGATACCAAGGTATGCCAGTGGTGCGGAGAGGTACTTAGGAAGCGTGTGGAAACCGTGGTAAAGACTGTGGAACACTGGGAGGCACTTCTATGCCCATCTGAGTAACCAAAGGAAACCACATAGACATACCTATGCATCCTGCGCTAACTACGCTACAACGGGCTCATAGGGTACTTAAAATCGAAAGGAATGATGATAAACATGGCAAATCCACCACGTAACACTAAGGAAAACTGTAAAATCCTTGGAGCCGGGGTATCCAAGATAGCAACTATGGGACTCGAAAGCACTATACGAGCAATGAAGAAACGCAGTAGTCGCTATGGAGATATGTCGATTGCTGAGGATATTAACAATGGGATACTTAAGGACTCCGAGGAAAAAATCAATGCTATGGACATATGGAGATGGTGGAATAAGCACAAGGATGACGATGATCCCACAGAAGATCGTGTGAACATCTATGGCTCATACCTAAGCTCCCTAAAGTCTATCACGAGGCAAATTGAGATGATTGAGATGTACTTAGATAACCTTAATGCCTCTGTATCCAATGTAGACGAGGTTATCAAGGTGTCTAAGGTAGTCAATGATATGACCGCGACATTTAATCAGCTTACTATGAGAAAATCTGCGTTAACAGGGATCATCGGAGAAATACAAGCCAAGGTATATACCTACCAGAACTTCAGTACAGTCTTAGAACGCTTTGAAACCGAGATGAAAGCGAAGGATGAGCTATGGTATATGCAGGTTGTCAGAGATATCGCCAAAGATCCATTGTTAGCTGAGGTGCTGCGGAAGATCAAGGAGGAAACTAAGTAGGTTACCAACCTTCCTTAGTAGTTATGTAGAATACTTTAAGTAAACTTAGGAGGAATCTTGATGGCACGTAGGAAACCACCAGAACCATCCTAAGAGACGAACAAATATAGGGAGGTCAAAGAAACTATGGCGAAAAAACCTGAGAAAACACCAAGTTTCATGCAACCGAAAGAACCTAAACCAGACTATGTAATTTATGATGTACCCAAACCTATCACTGCAAATCATAAGAAATACCACAATCTTCTCAAAGATGATTCAAAGAAAGTCGTAGTATGCACAGGATGGGCTGGCACAGGTAAATCATGTACATCGAGTTACTATGCATCCCAAGCATTATTAGATGGCAAAGTAAATGGCATAGTTCTCATTAGAAGCCTAGAGGGTGTAGGTAAAAATCCTGGCGCGTACCCAGGGAGTTCTTATGAGAAAAATGAGCCAAAGCTAAAGCAAATACTAAGATACATCCAAAGCTTCACCAATACGGACATTGAGACTCTCATACAGACAGAGCAAGTGATTATCTGTGGTTTATACGATGTACAAGGCATGGATTTCACTGATAAGTATATAATTGTTACCGAGGCTCAGACCCTTACCAAAGAAGAGATGTATATCCTGGTTACTCGCGGTGGCACAAAGATTGTCCTTGAGGGTGATGTTCTTGCGAGAGGACAATGTACTAATCGCAGCATTAAGTTTGGCGAAGATGGACTTAGTTTTCTCTTTGAAAAACTCAAAGGACTCAATGTAGTCGGCAGTGTTCGTATGGATAATACTGAGGATATTGTAAGAGATGACTTTATTAAGCAAGTGATCATAAGGATGTCCCAAGAAATATAAGTATGTCTTTAGGAGCTTAGGGAGTCCTAAGTTACCTCGTAAATAAAGGAGAATACTATGAACGAACAATGTGTAATCTGTGAACTCGAAGAAATGCTGGATGATACCGAGATGTCCAATGATTCACTACGTGAAGAGAACAATGAACTCAAGGATTTGCTCATAGGCGCTCTGCTGGATCTCAATGAGTATCAAGCTGAATACATCGAGAGCCTTGAGGATGAGCTTGATTTCCTAGAGCCACTAGAGGAAGACCTGGATATCTGTTGTTGCTGCGGTGAATAACATCGGTGTTCAAAGGACTTAGGAGTTGCCATGGTAAACCTCGACCATAACTGAGGGTTAAAAAATGTTCGATGGAAAACCATGTATGCTAAGAACACAGCGTATTCCGCGTAGGGACGATAATTACTACGAAGCACCCGTGACTGAGGGTAACTAAATCAGTCTGTGTTCAGCCAAGGCTTGCTATGAGCCTCAATGAATAGCACTGAAATACTGCAGCGAATCCAATGACGCTGCTCACAAGATATCTTGGATACATTGAATTTCATAGGTGAACTAAAGACCTCCAAAGTCAAGCTGATGCTGATTTCTTTGGAGGTCTTTGCTATGCGTATGAATCGCAGAAGGACTTTGCAGGATAATTCCCTGCCACCTTATGAGATGGAGCGATGATAGCCAGGGTAAGTTCCTGGCACTCCACCATCAATATCTAAGGAGTGATCTGTATTAACAATGAATTAACAGTATTTAACTACGGTAGCAATGAGCTTAGAACTGAGGTAATCAATGGTAGTCCATGGTTCATTGCTAGAGATTTATGTATTTCTTTAGGACTCAGTGATACAAACAAAGCATTACAAGGCCTTGATGACGACGAAAAGCTGACCCGAACACTATTCGTGTCAGGTCAGAACCGTGAAGTTAAGCTCGTGAATGAACCAGGGATGTATTCGTTGATACTTAGGAGTCGTAAGGCTGAAGCTAAGGAATTCAAGCGGTGGGTAACTCACGAAGTTCTACCGACCATCCGCAAGACAGGACACTACGAAACCGCAGAATATAAAGCTATCCTTGAACTCAAAGAAGGACAGGAGCAACTAAAGAAGTTATTGATTGACAGTGGAGTCCTCCGAACTGGCGTAAGCGATAGGCACACTTTTGACCGTCTCAATGTACGCTATAAGATTGCCACAGGAGACGATGGACACCGAGGATTCTATGATGCTATTGGAAATTACTTTGGAGTCACAGTGCCATACAGTGCAACCATAAATGTCACAGTAAAGGACTGGATAATCGCTAAGCTTGACATGGATGAACTACAGCAATTTGTGCTTGGCATAGAATCAGCAATGATTATCAAGTCAATCAAAGGATTCTATGTGAATCTCCATGGATTCGGTGGAAATAACATTGAATGGCAGAAGATACTGAGTCACTGGGATAATTCATGTGCATACTGCGGAACATCAGAGAAGGCATTGATTCCAGAGCATATCGTGAGTCAGTCATATTTATCACAGAGCAACCCAGAAGCCGTAGACATCATCGGTAATATCACATGTAGCTGTGGAATTTGTAATAAAGCCAAGGGAACATTGGATGTCGATGAATTCTTTGAAAACAATCCGCAGTTAAAGCGATGGAGACTAGAGAAGATTCATAAGCATCAATCAAAGTATCGTTTGGAGGTGTAAGGATGACCTACGACATTATATTGTTATTCTTCGGACTCCTTGGACTCCATATGCTCGCTGATTACCCACTGCAAGGTGAGTTTCTAGCGCAAGTCAAAGGAAGCAATAAATATCTAATGTTCTGCCACTGTATGCTATATGCCTTTGTATTGACATTGGGACTATGGTTATCTGGAGTTCCTTGGCATTCATTGTTATTCGCAGGTCTTACTATATTAACTACGCATTACCTTATAGATTCATGGAAGTGCAGTATCAAAGATAAGTCCAAGACATTAACTATGGATTTATATGTAGACCAAGGATGTCACATAGTTATAAACACTGCATTATTGATATTTCTTAGATAACCCTCGGAAGTCTTAGGACACCGAGGGCTTTCTTATGCCCTGTGTTAGAGGTACTGAGGATTCTCGGTATCCCTTGCATGGTCATAAGTCTAACTATGACTCCTTTCTTTCCTCCTCCTTAAATAAACTATGAAAGTCGGTGATAACTTGGGTATACTCGATGAATTGTTCCAGGGTGTTTCAGATACCCAAGGGACACTCACAGAAGAACAAAAACAGTCCGATGTTGAACGTTGCAGATATTCATTGGTGGAATTTGTGAAAACCTACTTGAACGATGGTTCTGGGGAGCCATTGGATGAACTATGTGAATTCCATTATGAAATATCTAGTCGCCTTGAAGACATTGTACTCAATAGAAAAACAGAGAGTACAGAGTCATGCATATTAAGTCCTCGTGGTCATGGAAAAAGCTTCTGGACTTCCTTCGCATTTCCATTGTGGTGCATTGCATACAAGCATACACGGAATATCCTCATTGTTACCAATGAATCATCGCTGGGTCGCCAGTTTATCGTCGACATACGACAGTTCCTTGAAGATAATGAGAAATTCATTGCTGACTTTGGAAGCCTCATTGGAGCAACAATATGGACTTCCGAGAAGCTACAATGTTCCAATGGAATCTGTGTATCCTCCAAGGGTGCAGGGGCATCCATGCGTGGCGTTAAGATGTTCGGAGTTCGTCCTACAGTTATCGTATGTGATGACATTTTAAACAATGAAAATAGTGATAACGATGACCAACGCAAAAAACTCTACGATTGGTACACCAAGGTTCTCTACAAGTGTGGCTCTAAGTTCTGCCATGTGTTTGTCATAGGAACCTTATTAAACGATGCTTGTCTATTGGCTCGTATGATGAACGATGAACAATTCTCTGATTACTACACGAAGAAATACCAAGCGATCAAAGAATATTCAACATCGCACCTATGGGATCAATGGACTGACATTAGGAATAACCTTAGTAATCACAGACGCATCAAGGATGCCGATGATTTCTACTTTGATAACAAAGAAGAAATGCTGGAAGGCACTGAGGTACTTTGGGATAGATACGCAGACACATATTTGCACCTCATGAAAGAACGCCAAAAGATCGGTGAAGAAGCATGGGGAACAGAGATGCAGAATGACCCAGTAACCGATGCCACAAGGGAGTTCAAAGAAGATTGGATTGACAGGAACACCTATGAAATTGATGAACTCCCAGAACTCACTGATATCTACATCGGAGTAGACGCTGCTGCCACCGCGAACCGTAAGAGTGACGATGGAGCTATTGTAGTCGTTGGGAAAGGCGTGGACAACTACTTCTATGTACTCGATGTATTTGCCAAGAAAGCAACAATAGATACATTGAGTGAACAAATGATAATCTATGGAATCCAGTATCACAGGGATGGCAAGATTCGTAGGATAGCCATAGAAGATGTTGTTTTCCAGCTATTGGCTGTCAAGGATAATATGGAACGCCGATGCCTTAACGCTGGATTATACTTACCATTCGAGGGCATCAAGGTAAAACAGTTTGGTTCAAAGCAGACCAAGATTAGATCATTAATTATACCAATGAGAAGCGGATGGATCAAAGTTCGCAAGGATCAACGTAGGTTACTCGATGAAATGCGTAGATTTCCCAAAGGGAAATCAGATAATACCCTCGATGCATTATGGATTGCAGTTACTGGATTCATGGGAACCTCACTGCAATCTTTTTCTTTTGCATCCCTGCCATCACCTAAGAAGCAACAGAGTAATTCTAACATATTTCAAAGATTACTAAGGAGGTGATTCAATGTCAACCGCAACACCATCTCAAGGCTCACTATCCACAGCAACTCCAGCGCAATCAGGAACATCCACCGCAACACCTCGCCCATCTAAGTAGCCAATCACATTAAAGAAGTAAGGAGGTGAATCGATGTTTGATAAGATAAAACGATGGTTCGCTAGGCCTAAGAATGTCCCTGTTCCTTCCGCAGATCAAACTACGCTATCACCGTATCAGCGTATGATGCCAAGGAAATACCAAAGTGGAAACCGTAATTTATCCAAAGGTAAAATTCTGAGAAACATGGCAAGTAGTGGAATGATAAGGATTGCCATAGAACATATTAAGAAAGGCATAAAAAACCTTGATTATTCCATAGTTAACGCAGATCCATCGGACAAGAAGAAGTATCTAAGGGAACGCCAAGTGCTTAAGAATATTCTAAGTCAACCTAATATCATCCAGGACTTCGATGCACTTATTGATATGATTCTTGAAGATATCTTAGTACTCGATGCTGGAGTAATAAATAAATGTAAGTCAGGTAATCCATTGAAACCTCTGTATTTATATCCAGTCGATGGAACAACAATGGGAATCCTTGAGCCATTTGATTACACTAATCCACAAGGTCTTCGCTATGAACAAGCCACGAATTACTTAGAGAAAAAATGGTTCACTTCTGACGACATAGCTTATATCCAAATGAACTATTTTACTCATACTCCTTATGGACTTAGTCCTGTGGAAAAGATATTTAAGTACTTCCAGTTCTTCATTGACTCTAACGATACTGCGAATGACGTAGCTGCCTCAGATACATCGAAATTCCTATTGAATCTAGGGAAGGACGTAGGAGCTGATAAAGTCCTTGAGTTTCGTAAGTACATGCAAGAGGAAATCCAAGGCACAGGTGCAATCCCAGTAGTCGCAGGAGATGGTGTAAGCTCATGCCAAATCGGGGCAATAAACAGTGATGCATTGTTCGTCGAGTGGCAAAAGTTTCTACTGATATTGACTGCGAAGGGCTTCAGTCTTCCTGAGAAAGTTCTCATTGGTCAACCAACGAACGACAAGAATACCACTGATCAAGAGTCAGAGTATATCCTTCAGAATGCAATAAAGCCCTATGCAAACCTCATAGCCAAAGCCATTAATAACCATGTGTTAGATACACTTGGTTATTCTTTTTTGCGCTTTAAGTATGACTATGCTGAAACTGAGGCTCAAAAGAAAGCCAAGTCTGACAGGATAAACAATGATTATCTCAATGGTATTATTACCCAGAATCAAGCATTGAAAGAACTTGGGTATGAACCTGTGAAAAGCCCTTACGCTGATGTCTCAGTGTTCCAAGCTAAGGCCATGATCAATATGGATTTTCCAGCTCAAACGGGGGGATTCAATGGACAAGGCGATACTAAAGATAATGGTGAGGCCATTAAGAAAGGAGGTGGGTAAACATAGATAAGCTACAATACAGTATTCAAAATTTAACCTTCACAACATCACAAAAACATAGTAATCAAATGCTTTGGGAAGGCGCAGTAACCAAAATTGGCGTACCGTCCGATGGAGTCCCTGGCGGTGGCACAGTACAAACAGTATGGGAACGCAGTGCCATTGAAGCTAATATGGAAAGCATGGTAAATATGCCATTAAACTGCGAATGGTCTAGTGATTGGTTTAGTAATCCTGCATATGCACTAACAGGACATGATGAACGCTTCGTTATCGGTGCAGTACATAAGGTTTGGGTCGATGGTGATTACTTAATGTGCAGTGGAATCATATGGAAAGACAATTTTCCAGATGTAGCATTTATGATCCAAAATGCATCTAAGGCACTAGGTTTCTCAGTAGAGGTATATCCCCTTGGGTCGTCCATAGAAGCTGATGGGTATGAACATATTACATCATTAGAATTCACTGGACTCTGCGTATGTTGGAGTGAAGTAGCTGCATACAATGACACCTTTATTACACAACTGGTAGCAACCAGAAATAAAACGATGAAAGAGGTAGATAATCATATGGAATTAACACAAGAAATGTTAGACGCATCACTAGAAAAAATGATGGCAACAATGACTGCAAAGTTAGCAGAGCAGGACGCAAAAATCCTAGCATCCGCAGTACCAGTAGCTCCAGTGGTTGATGAGGAAGCCAAAGCTAAACTAGAGAAACTCGAAGCATCCAATGCTGAACTCTTAGCTAAAATCGAGGAATTATCTAAAGCACCCAAGATTGAAGCATCGGCAATCCCTGCACCATCAGCGACACCTAGTGCCCAAACTACGAATCCTAAGTTTGGCGCAGATGCAATGGATAGCTTGGCAAAAATCAATGCGTCCTCAATGTCAATCGAGGAAAAAGCCAGAGCAAGGTTCAACCTAGTATTCCAAGCTGAATTAAAGTAATCCCTATGGACACCATTGAGTGTCCTTTTATTACGCATAAAAAAATAAACAATGAAAAGGATGATATAACACATGAAAAAAATGGAATTTGCAGCGTATGGCTCCGATGGATTCAATAAGTATTTCAATGCAGTACAAGAGAGAGTTCAGCTTCGCGCTGCTGCTCTTACGAATCCAACGTTAAACGAAGGTCACAATATGCACCTACAGGTGTTCGAGGACACTATATACGATTACCAAAAGAATTACCTAAGTATCTTTAACATTGTTCCTGCACTGGAAGCCACTGGACAACCTACAATGTTTATTGATCAAACTAAGAAACCTAATAACACTCAGTTCTCATCGCCTACAACTTTAACATACAAGACTCGCGATGAAGACTATGGTCGTGTAGCGAAATCTGCGATGATCAAATGTGTCACTAGCACATATTCTTACCCCTTCTTCAATACAATCACCGCTAGACAGCAAGGTGTATTGCCTGACTTTGTTACTAAGGATATCGGTGATTGGGCTGCGGAAATCGCTAGTTTCCAAAATAATAAATTCTGGTATGGTACTGATACTGACCTAGCTACTCCTACAACACAAGAATATGTTGGTCTTATGACTCAGATCCAAACTAAAGTAGTTATCCCTAAAGCTAGTACTTTGACACTTACTGACATTATGGAAACTGAAGTAGCCAAAATGGATGTTAATACCAAGCAAAACACTGGTGCTGGTAGTGACCTGTTCTTCGCTATGAATGGCATGACAATGGATAAATGGATCAAAGAGGAAAGAGCTAGAAATACCAATATTGTAAACTATACTGTACAGATTGTTCCTGGCTTTGAGATCCCTGCCATTATGACTGCTAAAGGACTTGTAGGTATTGTTGTTGACAATGAATTGGTTATTGAAGACAATACAGCCAATGGATCTGATGATCACCCTATCGTTCTATTGAACAAACGTCAGATCGAACGTAGATACATTGGACAAAGCACTCCTATGGTATTCGATATGGCGATCAATAACCAATTAACTAGCGATAAGATTGCTGTAATGTTCGACAATATTATCCTTAGAAATGCAACTTATGGTCATAAGTTAATCACTCGTCAATTCACTAAGTAATCCACTGGGAGTCTTCGGACTCCCTAATTTATTCTAAGGAGGAATACGATGGCGAAAATTAAGATGATCAAAGAAACAACTGAAGAAGCACTGGAAGAACTTAAAGTCACTTTGAAAGATAAGAAGATAACCTCTGCACATATTGGAAATTCATATGTTAACTTTGTAAACGGTGAAGCATTGGTATCCGCTAAAATCTATGCACTTATTAAGGAATCTGGGATCGAGGTGGAATAACATGGGTAAATACCTGGATGAACTTGAGATTCCACTATACTGTCTAATGATAACCAATGTTACCGACTATGAAGTAACTGTGGCTGAAGCCATTGTTGACTCATTTATCAACAAGGACATCTTAGCTAAATCCTATGTTGAATCCCACGCGCTCAATCGTAAGCGTAAAGGTAAGCTAAAGAACCATATAGATATAGTTATCACTGATGTCCAAGGATACGCAAGAACTCCTCTTGGATTCTCAAAGTACCCCTATGCAGCTACTGACATTATCTTAGATGACTACGGATACTTTGAGTTCGTAGGTATGGATACACAGATGTTTGGCATTCCGATATCCAAGGTTGATATTAGTTATACCTCTGGTTTCGCAGAAGCACCAGAAGACCTTAAACACGCAGTAGCTATGATTGCACAGAATATCACGCAAGCAGGGAGTTTTAGTGGATCTAAGCAATTACAGGATCTCGATGTATCCGTAGTATTTTGGGATGACAGTTTTGTACCTTCTGATGTCCGTAGGTTATTAAAAAAATACAAGGATATGATGTAATCATGGGAATCGAAGCATATTTCAAAGGATCTAAGATACTTGGTACAATCATAGGCAAGCGTGAAGAATATCTTAATTTATCAAGGTTTAGCAAAGGAACATCGAGAGCTGCGCTCAACAATGTATTCAAGGCATTGCTTCAAAGTGATACCTTAGCATCTGATGGTGATATCTTTGTTATTGACAGTGTTTCATACTTTGTTACTGCAATGAGAACATCGTCCACTGGGACTATAATGTGCCAACTACAGAAGACCAATGCCACCATAGACATCTTCCGAGTCTCCAAGCACTACACAGGATCAACCCAAGACTACCTTACGGAAGTCGAGGTATCCCTCGCGGTTCCTAGTTTCTTCGAGGACATTACGGGTCGTATGATACAGTATGACGCAGGGTTGCTCAAGGAGTCCACTCGACGATTCCTGATGCCTCTGTTATCGCAAGTAAAACTCTCGGATCGCATAAGGTTTAATAGCGAAGCGATGCAGATTATCGCAATGAATACATCGAGTTACCCAGGGCTACTCCAAGTGCAGACTATGGTTGACTCTAGGGTAACAAGATGATAGAGCAGATAATCGCAGGAGTTATTAAGATTCACACTGATATCATATGTGCTAACGTAAAGAATCGATGGAATTCCATGTCAGCCATTATTGGTAAAGAGGAAATCTATAGTGGCCTTCCGACCATCGTTGGAAGCATTGTGATTGCCACTATAAATGCCAGTGGAGAAGCTGCGTTCATCAAGGAATTTGGAAGTGGTCATCTCATTGATACTTCGAGTCCATACTTTGCAGAGTATAAGAACTCAGACCGATGGAATCCTCGTCGTGACAACGACGGCAATGAATTCGTAGGTCGTGCCAAAGGTGAAACAGTATATAGACCTGATGGTACTACATATCAATCCACTGGTAAAGCCGAAGGACTAAGACTTGAGCATGACATCGGGAAATCTGGTAATTACCCAGGATACAAAGCATTTTTGCCGAGTCATGTGATTCAAGAGGAAATCATGAAGGAAATCCCAGAGCTAATCATGCATATACAGCAAGCCGTAGCGTCCTATGTACAACAGCAGTTAACAATGAGTCTACAGATATACATATGAAGGACGGTGATGCCTATGGATTCATTTGACAAACTCAATGAATTGTTCTCGGTTTTCACGGGGGACTCTGAGCTCATGGGATTACTAGGGGTTCCCGAAGTAACCTTCGCATCTCCGATGATGCCAGAAGACCAAGATATAGCACTAGCAGACGCTAATGTGAGACGTAGTTTCGCTGACCCGACTTTGATTGTCCCCGGTGATCTGCCGTTCATCGATATGTCGTTCTTGGAATCATATAGTGAAACTGGGAATTTCCTAGTATCCAGACCAAACATTGAGATCAATATCTATGCGGTGAATTATCATCAGGCATCTCAGGTATTCAAAGCAGTTAAGAGAATTCTTAAGGCAAACTTTGAAGACGCACAGTGTTATTACTCTGGACAACGCAGTGTTCCGCTTCCAGAAATATATTGTTATTCAATGAGAATAAAACAGTTCGTAGAGTCTTAAGGAGACCACCGGAAACGGTGGTCTCCTTTGTTATATCTAAAATAAACAAAGAAAGAGGTAGATACAATGGGAAACAACGCTAATCCTATTTGCTTAAACGGCGTAGGAACCGCATATTTGAACGTAGTCAACAATGGAGTGACACAAACAGTACCACTGGGGACTCTCCAAGATATGACTTTGGAATTCTCAGGTTCCCTAGAAAAAATCTACGGGTCAGACAGTCCTTATCCTGTGTATATCATTGATAAAGATCAAGAATGCAAGGTGTCATTTACTGAAGCCAGATTTTCTCTCGATTGGCTGAGTTTTGTCAAAGGCGCAACAATGTCAAACAATGGCACTCTCATCAGCAATACTCCTGCTACTTTGATCGCCACAGGAACAGCGTTTACAGTACCAGGATCATTGACTACATTGATTCCTACGAGTGCCGTAGTGATTATCTCTGATGATGCTTTAGGTTTAGTTAATCCTACACCCCTAAAGTACAAGGCGACTGCACCGTCAGCTACAGAATTTACAATGACCGCAGCAGGTGTAATAACATTGGGTGCATCGGTGACTAACAAGTATATCAGCGTAAATGCACTGTATACTGACACAGTTTCTCGTGCTGCTACAGTGACTAACGCTGGAGTACCTGGGTTCGTAAGTATTCGCCATATTTCTAAGGCTATTGACATGGGCGATGGTGTGAAGAACACTATTCATACTGTAATTCACCGAGCAAAAAGCGATGGCAAGCTAACATTGAATCACAAACGTCAATCCGCAGATGCTCAGAAGTTAGACTTTGAAGTATTTTATGATACGACAAGGACTGACGGAATTCTTCTACAGATGTCTCAGTTAGCAGTGTAACTCACTGGGAGCCGAAAGGTTCCCTTTGCTTATTCAAGGGTTTAACTTAGGTTGAGCTCTTGAATAAGCAAAGAAATAGGAGGTATACAATGGCAACTGATACGAGAACCGAGGAATACTTAGGAACCTTAGAATACGTACTAGATAAAGATACCAAGAAGAAGCACTATGTACATGCGATGTTATCAAGAGACTACCTAAAAGTCCAAGAGCTATTCAAGAAAATAAACATTGAATATATCATTAGCAATTATCCATCTCCACTATTGGATGAACAAGGTAATTTAATGCTAAACGAAGATGGCGAAGAAATCATGGACACTGAGGCATTCAATGCTATGCAAGAGTTACTTGAAATTGCACTGAAAGAGCCATGGGAAACTACGGATTCATGGATCACCATTCGTCAAATCGAAGAAGTCCTTCATATGTTCCAGGGACTCAGTGGTCTCCTCGTAAAAAAGCGGAAAGTGGAGGAGAAGATTTTGACTTCTGGGTTCTCTGTGCAAGCCTAATACAGAACACGAGCGAAACCACAGAATCCATTGGCAAACTCACGATTCCACAGATTGAAAAGTTATTCCAGGCATTCGCTGAAGTCAATGATGATATTGCTGAGGATAAACCCAAGAAGGCACTGGAAGGCAAAGATGCCGTTGATAGGCTCAAGGAACTTGGGTTTTTGGCATAGAAAGGACGGTGGTGAACATTGGCAGATACTCCAGGTATTATCTCAAGTAAAATCGTGATAGACACAACTCAGGTTACTCAAGCTACTCGGCAAGTCCAAGATTTCAAAGAAGCTGTAGCAACTGCTAAGAAAAGCGATGATAAATCTACACTTTTCTATGGTGAACTTAAATCCCTTAAGGAATTACAAGAAGGTCTTAAGCAAGCCCAAGCAGAGCTAAAGAATTACAAGGCATTACAGAATTCCATTAGTCAAGCCAAAGAACGTACTGCAGTAGCTTCGGAAAACCAAAGACTCAAGGATCAAGCTACCGCAATCCGTGATAATTCAAAGGCACTTCAAGAGCAAGCCAAAGTTGTACAATCTTGGGAAACTGCGAGAAACAAAGCATACGCTGACAGAGCCAAGGGTGCTTATGATGCTAACTTTGTAGCTCAGATGAAGGAACAATATGCAAACGTGGGGCTTATAAGTTCTGCTAAGGAAAGAACCAATGTTGCTGCACAGGATCAATATTATAAAGATCAACTTAGGGGATCTCAAGGATTCTCCGCACAACTAAAAGAACAAATGACTCCACAGTCCTACATTAATTTACAAACACAAATCCGCAAGGCAGCAGATGAAGCTGAGAGATTATATGTTGCTCAAAAGAAATCTGGGACATCTGGAGACATTACTGCGTACAACAGAGCACAAGCTGATCTTAGGAGGCTTGTCGCAACTCAGAATGAATATACAAACTCTATTGCAAGATCCACCACAATGCTTGATGGTTTTGGTAGGCGTATTAAGAGCCATTTAGAATGGTTGAGCAGCGGACTGTTACTTGCTGGAATTTTTAGTATTCCTATGCAGAGCTTTGAAGCTATTAAAAAGGTAGACCAAGCGATGGCAGGGATGCAACAGGTTAGTAAAGATTTACATGGTAATCAACAAGCCATCAATGTTGAAGCACAGAAATTCATAGATATCGCAGCAACATACGGAGAGAGCGTTGAAAACATTGTTAAGGCTGGGACATCATGGGGCAGAATGTATAAGGATTTAAACATTGTAAACGCATTAACACACCAGTCTGCCATAGTTGCAGTTGCGGATAATATGAGCCTTATAGATGCTAATAGAGGTGTTGAGGCAGCGATGTTTCAATATGGCATGGTAGCCAAGGATACTACGGAAGCTATGGCATACTCAGGAAAGGTCATAGATGTCGTAACAAAATTAGCACATACTGCAGGTACAACAGCACAGGATCTTTTTGCTGCTATATCTCGTACAGGGTCAGTCGCAAGGTTAGCAGGTGTAGATTTTGAATTTCTTAATGCTATGATAGCTACGACAACAAGGGGCACTCAGTTATCAGGTGAAAATATCGGTAATATGTTTAAGTCCGTACTCGGTAGTATTCATAGTAAAAAAGCTACTGATGAAATAGAAGCCCTTGGTGTTGCTACTAAGAAGGTCGGCAAAGATGGCACAGTAGAGCTTAGGAAAGCTCAAGACGTTCTTCTTGACATCGCTGTGCTTGCACAAGGTTCAGAGAAGAACCTTGAGGATTTGTTCAAAGCGGTCAGCGGAGGAAAGTTTCAATGGGCTAAAACTGCAGCAATGCTTGGGGACTATAAGACATTTATTGCAACTTGGGGAGAAGCTGTAAACTCTACGGGATTCGCAGCAGACCAAGTACAAATACAGATTGACACAATTGCCAGAAGAATTCAACGCCTAACCGCAGACCTCCAAGGGCTCGCAGTAGATGGTGGTAACAATGGTTTAACTAAGTATTGGAAAGAACAACTCGCAGGTGTAGATAACTTAGTCATGGGTTTAAAAAGTGTCCCAAAGGCAGTTACAGATACCGTAGTGACACTTACAGTTTTATCAATAACTGCAGGGTTATTGGCGAAGGTTTACAATAGTGTAGCTATAGCAGCAACGGAAGCAGCAGTGGCAACCACGGCATTCGGTAGAGCATCGGCATTCCTTAGTAAAACAAATATTATCATGGCACTCCTTGGTGTAGCAGCGACGGTTATTGGAACATACGCTGAAAGCATAGGAAAAGCTAATAATGCTGATAGAGACGCTATACAAACAAAACAAGATGCTATAGCGGTACAAGAGCAACAAATGGAACAAATGAAGAAACAAGGCGAATTCGTAGACGCTATGTTTTCATCTAGGGAGAAACTTTTACTACAGTCTCAGGATGAATCTAAATCTGCTGAAAAGAAAATATTGATAAACCAAGACATAACAGCGACTGAACAAGAATTAACCAAGGTTCTCGGTGAAGCTGCTATGGAAAGAATTAGGCAAAGTGGGTGGTCTGTAGAGCAAATTGAAATAGAAAAGAATACATTTACAAAGGCACAAGATACTAAGAAAATTTCATTGAATGACATGAAAAATGCAATGAAAACCGACTTGGATAATAAGATATACTGGTTACAAAACTGTATAGCTGCGTATTATGACGAAGTTGATGCATTTAAAGATTCAATAAGTAAAAAGATTGCATTGCTTGGCGTATGGAAAGCAGCGATGTTAACAATGCAAGAATGGAATACTGCTGGACTCGAAAGGGGACAAGAGTCAACCCAGGCGAGACTAGACAAATACATTGCAGATGGCGGTAGCGATCCTAGTGTTATCGCTACATACCAAAGAAACATCGCAGAACTAGCTAGTAAAGCTGAGGAGTCAAGGGATGCTGGTAAGGCAATAGTTAATGAACCACTAGATAGATACAAAGCTGACCTTGCGAAAGCCGAGGGAGAACGCAAAGGTATCACTGCTGGCAATGTTAACTTCAAGGAAATCGGTGCAGGTGGAGATAACTATGAACCAAGCGGAAACCCTAAGAAAGTCAAAGACACTACCAATGGTGGTGTACTTCCCTCAGATCCATCACGGAAAATCGAGAGAGATGCCTATAAAGACGATGTAACCTTAGCACTTCACAAGGCAAAACTCGCAACCGATGCTTATGCAGACTCCATAGATACTCTAAACACTAATGAGAAAATCGAAGGTAAAACTGCGGAAACTGTAGTACAACGATTATCACTTATGCAAAATCGTAGGCAAGAACTGAATAACCAAGAGTGGTACAGTAATTTCATGGCAGAAAAGTTAGGTAAGGAACTCGATGAAAAAATAGGGAATTCTGAGGAATTACTTAGGGAATTCGGCGTTCCTTCTAAGGCTGACTGGGATGCAATGAATAAGGTTACTAAGGCAGGACTTAAGATTCAACGCAGGGATGTCATGGATGCTCATGCTGATATCAAAGCAGAAACCGCAGCTTTCTATGCTTGGGAAGAAGACGCAAGCAAGGCTCGCAAAGAGAAAACTAAGATATCCAATGATATCAGAGAGTTATCGTCACCATTCAAAGAAGAGGAACTTGAGAAAGCCAGACTAGATCGCAACAAGGTAACTGAAGATATTCTTTTGGCGAACTCTACGAATAAATTTGATCCAAATAATGATATAACTTTGAATGCTATAAGACTCCATGCGAGACAAGAGGATGACAAAGTATACGCAGATATTCAAAAGCGACTCGATAAGGAAGTCAAAGATTATGAGACTGCTTTGGATAACGAAAAAGACGCAGAGAAACGTGCGAGTATCCAAAGAAATCTTACGCTAGCTCAGGATGCTGCGAATAAACAACGTGCCATTACTGCTAACAATGCTAATGCCATCAAACAACTTGAGTATGATAAGAATTCCAAGATCAAAGATGGTCTCTATGGTATAACTCAGGAAGTGTTGATCCAAGGTAATTCATTGAAGTCCGTATGGAATAACTTATGGCAGGGACTTGCCAATGATGCGCTAAAGGCACTCTTTAAGATTCAGAATAGCACCCCTGGATTACTCAGTAGTATTTTGGGACTCTTTGGTGTAAGTGGTGGAACAACCAATACTAGCGTTGCCAACCTTACCAATAGTGCAAGCAATGCATCGCAATATTTCCCTTCAACAGCATTTGCTGACGGTGGATTAGTTAATAGACCTACCAATGCACTTATTGGAGAGACCGATGAAGAGGAAACTATAATTAACCTTGCAAAACTCGCTAAGGGTGACAAGAGACAACAAGGATTACTTGGTTATGCCAATAGTAAAATCAGCAAAGGTACTCAGGTCACCGCAAACGTATCTGAGAAAACAATGTCCATCGCAAGTCAAGCATCAGCAACTCAGCAACTCGCGAGTATTAACGCAGAACACCTAAGTAAACTCGATGAACAAAATGCGCTCATGAGAACTCAGAATCAAATGTTGATGACGATGATTCAGAAAGGTAGTAACCAAGGTGGTATCACTGCACTTCAGCCGATTACGATGGCACAGTCCGATGATGATCTATACGCACAGATTACTCGGATGAAGCGTAATAACTACAATATATAAACAAAGAGAGCCTTAGTTGGCTCTCTTAAGTATTTCATTGACTATAATGTTGTCAATATCATATGTATTCCATGATGGGTTCTTAGAAATATACTGATACACTAACTTATCATTTTCAAAGTTTTCCCATTGATAGAGCATATAGTTCTTGGAATCCTTGTCCACCTTGTAGTAGTCAATTGAGTACTTAGTATCACTCTTAATGGACTTAAATTTTGCTTTGATAATTTCATTAGTTCCTATGGTAAACACTTTTACGCTCGAAGTATCTATATATCTTGGAGTGTCATTATGCATTCCGCAGTACTCCCAGTTCTCCGCAGCCATCCCCACGCTTGTCCAAAACATCACCGCACAAATCATCGTTATCACACGTTTCAACATAGTTATCCCTCCGTATTCATTGTTACCTACAGTATACCACAACTCTTCCATAATTATACATAGAAACTTTGGAAATTCGTCTAAATCAAGTTTAACCACGTTTACAGCGTGATACAGAGGAATAGCGTAGTGATGCATAGGATTGCATTATGTACTACGTTAAATCTTCGCTACGAGGCTTACAGGAGGTGAACTTTTGGAAGACTTAAATAAATTCATTGGAATTGTCCACGAATACGGAAGGAGTGACAAAGACGCCTGTGATTGTGCAGGACTTTGCACTCTGTTCTACAAGGAGATCTTTGGATACGTGATAGACGATGGGCTACCTATTGGAACCGTAGAAACATCAAAGAAAAAACCACTGAGGATGCTGAGATACCTATTAGCAAACTTTGAGAAGGTCGAAGATGTCAATGATTTAACCTTTGGAGACATAGTACTTACAAAGGTAATGAACGAACACCATGTAGCGGTGTATCTAAGATACAACAAGATATTAACTCAAGAAATCCCTGTAATCTATGGAGTCACTAAGTCCTGCGTATATCGTGGGATTCAGTGGCTCCCTTACTTTGTCATGGGATTTCGTCGAAAGGAGGCGAACCATGAGCCTAGCAATGTTAACCATTAAACCCTATGGAGAAATCAAGCAATCAACTAAGTGGTATACAACGGAAGTCACCTTTGCGTCAGGGGTTAAGCAGAAGCAACGCAAGCGTGTGAAACCAGAGGTTAAATGGACGTTCAACTTTGTAGGACTCGAAGCTGATCGACAGTACCTCGAAGACTTTTTTAACGCTCGTGCAGGGGACGCAACTGCGTTTTACTACATGATCAATGGAGTCCAAGAAACCGTTCGTTTTGCCAATGATGTCTTAGATACTGTGGTGAAACGGCAGATCCAAGAATACGTCGCGTACACCGCAGAGGTAGTCCTAGAAAGAATATAAGGAGGCCAAAGAATGTCCTATGCAAGCAATACGATACTCACAGACCTCAATGGTAAGCCGATCCCCCAGTATTTCAATGTAACCACAGATAAATTTGAGCCAGCACTAGGTAATGACGGTGGACTCGCGGTGAGCATTACAGGTTCTAAGGATGTCACCGTATCTGAGTTACCACCGTTGCCTGTGGGTTCTAACCTTATAGGCCAAGTGAAACTCACTGATGGAACCGATGTAATGCTAGTGAATTCTAACGGTAGCATCACCGTAGTCAATCGTCAACCTGACGGTACTGAGTGTTTCACCGCGAGCTTCCCTGGGTTCGTTGCTATCACAAGTTTACCAGAAGTTGAAGTTAAGAATGACTCAGGCAATCCATTGGCGGTCTCAGTAACAGGGTTAAACGATGTAGATGTTCTGAGTTTACCACCGTTACCCCCAGGCACAAACTCCATTGGATCTGTAGTAGTCTCCAGTATTCCAGAGGTAGAGATCAAGAATGACTCAGGGACTCCACTGTATACACAGCTTCCTAACAAAGTCAGGGATTACATACAAACATCTGGGGTCACTACACGCACCTATAATACCCCTATGTATTCCGTGTTGCTTATGAATGACGGTGCTACTGATATGACATTGACTGTCTCAGGTCTCACAATGACTATCAAAGCTGGCGAAGTGTTGGACGAGGCATTTCCACAGTTTACCTCGGTAACAACCACTGCTGCCAATACTTTTAGAATGTGGGTGAGAGGCGCATGAGTATAACAAAGAAACCACAGGTAACCAATAATACCTATAATGTATCGAACACATACACTTCTGCGGATAACCCTGTTGCAGTGAGAACCTTTGTACCCTCTGGAGTTCAGAGTCTTTCTACGGTAAATCCAGGAAGTACGATATCACTCAATGCTATCACTGTTGCAGGGTTTAACGCAGTAATCAATGGATGGGCATTGGCGGTTCCTCAGACTACAGCGAGTCTTCCTGCTGCTCCATTGACAGGAACTAGTGATAACTTAGTATTCCTCGAATGCTACAACGGTACAACCACGAGACTAAGAGTCGTGGATGCCGTTGATTTCTCGACGTATCCCGAAGGAATAAACCACGGATCGCAGGTAAAAGCAATGATGTCCGATGGAACACTGACCTCCTACACCTACGCAAAATCATCCACAGACTCAGGCTTATACATAGCTGGCACAGGATCAGCAGGGGACAAAACAGCGTTAGGGACTGTGGATGGCTATGTTTATGCAATTCCATTGTTTAGGATTAAGCGGAGGAATAGCGGAGGATATAGCGTTGCTAATACCAATGGGGCAAGGAATTACTTTACTACTAGCTTAGGATCTGGGATAGGCAATATAGCGTTAGGGCAAAGTCAACAATATACTGCATCTTCCTCAGACTACGCTAATTATCAAGTTGGGGATTTATTTGTATTAACTACTAATTCCAATTATTCATTTAAAATAATATCAAAAGATGGTAGTAATAAAGTAACTGTTGTAAACACTGGTAGTACACTTGGCACAGAAATAGGAACGTCATACCTTAAATCCGACCACCCCCAAGGACTCTACAGTAATATCATTGATGCCAAAGATATTCAAGGAGGCGACCTACGCCACCTTGTCTCCCTCACAGGATTCAACTATGACCAGTATCTGCAATCCTCGCTCAACAAGCTAATCTCAGGGGCATTGACTACTAAGTATGGCACAATGCTTCAGAAGGATTGGTTTGGCTTCAAGGGATACATGGGGAATGCCAATAAGAATATGTGTCCTACTAATGCTGAAGATTGGGAACAGGGAAGCATAGGTAGTTCTATTGGAACTACATACTCTGAGGCTAGTTCCACAACAAGATTGCGACTTATCTCTGATTTCATCACTGCCCAAGCAAGCAAGCAAGTTACATACAGTGTAGCTAGTGGATACGAATGTGCAATGGTTCAATTTAGTATAGACAGCGCAACGCTTAGTTCTGCGTCATGGGCACAGACACAAACAATAACTACATTGTCTAATTGTGCAAAAGTCGGTGTATATTTAAGGAAAACTGCTGGAACAGATATTCTTCCATCTGAAATTCCCATGATTATGCCACAATTAGAGTTAGGATCAACCTCGACAACCTTCGAGCCCAATACAAAACGCCAAGTGGAGCCATTGCGGAGAACAAAGTCTGATCAGCAAACCTCAGAAACAGTAGTGAAAACTGTAAGTCCTTATGTTAGTATCGTGTTTAAGCCTAGTACAGCGAAGCATAAGATGTATAGAGATTCATCGGCAACAAATGATAATCCCACTAGTCTTACTTCTGGATATGAGGGCAATGCAGGTTCCTATGTATCTTTAGCGACTAAAGATGGTAATACAGTAGCTACAACATCAACAACCATTGGAAATTATGAAGAACATTACTTCTCATTCGACCTTACCGAACTCTACACCTCCGTAGCTGGCATAGCACCTTCCTTAAAATCACTCAAATTTGGATGGGATGGCAGGGCAGAAAGTGATAATACAGGAGTTATGGACAGGGCAGTAAATATTTCAATTTGGAAGGGGACTACATGGTCTAATAATCAAGTTGCACAGACTGATTCTGTAAATATGACACCTATTGAGTTAAGTTTAACAAGTGGTTTTGCTGATTATGTAGATGCTAATGGCAAGGTATGGTTTTTAGTTAGAACACACTACCCTGCAAGTGCCACTATCCAATCCAAATTATTCACGGATACTTGTGGCTTGACAGTCGAGAAAAATGCATGGGCTGTGGGTAACAAAGTAGATATCACTAGTGTCGATGGGATTATCTCAGGGGTGATTGATGCTGATACAGCGTTGGCTAAGATAGTACAATGGGTTGATATTAGAAATTTTATTGTGGACAGTACATCTAAATTATCAGTTGGGGATACTTTCCTACATTATAATATTAATGGTACTGCTGGATCGGCTACTAAAACAATAACAGCTATTGATGTGACCACTAATAAAATAACTATAAGCTCAGACTTTGATAACAATAGTTACTCCTCTGGATGGATTTATATTGTTGAAACCACAGCCTCTACCTCAGGCCCAACAGTAACAGCAACAGGAGTCGCAGGAACATGGAGTGGGCTTGGCACTAAAACAGCTACCTACACTATTACTACAGCACCTACGACAACTACGGACTCATTAGTAATCACTTATTCTGCGAACTATCCAGCAGGACAGGGATTGCCTTATGTAGCTACATCTGTAAAAGATGTCATTAATGCTGAGTGTGCTGTGGCTATCAATGGACGGACTTTGATTAATCTGCTTGGCAAGGATGGCGGATTTGAGACATTGCCATCTTGGACACTAAAAAATGGCGGGACTGTAGAATTGAATAGTTCTAATGTTGTATATGGAGCAAATCGTATAAAAATAACAATCGCTACTGGTCAAACATCAGAAGAATATTACAAAACAGTTACAGTTGAAAGCACTAAGTACTATTTAGTTGCTGTTAGTGCTGTGTGTGGATCAGTAATAAATGCTTCAATATTAAATGGAAATCTTATAACAGGGGCAACATTTTCCACCAGCTATAAGAAATATTATGGGGTATCTAGTATTGAATGTGGTTGTGTAGTTAATGGTGTTGCTGGTCAATATGGATACTTTGATGGCGCAAGGCTCTACGAACTCACCGACTCCCTAGCCCAAACCTTCGGTTACAGCACAGGAGCATTGCTCTATTCAGCAATTGGAACCACAATTACAGACTCAGAAGTTATTGGCAGGATGTTCCCTTATGTTGATTCTGTGCAATTCAAGTCAAATATTTTGGGGACTACTAAGGGAAAAAACTTGATACCTGCTTTTGACAGTGGAGAATTTTCACTACATGCTAATGCTGCGGCTAGCGGATATACATTGACTTTAAATGCTACGGCAGCTAATCAGATTAGTAAGATTACTCTTAATGTTAAATCTAATACACAATATAAGATTAGTTTTTCTGCTTTAATTAGTAATCAATATGTTAATCTTTGGGAATCTCCAACAACTAGTAATTGGGTATTTAAAAATGGGCTAACATCAGGGTCAACAGGAATAACATTTACAACAAGCAGTGATACAAATTACATTTACCTAGAATTTCAATCTACTGCCTCTGGCACATTTACTTTCACCAACCCCATGTTAACCCTAGCATCCGCAGATCAAACCTTTGAACTCCAAGTTAAATCCCAATTTCACACACCGCTAAAACTCGCTGACTCAGAAGTTGTCTATGCTATGCCTGGGGGACAGTCAGTGTTTGTTCAGAAGTGGGCTAAAGATGTTCAGTTAACAGGAGATTTGGCGTGGGTAGTTCTTGGAAATTATACTGGTTTTAAGAGGGTGTGTGTAATGGCATCCACAATAGATTCTAATATGCTACTATACTCCAAACCCATAGTTACTAAATACAATGGCATTCCTTTGACATATAATACCACAACAACATCATCGGCAGATTTAACAAATATTGATGTAAACTCTCTATTAATTTCAGCATCAAATACAGACACAGGATTCATAGACTCAATCTCAGCAACTGTACTTGAATGGAAAGCTTACTTTTATGGTTGGAAAATGTGTGCAAGTGATGGTACAGCTTATGTCAGCGGAACGAAATATTGGAAGAAAATTACGGATGGAACAGGAATAACAAGTACACTTCCCACAGCATCATACACTGGCTGGACAAATTATACACTCTGCTATAAGTTAGCCACAGCAATTCCTCATGTTGGCTGTGTCAACGGAGATCAAACAAAACCAATACTTAGTAGTGGCAGTGTAGTCTATATTCCGCAAGGGATTGCACAAGTAGAGCAGTTAAGTGGTGTTCAGTGGATGGAAGTCCCTACTATTATTTATAGTTCAGGTATATCCACTTGGATTATAAATTCTAGTAGCTATCCTTTATCAAAGAGGGTAAAACAAAGTGGTGTTAATAAAGTTTCTTCTAATTTCACCTTTATATCAGATACATCATCTAAAACAATTCGTGGTGATGGATATTTTGGAGCCTCTCCTGTCAACTACGACCCCACAGCGCAATACCAAGTTACCTATGAAATGCTAGACAAATACGCATACACCGTAGACTCCTTCGCCATCAGCAACCCCACAGTATCCTACGCATATTCCTATCAAGACACCACGAACCCTGACCATAGCATCGGCTACTTCAGCTTCAAGGATTCATTGTTTACTTTCGTCAATGAGTGTAAGCAAATACAGATTTCCGCAGGTGATCTCAATGGATTCGCTTGTTACTATGAATATACTCCGTATCAAGGAAATACTGCTACGAGTTCTACAGTTTTGGCATTATCAGATAAGTTGTTTGTGACTACTGGTGGTACAGGGAAGTTATCTACAAATGCTACTATGAAATCAATTACTCCTTTTCTTCCTAAATCTACAGGAGTATACGATTATCAACTGTTGCAGGATGATGTGGCTCTTGGATATGGATATAATTATTCATTTAAAAGCGTAAACAATTATACTGATGATGGTTCACTAGGAGTTAATGGCTCTACTCAATACCTTCCAAGTGCAGTAGGAGATAAAATTACAACCGCCGTACCTCATTTGAGTTTCACTTATGGATTAATAAGAACTTCAAATGGGGAAGTGATGTTGCGATTGCAAGGAAGATATTCCAATGATGTAAATACTTATGGATTCACTAATGCTATAGCAGACTATCAAATTCCAGGCAGACCACTAATTAAATAAGGAGGTTCCAATGAAGCTTATATTTGACAGAATTACATTGGAACAAGTGGAGACTGAGGGCAACCTCAGTTTTTCCATTTATGTTCCTGATGATACTAAGTTAACAAAGACTGTTACTAAGACTCGCATGGTTCCGCAAGAGCCTTTGCATATCTACGAAACCAAAGATACTATTGTGAAAGTCGCTGTACAAAAGTCATATGAACAGAAGTACATTACAGCTATGGTTGATACTGAGGTTTGGTCAGAAGTCAATGGTGAAATGGTGATGTCCATCGAACCCAGAGAAACCCTTGTAGCAGTCGAAGGTGTGTACTTGAAACCTGTGTTTGACACAGAGGGAAACATTGTCAGCTATGAAGATTCCGTAGCTGGCACGTATGAGATCATGGTGGATACCGTAGTCACAGAGGTAGTCAAGGACGAATATGAATCTGTGCCTGACCTCGAAGAACCCTATGAGGAAACAGTACAACTCACAAATGCAATGGATGTTGCTGTGGCTAAGTTTGAATACCTTACTAAACTCAATGGATGCACTTACGCTTATGCTGACGAGTTTTTCAATGAGGATGATTTGGATCTAACTGTGGAAGGTCATAGTGCCAACACTGGCATGAAGATTATCGAAGTGCTGCCAGGAGGCTTCTGCCAAACTAAACCTATAGCCTTGGATGTGCCTGCTAAAACCTTTAAACTTTACCACGAATCAGACTTGGAGATTCAGATGTATGCTGTGACAAGGGCTGTGGTTGCTGCGGAAGTCGTGGATGACATTGTAGTAAAGGATGAATACGAAGTTGTGACCTTGGGTGATCCGCAGGTATTCGTGGATGGGCAATGTAGTTTCCATGATGTAATTACGGAGTTTGCACTTAGGTTTATCAATGGGACGGACAAAGTAATCTGTGGTTCAGCCTATGCAATTATGTACAACGGAGGTGAGTAACCTTGGGTATCAGAATTAAGGTGGTGAATTAATGAGAATACTCCCAGTAAAATTCATGAAAGCTAAGGAAACTTTGACACTCACTAGGGACTCGGAGAATTACTTCGAGTCCCCTTCGTTTCCATCGGAACACAGTGGTGACGAAGAATCCATAATGTTCATTCCACTGGTAACCATATATCTCCCTACGACTACCCTCCGATTTTCCCTGTGTGACATAGATATTACTTTTGATAACAATACATATACTGCGTTTCCTGTGGAAATCGGGGTTATCAAGAATACCGTAGATAACAAGAGAGACAATGTTGACATCACAATATCCGATGTTACCGATGCATTTAAGATTTACCTATTGTCAGGCAGTGATTTCCGAGGCCAAACCTTGGAAATCGGACGTATCATATACCCAGATAGTCTCAGTGATTCTTCGTTATACGAGGTAGTATTTAGTGGACAGATGGATGAACCAAGTTTAGACGATGGTAAATCAGAGTTCTCTGTAGCGGTTAGAGATCCAATGTCAAACTACACATGCGGAAGAACACTAATGCTGCCATGCAATGCAGTTTTTGGAGATGCTGATGATTGCGGTGCAACTAAGGCTACCGCTACAGGAACAGTCGTTGCAGTCGAAGGCACTATAATACATATCGAGAGAGATATCACAGATGAACCATGGACAGAAAACTACTGGAAACATGGATACATAACAATCAATGGTCAATCCATAGGAATCATAGAATCCGCAGGGAGCACAGTGAAAACTGAGGTTCCTTTTTTTATTGAGCCTACTGGGACATACACGGTAGTCCAAGGTTGCAATAAGACATTCAAGTTCTGCGGAGATCAATACAACAATCAAAAGAACTTCAGTGGGTGTCCTGGGATTCCATGGGAATTAGTGGTAAGGACGTGAATTCCATAAGGTTCTTAGGGCGTACAAAGGTGCGTCCTTTGTTATGCCTAAGAATATAAGGAGTGATGAAGATTGACTATTGGAATATACAAGATAGAAAACTTAGTTAATGGCAAAATATATGTTGGTCAGAGTATTGATATCGAAAGAAGATGGAAACAACATAGTCAAGAATTGAGGTCAAATAGACATTTTAATTATCACCTTCAGAATTCATGGAATAAACATGGAGGCGATAATTTTTTATTTGATATCTTAGACGAATGTTCAGAAGAAAATTTAAACAGTAAAGAATCTTGCTGGATAAATAAACTTGATAGTTTAAATAAAAACAAAGGGTATAACATGACCGACATCTGTGGCGTAACTAAGCAAACACAAGAAGTTAGGGATAAAATAAGTAAAGCCAGAATTGGTATGAAATTCTCAGATGAACATAGAGAGAATATTAGACAGGCGAGGCTTGGCACAAAGTCTTCCGAAGCTACTAAAGCAAAATTAAGTGAGATTCATAAAAACCAACCTATCGGTGAGGAAGCGTATGCTTCAAAGTTAACAGGTAAACAAGCCAAAGAGATCATAGATATGTTATTAAATGGATACAGAGATAGAGACATCGCCGACAAAGTAGGGGTAGGCAGAAGAAACATAAATGCTATAAGAAACAAAAAATCATGGAGACATCTTACTAATGAGATGTCTTTTATTTCGTTTGATGCTGGTGGAAACATTAAAAATAAGAAGGTGAGCTAATGGGCAAATCTTCAACGGGCAAAGCTTTGTTTTCCATCGCTGGATTCTTCCTAGGGGCAGGAGAATGGAACCCCTTTGGTATAGCTGGAGGTGTCGGTGGCATCCAAGGTGGACTCATGGGAATGAGCCTTGGTAGTAATATTTGGTCTGCCACGCATAAATCAACAGCTACATCGTATTCAAGGTTTGACCAATTAACCAATACGATATCCTCGGAATCAATGATAAACCTAATATACGGAACTAGGAAATACTCTGGTAATCAATTGTGGCACAAGACTAACAAGACAGGCAAGAAGATTACCAAGGATATCCTAGTAGGCGAAGGAACAGTCTCAGGAGTCTATGGAGTCCTCGCGAATGATCTAATGGTTACCAAGGGTGCGGTAATGAAGATAAAGAACATAGATTATCCTGATGCGACCATTAGGCTCACCGATGGAAATCTCAGGCTCTATGCTAACGGTGTTGCTACAAATATTAAGCTACACAAGACACAGGATGACATCACATACTTTGATTACAATGTTGATGTTGGGAAGCTCATCGCATACATAGGAAGGCTTGGGAATGGATGGGTTGTCGTTGATCCCGTGGGATGCGCTAATTTAACCACAGAACTCATTAGTATCGGCGATGATTGGACTGTGGTCGAGAGTTCAGATGGCGACCCTGAGACTGGTGAACCTGCGATAGCGTATTCCGCTACAGTACCTTGCTATAACTCATTGAAATCCATAGGAGTCAAAGGGCTCACAGATTGCTCGTATACCTTTCATAACGGCAGTCCAACTCAGGAACCACCTAGTAACTATACAACCGTTGGTGGCTACAAGAACATGTCATATCTCCGTGTCATCCTTGCTCAGTCCGATAGGTTATCTGGTGGGAATCCTACGATTACCTATATATGCCAAGGCAAGATCATAGAAGACACAAGGACAAATACCTATGCAGTATCATCGAACCCTGCGATGATCACAAGAGATCTTCTGTTATCTAAGAGGTACGGTGTAGCTAAGTTTGTCCCTGGAATCGCAGAGATGCTCGATGAAGAGTCTTTTAAAGAGGCTGCGGATTACTGTGATGAGCTAGTGAGTTATAAGGATTCAGATGGATTTACTCACCAAGAACCAAGATATTCACTGAATATAATCTTAGATCAAAAACAAAGCATTTCAGAGATGCTTGATGATATTTTCGCAAACTTCGGTGGATTCTTAGTATTCGCTAATGGACAAATTAGCCTTCGCATAGAGAAGTCTGAGACATCATCGTATACATTTACAAACGACAGCATCATAGAAAACTCAGTATCCTTTAAACAACTTAGCATCGATGAAACACCTAACCAATATAGCATTGGCTACTTTGATCCATCACAGAATTGGACACAGGTACGGTGTTTAGTAGAGGATACCATAGATCAACAACCTTCTCCAATAGGGCGAGGCAAAGTAATACAAAAGGAACTAACACTCTCAGGGTGTACATCGCAATCCCAAGCTATACGCTTGGGAAGGCTTTACAAGCTCAAGAATAAACTATGTTCGCTCACGATAAACTTCAAGACCACATTCTTCGCTATGCATTTGCAGCCTGGAGATGTCATTAATCTAACCTATGATAAGGTTGTAGACGGTGTTAACACACATTTAATCGAAGATATGCCATGGAGAATCCTTGAGATACAGCAGCAGAATGGCACATGGAGTATCAAGGCACAACAGTATAATTCAAGCATCTACGGTGATATCACTGATGAAGTCCAGATTAAAACATACACTCCCATAGAATCTGCGATAACCGAGGATGTATCGGATGTAACTAACCTTGATATCATAGAAAGCTGGAGAGACCTTGGTAGCGGAGTAATTGCTAATGATGTCGAGGTGACATGGGACAACATAGACACTTTCTATAGAGAAGCTGAGGTCTATATGTTGTCTTCGGACACCACATGGAAGCTTATGGGTAAAGCCTATGAAAAACTCCTTATCTCCAACATGACCAAAGATACCACCGCAACATTCAAAGTGGTCGCGGTGAATTCATTAGGACGCAAGGCCACCTTCGATACTGCGCCTACGGTGTCCGTAGTTGTTCAAGGGAAAACCACAGCACCATCGACACCCACTGGGCTCACTGTTGATATTACGAACACCTGTGAATGGAACTGGGATGCGTTGGATAAAGACTGTGATTATGCGGAGTTAAGACTTGATCAAAACCCAGGATCAACCACAGGTCTCCTCGTGAAAACATCGTCTACTCAAGCATTTATGGTTCCACCTACGAGACATTCCACAGTGTATCTATATGCTCACAATACCGCAGGATACTATAGTTTGCCTTGTGTATTTGAGTATAACAAAGTGCCCCCTAGTGCTCCAACGAACGTCCTGGTTACCGATGCAGCTAGTGAATTAACTGTGTCATGTTCGGCATTACCAACGTACTGCACAGGTATCGATGTCTACATTAATAACCAAGCATACTTTAGTCCTAACAATATGTATACAATGAAAGTTGCTGCAGGTATCTATGAAGTTAAACTCTGTTATCTGGATATTTTTGGCGAAGGTACAATGTCTACCACATATCAAAAAGTGGTCAAATCAACTATTGATCCTGAGTTATTAGTCTTGGAAAACCTGTCATTAACTATGATGGACACAGAAATACAAGAGGCCGTAGCAAAGGCTCAGGTCGCCATAGATGCTACTGATTTATCCGAAGGACTCTCGTCGATTACCAGTGTACTCGCAGGGGAACCAGATGCAGCAGGGCAGTATCATGCGATTACTAAGGCATTACAGACCGCCAAGGGATTCACTACGACTTCACTGGAGAACTATGATATATCTAATGGTATTTATGTGAAAGGCACAGGTTTAAACAGAGATGCTAATAGATTACTGAAAATCAATGGTACTACTATGTATGATACAAGTGGTAGGGGACTTAGATTAACCGTAGTATACAAAGATACCTTAGTTGTGCATTATGATACCACCTTTGATACTTATGGAGACAACAATGCTAGGGAAGCTCTAGCAACAGCATTAAACGCAGCTACCAATGACGACATAGTAATCTTGTCATCTTATGATGCCGTTGGATGGTCGGAAAACCTAATTAATGCTCTGATTAGATGCGGAAGTAGCGGAGTAGGATTCGATGTTTACGGTAGGTTACCTTATGCCCTCATAGGAACCCCAGGATTAGGCAAAGGCACAGCGTTGGAAAGATTTACAACCCAAGATGCCACTGCTCCTTATGCTGAAATATATACCAAAGTTATCAACGGTATTCCACAGGGATACATGAGTACGGGGATACAGTCTCAGATAACTCAAACTAGCACAGGGTTGAACTCAGTAATTACGGAACTTGGGAAACCATTGGCAGAATGCACATACACTGCAATAAGCCAAACCTTAGATAACCTACAATTCAGAGCATCCGATGGAACAGTGAAGTCATTATTAAACATCGAGCCATCGGGAATAACCATTGATTCTAAGTATGTTCATATCACAGGGCAATCTGTGTTTGATTCTGATTGTACCATCAAGGGAACATTGAATGCCGAGTGCTTCATTGGAGCCGATGCAACATTCTCAGGAACTATGAATTTCCCAAGTAACACCAATGCTTCCACGATATACAACGGATTGAACCTGACAGACGATGGTGTTACCTATAAGAGAACTATGCAAAACTCCACTGATTGGACTAGTACAACATCCCTTGGTTACAATGGACTTTACATTAGTGACTATGATACCAGTGGTGCAACATGGTGGAATACAAAGTCAGCACAGACGCACCACGGTAGGCACTACACAGGGACACTAGGACAGTCTGCAATGCTTATTCCTAGTTCTCACATTCCAGGACATATGCCACTCAATGGAATCTTTGTGCCACGCAGTATGCCACTGAAAGACCCATTGATAAACAAACATGCCTATGTGTCCTATAGAGTTCGTAGTAAAACTGGGTTATCCAATGATGGAAATGAAAATCTTGGTGACAACAACATGGCAGTCGTAGGAGAAATCTATGTACCTGCGGTGGCTACTGGAACAGCGTTACAAAGTTCAACCGCTGACATCACTGGCAACATTACAGCCGTTGGCACATCGTATGCTAAGACATTCTATGGTGTCATCGATGGTGGCAATGCTAGTGTCTCAGTAGACTATGTAACCAGTGGGACAGGGTCTGCGGTGGTCACAGAGATACAATGGAAGGACGCAGATGACACTGATAGTACATGGGAAACTGGGTACACCTCATCAGCACAGGCACTAGGAAGACACACTGCCACCTTTGCCATCCCTAGTACTATCAGTGGTCACAACTATGCGTTTCGGATTTACATGGTATCTAAGACTGGCACTGTAACAATGTTCTTTGATGGAACTACTAAGTACTATTCATCGACTGACAGAGTACTAAGGAACAATATAACCCTTGATTACCACGTATGGGAAGATGGATACCAAGAATGCGGTGGTAAATCGTGGGCATTTTAAGGAGGTAACCATGGACAAATTCATAGCATACCTAAAGACTGACATAGCCCTCTATGTTGGTCTTTTTGCTTTCCTAGGCATCTCCGAGCAACTCTACAATGGAATCTACGGAGGTCACTTTGTCATCAAAGAACTCACTGACATTGCCACATTTGTCTTCGGACAACTCAGTATTAAACATGGGATAGACTCTGCATTTAATAGTAACAAAGGAGAGATGCCTAGTGCCACCAGAGGATAACCAATGCTCACAACACTTCTATGCACACGATGAATCCATAAGACAAAACAAAGCTGACATTGAGAAAATCTTTGATACATTCTCAGGACTTCCCACAGATATCAAACACATCTTAGAAGGCCAAGCTAAAATCAATGAGTTCATTGGCAAACTCGATGAAAAATATGTATCCAAGGAACACATGGCACTCAAGATGGAAACATTGGAAGACAAAATGAAACTATGGGTCATTGGTGGCGCAGGGACTTGCGTGGTATCTGCAGTAATGTTCGCGTACTATGCAAGCCACTTGGTGAAGCCATGAGTGTCGCAGAACACCTAGAGAAACATACATTTACTGAATCTATAGTAATCCCAGGACACGAGGATCGCAAGGAATCATCAGAATTCCGACATTCCAAAGAAAAGCTCAGGAGCGATGGGCATTATAAGTGTTTCATATGTGGTGCATTGGAAGAACTCCAGGTGCACCACTTTTGCATTGAGTGGTCTTTGGCGAACATAGCGGACTATGAGAAAGTCAAGGAACTCTGTGAACTCTTTGATTTCTACGGGTACTCAGCGATACTCAAGGACACTCCTGTGACTTCCCCAGATGACATTAGAAACATGCTTGTGCTATGTAGACGCCATCATATCGAAAATAACCATGGAATCCATGATATGTCATTCCCTCTGTGGATAGCACAGAAATCAACAAAACGAAAGGATGATAACAATGACACCTGATGAATATTTAGAGATGATCATAGAACCTGCTAAGGAGGTCTGTGCGTCATTCAGCCTACCTTGGCAATGTTGTGTAGCCCAAGGAGCCTTAGAGTCCCAATGGGGAACCTACGGATTAGGCAATGGAGGCTTCAATATCTTTGGACGCAAGGCAGTCGATGGTGATGCCTCGGTAACCGTGGAAACCCAAGAATGCTATGACGGTCAGTGGGTAACCATCGAAGCTGCGTTTAAATCATACGATTCAATGGACGAGGCTGTGAGAGACTGGTGTATCCTAATTACTGAGGAGCCATGCTATGCAGAGTGCCTTGACTACAGAGATGACCTTGAATCCTTTGTTAGAACATTGGCTCCCATATATGCCACTGATCCAGAGTATGCGGAGAAAATACTGCAGACAATTCGTGCGTGTGCCCTATGAAACTCATAGACCTTCTCGCAATAATCAATGATAACCGTGACAAGATGCTAAAGAAGTATCCAAGGCTTATCCCTGAGATCGTGGAAGCCCACGAGAACCTTGTGAAAGCCGTGGAATCGCGTATGACCACCCTAGGAGTCCAATAGAGACGTTCTAGGGTTTAGCCAAGGCAATACTAAGCAGGTGCAGAATTAATCCTCTGTATGACGCTGCTAGAAAGGAGGTAATTATGATACTAGAGTTTTTCAAGAGAGAATGGAAGTTTCTACTAGGGTTACTCTTGGTAATCGCAGTTTTGTGCGTGGGTTACTATGAATACCGAAGCTCCAAGAACGTCCCTATGGCAACAGTGGCTTCCGTGGATTATAACGAAGTGGCTAAGGCTATGGCGACATTGAAACCTGATGCTACTCCTGCGGAAATCAAGACAATCACCGAGAAGATTACAGAAGTTAAACAAGGGGCTCCACAGATTGTCTATGTTACTGCCACGCAGGGGCAAGCGGAGGCTCGTGCTCAGGAACTCACCAAGGCAGATAAAGGTGACTTAGTAATCAAAGAAACCACGAGTCCTGTGACCAACTCATTTTACTCTGTGCATACGGAGAAAAATCACAAAGTGAAAGCAGGAGTCACAGTGCTGGACAAAGAAGCCTATGTTGACCTTGGGTATCAGCAAGGGAAAAACGAGGTCATACTGCATTACTCTCCAGTATCACAGAAATACGGGGCGACCTATGTTAGAACCATAGTTGAATGGTAAGGCTCTAGTGAATGTAATGAACGTGCGAGGATATCATGGATTTAGCGTAAGCTAAACGTGGTGTCCTCGCTTTTTTCGTTTATTTATGAAATAAATATGTTGACATAGGAAACTAAATGGTTTATCATAGAATCATAAGGAAACTAAGGAGGCGAGGAAATGATGAAACATAGACACAGGGTATTTGCTAGTTTCAAAGATGAAAACTTTAAATTTACATTAGTAAAACGAAGATTGCAGGCGTGGCTGTACATGAGGAAGCACAGCGATAGATATTTCGAAATAATGAGATCGGAGGAATAACAATGAAACTAACCGACGAACAACAGGATAAACTTGACAACATGGAATTAAGCGATGTGATACCGTGGCTATATGGTATTGATTCACTAGATGATTTCCGATGTGGTCGTTGTGGGCAATGTTATGAACTATGTTTCTGCGAGGACGGCGACGACCTATGATACTGTTCATTGACAAGAACAATGTAATATTCAAGGTAATCTCACAGTCCGCGATGGATACACTGTATTACGCTGAAGGACTGTGGGTTGTTACACAGGTAGACATGGGAATATGAGGAGGAACAGAGAATGCTTGGATTTCTAAGAGAACAATGTAACCATAGCTACTGCGAGTATGTGGTTATCGACAGCTATCCTTACGTTAGGACTTTCAATGTTGAACTAAGGTACTGCAAGCACTGTGGAAGAACATATAAATCTGTGAATTAAGGAGGAAAACTAAGATGATCAAAGTTTATCGCGTTAAATGCAAGTGGTGTGGCAAGGTTATTCATGGAGTAGTCTATAGAGGTACTGAGGTTCAATGCGAATGCAGTGTATGCGCGGATAGCTTTACTATGCCTATTGAGGAAACCAAAGGAAACTGCGAGGTCGATGAGTTCTTTGACAACCTTAGTTTCGATGATCTCAAGGCAAAACTAAGGGAAGCAGGGTGTACGGAGGTGTCCAATGAAAATCCAAGTTGATTTCTACAAAGACACAGGGAAATATTACAGTGGTGGAATCGTAGATATCGGTGATACTCTTGCGTGGGACACTGATGCAGTGAAGCAAGCTATCGTAGATAATCAAAGAATACTCATGGATGGATGGCAGGGGCAATACTATGTAGTCGTTGGTAATGTCAGTGATGACGATGCTTTCTGCATGAGACACTTTGGACTCAATGATTTCCGAGGGATGGTCAAGGGTTAACTATGTCTGCTTGGGAAACCAAAGGAAACTAGGGAATACGAGGAGGAATAAATAATGTCATATGCTCCATGCCATGTCCATACTGACTACTCAAACTACTCTATGCAAGACTCAATAAATCGCATAGATAATATCTTGCTTAGACTTAAGGAAATCGGCGCGACATCATGGGCGATCTCAGACCATGGAACTTGCTCAGGAATAGCAGAAGCATACAAAAAGTCCAAGAAAGTTGGAATAAAGTTAATTCCAGCTATGGAGGGATACTTAACAAGCGATCTCAGTATTAAACAAAGAGACCTTCGACACATAACATTCTGGGCAAAGGACAACGAAGGACTCCAAAACCTCTACAGGCTCACCACTGAATCCCATGGAAACAAGGGTGAATACCCAGATAACTTCTACTTCAAAGGTCGTGTCGATATTGATCTAATCCGTAAATATTCCAAAGGGCTTCTTTTGGGGTCAGCCTGTCTTGGATCGTGGCTAAGGGTTCCAGTGAAAGATACTGAGGGGAAGGTGGTTAGCTATAGTATTAACACTAAACTACTTGAGCAATTCATAAGTATCTTCGGAGTCGATGATATATTCCTTGAAGTACATACATACCAGTGCGAAGAACAACACGAATACAATAGAATACTCATTGAATTAGCTAAGGAATACGGTATAAAACTCATTGTAGCTACTGATGCTCACTTTGCATTTAAGGGTGACGCTGACCTTCATAAACATTTCAAGAATACATCGAAAGTCCAAGAAGGCGATGAGCACCTCAATGAAACATTATATATCCAAAGTGCCGATGAAATACGTGGGAACCTAAGCTATCTCCCATGTGATATCGTAGAACAAGCCATTGCTAATACACAGGTGCTCTCTGACAGATCCAATGTAACTATTGACTTCGGATCTAAGAATTACCCTAGCTATCCATGTGAATCACCGCTTGCTGAGGTTAGACAACAGTGTATCGAAGGATGGAACAAGTTAATCGTAGGCTCCGATGTGGATATAGTGGCATACGGTGAACGCATCAAGTATGAACTGGAAGTCCTAGAAAAACAGGATTACTGTAGTTACTTCTTGATCACCAATAGTTACCTAAGATTCGCAAGGGATCAAGGGATTCCCATTGGTAGAGGCAGAGGAAGTGTTGTGGCATCTATGATCGCATACCTCATGGGAATGACTGCATTGGATAGTATCAAGTACGATCTGACATTCGAGAGGTTTGCTCACAACGAACGGATTGCACCGCCAGATATAGATTGCGATGTAAGCCGTAGACACCGTGGAAAAATCATTGATATGATCCAAGAAACATATGGTGAAGTATACCAAGTTCGCACATTTCAAACCATTGGAGCCAAAGGAGCCATAAGACGAGCAGGGGCAGCATTGGGATGGTCACAGGAATCACTAGGCGACTTACTCAAAGGTGCGTCAAAATATGAATCCGATGATGAAGACGAAGAACAACTAAGCACCTATGAACAAAAGCGATGGATCGTAGAACACCTTAGGGACAATGACAACTCAGAACTTATTGATCTAGCATTACGATTCGTAGGGATCATTAGTGGTTTCGGAAAACATGCGAGTTGTGTACTTGTCCTAGATAGAAACGATGATATTTCAAAGTATTCATCTGTGGAACGTCAGAATGATTCCAAGACTAACAAACCATGTTACATCGTATCCACTGCATACCCATTGCTTGAAGACATGGGACTAATGAAGGCAGATGTGCTTGGCCTTAAAACATTGGATGTTATAGCTGATTGCATAGAAAAGACAGGGCAGAACATTGACATCGAAAAAATTCCATTGGATGACCCACTGACATTCGATATGTTATGCGAAGGTAAAACCAAAGGATGCTTCCAAATTGGCAGCCCAGGTATGACACAACTAGTCAAGGATATTAAACCTAGTCACTTCAATGACCTTATTCCTTTGGTCGCATTGTATAGGCCAGGGTGTCTCAATGCTATCGTAGAAGAAACTGGGGATACAATGGTTGCCACGTATGTCAAAGTAAGGTCTGGGGAAATTGAACCTGTGTATCTCCATGATAAGCTACGTGCAATTCTTGAGCCGACGTATTCAATCATATTATACCAAGAGCAAATCCTTGAAATAGCTAAGTCTCTCTGTGGATATTCATTGGGTGAAGCTGATGTATTACGCCGTATCATAGGTAAAAAGAAGATCGATGAGATGACTCCTGCGATTGATACAATGATTGAACGTGGGGTAACCAATGGGATACCTCGTGATGTCATGGAGAAGATCACAAAGCAAATAGTAGAATTCGCTGCATACTGCTTCAATAAGGCTCATTCTGCAGCTTATGGTCTTATCGCGTACCAAACGTCATACCTTAAGGCGAATTATCCATTGGAATATATGTGTGCATCAATGAATAATGAGGATTTTGACCAAGAGAAAATCTTAGTATTCATCAAGGAACTTAAGAAGATGAGTATTGCATTGTTACCACCAGATATTTCAAAGTGTAATCCAGAGTTTATCATTGAGGGCAATGCGATCCGTATGGGACTTCACTACATCAAAGGCATCGGCGGTAATCTAAAGCTAGACGATGTTACTTCCTATGAATCCGTGGTATCCAAGAACAATAAAGGTGTATCCACTGCACTCATCAAAGGTGGAGCAATGGACTGTTTTGGAAGATCAAGGATGGACATGCTGACCGATGTACTCCAAGTTGAACAAGGAATTGCCAAGGCACAAGCTGCGATTGTTAAGAATCACGACAGTATCAAAGCACTCACTGAAGACCTAGCATCCAGAACAAACACCGCTACTAAAGTATACTCAGACAATGTAAAGAAACTCCAGAATCGCAAAGATGACATTGCAAAACTGGAGGAAAAACTAAGGAAAGCATTAGCTGTCCGTGATGAACTTAGTAGCTTCAATAACACCATAGGCGAAATCGAAGTCCTTGGATATTCCGAAGGTATCGCACCGAATGTCAAGGTAGGCAAGTTAACCAATGTATACTCCAAAGTAGTCAGCAATGGAAAGACTATGGGTTGGGTGACACTCAAGTCTGACTATGGTGAATTCCGATGTAGTGCCTTTGAAGAGCATTGGAATCAATTCAAGGATCTCATTGTAGTCGGGGGGAGCTATATGTTCGTAGCAAAGAACACTGATTTTGGATATAACCTAGAAGAAATCAGTGTGAACGGTGTAGTCTATAGAAAGCCAGAGAGAAAACAGTGGAAGCGATGATTTCCTATGCCAATTTAGTAAACCAAAGAAAACCAGACACAAAGAAGCCTCTCCAGGACTCGCATAGGAAGTCTGGAGAGGCAATAAGAAATTTTTGAAAGCGGTGATATATTAATGATAAAACATTGTGAGTACTGTGGAAGTACCAAAGGTGTCCGAGGAAAGGGAGGTAAATACGGGATGGACTTATGTAATACGCATTATAGTCAAATGTATCAATATGGTAAACTACTAGAAAAGACAATTCATGATCACAATGAATATATAATTGATGGTGATATTACTGAAATTGTATTAGTTGGGCGTGGTGATAATGAGACAGGCAGAACCATAATAAACACTAAGCACTTAGATGTTGTTAAGCAATATAAGTGGCGTTTAAACAACAGTGGGTATGCAATGAGTGGCGATAGAATTTTGTTGCATCGCCTAATAACCAATGCTCCTAAAGGGATGGAGGTAGACCATAAAGATCACTGTACACTTAACAACCTTGATAATAACCTAAGAGTTTGCACAAGAAGTGAAAATCAATTAAATCAGTCTATTAAATCTAACAATACTTCTGGATTTAAAGGAGTTACATGGCATAAGAAGATGAATCAATGGGTAGCACAGATAATGATAAATGGCAAAAGTATATATCTAGGTGCATCCAGCAATATACAAGAAGCAATAGACCTACGTAAGTCTGCTGAGACTAAGTATCATGGAGAATTTTCATATGATGCATCAATAAATAAAGCCTAGCTTTTACACTAGACTCTTTTGTAATACATATCAATTTTAAATTTAGCATTCAGTGCAGCTTCTGCATCTGCTTTGTCTTTCAGCATTTTAGCAATTGCAACCTTTATATAAGCAGTAGATTCCTCAGATTGCATTGCAGCAGCTTCTTCTTCTGTGAAACGCTCAAAGAATGCTGAGTTATCACCGATTAATATTTCTGGTTTAACCCCAAGGACTCTAGCGATAATCTCAATGTTTTCTCTGGATGGCAGGTTTACATTGCCTCCATTCTCCAATTTTGCGTACCCAGGTCTGCTGATCCCTAGGGCATTAGAGATTTCCTTCTGCTGCACACCTTTCATTATTCTTAGTTCTCTTAGTTTCTTTCCGAATTCAATGACGTTCATGACGTTCACCGTTCCTTCGTTTATTTTCTTGATGCTATTATACCAAATGGTTTCCTAGGTGTCAACACAATTTCTGTGAAATAAATAGTTTCTTTGAAATATTTTAAGAATATTTTCTGTAATCATACAATACATTGAATCGAGGTGATATAATATGGAAAGCCCAGTGTTAACCGTAGAAGAGACTGCAAAGGTACTTCGTATTAACAAGTCTACCCTGTATGCCTTAATTAAATCCCCAGGTTTCCCTGCATTCAAGATCGGCAGAGAGTGGCGTGTAGTTAAGCAGGAACTCGATGTATGGCTGAAGGAACAATGTAGCCAATAAGCACTTATAAGCACTTTTTATCCCTATCTAACACTGGAAACATTGATATCACTGGACTCATTGGTAACCTAGTGTCTATTTTGGCGTTAGATAGGGATAACTTGGCTAAAAAATTAAAAAAACGTCAAGCATTTACTTGGATAAAACGTAAAGTTGATAATCATGTAGCCAGAGACGTAAAAATGCTCAATTTATCAGGTATCGGTTTGACCCAGGAAAGTCGTCGCTATTATCCTCATGATAATTTAGCAGCTCATATTTTAGGATTTACGGGTATAGACAGCCAGGGGCTCGATGGCGTAGAGTTAACTTTTGATAACTATTTAAAAGGTCGTAATGGCAGTATTGTAGTTGAGTATGATGCTCGGGGACGGGAAATACCATCTGCATCTCATCGTTTTATCAAACCAATAGATGGACATAATATTTATTTAACGATAGATATTGTTATTCAACAAATTGTTGAACGTGGGCTTGAACGGGTTATGCAGGAGACTGGGGCTAAAGCAACTACTATAATAGCGATGGATCCTAATACTGGTGAAATATTGGCAATGGCTAATCGGCCTGATTATAATCCTAATCGATTTGCCGAATATTCGCCTAAATTATGGCGTAATATTGCTGTGGCGAATACTTATGAACCAGGGTCGACTTTTAAAATTATTACGACATCAGCAGTCTTGGGTGAAAAGGTAGTAAGTCTTAATGATCGCTTTTTTGATCCAGGAGCAGTAGAGGTTCAGGGACGTCATATTCATTGCTGGAAAGCTGGAGGGCATGGCAGTCAAACCTTTCAGGAAGTTGTAGAAAATTCATGTAATGTTGGGTTTGTTAATGCTGGTCTCAAACTTGGCAGTGATTCTTTTTATAAATATTTAGATGCTTTTGGTATGGGCCAACTAACTAATATAGATCTAGCTGGCGAAGCTAAAGGGATTATTATAAAAAAATCAAAGGTTCAACCTCTTGATATTGCTACGATGTCTATGGGGCAGAGTATCGCTGTAACTCCAATACAATTAATAACAGCATTGTCAGCTGTAGCTAATGATGGTCAACGGCTTAGACCCCAGATTGTCCGGGAGGTAAGAACTAAAGATGGTGAAATCATTCGAGGGTTTCAGCCTGATATAGTCAGTCAAGTTATTGATAAGCAAACTGCTCAAGAGGTTAAAAAAGTGTTAGAAAGTGTTGTAGAAAATGGCACAGGTAAGGGTGCATATCTTGAGGGCTTTCGTATTGCCGGCAAGACTGGTACAGCACAAAAGGTAGGGGAGGGTGGATATATGGCAGGTAAGTACATCGCATCTTTTGCTGGATTTACACCTGCTGACAATCCTCAGATTGCTATGCTGGTTATTATCGATGAACCTATTGGAATGTATTATGGTGGTGTGATTGCTGCCCCTGCTTTTGCAGCTGTTATGAAAGATATTTTGCAATATCTCAAAGTAACGCCACATGTTTTTAAAAATGCTGACAATGAAAAGCAAGAAGTTTATCGAGTAGTACCAAGTGTCATAAATTTATTGGTCACTGAGGCGATGCAAGAACTGCATAAAGCTGGCTTACAGGCTAGGATCGAAGAAACTGGTGAACGTGTGGTTGATCAAATTCCTAAATCAGGCAGTCGTATTCCTAAAGATTCTAGTGTGCTATTATATACTATGACACCACGATATGGGGTAGGTGAAATTACGGTGCCTGATTGTAGCGGAAGGTCACTACGTGAGGTAGCAGATATGCTGGCTGAGATGGGACTTAGTATTAAGCCGACAGGTGTAGGTTTGAAAAGTGTTAAACAACAGCCATTACCAGGGATCAAGGTCCTGCCAGGAACAACTGTCACTATATTTTTTGAATAGTTATATAAGTTGCATTAAAGAATTTGATCGCTCTATTGCTGATCTGTCAACGATGGGATATTGTCCATCGCTTGCTTCCAACGTAACGCTACGGAGCCCTCTCCATCCTTGACGATTGCTGTTAAGAATTGTTAGTTCAGTAAATATAGCTAACGTTTTGTTGTTAGCATTTAATTACCACTATGAAATCAACTATATAGTAATCTGTTGCTTATTGTGATAAAATTGGTAATTATAGTAATAATAGTACTAATAGTACTATTATTTGAGATATAGGAGGAATTTTACGTGGCAAAAACATTACAAGAGTTAGTAGTTTTATTACCAAATGCCCAGGTGCAAGGAGAAACTAATATTTCCATTGAGGCATTAGCTCATGATTCCCGGCGGGTTGTGCCAGGAACATTATTTGTATGCTTGTCAGGCTTTCATAATGACGGTCACAAGCATATTATGCAAGCTTATACCCAAGGTGCAGTAGCGATAATCGTAGAAAAGGATGTTGAAAATATCCCTCAGGGATTGACAGTGATTACCGTAAGTGCTACTCGGGATGCTATAAAAGTTATTACCCCCTACTTTTTTGATTATCCCAGTCGTAAATTGCGCATGATTGGGGTTACAGGGACTAATGGAAAAACAACCACTACATATTTACTGAGAAGTATACTGCAGGAAGCAGGATTCAAAGTAGGGGTAATTGGCACTATTCAAAATAGTATTGGCGAACGTGTTGTGCCAACCAAGAATACCACTCCTGATGTGATTGATTTGCAGAGCCTGCTCGCTGAGATGGTAGCGAGTAGTATGGATTATGTCGTAATGGAAGTATCATCTCATGCTTTAGCCCTTGAGCGGGTGGCGGGGTGTGAATTTGATATAGGTATTTTTACTAATATGACTCGTGATCATTTAGATTTTCATGTGACTTTTGAAAATTATCTAGCAGCTAAAGCTAAATTGTTTCAATTACTTGGGGAAGCAGGTAATTATAAAAATGGTAAAGCGGCTATAATTAATACAGACGACGGAGCAGCTGATTATATCTTAAGTAACACAGTATGTAGAAAAATTACCTATGGTATCAATACAGATGCTGATTTAAAGGCAGAGCATGCAGATATACAGGCGACTGGAACGCAGTTTGATATTGTTGGTTCCTTTGGGCACATAGCCTTGCAACTTAAAATTACAGGATTGTTCAATGTATATAATGTATTATCGGCTGTTGGTGCAGCTCTAGCTGAAGGCATAGATAGTGAAATCATCAAGATTGCTCTTGAAAAATTCCAAAGTGTGCCAGGCAGATTTGAGCTTGTTCATGCTGGTCAGTCTTTTAGTGTCATTGTGGATTATGCACATACACCAGATGGCTTAGAAAATATTCTTAAGACAGCCCAGCAGATTGCCAAGGGTTGTATGATAGTGGTATTTGGCTGCGGTGGTGATCGTGATCGAACTAAGAGACCTATTATGGGAAGGCTAGCAGCAGAGTATGGTAATATTGTAATTGCTACATCTGATAATCCGCGGAGTGAAGATCCAGAAGCCATTTTGAGTGAGATAGAAACAGGAATTAAAATTGGGCTTAGTGAGGGGAAAATTTACGAAAAAATTAGTGATAGACGGCAGGCTATTGCCCGGGCCTTACAGATGGCCAAGAAGGATGATATCGTGATTATTGCCGGCAAAGGCCATGAAGATTACCAAATTTTACGTGACAGAACCATTTCCTTTGATGATAAAAAAGTAGTTAGGGAAATCATCAGGGAGATGATATAATGGCAGAGTTTACAATTAATGAGGTTTGTTTGGCCACAAATGGTAAGGCATACGGTTCAGTAGATGCAGAAAAGTTTACTGGAATTTGTACTGATACACGCACGGTTAAGTCAGGGGATTTATTTATTCCTTTAGTTGGCGAAAAATTTGATGCTCATGATTTTATTGATCAAGCTGTTAAAAATGGTGCTGTAGGCATAATTTCCAGTCGACTAAATATTAGTGTTCCAGCCAATATAGTTGTTATATTAGTTGCTGATACATTATTGGCATTACAAGATTTGGCACGCTTTCATCGGCAGAGATTTAGCATACCAATCGTAGCTATTACCGGTTCAAATGGTAAAACTACGACTAAAGATATGACAGCAGCTATCATAGCTAGCCGGCTAAAGGTATTAAAAACAGAAGCTAATTATAATAATGAGATTGGGTTACCGTTAACTCTCTTACAGCTTACTGATCAGCATGAAGTTGCAGTAGTGGAGATGGGGATGCGAGGGAGAGGTCAAATTCAGCAACTGGCAAGTATTGCCTTGCCGACAGTTGCTGTTATTACTAATGTAGGCGAAACTCATATTGAGTTACTAGGCTCAATAGAGGAGATTGCTGCCGCTAAAGCTGAATTACTCCAGTTCATTCCTGAAAACGGTTTAATAATATTAAATGCGGATGATCATTATGTGCAGGAAATGGCTAAACAAGTAAATAGTCGGTTAATTCTATTCGGATTAGAGCAAGGAGATATAAGGGCTGATAATGTCCAGACTCACACCCAGGGCATGAATTTTGAATGTCACTCTGCTCAAGGGAGCTTTTTAGCATATATACCTGCAGTTGGTAAACATAATGTTTATAATGCTTTGGCCGCAATTGCTGTAGGATTAGAGGTGGGGTTGAATTTTGAAGATATTCGTACTGGAATTAGCAAATTTAATGCCAGTCCTATGAGACTGCATATTGAGGCGATGGGCGATTATATTGTTATTAATGATGCATATAATGCCAGTCCCATGTCAATGTTGGCTGCCGTTGATACACTTGTGGAAGTGGCAAAAAATAGAAAGGTGGCTGTGCTGGGTGATATGCTGGAACTCGGGCATATTAAGGTGGAGGCTCATCGCCAGATTGGAGAAAAATTAGCCAATTGTCATATTGATATTGTGGTAACGGTAGGCGAATTGGCAAGACATATTGCTGAGGCTGCCAGTGCTCATGGAATAGAAATGGCAATAGCATGCGATAGTCATGATGATGCAAGTAAAGCTTTAAAGAAAATAATTAAGCCTGGTGATACTGTTTTAATTAAAGGATCAAGGGGCATGAAAATGGAGAATATGGTTAAAATGTTTTTGGGGAATGAGAAAGTATAAGTTACTTGGTACAGAGAAGAGACGCTTATGCTTGTTATACAAAAGAATGCGAAGCAGTTTTCTTTATATAAGTCTGGGAGGTTGATTATGCAAGAATTGTTGTATGCCTCGGGGATGGCATTTATTGTAGCTTTAATTGTTGGACCCCTCGTTATTCCTGTTTTAAGACGTTTAAAGTTTGGTCAGAGTATCAGGCAGGAAGGCC
>Ga0316604_10000208_pt1 | contig 86617 bp, 73 predicted proteins | sample OWC_soil_day20_C_FD_207650 | JGI IMG/M metagenome (GOLD analysis project Ga0316604, IMG submission 207650) | Wetland soil microbial communities from Old Woman Creek delta, Ohio, United States - OWC_soil_day20_CT | ecosystem: Environmental > Terrestrial > Soil > Wetlands | place: USA: Ohio... | reverse complement strand
TGATAGGCTAAGCCTTTTGCAAGACCTGCGATGACTTCGGCTGGAGTACCGATACCTACGCGTACCGGCTTTGTGTCTACAATGTTCCAGCCAATCCAGAAGCGGCTGCGTAGTTCAATTCCGCCGGGAATTGAACGGGCTACGTGACTGAAGGAAACCAGCATAGTTTTAGGGTCATGGGGACCAAGATTTGCATTGACTGCGGTAGCGGCTCCTTTGGCAAAGGTAGGCATATCATAACCAAAGTCTTCCGGGGACATAAAGGAAATGTCTAGCAGCATGGTACCGGTACCTACATCTTCCGTTACAATATCCGTAGTGTTCCAGTTACGCTGCCGGGTACTAAGATTAGGGTTTAGGCGACGTTCGAGGTCTTCCGGCTTAACATGAACGTCATAATGATCTTCATTATCCCAGATAGCATAACGAAGTCCTTCCAGACCGTGCCAGGAGAACCACCAGTCAATCATTTCCGGCGTTACTCCTGGCATTTTGGTTAGGCCAGCGACAAAAGCTGAGCCGTCGGGCATGAGGCAATACCCGCGTTCGGCCGGTAAATAACCTGGTTTCAGTATATCATTGCGGTTTTGGATAGGTAGAGCCAAAGCCGGATTGATAGGTCCTTTATCAAGTAATTCATAGATTTCCGCCGGGGCCGGAGTCATAGGCCGGCTATAGTATTTTGCATAAGGTTTCGCCTTTTCAGTAACGGTTAATGGGCGTAACGGTGTCATAATAGGAATCCTCCTTAAGTTTTGTTTTTGCATTATTCACACTTTAATGATAACTTGTAAAGTCGAGTTAGTGAAATCAGCATTTGAAATAAGGTAATAAGCAATAGCCATAATCTCTATTTGGTTTTATTAATGAAAAACAGTATAATTAAATAGGCCGCTTTTTTAAGTTGAGCGTTCGGAGGAATATATGGATATAAGGCAGCTACGTTTTTTTCTTGCAGTTGCAGAGCATTTAAACTTTACTGAAGCAGCGAGACATCTCTATGTAGCGCAGCCGGCCGTAAGTCAGCAAATTGCTGATTTGGAAAACCAGATAGGCGTTAAATTGTTTATACGTGATAAGCGTACGGTGCAACTAACAGCTGCGGGTAAAATCCTTTTTCAAGAGGCTCATGTTTTGATCGAAAAAACGGAAGAAGTATTGGAAAAAACCCGTCGAGGGGCGGCCGGCTTAATTGGTAGTCTAAAGATTGGCTTTTTAGCATCGGCCGTAAAAAATCTTTTGCCGCATACGGTAAAAGTGTTTCGCGAAAAGTATCCTGATGTTAATCTTGAATTAAAACAATATACTATGGGGCCGCTACATGAAGCTTTAGAGCATGGACAGTTGGATATCGGGTTTACCATGTCTTTTGATCTGCAACAAGCAACGGATTTAAGTTGGCGAACCTTGTATTCCGATGTTGTTTCTATTGTATTACGGGAAGATCATCCTTTAGCCGGGCAAGAGCAGATTGATTTCTCATCCATGGAGAAAGAACCCTTTGTATTTCTATCTCCGGAACAGTCTCCCCGTTATTATGATTTTGTTAACCGACTTTGCCTTAATCGAGGGTTTTTACCTAAAGTTGTAGGTCATGCTCATCTGATGGAAACGGTTCTTATCCTAGTGGAAAATGGAATGGGAATTTCAATTGTGCCACGGCACACCAAGGTGTATAATACTCCAACTTTAGTATTTAAGGATATTTCAGGGGAAGATGCGAAAATTGAAGTCGGTGTTGCCTGGAAGAGTTTAATTACTAATCCGTCTGTCCCTTTGTTCCTAAATGAACTTGGGACGGCAACAAGATTATGATTTTGGCGTTTTTATAACGCCATTTGACAAGCGAGTGGCTTGTCTTTTATAGTAAGACTAAAGCTTCGAACGATTTATACCCTTTTAGCTGCGGGCCAGCTGTTAAAACGGCTAGTAGTATTTGTCTTATTGAAGTAATATTTACTGGAATACGGGGTGACCCTGCATTGGAAAAACACAGAAGAATCTTAGTTGTGTCGGCTTCGATTGGTGCTGGACATCATCAAGCCGCATATGCGATAAAAGCTGCCTGGAAGAGCCAATTTCCGGACGACAACATCCAGATTGCTGATTTTATGTCGGAAAGCAGTTCGCACTTTAATCATCTCATTAAAGAAGCGTATTTAAAGGCAATTTCGTTTTCACCGGACATTTATGAGTTTATTTACCGATGGTCTCAACAAAATCCATCGACAATAAATGCGCAACAAACATTGGCCTGGGTAATGCAATTGGCCATGGCCCGGCTGATAAAAAGGTATAGGCCCAATGTGGTCGTATGTACCCATCCATTTCCTTGCGGCGCCATTTCCTATTTAAAAACGAATAAAGGTTTGAATTTGCCTGTGGTGGGCGTTGTAACTGACTTTGCAATTCACCGTTTCTGGATCAATGCCGAGGTTGACCAGTATTTAGTGGCAACCCCGGAGCTAAAGGCGGCACTTATGGAGAGGGGAGTTTCGCCGGACAACATTGTTACGACAGGAATACCCATTCATCCATCTTTCGCTTTATCAGCCAAAGACATTGTAAAGCCAGTAGTTGTTAACGAAGCTCCGGTAATATTGATTATGGGAGGCGGTTTCGGTTTTGGGCCGTTGTGTGAGTTACTAGCTATAGTCAATAAGGTAGAAATGCCGCTTCGTGTTATGGTAGTCACCGGAAATAATACCGCTTTACGTGAAAAACTACAGGCGTTAACCGCTGGTTTATCCAAAGAGATTACCGTATTGGGCTATGTAAAAGATATTAGAGAACTTATGGCTTCAGCGGATATACTTATTACAAAACCTGGTGCGCTGACAATTTGTGAAGCGTTGGCTATGGAATTACCCATGCTCTTCTATCAAGCGATACCTGGACAGGAAATGGAGAATGCACGCTATATAATTACTAAGGGAGCCGCTCAGTGGATTGGCGGCGAGTATAAGAAAAAGTGGAAATGTAACGGGGATAAAATTGTGCGGCAAATAACCGAATTGCTGCAAAATCCAAGTGAGTTGGTTTTAATGCAGAGTGCGGCCAAAGAGTTGTGCCGGCCTCTGGCAGCCGCCGCTGCGGTACATGTAATCAATCGACAATTGCTGGACCGAAAAACGGTATAAAAAAGCGTATCCTGGTCAAAATCCAGGTTACGCTTTTTTAGTGACATTTTAATTCCGTTGGGCCAAATTGCGCCGCATACAGGGCTGCATAGGCTCCGTGCTTGTTTAGCAGCTCTTCATGGCTGCCTTGTTCTATAATTCCCTCGTCGCCTATGACAACGATTCGATGGGCACCACGGATGGTTGCCAATCGGTGGGCGATAACCAGGGTGGTACGGTTCTGGGATAACGCTGTCAGGGATTGTTGGATAATCCTTTCGTTCTCGTTGTCGAGAGCGGAGGTGGCTTCATCGAGAATGAGAATGGGCGGGTTTTTCAAAAATATCCTGGCAATAGCAAGACGTTGGCGTTGACCGCCCGAAAGTTTGACGCCTCGCTCCCCGATAAAGGTATTATATCCGTCGTCAAATTCGGTAATAAACTCGTGTGCGTTAGCCAGTTTGGCTGCGGTAATAATTTCTTCTTCCGTAGCTCCGATCCGGCCATAAGCAATGTTCTCTTTAATAGTATCAGAGAACAAAAAAACATCTTGCTGGACAATGCCAATTTGCTCCCGCAGTGATTCTTGGGTAGTATGGCGGATATCCAGACCATCAATTGTGATAGTCCCCTGATCGACTTCGTAGAAGCGGGGAATTAAACTGCATAGTGTGGTTTTTCCGCCGCCCGAGGGCCCTACAAAGGCGATGGTTTCTCCGGGGTTAATTTCCAGGTTGATATGTTCGAGAATGGTTGTTTTATCATTATAACTGAAAGCAACATTATCAAATACAATATGTCCTTTTAAGTTAGATACAGTTTTGGCACCAGGGGCATCGGTAATATCCGGCTGGATGTCCATAATTTCAATAAACCGGCGGAAACCGGCCATTCCTTTTTGATACATTTCGGCAAGCATGGTAATTCGACGGACAGGTTGCAGGAAAATAGGGATATATAATAAGAAGCTCATAAGTTCGCCTAAAGTTAGTTTGCCGTAATAGATAAAGAGTCCGCCGGAGAGCAGAACTATTAGATTAATTAAATTGGAGAAAAGACCAACACCACAGTAAAATTGAGCCATGACTTTAAAAGCATTTTCGCGAACGGTGCGAAAAGCATAATTACCTTGCTCGAATTTCTTCTGTTCATACCATTCGTTAGCAAAGGATTTGACAACGCGAATACCCGAAACGCTGTCTTCAACTTGGGCGTTGATATCAGCAACTTTCATGCGGATTTGGCTAAAGGTGCTTTTTAACTGTACATTGCGAACAACGGCAAACCAAAGCATAAAAGGTACCGGCATAAACGTAAGAAGCGCCATTTGCCAATTGATGGTGAGCAAGATGATGAAACTGCCAAGCATCGATATCAAGACGACAAACAGGTCTTCTGGGCCATGATGGGCAAGTTCTGATATTTCATTCAGGTCACTAACGATTCGCGACATAATATGGCCGGTTTTGGTATTGTCAAAGTAGCTGAAGGTAAGTTTCTGAATATGCTCAAAAATTTCCCGGCGCATATCGTATTCCATCCGAACTCCGACAACGTGGCCTAAGTAATCAACAACATATTGAAGCGCATAGCTTAGAAGATATAAACATAGTAAGCTTGCCCCTGTCCATAGTAATAGCGTGATATTCCCTAAGCTGAGGATATCATCTATGACTGTGCGTACGACTAAGGGGAAGACTAAATCAAGTCCGGCCATGGCTAATGCGCAGAAAAAGTCGAGCATAAATAGTCCTAAGTGGGGTCGATAATAAGAAATAAAGCGTTTAATCAAACTCGTCCCTCCTATCTCTAAGGTATTGTAACATCAAACCCTGCTGTCGTATACTTTTTTTGTGAAAGAAACTATAATAAGCCTTGCTACAAGAAAAACAGCGGGCTTGTAACAAGGCTTGTTAAATTAATAATGGCAGAGCTGGAAAAAAATATAAACAGCCGGATACGTTACTGTCCGGCTGTTTATATTAGGTGCTACTTCTTTATTTTCGGAGCTATTTCTTTGGCCGCTTCGACGGTAGGTTTTTTTGTGCTTTTCTTAGGACCGCGGCCAGGTTTTGTATCGCCCATACATCATCCTCCTAGAAGTCTTTAAGGTAGTGTATGGAAATTTCCTCAATTTTATGTCAGGTTAGACATAAGAAGGTACCGGAAATGCTACTCGAAAATTAATATGCGGTATAGTATCATAGCGAGTATAATACTAGATTATTTAATTTGTATATGATTTGGGTTTGTGATAACATTATATTTTAATGAATATAAGTAAGGTGATAATTATGGATAAACGACTAGTATTAGCGGAAAAACCTTCTGTGGGAAGGGACATAGCACGAGTTTTAAAATGCAGCAAAGCTGGAAATGGATATTTTGAAGGAAATGAATATATAGTAACTTGGGCGCTAGGTCATTTGGTTACCTTGGCTGACCCGGAAGTATACGATGAAAAGTATAAAGCATGGAGAATTGAAGATTTACCTATGCTGCCGGAGCATTTACAATTAGTTGTTATCAAGCAAACCGGTAAACAATATAATGTTGTAAAAACACTGATGAATCGAAAAGATGTTCATAACATTATTATTGCGACAGATGCCGGCCGGGAAGGAGAATTGGTCGCCAGGTGGATCATTGAAAAAGCGCGTGTGCATAAGCCTATTCAGCGACTTTGGATTTCTTCGGTTACCGACAAGGCGATTAAGGATGGCTTTAATAAATTGAGACCGGGTAAGGAGTATGAAAATCTATATGCTTCCGCTGTGGCTCGGGCTGAGGCTGATTGGCTCGTGGGTCTTAATGCCACGCGGGCTTTGACCTGTAAATATAATGCGCAATTGTCCTGCGGCAGGGTGCAAACACCGACGTTGGCGATTATTGCCCAGCGAGAAGCGGAGATAGAAAATTTCAAGCCACGTACTTTTTATGGAATGACTTCAAATTCAGGCAGCCTAAAATTAACGTGGCAGAATCGTAAGACGAAAGATACTAAGACTTTTGATAAAGAGCAGTGTGAAAAGATACTTGCTTCGTTAAAAGGCAAAAATGCTGAGGTCATAGAAGTTAATAAAAGTTATAAAAAAAGCTTCTCCCCCCAGTTATATGATTTAACCGAGCTTCAAAGAGACGCGAATCGGATTTTTGGATTCTCCGCGAAGGAAACCCTTGGGATTATGCAAAAGCTATATGAGCAGCATAAATTGTTAACCTACCCGAGAACAGACTCCCGCTATATTTCTAGTGACATTGTAGATACATTACCAGACCGCTTAAAAGCTTGTGGTGTAGGCCCCTATAGCAGAATAGCATTTAAAGCGTCCCAAAAAGCAATAAAACCCAATAACCATTTTGTAGATAATAGTAAGGTTTCTGATCATCATGCTATTATACCTACTGAGCAGTTTGTTAATATAAATGCACTAAACGATCAAGAAAGAAAAATATATGATTTAGTGGTTAAACGTTTTATCGCTGTGCTGTATCCTCCTTTTGAGTATGAGCAAACCACTATAAAAGCAACAATTGGTGAAGAACTGTTTTTGGCAACCGGGAAAGTTGTTATTGCACAAGGCTGGAAGGAAGTGTACGGAAGCAATTTTTCGGATGAGGAGCATGATGAGGATATCGCCGAGCAGATATTGCCCAATATCAATAAAGGAGATATTCTGCCCATTGCCACGACTTCTTTAAATACAGGAAAAACAAAACCGCCAGCTCCGTTTAATGAGGGCAGTCTTTTGTCGGCTATGGAAAATCCGGCTAAGTATATGGCGAATGAGAGCAAGGATTTAATTAAAACAATAGGAGAAACTGGCGGACTTGGTACGGTAGCTACCAGGGCGGATATTATCGAAAAGTTATTTAATAGTTTTTTACTTGAAAAAAAAGGGAAAGACATTTATATCACTTCTAAGGGAAAGCAACTTCTCGTGCTGGTGCCTGAAGATTTAAAGTCTCCTACCCTGACAGCGGAGTGGGAGCAGAAGTTAGGTTCCATTGCTAAAGGTTCTCTGCCTAAAAATCATTTTATCAATGAGATGCGAAGCTATGCTCGTGATGTTGTTAGGATTATAAAAAATAGTCAGGAACAATTCAAGCATAACAATATTACTAGAACCAGATGTCAATGCGGCAAATTTTTACTTGAAGTGAATGGGAAGAAAGGGAAAATGCTAGTTTGTCAGGATAGAGAATGTGGTTATAGAAACTATATCGCTAAAAGTACAAATGCTAGATGCCCTAATTGCCATAAAAAATTGGAACTGCATGGAGAAGGAGACGGCCAAATATTTGTTTGTGGCTGCGGATATCGAGAAAAACTTTCCGCCTTTAAAAAAAGAAAAGATAATGAAAATGTAAGGAGTTCTAAAAGCGAGGTTTCAAAATATTTAAATGAACAGAAAAAGGCAAACGAAGAGCCCATTAATACGGCGCTTATGGATGCTTTGGCCAAGTGGAAGTTAAAATAAATGAAAGAAAAAACCCCAGGAGCGGGAGCATATCAAATAAAAACTCTCCATTGCCTCTAGTGCAATGGAGAGTTTTCTATGCCGTATGGAGTTCGGGGGTTGCCGATTCATCCAGCGTATATAGGCTAGAGGCCTTGCCGCCGAGAAGTACCTGGATTAATTCCAAGGTTAAGGCAATGGTTTTGTTATCTTTGTCAAGCAACGGATTTATTTCTACAAAATCGGCTGAAGTTATTACGTTGTGATGAAACAAGAGCTCAATGGCTTCCAGCGTAGAGGGAAAATCTAAACCGTGGGTAACGGGTGTTCCCACTCCAGGGGCTTCCTGGGGATCAATAGCATCTACGTCGAAACTCAAATGAATTCCATCACACCGCTTTGCTAAATACGCCACAGTCTCTTCCATGACTGCCTTTGCGCCGCGTCGCAGAACATCTTCCGTAGTGAAAACCTTAATATTTTTTTCGCGAATCATAGCCTGTTCACCGGGATCGATGTCCCTGGCACCGAAAATAACTACGTTTTCCGGTTTAACTTTAGGATAATATCCGCTGATACGAGTTAAACTTTTGGGTCCAAACCCCATACTTGCTGCCAACGGCATACCATGAATATTGCCGGAAGGCGATGTTTCCGGAGTATTTATATCTGCATGGGCATCATACCAGATAACACCCAGGTTATCATAATGTTTGGCAAGGCCGGCCAAAGATCCCATCGCTATGCTGTGGTCGCCGCCAAGAATAAGGGGAAAACTGCCTTTGGTAACGGCGTTTGAAACCTTATCAGCCAGCAAAGAGGAACCGGTTCGGACTTGTTCAAGATGCTTTGTATTAGAAGATAAGGTGCTTAATGTAGATGGCGATTGCTGTAGTGGAATATTGCCAAAATCGCTTACCGTTTCTGCTACAAAATGTAAAATTTGATTAAGACCGGCGGAACGAAGTGCATCCGGACCAAACTGCGTTCCGTAATGAGGCTGTCCTAACCAGACAGGTGCACCAATGATAGAAATGTTTCTTTTCACTTATCTACCCCCAATATATTTAATCAACATTCTCTATTATAATCAAAAATCCAAAATAGAAAAGACCTTTTGCAAAAAAAATTATAGAGAAAAGTGTATGAATTTTTCTTTTTGCCATTTGTATTTCCCCAAGAACACTTTGTCTTGTGGGAGTATATTTCAAGACAGATGGGTAGATTAGTCAGTATGGACGATGAAGGTAAAAAATTGAAACTATAGAATATATATCCAAAACGTATTATCCTTGGGGGGAACAATATGATCGACTTACACATGCATATTCTTCCAAATATTGACGATGGGGCAGCGGACATTAGGATTGCCCTCGACATGCTTAAGATGGCTGCTGACGAGGGGACTAAAACGGTGGTAGCTACGCCGCATATTCTTTCCGGTGAAAGTTGCACCAAATGGGAAAAGATAGTGGAAGACTGCCATAATATGGCCTCTTTGGCTGTAGAGCGAGACCTGAATATTCGCTTGTGTCCCGGTGCGGAAGTGTTTTTAGACTATGACCTATTGGACATACTTGTCCAGCCGGGACCTTATTGTTTGAATGGCGGCAAGTACATACTCATCGAGCTTCCGGCGCATCAGATACCCGCTTATACCGACGAATTTTTTTTCACGCTGCAGACAAGGGGCTTTTGGCCTATCCTTGCCCATCCCGAGAGAAATGCTCAGCTTGTATCTCAGCCAGACCGCCTGGAAGATTGGATCAATAAAGGAATCCTTGTTCAAATCAATGGGGGGAGTCTCCTGGGTCAGATGGGGAAAAGGGCGATGCATTTTGCGGAACGACTGGTAGCAAGCTCTATGGTTCATACTCTGGGTTCCGACGCTCACAATTTATCTAGACGGGGACCCGGCCTTCGGAAAGCGGCAAAGAAACTGGCTGCGTTAAGCGGCGTGTCGGCGGCGGAAGAAATAACGGTCAACCTTCCCCGTCGCATATTGGAGAGCCAGTCGATTGATACAGGCGATACTAGATATTTACATAACAAAAAAGGAACTTCCGCTTTTCTCCAACGTTTGTGGAAGAATTGGTAAAATATAATACTGTCGAATGCCGTCAAAGGCGACATAAGTAAAATAGCTTGTAAAGGTAGAGCGCTTCCTAACTAGGAGGCGCTCTACCTTTTTGGGGCGTTGGAAAAATATATACTCATATTGTGCAACAAATTGGAGATATAAGGAAATAATGCGGATATATTGATGGAATAATTATCTTGAAATGTTATAAATTACCATTTAAGATAAGTTTAAGACAATAACGAAAATTCGCTATAACAGGAGGTTGGAATGCACCATATTGTTCGCACATTGCTTGCATTATTGTGTTTAATCGTAATCGGGGGAACTCCGACTGAGGCGGGAGAGTATCGATTAGGGCCCGGTGATGTTGTCAATATTAGCATTTGGGGCTTAGCAGACCCTGGTGTACCAAAGACAGATCAGATTTCTGGGCAGGGTTCTACTGAGGGATATTTGGTTAGCCCCGACGGTAAAATTGCGTTGCCGCTGGTTGGAGAAATCAATGTCGAGGGGCTTACTACCAGTGAGTTAACTGTCGTAGTAACTCAGGCTATAGGAGAATACGTGACCAATCCGAAGGTGGCTGTCAACCTTGTCAAGCTTAGGACAACGCGGGTTTACGTCTTGGGGGAAGTAAGTCGCCCCGGGCTGTACGAACTTGAAAAAATGCACAATGTATTGGATGCCATTGGCGCTGCCGGAGGCTACACCCAGTATGCCGCTAAAAAGCATGTATTTCTTATTCGGGCTGGGAAAGCGGACCAACCCATAAAACTCGATCTTGTTAAATTGCTGAAGAATGGTGATATTAGCCAAAACTACACGCTAGCGGAAGGTGATCTTGTGTATTTGTCCACAAACGGCAAAATCGACTTTTCCAAAGACATATTGCCCTTTATATCCGGGGCTTACTATATTAACCATTTTAATAACGATTAGCTATTTCCTTAAAAAACGGAGGCAAAACAGTGAATGATAGAACCATTGACTTGAAAGACCTTGTGAAAATATTGAAAAAACGCTGGCGTATCATTATCGGAACGTTTGCCAGCGTCGTGCTTATAACAGCTATATTTACATTTTCGATTTCCCCCACGTATGAAGCTTACACCACAATTCGAATAAAACAGCCTAAGAGTTTAGCTAATTCGATGCTGGAGGATTTAGACTTTGGTAAATCTTATGAGGGCAAAGAGCAAATGGCAACATATGCGGAAATAATTAAAACCCGGACCGTAGTAGAAAGAGTCATTCAGCTGACCCAGGCTGATAAAGAACAACTGCCATCTTATAGTGACATGTACAAAAGGATCACTACCCAACCGGTGAAAGACACGGAACTTTTATATGTAAGAGTAAAAGCGCCATCGCCGGAGGAAGCCATATTTGTAGCAAATACTTTAATCAATACCTTTCTGGAACGGTTGCAGGAACTTGTACGCACAGAGCAAGGAGCGGTGCGGGAGTTTATTGGTGAACGTATGGTAGAAGCCAAACAGGTATTGGAAAAAAATGAAGCTGCTTTAGAACAGTATAAACGTGACCAAAAAATTGTTGTTCCAGAAGAAGAAGCGAAAGCTATGGTTGACAGAAATGCAACCATAAACACGATGGTTGCCGAAAATGCCGTGGCACTAGCGTCTACGCAGGCTCATCTTTCCAGTGTCGAACAGCAGTTGGCCGGACAAAGTCCCGGCGTGATAGCTGACAGTCCTCTCATTCAGCAATACAAAGGGAAATTGGCGGAGTTGAAAGTGAATCTTGTTAGCTTAAAACAAAATTATACGGATAAACACCCGGATATTGTAGCCACTAAAGCGGCCATAGAAGAAACGAAGGCTAGTCTGAGTGCCGAGATTTCCCGCGTTCTTCGTGAAGAGGCTCCGTCGGCCAGCCCGATTTATTTAGGTTTGGTTCAGGCGAGGCTCCAAAACCAGGTGGAACTGGCGGCGGCCTCAGCCCAGCGTAATGCCATTAACCGGGTGCTGGCCGATAGTGAGCGCGAGATGGGGCAGTTACCAATGAAAGAACAAGAGTTAGTTAAATTAACCCGCGAAGCCGATGTTTCCAAACAAATTTACCTTATGCTGGCCCAGCGCTACGAAGAAGCGCGGATTAGCGAAGTCATGCAGCCGACTGGTGTTCAAATAGTTGACACGGCGGCAGCTTCGTATGTACCGGTTAGTCCACGAAAGGCTACTAACTTGTTAATTGGCGCTATTCTTGGACTGGTTTTGGGAACAGTTTTTGCTTTCCTGCTTGAGTATATGAAACGGACCATTCGTTCAGCGGAAGACGTACAAAGATATTTGGATCTTCCGGTATTAGGTTCTATTCCTGATTACCAGAAATGCAATACAACGCAGCAGAGGGGCAATATATGGAAGAAAATGAAAGTGAGGCTGGGACTGTGAAAAATATTTATCAGCTTATCGTTCATGAACAAATAAAGTCACCTATTTCCGAAGCGTATCGCGTTCTTAGGACCAACCTTAACTTCTGCAAAACCAGCGGACAATTAAGGACGATTATGTTTACCAGCGCCGGTCCGGGTGAAGGAAAATCACTTACAGCCGCTAATTTGGCCATTACCTTGGCGCAAACCGGAAAAAAAGTTCTTATTGCTGATTGTGATCTCAGAAAACCGGTACAGTACAAAATATTTAAGCAAGGGAGAAGCGGCGGTATAACTAATATCCTGGCAAGTGACAGTGATAAAATCGCGTTTGTTAATGAAACCGATATACCCAATCTTTTTTTTCTGTCTAGTGGTCCAATCCCGCCAAACCCTTCCGAACTTTTAGGCTCTGAAAAAATGTTGGAGCTGTTAAAGAGACTTAAGATCAAATTTGATTTCATTGTTTTGGATGCTCCTCCGGTAATTGCTGTCACCGATGCCTGCGTTCTTGCCTCAAAAGTAGATGGTATCGTTTTAGTGTTGAATGTTGAAAAGGTACGCCCGGAAATGGCTCAAAAAGCTAAAGAACTGCTTCAAAGAGCCAGAGGTCAATTGCTTGGTGTAGTGTTAAACAAAGTCGAAATCGAAAGCGAATACCATAACTACTATTATTACTATGACAAGAAAATTGTGGCTAGATAAGAAAACGGAGGGGAAATTCATGCGTTCAAGTCTTATAACAATGTCCCTGCTGTTGCTAGATGCAGTCCTTGTTGTTATAGCCCCTTGCCTTGCAATCATCACCCGGTTTGACGGGATAGGTACCGGTTGCTATTTTACTATTCTTACTTATTATCTTCCGATAACTCTCTTTGTCCGGCTTAGTGCCTTTTACGCTTTTGGTTTATATCATCGGTTATGGCGTTACGCCAGCATTAATGAGCTGTTAGCCATCAGCGCCGCCGTAACCGTTAGTTCGGTTATTCTTACCGTTTATATGATATTCACTAATTCCGGTTTACCAAAAAGTCTGTATGTGTTGAGCTGGTTTTTTAACATTATGCTGATTGGAGTCAGCCGGCTATTTATTCGCATCCTACGCCGTCTACGGCAAATTCCCAACCGTGGGCGGACAAAGGTACTTATTGTGGGGGCAGGGGACGCGGGGGCTATGTTGGCTAGAGAGCTTTATCAGCGTTATTACAATACAAAAGAGTTGATAGGTTTTGTTGATGATGATCCATATAAGCAGAATAAAATTCTTTTTGGGGTCAGAGTGTTAGGAGCCTGTCAAAATGTCTCGGCTTTATCAAAAAAATATGCCATTGACGAAATTATTATAGCTATGCCTTCCGTTGAGGGGCTTACTATACGGAAGATTATTAAAGAATGCCAAACAACGGCTTGCAGTATAAAAACCGTACCTGGACTGTTTGAACTACTTGATGGAAAAATTACGGTTCAGCAATTGCGGAACGTCGAACTGGAAGATTTATTAAGGCGTGATCCTGTCAGCCTTGATATGCCGCAGATTATTAAACAGTTGGCTAATAAACGCGTGTTAGTAACCGGTGCCGGAGGTTCGATTGGTTCTGAACTTTGCCGTCAGATAGCGAAAATGAAACCTGCCAGCTTGTATTTAGTAGGAAAAGGTGAAAATAGTATTTATGAAATAGAGCGGGAACTCAAAAATAAGTATCCTCAGCTTAGCATTGAACCTATTATAGCCGATGTTCGCGACCAACAGCGCATTAATAGTCTGTTTAGCCGCATTAAACCTCAAATTGTATTTCATGCGGCAGCCCATAAGCATGTGCCTTTAATGGAAAGGCAACCGGAAGAGGCGGTACGCAACAATATTTTTGGCACTCAGGTAGTAGCCGAAGCCACAGACCGGTGCAACGGGGAAATCTTTATCCTGATTTCAACCGATAAGGCGGTAAATCCCACCAGTGTTATGGGGGCAACTAAACGGGTGGCAGAAATGATTATTCAAAACTTAAACAAAGTTAGTGCTACGAAATATGCCGCTGTTCGTTTTGGTAATGTATTAGGAAGCCGAGGCAGTGTTGTACCACTGTTCAAAAAGCAAATTGCCGCTGGAGGTCCCTTAACCATAACGCATCCTGAAATGAAGCGATATTTCATGACCATACCGGAAGCCTCACAGCTTGTTTTACAGGCAGGAGCCATGGCTAAGGGCGGCGAGGTGTTTGTATTGGATATGGGTCAACCTATAAAAATTGTTGACATGGCCTGCGATTTAATTAAATTGTCTGGGTTAGTACCTTACAAAGACATAGAAATTAACTTTACCGGTATAAGACCAGGGGAAAAATTGTTTGAAGAATTGCTTACTGCCGAAGAAGGCACTAACGCCACACAACATTCCAAAATATGGAATGCCAACTTAAAAGAAGTTGATGAAGCTAAACTCTATAAAGGACTCATCGACATGAAACAAGCAGGCAGACAACAGGAAATCATTAACTTGTTAGCTAGTTTAGTACCTACCTACTCCCAAGGCGGTGAAGAAAAGCAACAGGCCGCTGCGGCAGCAAAACGTGAAGCGGTGGGGAAAGAATGTATGGACAGACTCAACCCGTTACCAGCCGGGATAAATTGATAAAAGAATGGAGGCTTTGTTACGAATTTTTACTGCGTAATTAAACGGAGTTTAGATTTTATATTAGCTTTTATGGCGGTTTTTGTTCTTTGGCCAATATTCCTGCTTATTGCACTGGCAATAAAAATGGATTCGAAAGGGCCTGTGATTTTTAAGCAAAGACGGGTAGGCAAGAAGAAGAACGATTTCTACATACTAAAATTTAGAACGATGAAAACGGATGCGCCCCAGGACATGCCCACACATATGCTAAAACATCACGATAGGTTAATTACAAAAGTGGGTAATTTTCTTCGCAAAACAAGTTTGGATGAATTACCGCAGATTATTAATATATTACAGGGAGAAATGAGCATTATTGGTCCGCGGCCTGCTCTTTGGAACCAGTATGATTTGATTGTGGAAAGAGATAAATATGGTGTAAACGATATACGTCCGGGACTTACTGGCTGGGCCCAAATTAACGGCCGAGATGAACTTTCGGTAATAGAGAAGGCCAAGTATGATGGGGAATATGCTAAAACTATCAGCTTTGCTTTTGATATGAAAATATTTTTTAGAACTATCTTTAAAGTAGTTCGAAGTGATGGAGTCAGAGAAGGAAATTCTATGTGACTTGCGTATTGAGGGCAATTGTAAATTTTGTGAGGTTAGCAAAATGTTTAAGAATAAAACGTTACTAATCACCGGAGGGACGGGATCATTCGGTAACGCCGTATTAAAGCGGTTTTTAGCCAGTGATATTGGTGAGATTCGTATATTATCCCGAGACGAGAAAAAACAGGATGATATGCGTAAAGCCTATCGCAGCGACAAAATAAAATTCAATATTGGAGATGTTCGCGACTTAGTCAGTGTCAAAAATGTAATGCATGGGGTGGATTATGTATTTCACGCCGCGGCCTTAAAACAAGTGCCTACTTGTGAATTTTTCCCTTTAGAAGCGCTAAAAACCAATGTGCTGGGTACAGACAATGTTCTTTCTGCAGCCATTTCGGCCGGGGTAAAAAAGGTGATCTGCCTGTCAACGGATAAAGCGGCGTACCCTATTAATGCTATGGGAATATCCAAAGCGTTGATGGAAAAAATCTTCATTGCTAAATCCAAAACCGTATCAACGGAAAAAACTCTTATTTGCGGCACACGATATGGTAATGTGATGGCTTCCCGTGGTTCGGTCATTCCGCTTTTTATTGATCAGATAAAAAAAGGTCAGCCCTTGACTGTTACTGATCCTAATATGACTCGGTTCCTTATGAGTTTGGAAGAAGCTGTAGATTTGGTTATCTTTGCTTTTGAGCACGCCCAAACAGGTGACCTGATGGTACAAAAGGCCCCGGCCTGTACCATTAAAAACTTGGCGCAAGCCATAAAAGAACTGTTTCAAGCGAAAAACGAAGTCAAAATTATTGGCACGCGTCATGGTGAAAAACTCTACGAAACACTTTTAACACGGGAAGAATATGTTCATGCCGTTGACATGGGAAACTTTTTCCGGGTTCCCGCCGACAACCGTAGCTTAAATTATGACAAATATTACATTGAAGGAAACAAACGCTTGTCCTTAATTGAGGAATATACTTCTCACAATACTCAGCGGCTTAACCTGGAACAAATAAAAGATAAATTGCTGACCTTGGATATTGTCAGGAAGGAACTCGAACTCAGCGGCTGGGAGAATCCGCAGTATCAATCAATGAGGGTGAGAATATGAAAATACTAGTTACTGGAGCCAAAGGCTTCATTGGCAAAAACTTAATTGCGGAACTAAAGAACAAGGGATATACCGATATTCTGGCTTACGATATGGATACCGATCCGGTGTTACTTCAGCAGTACGCCGGACAATGCCAATTTGTTTATCACCTGGCCGGTATTAACAGACCGCAGGACGAAAATGAATTTATGACCGGAAATTACGGTTTTACGGTGGAACTTATAGAAGCATTACAAAAAAATAACAATAGAGCTCCCATATTGCTGACCTCTTCGGTTCAGGCGGAACTGGATAACCCTTATGGAACCAGCAAAAAGGCGGCGGAAAACCTGTTGATGAACTATGGCATCAACCAAGGTATACGGGTAATGCTTTATCGATTACCCAATCTTTTTGGTAAATGGGCCAGACCTAATTATAATTCGGTGGTAGCTACCTTTTGCCATAACATTGCCAACGAAATGGATATAACCATTCATGATGCGAAGGCTTTACTTCGATTAGCGTATATTGACGATGTGGTGAACGAGTTTATCGCGGCATTACAGGAGAGGGAAAACCGTAAAACGGACGGCCTTTGTTATATTCCTACCATATATGAAACCACGGTAGGAGAATTAGCCGAAAAACTCTACGCGTTTAAAACTAACCGGCAGACGTTAATTATGCCCTCGCTCTTATCTGACTTTGACCGAGATCTTTATGCCACGCTTCTATCCTACCTTCCTCCCAATGGTTTTAGCTATGCCCTGGATATGAAACAGGACAATCGCGGCTGGCTGGCCGAATTCGTCAAATCAAATAGTTTTGGTCAAATATTTGTTTCTAAAACCAGGCCGGGCATTACCCGCGGCAATCATTGGCATCATACCAAGGTGGAAAAATTTTTAGTAATACAAGGCCAGGCAACGATTAAGTTCCGTAGTCTTAGTACAAATGAAGCCATCGAATATCCGGTAAGCAGCAATAAACTCGAGGTCGTGGATATTCCGGTTGGGTATACCCACTCCATAACCAATACCGGGGATAATGAATTGATAACCCTCTTCTGGGCGGGGGAACCTTTTAACGCTGAAAAACCGGACACCTATTATCTGGAGGCATAGCAAAAGTGCAAAAACTCAAACTCATGACGATTATTGGTACCCGCCCTGAGATTATCCGGCTTTCGGCAGTCATTAAAGCATGTGACCGCTACTTTCGGCACATTCTGGTGCATACCGGACAAAACTGGGACTATACACTTAACCAAGTTTTTTTTGAAGAGTTGAATTTAAGAGAACCGGATTATTATCTGGATAGTGTGGGTTCCACGCTTGGCGAAACTATCGGCAATATTATTGCCAAATCCTATGAGGTATTGCAAAAAGAAAACCCGGATGCTCTCCTTATTTTGGGCGACACCAATTCTGCTTTAGCGGCCATACCTGCTAAGAGACTTAAAATACCTATTTTTCATATGGAAGCAGGCAATCGGTGCTTTGACCAAAATGTGCCGGAAGAAATCAACCGTAAGATTGTCGACCATATTTCGGATATTAACCTTCCTTATACGGAGCACTCCCGGCGGTATCTGCTGGCAGAAGGCTTTCGAAAAGAACATGTTTTTGTCACCGGTTCTCCCATGCAGGAAGTACTGACGGAGTATAAGGAGAGAATTGATGCCAGCCCAGTACTGGATCGCTTGGGGCTGAAAGCCGGACAGTATATTCTGGTATCCGCTCATCGCGAGGAAAATATTGATAACCAGGCTAATTTCCTTTCCTTAATGACGGCTATTAATAATATTGCGGAACGTTATAGCCTACCTATTGTCTACTCAACCCATCCGAGAAGCAAGAAGTTTATTGAGCAGCGTAAGTTTTCCTTTCACCCGCTGGTTAAGAGTCTGCCGCCGTTTGGTTTTTTCGAATATAACAAACTCCAAAAAAACGCTTTTTGTGTTCTTTCGGATAGCGGCACTCTTTCCGAAGAAAGTGCTTTATTAGGTTTTGCCGGTATATTGCTTCGGACTTCCACAGAGCGTCCGGAAGTACTGGACAAAGGCACCATCGTCATCGGCGGCATCCATGATAGTGACGTGGAACAGGCTATTGAATTAGCCAAGGCTATGCAGGAAAACAGAGAATCTTCCGTATTAGCGCCAGATTATGCCGATAGTAATGTGTCGGTTAAAGTAGTGAAACTTATTCAGAGCTATACCAAGATCATAAATAAAGTTGTATGGGGAAAGCAGTTATGAAAGTGTTGCAGATTAATTCGGTTTGCGGTATAGGCAGTACCGGACGTATAGCCACTGATATTGCGTCTATGCTCAAAGAAAACCATATTGATAGCTATATCGCCTATGGCCGGGAAACTTCCTTAGAGGATGACCATGTTTTAAAAATCGGCAGCAAACTGGATTGTTATATGCATGCAGTCCTTACACGGATGTTTGATAATCATGCGTTACAAGGCTCCGAACGGGCTACCCGTAATTTTATCAATCAGATCAATCGGTTAGCTCCTGACATTATTCATCTACATAATCTTCATGGCTATTATATTAATATAAAAATTTTATTCGACTATCTAAAAAAAAGTGGAAAACCCGTAGTATGGACTCTTCACGACTGCTGGAGTTTTACCGGACATTGTGCTCATTTTAGCTATGCGCAGTGCGAGCAGTGGAGAGAAGGCTGTAATACCTGTTCTCAAACCAGAAATTACCCGGCAAGTGCCTTCAGAGATAACTCGCAAAGTAATTATGCAAAAAAAAGAGTGATATTTAGCGGCTTAGATAATCTTACATTAGTTACACCCTCCAAATGGCTGGCCGGCTTAGCGGAAAAATCGTTTTTAGCACGATATCCGGTCAAAGTTATTCCGAATGGCATTGATCTTACTATTTTTCAACCAGTTTCCGGTCAGGCAATTCGCTATAAATATAATCTGGAAAATAAATTTGTCATTTTAGGTGTTTCTAATGTGTGGACGGAAAGAAAAGGGATAAATTACATTATGAAATTATCTAAATTAATTAAAGAGGATTGTGCAATTGTATTGGTAGGAGTAACCGATAAGCAAATGTCTTTACTGCCGTCTAATGTTATTGGCATAAAAAAAACTTCTGATATACATCAATTAGCGCAAGTATATGCGGCAGCTGATGTTTTTATTAATCCTACTTTGGAGGATAATTTTCCTACTGTTAACTTAGAGGCTTTAGCTTGCGGAACTCCCGTTATAACTTTTGATTCTGGTGGTAGTCCAGAAGCTATTGACAGTAGCTGTGGTTTTGTTGCAGAAAGAGGTAATGTCAACGAACTTAATAATTTTATTACAGTGGTGAGAAGTAGAGGGAAAAATCGTTATTCTCACCACTGTAGAAAAAGGGTGTTGGCGTATTATAATAAACAGAATTGTTTTGACCAGTATATCGGGTTGTATAAGCAGGTTGCTTTAGGCAAGGGAGGACGATGGCTTGAAAGTACTGTTTCTTACTAATATTCCAGTGCCGTACCGGGTGGATTTTTTTAATGAGTTAGGCAGGTACTGCGAGTTAACAGTTTTGTTTGAACGAAGCAGTGCCGCAGACCGTGAGGCAGCCTGGCTTACAAAGCGGAATGTATTTTTTCGGGCGGAATTTTTACAGGGAAAAAATTTTATGGCTGATAACGCTTTGTGTTTTGCGGTAACCAAGTGGCTGCATCGGGAACTGTTTGATATTTTTATTGTGGGAGGATATAGTTCACCGACAACCATGTTAGCGATTGAGGTCTTAAGTCAACGTAAGATACCGTTTGTGTTAAACGCTGATGGTGGCTTTATAAAAAAGGAGAGTAATATAAAATTCCAAATAAAGAAGCATTTCATAACAAAGGCTAGTTATTATTTGAGTTCAGGAAAAACTACTAGTGCCTTTTTTCAACACTTTGGTGCAAATCCCGGAGCCATTTATGAATATCCGTTCACATCATTAGAACAGGGTGATATGTTAACTAAGCCTTTAAGTAACGTAGATAGGGCTGGATATAAAAGGAGTTTAAATATTGGTGAGAAAAAAGCAGTATTATCAGTTGGTAGATTTATATACAGTAAGGGTTTTGATGTGCTTATAAAAGCTTGCACTATGATGTCCAAGGAATATGGGGTTTATATTGTTGGAGGAGAACCAACTCCAGAATGTATACAAATAAAAGAAGAATATAAATTGGATAATGTTCATTTTATTAGTTTCAAGAATAAAGAAGAGTTAAAAAATTATTATCGTGCTTGTGATTTATTTGTTTTACCTACAAGGCAAGACGTATGGGGATTGGTTATTAATGAAGCCATGGCTTGTGGTTTGCCTATCATAACAACAGACCGGTGTATTGCCGGTCTGGAACTGGTGGATAAAGATAATGGAAAGATAATACCGGTGAATGACGTGAATAAGTTAGCGGAAGCTATTATAGCGTTATTATCTAATGAGCGGGAGCTTAGGAGGATGGGGGAAAATAGCTTAAAAAAAATAAAACCATATTCCATTGAAAATATGGCGAAAGCTCATTGGAATATTTTTGAGGCGATAGTACAGGAGGCTAAGGTAGATGTGTCCTAGTGTAAGTGTGATTGTGCCGGTGTATAATGTTGAAAGCTATTTGCCGAAATGCGTCAATAGTCTAGTAAAGCAAACGCTGCCAGATATAGAGATAATATTAGTTGATGACGGATCGCCAGATAATTGTGGAAAAATTTGTGACGAGTTTAGTGAACAAGACAAAAGGATAAAAGTCATACACCAAAAAAATGGGGGACCGTCCCAGGCACGCAACGCAGGGTTAGAAAAGGCTTCCGGGGAGTATATAGCTTTTGTGGATTCCGATGATTGGTGCGAACCGGATATGTTTGAGAAAATGTATAAGACGGGGTGTACTTATAATTCGGATATAGTAGTTTCAGGTACCATCATAGATTATGCAAATGATAACTATAGAATTGCTAAACAATTTGACAACAACCAATATTTTTCAACAAAAGCCGGTATAGCCAAAGCCATCATAATGATGGATGAAAAGGGTGTTTTTAATACTTGCTGGAACAAGTTTTACAAGCGGGATGTAATAGCGCGCAATAACTTGGTGTTTAAGCTTGAGTATACAACCGGAGAAGACTTTTTATTTAACTGTGAATGCTTTAAATATATACAGTCTTTAAGCCTTATGATGGAAGCTTTTTATCATTATGTTCGCTGCGATGAAGAAACGCTGGTTGCAAAATACAGAAAAAACCTATACGAACAGGTTAACTATTTTAATGCGGTTCGAAAAGAGGTGTATGACTATTATGATATGAAGTCAAAAGAAGATCAGCGCTGTTATGCGAATACGTACATTGAATACATATTTTCATGTATACCCAATGTTTATAGAAAAAAATGTGACATGTCGGTATACGAAAAATATAAGTTTATTCGGGAGTTAATGCAAGATAAACAGATAAGGAAGTATGTAGATATTTATGAGGCTAATTCATTTCATGGAAGATTATTTAAATGCATACATAAAACTAGAAGTGCATTAGTCATGTATTGCGCCTATACAATTTTGTTTTTTTTGAAACAAAATTTTAGTTATATATATAAACATTTTAGAAAAAAAATAATATTAAAGGCTGTTTATAAAAATGATTAATAATAATTTGGATGCAATTAATAATAACATAAAATACACTATTTTATTATGTATAACGTGTTTTATTTCCAATATTTCACAAATTCCGGCTTTCTTCGGTAATTTCGAATTTAAATGTTTAATTTTGACCATATGGGGATTTACGTTTATTTTGGCAATTTTCGATCATTTAATTGTGTTTAATAAGAAAATTTTCTTTCCTATTATTATGCTTATATTATTTAGTATCTTCATCATGATTTGTGAATTACTAGAAGTCGGAGCGTACGTTACATCTGTTTTTTTGTATCCAGTTTTATTATCTATTTCTATATTCCTCATTGGTTTTTTTATTGCTCCTAAAGTAAATGCAAGACAATTAAATTATGTAATGCTATTTTATACTTTAGCTGCAATTATTACATCTATATTTATATATAATCATTTTTCATTTTTTGACTTTGACTGGGAGAGTCGTACTTATATTTATGGGAGTAAAAATTCAATTTCACAAATTATTTTAACAGCTATTATTTATTTAGCAATTAAGTGTAACTTTAACAATAAGCTATTTATATTATTAAAATGGAGTGGAATTTTAGGGTGGGTTATATTTCTTTTAATGTTAAAAAGTAGAGCAACTTTAATAAGTATTCCATTTATTGTACTCATTATCTTGTTATTTTCTAGAATTAAAATGAGTATAAAAGTAATGGTCGTATTTATTGCTACTACTTTTATTATTCTATTGTTGGTAAATCAAGATTTTTATAATTTAATAATTACTAACGTAATATTGGGTGCAAGCGATGCCAGTAATTTAAATGTTATATTATCAGGAAGAATGGATCATTTAACGCAGTTTATGATAATGTTTCCCAATAATCCATTTTTGGGAGCAGGAAGTTTTTATTTGGAAAGTTTTCCGTTATCTGTATTATTGCAATTTGGAATATTAGGCGCTATTCCTTTATTTGCAATAGTGTTATATCCATTATGGTGTGCTTTATGCTATTTTGATAAAAAAAAATCTAGTAATATTTTTTTCCTTTGTATAGTCATTATTTATTTATTAAATGGGGTGTTTGAAGAACAAGCTCCTTTTGGTCCTGGTGTTAAATGTTATATGATGTGGCTACTATTTGGGATATTACTTAGATGGGAAAGTATAAAAAAAGAAAACACTGGATAAATACAAAAAGGTCTTATGTAAGGCAGTAGAATTTGGTAAGTAAAAGCTGTTGTTCGTTTACCTAGAATTTAAAATGGACAAAACGTATAAAATTGTCAATAAAGTGTGCTAACGAAAAGGCACTATGATTTAGAGTATTCTAAAACAATTTCTATAATGGTCGGTCAAGAATAAAAGATAGGGGAAAGCAAAACATGGAGTATGTTTTATTTGGACATGGCGGCAGCGGGAACCATGGTTGCGAAGCCATTGTACGATCTACACTTAAAATATTTAATACGAGCAAGGTTCTTCTATATTCCAATAATTATGAGCAAGATATCGCGTATCAAGTTAATTCCTGTGAAATTAGAAAGAGTGGGGATAAACTGAAAAGATTCTCAATGGCTCATTTTTATGCCGCGTTTATGGGTAAACTATGTAATAACTATATGGGATATGCGAATATTTGCCATTCCGATATTATGAATAGCTTTAATAAAAACAGTATTGCCCTGTCAATTGGGGGAGATAATTATTGTTATAATATTACACGTGAATTTATGATACTGCTAAATAGAATTGCCAGTGAAGCCGAAACAAAAACAGTTTTGTGGGGCTGTTCTATTGAGCCCGACATTATACAACGTATTGATGTGATTCGCGATTTAAAAAGATATTCCCTCATTACGGCACGGGAATCGATTACCTATCAGGCGTTAATAAATAGTGGTATTACAAATACTAAACTTTTTCCTGATCCGGCCTTCCAATTGGATAAAGTAAATTTGTCCTTGCCGGTAGGGTTTGCTGAAAAAAACACAGTAGGCATAAATGTTAGCCCTTTAATTCTTGGCTATGAAAAAAATAAAGGGGTAACCATGCAGAGCTTTAGAAAATTATTGCAGCATATTATAGATACAACTTCGATGCAAATTGCCCTTATTCCTCATGTAGTTTGGGAGGATAGTAATGATTTAGCCGTACTTACTGAACTCTATGAGCAGTTCAAAGATACGGGAAGAGTTATCCTGATTGAAGACCATAACTGTATGGAGCTAAAAGGGTTTATTTCTCGTTGCCGGCTGTTTATTGGGGCGCGTACGCATGCGACAATCGCTGCCTATTCGACCCAAGTTCCGACACTGGTTGTGGGTTATTCGGTAAAAGCCAAAGGCATCGCCCAAGATATTTTTGGCACGTATGAAAATTATGTAATACCTGTTCAAACCTTAAAAAAGGAGCAGGATTTAATTAATGCTTTCGAATGGCTGAAGATAAATGAAAATAGGATACGAAACCATTTAAGAGTGTTCATGCCGTCCTATATTGCGAAAACAAACTTAGCAGGGGAAGAAGTCAATAAGTTAGTTAGAAGAGCGTATTACAGTGGATGCTAATCAACGAAAAATTGGAGCATTATTATCGTATACTTCAATGGGAATAACTATTTTAGTCTCTTTTATTTATACGCCTGTTATGCTACGACTGTTGGGACAGTCTGAATTCGGGTTGTATTCGCTGATTGGTTCTTTAGTGGGATATCTTAGCATTTTGGATTTGGGGTTAGGCAATGCCATAATTAGGTATACGGCAAGAAATAGAGTCATTGGTGATAAGGCTTCTGAGGCAAGGTTAAATGGAATGTTCTTTGTAATATATAGTCTTATTGGACTTTTGACAGTGATTCTTGGCGCGATTTTATATGGCAAGATTGAAACGTTGTTTGGTGCGACGTTATCAGTAACTGAAATAAACAAAGCTAAAATTATGACAATCTTATTAATTTTCAATTTTGCAGTTTCTTTTCCATTAGGTGTTTTTACATCAGTTATTCAGGCTTATGAACAGTTTATTTTTGCTCAAGTAATAGGAATTATCCGTTCCGTAATGACACCCTGTATTATATTACCCTTGTTATTATGGGGGTATGGGTCGGTTGGGATGGTAGTTGTTAATACGATATTAAATATGAGTTGGTTGCTAATTAATATGATTTATTGTCTGCGGGTATTAAATATAGCCGTTAATTTCAAAGGGTTTGATCTAGGTTTGCTCAAGGAAATAGCCGGTTACTCTTTCTTTATATTTTTAAATGTCATTATGGATAAAGTTTATTGGAGTACGGGTCAGTTTATTTTAGGTATGGTTTCTGGTACGGTGATGGTTGCGGTTTATGCGGTAGCTATGCAATTAAATAATGTGTATATTATGTTCAGTATTTCTGTCAGTGGAGTAATGCTTCCTAAAATCACGATGATGGTGGCAAATGGTGCTGATAAGGATGCGTTATCCCAATTGCTGATTAAAATTGGTCGAGTACAATATGCCATAGTAGCTTATATTTTAAGTGGCTTTATTATGTTTGGGCGAGCGTTCATAAATCTATGGGCAGGTTCAAATTATATAGATGCGTATTATATTGTGTTATTTATTATGATTCCTATTACTGTTCCGCTTATACAAAATGTGGGTATTGCTATTTTACAGGCGAAAAATATGAATCAGTTTCGGTCACTTGTATATGTTGCTATTGCAATGGTGAATGTTTTAGTGAGCATTCCCCTAGCCAAAGTATGGGGGGGTTATGGCTGTGCTCTTGCTACGGGTGTGTCACTCATTATAGGAAATGTTGTTATTATTAATGTGTATTATTATAGAAAAATTGGCTTGGATATACCACTCTTTTGGAAAAATATCATAAAAATGTCTAGGCCTGTAATACTATCATTAGTATTTGGGATTATAATTAATTCTTTGATTTTACAGGATACAGTTTTGTTGTTAGCTTGCAAAATAATGCTATTTTCTATCTTATATTTATTTTGGATGTGGGTCATAGGTTTTAATAGCTATGAAAAAGAATTATTGCTGTCCCCAACAAAACGAATTTTGCATACTATTCGAAGAGTGTGTGGAGTGAGTTGCTATGATTAGCCACGTGCCTAAACAGTTGTGTTGTGGTTGTCACGCTTGCTACAGCGCCTGCCCTGAAAAATGTATTAGTATGCAGACAGATGGTGAGGGGTTTTGGTATCCGGTAGTGGACGGGCAACGATGTATAGAGTGCGGACTCTGTCAAAGAGTGTGTCCGATAGTATTGGCGCATAGTGTTGAACGACAACCGGAGGCTTACGCCTGTAGGCATAAAGAGGATAATGTCAGAATGCAAAGCTCTTCAGGAGGCGTGTTTTCGCCTCTTGCGGAAAAGGTGCTGTATAATGGCGGCGCTATTTTCGGGGCCGTTTTTAATAAGAGTTTTTGTGTTGTACATGACTGGACGGATAATCCGGAGCAGCTATATCGGTTTCGGGGATCGAAATATGTCCAAAGCCGTATAGGCGATACCTATATTCAGGCGAAACATTTTCTACTGCAGAAGAGAGAAGTATTATTCTCGGGAACACCCTGCCAGATTGCCGGTCTGAAAGCCTATTTGGGGCAGGAGTATGAGAATTTAATTTGTTTAGACTTAATTTGTCATGGTGTTCCTTCGCCGTTGGTATGGGAACTATACCGAAAGTCAGTTATTGGTGCTAATGCGTTACAGGCTGTTAATTTTCGAGATAAAACCGTAGGCTGGAAGAGGTATTCTGTAGGGTTTGAACTTGCCAATGGGAATAAGATAAAAGAGCTAAATAGTAGGAATAATTATCTGCAAGGTTTTCTGAGTAATGTATATCTGCGGCCATCGTGCTATCGTTGTAAGTTTAAAACTCTTCAGCGTCAGAGTGATATAACTTTAGCTGATTTTTGGGGCATAGAAAATGTTTTCCCCCACCTTGATGATGACTGGGGGATATCGCTTGTTATTGTGAATTCTCCCAAAGGGGCGGAAATGTTTTCGAAAGTAGCGGATACGCTTATCTGCCAAAAAGCAGATTTACAGCAGGCTATTCGCTATAATCCGTCGGCAATCTGTTCTGTTCCATATAATGCGAAACGGGCAGAATTTTTTCGGAAATTACCAATTACCGAAGTTAGCGAGTTGATCGCAGATACTGTGAGGGTAAGTATTTATAGAAATTCATATTTAAAAATGAGACAGTTTTTTTCTCGAATCCTTTCATTGGGCAAAGAGATAGCAAATTTATCTTTTTTTTAAGGGAGGAAATTAATGAGGATACTTTGCGTCTGCCAATATTTTTGGCCGGAGTCATTCCGTGTCAATGATATGTGCTTGGGGTTAAAGGCTGAGGGGCATGATGTTACCGTATTAACAGGTATTCCGAATTATCCAGCCGGACGGTTTTACGACGGGTATGGTTTATTGAAAAATCGTCATCAGGAATGGAAGGGAATACATATCATGCGGGTTCCGCTCATCCCCCGTTTTCGCAGTACAGCTGCGCAATTGCTGCTCAATTATTTGTCTTTTATGATTTTGGCAAGCTGCCGGGCACTAACATTTATTGGACAGAAAAAGAAGTATGATGTTATTCTTGTTTATCAGTTGTCACCTGTTACGATGGCTATTCCGGCTATTCTATTGAAAAAAATGCTGGGACTGCCTCTGGTTTTGTATGTGCTGGATTTATGGCCGGATAACTTGCGGGCAAATAGGGCAACTAATAACAGCCGGGTAATAAAATTATTTTCTTTTATTTCTATGTTCATCTATCGGCAGTGTGACAGCATATTGGCTTCTTCACGAGGCTTTATTGACCAGTTAGCGGCAAGAGGCATAAAGCCTGAACGGTTAATGTATTTTCCGCAATGGGCGGACGGCGGTCTGTCGGGGGATGCAAAGGTAAAAGAGGCGTTTGCATTTAAGCCGGATGCCTTTCATATTGTATTTACAGGGAATATTGGCGATTCTCAGGATTTCGATACCATCATTAACGCGGCTGAATTAGTAAGCGAACATCGAAAAATTCATTGGGTTATTATCGGGGATGGGCGTAAAAGAAGCTGGTTAGCCGAACAAGTGGCTGAGCGCAGACTGGAGGAAAACTTTCATTTATTAGGCAGAAAACCGATCGAGAGTATGCCCTTTTACTACGAAAAGGCGGATGCCTTATTAGTATCCTTAGTAGACGACGCTGTCGTCAGTCTTACGCTTCCGGCTAAAGTGCAGTCCTATCTTGTTAGCGGTAAACCTATTATAGCGGCGCTGCGGGGGGAAGGGGCGGCGATTATAAAAGAGGCAGGGGCGGGAATAAGCTGCTGTCCGGGTGATCCAAAGGCTTTGGCTGACGCCATATTACAACTTTATAACCTGAGTGCCGAAGCTAGAAGAACAATGGGGGAAAAGGGCAGAGTATATGCCCGGGAATATTTTAGCAGGAGAAAATTATTAGACCAATTACAGGGGGTACTACATAAAGTGGTGCTTGCTAGGTAAGCAATTGTAAGTGAGCATACCCTCTGTCTTTATTCATAATAACGGGGATTTATAATATCGTGGCTAATTTCTTTGAGTTTTCTTTAAGTTAATAGAACAAACAGAAAGATTTGTATAAGAAAAAAGAAATGTATTAAAACTACTTGAAATGGAAAATAATACCATGTAAAATAAGTGTGTGGTATTATTTTCCATTTATCTTTTACAGGATGTTTCGTGGAAGGGAATGGCGGTATGGAACAAACATTAAAAACGAACGCAAATAGTAGGTATATGTATTCGGCTTTTGGCGTTAACATCGCTTCAGAGCTTGTCTTGACGGGTTTACCTCCCGCAGCAGCAGGACTTTGCGATGTGGAAATCGTGTATGGTTCAATGCCGGAGGGAATAACTTCGCCGGGCGGGGAAAATGTTTGTTCGAAAGTTACCCGGAAGGAGTTTGTATATCAAGTAGCCGGGGTGGCCGGTTTCTATGTAACCAATGGAAATAAGATTGTTGTCCAGCCGGAATGTAGTGATGAAAATGAGGTCCGGTTATATCTATTAGGTTTGGTTATGGGAGCATTATTGTTCCAGCGGGGAGTACTGGTCATTCATGGCAATGCTGTGCTTGTGAATGGAGGTTGCGTTATTTTTGCCGGGGTTTCCGGTGCCGGAAAATCCACAATGACAGCAGCTTTGCATAAGCGGGGACACTATTTTTTGGCGGATGATGTGGTGGCGATTACCTTTGATAAACAGGGAAAGCCTTGGGTACAGCCTGGCTTTCCGCAGCAAAAATTATGGTCGGACAGTATCGCGTTATTGGATATTGACACGGCAAAACTCAGACGAATGAGTAAGTCTTGGGATAAATACGCGGTTCCGGTGGCGGCGAGAGTTTGTGAGAAGCCGCAGCCTCTTAGCGCTATTTATGAGATAACAGCCGTAGCCTGCGCGGAAGTAACTATTACACCTTTGTATGGGAGTGAGAAAATTACATCAATTATTAGTAATACCTATTATTATTTGTGGCTTGATCAAGCGGGTTTAAAGGTTCCCCATTTTATTACCTGTGTGGCACTAGCCAAGTGCTTACCTGTGTTCCGTATAACACGCCCTTTGAATATACCGGTGCTTGATAAGCAGATTCAAGTCTGGGAGGAAAGTTTCTCCAATTTAATGGTATAAATAACCATAATAGTATAAATAACCAAGTAAAGATTAATACTAGATGGGATGATAAGAATGGCGGATATTTTGATTAATGAAAACATGACCGTGGGTCAAGCCCAAGCGGTGGTAGCGGCCGACATGGATGGTGAGGCGGTGATGATGGGGCTGACAAATGGCAAGTATTACGGGTTGGGGAATGTGGGGAGCCGGATTTGGGTATTAATCGCTCAGCCGTGTCCGGTCGCGGCAGTGGTAGATAGCCTGATTGCCGAGTATGACGTAGAGCGGCAGCAATGCCTGCAGGATACAGTGACGTTTCTTCAGAGGTTAGTGGGGGAAGGACTGGCCCGGGTTGTTTAGGCTTGCAGTCAAGTTTCTGCGGCTGCCTTTAAAAAAGAAATGGTTTCTCTTATGCATTTTTATTTTGCTGGGTATGGTAAGGCTTTGTATACTGGTAGTACCTTTTAGGTTCATTTCTCTGCTTTTAAAAAAGCCGATGCCTATAAAAAGTAACCAAGTAATGGATACATCTAGTTATTTAGAGTTGACTCGTTGGAGTTTAGCCTGTATAAGTCCATACACACCATGGGAAAGCAAGTGCTTGGTTCAGGCGATAACGGCTAAACTATTGCTCCGCCTGAAAGGGGTGCCAAGTATCTTGTGTCTTGGCGTTGCCCGGGATGAACACAATAAATTGATGGCTCACGCCTGGCTTTGCAGCGGGAAGACTATAGTAACCGGAGGGGAAGGATACCCAAGGTTTACCGTCGTGTCCAAGTATACCGATGAGTTGCCGGTATGACAATGTGTGCAGCATAGAAATGTATAATACATTCTATTGTACTGATTTTATACGAGGAGGTGAAAATATGAAGAAACAATGGAGTCAGCCGCAAGTCCAGGAAATGGAAATTGCGCTAACCCAAGTGGGAAGTGTTGCTCCCATTAATGATCCTAATATCAATAATCCGCCCCCAAATGGAGATGGTCTTGGCAATGCTACAAATGTTGGTAAGCATTAATTTTGGATATAATCAAATTTTTAAGGGACAGTGTGTGAACTGTCTTCTTTTTTTAAAGAAAGGTTCAATAGCGGATAAGTGTTTTGTGTGGAGCGAAATAAGATGGATAAAAGGTTTCTTAATATTTGTTCACCCGAGTTAAGGCTGCTGTTTAGATGCGTTCAACAAAGTAGGGCGGCGCAAAATCTGAAGGACGGCCTTATTCAAGAAACGATTGATTGGCAATACGTTTTAACATTAGTCCGGTATCATCAATCGGGTTCTTTAGTCTACAAAACATTGAGTCAAGTGCCTGAGCTTGTTCCGCAAGAGATATTGAAGGCTCTCCACCGGGAGTATAAGGAGAATATGGCAAGGTCATTAGTGATGACCGGTGAATTGGTAAAAATCTGTGCGGTTTTGGAGCGGCAGGGTATTGCGTATGCTGTTTTAAAAGGAATTCCTTTAGGTTATATGCTGTACGGTGATTTAGGATACCGGGTTTCCGGGGATCTGGATATTCTGGTATGGCCGGAAGAGTTAGATAAAGCGGTTTCGCTGCTGGAAGGTATGGAGTTTCGGCGGGAAGATCCCAGCTTTTTAACGGAGCGGGGGAGAAAGGGCTGGTTAGCGGAAACCAATCATTTTACTTTACACCATAAAAATGGGATTGCCGTAGAGCTTCACTGGCGTCTGGAAAATAATGAATTATCCTTGCCTCTTGCGTATGTTCAAGGGAGTCTGACAAATGTCATGGTAGCCGGTCATAAAATCAGCGTTATGAACAAGGAAGAACTACTGCTGTTTTTAGTGCTGCATGGAGCCAAGCATGGGTGGGCTAGGGTAAAGTGGCTGACCGACATTGCCGCGATGATACAGTGCGGCGGTTTTGACTGGAAACGGGTAAATCGGTTGGCCCAGTGTTTGGAGGTTCGCTGTGTGCTTAATCAGGCCCTATTATTAGCCGGAGAGCTGTTAAAAGTTCCACTGGGAGAAGAATTTATGGCTGTGGCCGCTCAGGATAAAAAAGCCAGGCAGTTAGCTCTTGCGGCGATGCCGATAATTGCCACTCCAGTATTTAATAAAAATTGCGTGCCTTACAAGTTAAGATACTTTGCGTATAAGCAGTATAAGTTTTATTTGCTGCGAGGCTGGAAACGGAAGATTTCTTATATTGGTAATCAATTTAGACCAACGGAGAATGATATACGAGTAATCACTTTGCCGCAGTGTCTATATTTCTTATATTATGCGATACGCCCTTTGGCCGGTGTCAGACGATGGCTGATTGAATTAACAGGGCGGTGAGTATGGCGAGATTACTTTGGGGCTATGTAAAGGAACTATATGCTTTTGCCGGATGGAAATTAGTTCTGGATATGGTGCTGGTGATTATTCTGGGGTTGTTTGAAAGCGTCAGTATAGTTATGCTGCTTCCTCTTTTGGCGTTTGCCGGGGTAAGTCCGGGTACTCAGACGGACGGCGGCTGGATGGGGCAGATGGTGGAGCAGGTGTTCCACGCCGCGGGACTGACGGTGAGCCTGCCATTGGTGCTGGCCGTGTTTACCGGGGTAATTGCCGCTCAAGGCTGGTTACAGCGTTACGAAGGGATTCTAAGTACTACCATCAACGAAAGCTTTGACCGCTTTTTAAGTACCCGCCTTTACCGGGAGATGACGTATGCCGACTGGGCGTTTTTTCTCTCCAGGAAAAAAGCGGATATTGGTTATGTAGTTCTCACTGAACTCAGACGGGTGAGTACGGGCACCTTTTTTCTGCTCAGGGTAGCGGGGAATGTTCTCTTTGTTACCATTCAAGTAGGGCTGGCATTTCTTTTGGCTCCGTATTTAACATTAGTGGTTCTAGCTGCTGGAGCGGTGCTGTTTTGCTTTATGCAGCGTTTTGTTAAAGAAGCCCGGCGAAAGGGAGCCCTTCTCGCCCGCATGGCCGGGGCTGTGTTTGCCGAGGTGAATGAAAATTTAAATGGCATTAAAGAGGTAAAAAGCTACGGCGCCGAACAGCTGCAAGTGAAAACCTATGAAAATCATCGTTGTAAAGTAGAACAGGTGTATATTGATTTCGCCAAAGTGCAAAGTAAGGCAGGCCTGTATTATAAATTGGGTGCGGCACTGTTTATCAGCGTTTTTTATTATACCGCCGTCCAAGTGTTTCAGGTTAACGCCCAGAATTTGATATTGTTAGTTGTAATTTTCTCCCGGCTATGGCCGCAATTTTCCACATTCCAGGGCAATTTGCAATCTATAGCCATGTTGCTGCCGGCTTTTGTGGCAGTAAATGATCTCAGGCAGCAATGTGCGACTGAAAGAGAACCCCTTATTGGTATGATAAACAGCCCACTCCGTTTGGTAAGCGGCATCCGGCTGGCTAAGGTTTCATTCCGGTACGACACCAGCCAGGAGCGTTACGCGGTTCGGCAGTTGACTTCTTTTATTCCGTCGGGACGGACGACGGCGATTGTCGGGGTATCTGGTTCGGGTAAGAGTACACTGGCGGATTTGGTGCTGGGTCTTATTCGGCCCGAGCAAGGCGAAGTCTTGATTGATGGAGTGGGTTTGAAGGGGGACAATATGTACACCTGGCGGCGGTCGATTGGCTATGTGCCGCAGGATGCGTTTTTGTTTAACGCCAGCATTCGCGACAACCTAAGCTGGGCTTGTCCCGGCGCGAGTGACCGGGAAATATGGGAGGCTTTGGAACAGGCTGCTATTGCTTCGTTTGTTCGGGGACTACCGGAAAAGCTGGAGACGGTAGTAGGCGATCGTGGGATACGTTTATCGGGTGGGGAACGGCAGCGGCTGGTGTTGGCCAGGGCGCTACTGCGTAAACCGACGCTGCTTGTGCTCGATGAAGCGACCAGTTCGCTTGACACCGAAAATGAAAAGCGGATTCAACAGGCGATTGACGGGCTGCGGGGCCAATTGACCATACTAATTATTGCCCACCGCCTGTCTACTATAAAAAACGCGGATCAGATACTGGTTTTAGAAAAGGGGCGGCTCGTTGAACAAGGTTCGTACCAGTCGTTTCTCGCCGATCATTCCAGCCGTTTTTATCAGTTGGCATGTTTATAACGCGTTCATTTCTATTAATGGGGGCTATATGACAAAAATCAAGCAATGGCTGCCGGTAGGTCTGCTGGTCGCCTGTATATGGTATCTATCGAGTATCCCAAATTTGCATTTATTTAATGACAGTGTCTTACCGCGCAGCTGGCAGGTGTTTATTCAGGCTCATGCGCTGGAATGGGGCAAGACGGGATTTTTCTCGTATGTGATCAGCTTTCATCCCGACTTTCTTTTGCATAAACTTGGACATATTGTTGTGTTTGGGCTGTTGGGGGTGGCGCTGTACTATGCGTGTGACGAGCAAAGGCGGAGGGCGGTGTTTTGGGCTATGGTATTTGCGGCGGGGGATGAATGGCATCAGGCGTATGTGCCGGGGCGAAGCTGTAGGTTGGGGGATATTGTACTGGATACGTTAGCAGCAGCGCTGTGTATTTGGGCGTGGCGGCAACTGGCGAAAAAGAGGATAGCCGGAAGCTGATTTATATAAATTCAGGAAAAGGAGGCGATTATTGTTGAGCTCTCTTCGCGTCCGGGTTATGGTGTTGGTGTTTGTTCTGTTTAGCACAGCCATACCCTGTGTTTGGGCCGGGGAAAGCAGTTCACACGAAGCGAAATTACCGCATACTTTAGCGCTCAATATTCCACTAAATAGCTACATTTACGGTTATCTCGACAAATTGGCGGCGTTAGGTTATCTGGAGGAAATGTCCACAGGCACTAAGCCTTATACCCGGCTGCAGGCTGCACGCTGGGTTGAAAAGATAGCGGCTCGTGCTAAGGAAAAGGGTGGGTTGGAAGCCTATGCGACGGATATGCTGGCTACGCTGGAGCGGGAGTTTCAGCCGGAAAGGGCTGAGTTACGGGGCGCTCCCCGGGAAATGGGGATAGCCTTGAAGGAGTGGACGGCCAGCGGTGCCTATTATCACGGGGATTCCTTAAAGGAAATAGGCACTAAAGCAACGTGGCAGCCGCTCAACACCAACAATGGCGGGTATCGGCTGGCAGACGGGTTAAGCGCCTATACTCAGCTGACATTGGCCGGTTCCGTCAATGAAAACCTGTTGGTCAGTGTAACTCCCCGTGTGAAGGTGGGGGATAACACATCGGCTGAAATCCAAAATGGTTATGTGAAGACCAAAGTAAATAATATGGAAATCGAGGTGGGAAAAGAGGATGCCTGGTGGGGGCAGGGAACGCGGGGCGGCCGGAGTCTAACCAATAATGCCGAGGCTGTTACCAGCCTCAAGTTGAGCAATATGGACGCTATAGATAGCCGTATCTTTGGTCCGGCTTATCTGTCTGTGCGTTATGGTGTACTCGAACAAGACAGGTCGGATGTCAAGTATCCTTCGTTGGTAGGGCTGCGTTTAGATTTTGTTCCCAGTGATACATTTACCTTTGGTCTCAGCCGTATGGATATTGTAGGCGGGCAGGGGCGGATGTTGAACCGGTCGAGTATGAAGGACTTCCTTTTTGGCAAAAACGCGGATGTTGGCGATGATCAATGGGATACGCAGGCAGGAATGGATTTTCGCTGGCGGCTGAAGAATGATACACAAGTATATGGTGAGGTGTATGGAGAAGATGCGGCAGGTATTTTGCCGTCAGAGCTGTCGGAATTAGCCGGAGTGTATTTCCCCCGCCTTTCGTCAAGCGGTGATTGGGATGCAACGCTGGAATGGGCTCACACCCGGCCCTGCTGGTATGTTCACGGGGTGTATACCAATGGGTGGACGTATAAAGACAACATTTTGGGGGACGCCATGGGGGCTGACGCGCTGCGTTACTATGCCGGCATCAATCGTTATTGTCCGGGAATTGTATATGGCGTTAATTTGGAAAGAGTTGTACAAAATGTAAACGGCCCTGTTACCCAAACGGTGGACTCTTTTTGGCTGTCGGCACAATACCGCCTAGCGGAGGCTTTGTTTGTCAAGGCCCAGGCTGGGGTAGCCGGTATTAAGAATGCTAATTTTGAACAAGGCCGGTCGGGTCATAGTTATCTGGCTTCTGTCACGGTAAGTAAAGAATTCTTTTAGGTAAAAAATCGCAGGTTGCAGTCCTGCGATTTTTGGTTCCTATTCGGACTGAAGATTTTACCAGGTTTTAACAGGTTGATAACGCTGAGTTAACATTGATAAAATATAATGGTACCGGAAGATATTTTTGAAGGAGGCGCGAAGCTGTGTTCAAAAAAGCAAGACTGCTGGGAGCAGCCACGGTGGCAATGATTGTTATCGGACTTATATTTGCTGCCTTTCCACATCCACAAGAGGCAATGGCCGGTGTAGATAACGGGCACTATGGAAAGAAAGCGAAATACGTATTTTTCTTTATTGGCGATGGAATGGGGATGCCCCAGATCAGTTCCACAGAAATATTTAAAGGTACACTTGATAGTACCAACCCAATGAATAAGGAAAAACTAAATTTTGCCGCATTCCCTTATCAGGGGATGCAGGCGACGAATTCCGCCAATACTTTTATTACGGAGTCGGCTGCTGCGGGTACTGCGCTCGCGACGGGGCATAAAACCAATAATGATGTGCTGGGTATGGACCCGACAAAGAGTGTGGCGTTTAAATCAATGGCCGAAATGGCGAAAGAAAAAGGTATGAAAGTCGGGATTGTTACCAGTGTATCCCTGGATCATGCCACTCCGGGCGCTTTCTATGCGCATCAAGCTACACGCAAAAATTATTATGAAATCGGTCAGGCTATGGTAAACAGCGGCTTTGATTATTTTGCCGGCGGTAGTTTACTTGCGCCTGATGGAGCCAAAAAGGACAAACAAAACATTTTCGAACTGGCGAAACAAAATGGATATACTGTGGTAAACACGAAAGAAGATATACTAAATTTAAATGCAAGTTCTGGTAAAGTAATTGCCATAAGTCCGGTATTGGCTGGTGAAGAAGCACTAGAGTATGATATAGACCGTACTAGTGCGTTGTCTTTAGCCGACTTTACTCGGCAGGGTATTCAACTATTGGATAATCCGAATGGGTTCTTCATGATGGTTGAAGGGGGAAAAGTGGACTGGGCCTGCCATGCTAACGATGCGGCGACAACGGTGCGGGACATGATGTCCTTTGAAAAAGCGATAGGAGAAGCGCTGAAATTTTACGCGCAGCATCCTGACGAAACTCTTATCGTAGTGACCGGTGACCATGAAACCGGGGGTATGACGATAGGGTTTGCCGGTACGGAGTATCAGACTTTCTTCAATAAGGTTAATAAGCAGAAGGTATCCTTTGAGGAATTTGATAAAGCCATTAATGGGTATCGCCAGATGATGGGGCAGGGGCAAGCGTCTTTGGAAGATTGGTTGCCTTACTTAGCCGAAAAGTTTGGTCTGACTGAACTTACCGACTATGATAAGTCTCGGCTGTCGGACGCATTAGCCGCGAGCATGACCGATCCTAAAAAGCGTAATCATGATCCTAACAGTTACCTGCTTTATGGAAGCTACGAACCGTTTTCTGTAACTGTCACTCATATTCTTAACCAAAAAGCGGGAATCGGCTGGACTACTTATGCGCATACCGGAGTTGCCATTCCTGTATTTGCGCAAGGTGTGGGCGGAGAACTGTTCCAAGGCTATTATGATAATACCGATGTTGCCAAAAAAATAATGAATATTATGGGCGTACAGTATCAATAAAAGCTGTTTCACCTAAGAGCGGGAGCATTCCCGCTCTTAACCGTTAGGGAAGGAAGTTTTCGTATGGTAGAAAGACGAAGCGACAAGGTATTTGTATTGTTTATTGCGTTGGTGTGTGCAATTTTGTATTTTCTTCCGACTGGGTTTCCTGAGCAGCAAGACGGTTATGTACGCTGCCAAGCCAAAGTATTAGCGGTTGATGATAGTGATGTGCACCAGTGGGGGGTAGTCAAGACGGGTGTACAGGGTGTTACCATTGAAATTAAAGATGGTCCTTTTCAAGGGCAGAAGGTGGAAACGACCAATGTACTTTTAGGCAAGCTTGAAATGGACAAGATATTTCAACCGGGTGATAGGGCTTTGGCAGTAGTGCAGGGAGAGGAAGCCGGGGTACGGAATGTGAATCTTATTGATCATTATCGAATTGATGTGGAGTTTCTCTTATTTCTTTTGTTTATTGCCATTTTGCTCTGGTACGCACGCTGGACGGGTGCAAAGGCGATATTATCATTTGTCTTTACTATTCTCATGTTATGGAAGGTAATGTGGCCGCTGTTTCTTAAAGGCTGGGATCCAATCCTGGTAGCGTTGCTGGTTGTATGTGCTATTGTAGCTAGCGTAGTTTTTCTCGTGACTGGTTTAAGCCGCAAGGGGGCGGCCGCTTTTTTGGGCACAATCAGCGGGGCAGTGACGGCCTGCCTATTGGCGCAGATTTTTGGCGCTCTGTTTAAAGTTCATGGTGCCGTTATTCCGTATGCTGAAACGTTGCTGCATGTGGGGTTTAGTCATATTGATCTTACGAAAGTATTTTTAGCCGGGATTTTTTTAGCTTCTTCCGGTGCGATGATGGATGTTGCTGTAGATATTGCGGTGGCTATAGCCGAGTTGGTTGACAAAAGACCGGATATCAGCCGCCGTGAGGCCATTATTTCGGGGATAACTCTTGGCCGGGCGGTAGTAGGAACCATGACCACAACACTGCTTTTAGCCTACTCCGGGTCCTTTACGGCGCTTATGATGGTGTTTATGGCGCAAGGTACACCGCTTGCCAATATACTGAATTTAACCTATATTTCGGCTGAAATCTTGCATACGCTGGTGGGCAGCTTTGGGGTGGTGCTGGTTGCACCTTTTACAGCAGTATTGTCCGGATGGCTTTTGGTTAAAAGAAACGCATAAAAATGCCAGCGACAGACATAGGTTCTGCCGCTGGCATTTTTATGTGGTACGGGGTAAAGGCAGCCGGACAATAAAAGTTGTACCGGCAAGGGGTTTACTGGTTACGCAGATTTTACCGCCATGGCTTTCAACGATCCACTTGGCGATGGCCAACCCTAAACCGGTGCCGCAGTTGGCGCGGGCTTTGTCTACTTGATAAAAGCGATCGAAGATTTTATCTAAGTGTTCCTTCTCAATGCCCTCACCGGTATCGGAAACGGTTAACATGGCGAAAGAGGATTTTTGGGCTAGTCCTACCGAAATGGTACCTTCGGCCGGTGTATGTCTGAGAGCATTATCCACTAATATGGTAACGACTTGTTTGAGGCGGGTCTCATCGCCTAGAAAATCAAACTTGTCTGTGGAAGAACGGGTAAGTGTTATGTTTTTCTCGGCGGCCACTGCCTCAAAAGGAGAAAGGGCCGTCGAAACTGCTTGATCAAAGGAAAAGGGCAGAAATTGAAGAAGCTGTTGATGAGAGTCGGCTCGCGCCAGAAAAAGCAAGGAGTCTATGAGTTTTGCCATACAGATTGATTCTTCCTGGATATTCGCCAGCCATTTGTTTTGGCTGGCAACGGTTTCATTGGGGTTATCCAAGACGACTTCCAGATTGGTTTGAATAATAGCCAGCGGTGTGCGCAATTCATGAGAGGCATCTGCTAAAAAATCCCGCTGTTGCTGCCAGGCTTTCTGTATAGGGACTACGGAACGGTTGGCTATAAGGAAGCTAGCCCCAAATGATAAAAGCGAAATTAATAAGCCTACCCCTAAAAAGGTCGTGACAATAGTGCGTAATATGATAGTTTCAGGGGTGTGATCTTTAAAAACGATAGTGCGATTGCCATATATATCAATTGGTTCATTTTGAAAGAAATAAGAATACTCGCCGAGTGAGACATCTCCTTGTGCGGATTTTTCGGCTAAAGCCTTTTGGGTCAGCAGCGCAAGTTGTTCCTTTGTTACCGGCAACCGGCATGATGTAAAGTAGATACTGCCATCCGGAGTAAGTTTCACGAAGAATATTCCCGGCACCAGCGGGACCCTAGCTCGCTGTATTGAACCTGCCGCATTTTGAAGGGTGAAAAAATGCATCAAAGGATTATTATTCGGAGGAGGAGGAGGTTCGTTTTCTACGTTTTTAGGCAAGGGGGGATAATCTGTTAATTCTCCGCTTTTAATGGCTGCCATAACATCGGAGATACTCATTTGCGCGTTTTGGGTCATTTTAATATCGGCAACGGTATAAATGCCCGCAATAAGTATTAAAAACAGAGTTAAAATGATAGCCGAATTGATCAGTGTAAGTTTAAGGCGCAGTTGTTGCAGCATCAGCGTCCTCCTCAAGGTAGTAACCTACCCCTCGGACAGTTTTAATGTTAGATGTATTTAATTTTTTTCGCAGATAATGTATATATAAATCGACATTGGCAATTTCGGTATCGGAATTGTATCCCCATACTTTTTCCATGATGCGTTCCTTGGTGATGACTTGTCCACAATTGCGGATTAAGAGTTCGAAAAGAAGGGATTCTTTTAAGGTAAGATGGATTACTTCCTCGTCTTTGAGCACTTCGCAACGCATAGGATCAAAACTAAATCCTGCGGCGGAGATGGTGTTTCTGGTAAGTTCTTTGTTTTTACGTCGAGATAAAGCTCTCAATCGGGCCAGTAATTCGTCCGTAAAGAAAGGCTTGACCAAATAGTCATCGGCACCAGCGTCAAGGCCTTCCACCCGGTCTCGGGGCGAATCTTTTGCTGTCAAAAACATAACAGGAACCTCTATGCCCATTGCACGGATTTCTTTTAGTATAGAAAGTCCGTCCCGGTTAGGCATCATCCGATCCAGAAGGATGATGTCGTATACTCCAGTGGCAGCCATTTCAATACCTAGTTCGCCATCCACGGCAATATCGACTACATATCCGTTTTTCTTTAGTACGTAGGACAGTGCGTCAACCAGTTTGTTTTCGTCCTCAACTAAGAGTAATTTCATAGTCACTTTCTCCTTCTATCTCATTGTCAATAGGAAAAATAAGTTTATACACTTATAGTATAAGAAAGCCCTTAGAAGTTTCTTTGAAAGTTAAATATGCTTCTAAGGACTTTCCAATTATTTTATTGATTGTTAATCGCATCAAGTTCAAACCAAAACTCAACGCCACCGTCAACATTTTGGACGCCGTAGGTGTTATGATGAAGGTCCTGTATGGCCCGGACTACTGAAAGACCTAAGCCATATCCTCCGAATGCCCGCGTCCTGGCTTTGTCAACTTTATAAAAACTAAGCCATAAGTCATTTATACTGTCATCCGGAATGGGGTTGCCGGTATTAAATACGGATATTCTAATTTTGTCTGATTTTGTCGTAGAATGAATAGTGATAATCCCTTTGCTATCGACATGGTCGAGTGCGTTATTTAAAAAATTGACGATAATCTGTTCAATGCGAAGCGCATCTCCGTTAACCCAAAGAGCAGGCGATATTTCCAGTTTCAAGTTAATGTCTTTTTCCATTAAAACGGTATTGTATTTTAAACTAATCCGTTCTAAGAGCGAGGATAAGTTAAAGTCGGTACGTTCCAAATGAAAATAGCCGGAATCGACTTGGGAAAGATCGAGCAAATCTTTAACCAGTTTATCCAGTTTTTCTGCTTCGTCTATAATAACGGAGCAGTAGTACTCTTTTTGCTCCTCGCTTTCGGCGACATTATCCTTAAGGCCTTCGGCATAGCCGAGGATTAAGGATATCGGAGTTTTCAATTCGTGGGAGACGCTAGAAATGAAATTTTTACGTAGTTTGTCCAGACGACGTTCTTTTTCTACGTCCTCAAGCAGTTGTTGGTTTTTCGTGTTGAGCTCCGATATGGCTTTATTCAATTGTTGCGACAGATTATTAATGCTTTTACTGAGAATTCCTATTTCGTCATTGCGGTGAATGGTGCTTTTTTTTGTGAAGTCAAGCTGGGATATACTGCGGGCAACGGAGCTGAGTTCTAAGAGCGGAACGGTGAATTTTTTTGCAAAGAAAAAGGCCCAGATGCAGCCCCCCAGTATGGAAATTATACCGGAGAAGACCATAAATTTACTGGCGTAAGCGGCACTTTCCGATAAAGCCGCTAAGGGTAAACGCATAAGAAGCTGGTCATGGTTGCGTAACTGGTGGTGGTAAGTCAGAAAGTCAATATTGAGATTTTCGTCCTGTTCAATTTTAATGATCGTGGAGTCATCGATGGTTTCGGTAGCTTTTAAGATAAGAGGTGGTGGTCCATGCCGGCGTGGCGAAGACTGCTTTTCATCTGTGTCGGGCGGAACCACGAAGGCTTTTGGTTCACCGGCCCGTGAGAACGAAGTGGCTTTGACAGTGCCGTCGGGTCCGGCAATTACAATGCCTGCGCCAAGGTTATTGGCTACCCTTTCCAATTCTAAGGAGATGTCCGGCGAATTGGAAGTGTATAAGTCTTCTATATGCAGGCCGTTGGTGATAAGGCTGTGTTTTTTTGTCCAGAGATAGTAATCTTCCAGCACAAGGGTACTAAGTATCCAGGCAACGAAGATAAAGAAGATGACGAGAAAGCTGATATGAAAAAATAGTTTTGTGCGTATGGAGGTCATTGCTCTACCTCGAAACGGTAGCCAAAACCACGAATGGTTTGTATGAGGAAGCTTTGTGTTCCCAATTTTGTCCGCAGGCGGTTAATGTGGGTATCTACTGTTCTCAGGTCGCCGAAATAATCATAACTCCAAATTTGATTTAGGATTTGCTCCCGGCTTAAAGCCCGTCCCTTGTTTTCGGCCAGATAAATAAGCAGGTCATATTCTTTAGGAGTGAGGTCAAGACGTGCCCCGTCGATGGAAACGAAGTGGGCATCCATATCAATGTGCAAACCGGCAAAGGAGGTGGAGGGAGCTGCGTTTAAGGACGGGGTTTGAGTTTGTTGGGGTTCGCTTTCTATACGACGAAACAGAGCGTTGACCCGGGCGGTCAGAACACGCGGACTGAAGGGCTTAGTGATATATTCGTCTACCCCAAGTTCAAAACCGAAAAGCTGGTCAATCTCCTCTCCTTTGGCAGTGAGCATAATGATGGGAATGGTAGAGGTCTTTCGGATTTCTTTACAAACTGTCCAGCCATCATACTTCGGCATCATGACATCTAGAATGACAAGATCGATTTTTTGGCTGGAAAGTATGTTAAGTGCAGTTTCACCATTATCAGCTTCGACAATGGTATAGTTTTCCCGAACTAAAAAGTCAGATATAAGTTTGCGCATTCTAAGTTCATCATCAACAACTAAAACAATTTTACTCACTATATTCTCCTTAATGATCAAATTTACTTAATTATAGCATAAAGTCAATGACTGCATACGTCAATGCCGGTTTTTTGTAAATAGTGTGGTGGAGTTTTTATGGTATAATAAAATCATTCTGTTTTATACATTTTTCGAGAATTTCTATTAAATCAGTCTTTGAAAAGTAATAATTATTAAAAAAAATTGTAACACAGTTGTAACAATGCTCCCGCATAATAAAAAGAAGATAAAATAGGTATAAGTGAGGTTAAACGATGCAGGCAATTGGGGTTATGGTAAAGCGTTATAAAGGTTGGTTAATGGCTGTACTGATTTTGGCTGTCCTTGCCGGCGGAGGAACCATCTATTATCACAAAACAAGTACTCCGGCAGTTGCTGCCACCACGATAACAGTAGGCCGTGGTGATATTCAATCAACTGTTTCCGCTACCGGAACTGTAAAAGCAGTGAACTCAGTCGAGGTTGGTTCGCGGGTTACCGGGTTAATTAGTGAAGTAAAAGTCAAAGAAAATGAACAGGTGAAAAAAGGACAAGTATTATTTGTTTTGGATGATTCCGCTGTTCGCGCCCAACTAGCGCAATATCGTGCTACTATGGAGAAAACGGCGGCTATTTATGAACGAAGTAAAAGCCTGAAAGCTATTGGCGGAGAGTCCGATCAGCAGTTGGAATCGGATTATACGGATTATCTTGTGGCTAAATCCAATTATGATAACTATGCAACTCAATTAAAGTATTATGTGATTACTTCACCGGTGGACGGCATAGTAATTGGTGCGCCGACACCGGCCGGTGAGACGGTAGTCCAGGGGATTTCGGCCTCTCAGACCATTGTGACTATTGCTGATATGTCAGTTATGCAGGTAAAGGTGCTTGTGGATGAATCGGATATTGGTAAAGTAAAGGTGGGACAGTCCGCAACTTTTACTGTAGATGCCTATACGGATAAAACCTTTACCGGAAAAGTGGCAAGCATTTCGCGGGATGCCACAACTTCTTCCAACGTAGTGTACTATCCGGTGTATGTCAATGTGGATAAGCCGGAAGGACTGCTGTTTCCGACTATGACGGCCAGGGCCACTATCCAGGTCGGTGAAAGTAGAAATGTAGTGGTTGTGCCTTTGGCGGCTTTGCGAAGCGATAAGGGGGGGCAATATGTACAGGTTGTGGTTAATGGTGTCGAGGAGAAAAGAATGGTAACGTTAGGTCTGCGGGATGACGAAAATGTGGAGGTTCTGAGCGGTTTAGCCGACGGCGAGGTGGTTGTTCTCCCTGCTAAACAGGCGGTTACCAAAAAACAGGATCAAGGTCCGCCCCCGATGTAGGTTTAGGAGGAAAAGCATGACTATAGCATTAACCGATGTTACAAAAATCTACCAAATGGGAGATTCGACCGTCCATGCTCTTGCTGGAGTAACACTATCGATTCAGGATGGAGAATTTGTGGCTATCATTGGGCCAAGCGGTTCCGGCAAATCGACACTGATGAATATACTTGGCTGTCTCGATTGGCCGACAGGCGGTTCATACTGCTTAACCGGGCAAGAGGTGGCTAAGTTGAATGATGATCAGCTTGCGTTAGCCAGAAATAAAATGATTGGCTTTGTGTTTCAAAATTTTAATCTGCTGCCAAGAATGTCGGCTTTGCAAAATGTCGCTTTGCCTTTAGTGTATTCAGGTGTAAGCAAGCAGGAACGGCAAAAACGCGCTGCCGCAGCATTAGCCAGCGTGGGCCTGGCGGGACGTATGGAACACCGTCCAAACGAGCTTTCCGGCGGACAACGTCAGCGGGTAGCTATTGCTAGGGCGCTTGTAACAAATCCAGCGATTATTATAGCTGATGAGCCTACCGGAAATCTCGACACGAAATCTAGTATTGAAATCATGGATATTTTTTGTCAGCTTAACCGGCAGGGACGGATGGTGATTTTGGTCACCCATGAACCGGATATTGCTGAATATGCTAACAGGGTGATTCAAGTCAGGGATGGTTTAATTCTTAGTGATGAAGTGAAACAGGGGGTGACGGAGTGTTCTGGGAAAGCATTGTCATAGCCTTTGAAGGACTCAGGGCTAATAAACTCCGCTCTGCTCTGACTATGTTGGGCATTATTATCGGTGTTGGGGCTGTGGTTACCCTGGTATCCTTGGGGCTTGGAGTACAACAAAAGGTGCAAAATTCTATCGCCAGTCTGGGCAGCAATCTGGTAGTGATAATGCCCGGTGCGTCAAAGTCTGCCGGTGGTGTGCGTTCTGAGGCGGGTTCAAACATTACGTTGTCCAAGCAGGATGCTCAGGCAATCAGCAAAAACATTAATGGGGTTCTTAACGTGGTTCCTTCTGTAAGTGGCACGTTTCAAATTATTTACGGGGGTCAGAACTGGAATACTTCCGTACAGGGAACTACTCCGGAAGTTCTCAACATTCGGGATTACAAAATTAGTGAAGGAACGTTTTTTTCTTCTGCGGATGATGAGTCTAGGGGCAGGGTGGCAGTGCTAGGCCATACGGTTGCCGTCGGGCTGTTTGGTAATTCCAGTCCGGTCGGTCAAACGATCCGCATTGGCAAGGCCCCGTTTCGGGTGATTGGCGTGCTGGCAAGCAAAGGGCAGTCAACCATGGGGCAAGATCAGGACGATATGATTTTGGTCCCCTTGTCTACAGCGCAGGATCGACTGATCGGGCAAACCTATATCAATAGTATTATGGTACAAGCGGAGAGTGAACAGGTCCTTGAAAAAGTGCAAGAGGATATTACAACGTTGCTGCGTACCCGCCATCATTTGGCGGCAAAAGCTGACGATGATTTTACGGTTCGTAATTTATCCGCCATCATGGAAACCATGAAAGAAACCACAGGGACGCTTACTTTGTTTCTTGGCGGGGTTGCCGCTATTTCGCTGTTGGTCGGAGGGATTGGCATTATGAATATTATGCTGGTTTCCGTAACTGAACGTACCCGGGAAATCGGTATTCGAAAAGCGTTAGGGGCGACTTATAAAAACATTTTACTGCAATTTCTTATTGAAGCCATCGTTGTTAGTGTCACTGGCGGGTTGGTGGGCATCCTAATAGGAGTAAGCGGAGCTTATGCGATTTCTCGGATGGCTAGTTTGGATACTGTAGTTTCGACAATGGCCATTCTCGGAGCCTTCGGCATATCGGTGTTAATCGGGCTGTTTTTTGGGATTTATCCGGCTCGTAAAGCTGCTTTGCTTGATCCGATAGATGCCCTTCGGTATGAGTAAGTATTTTCCTATACATGTCCCTAATATAAAGGCTGTCGTTTTGCAGAAATACTTGTCGCTGTGCTGTTTCAAACAATTGACTAGCTGGGTTATCCGCGGTAATATAGGAATAGACAATTTTGTATTGACTACAAAGTCGGTTTAGGAGGAATATGTGGTGAAACAATATAAAAAGTGGCTGACAAGGGGGATTGCGCCGGTTCTGCTTGTGCTTTCATTCAGTCAACCAGTATTTGCTGCGCCTGTTGCGTTGACGCTCGATGAAAGCATTTCGCTGGCGCTGAAGAATAATCCGAGTATGAAGACGGCCTTGTCTGGCAGAGAACAATCACTTTGGGCGGTAGAACAAGCAAAAGCCGGCAAGGGACTTACTCTCGGCTATACGCACACTGATGAACGGTATACTACTTATAGTAGTTACAAAGTGGATAGCGCTGGTTATTTACGCTACGGTAAAGCGTATTATGGTGTAGACTATTATCAAAATGCCCTTTCCCTTAAGCTTCCTATTTATACTGGCGGAAGCGTAGAAGGGCAGATTGATCAGGCTAAACTTAGTCTTAAGGTGTCTGATTTAAGTATTGAAGCCACCAAGCAGCAACTTAAACAAACGGTGACCAATGATTATTTCAGTGTGCTGCAATACCGGAATAATTTGGCTGTTAGTAAAGAAACGGTGGGAAACTACGTTGATCACCTGAAAAACGTACAATTGCAATATGATGCAGGCACAGTGGCTAAAACGGACGTGTTGTCCAGCCAGGTTTCCCTGGCCAACGCACAGGCCAGCCTTATCAAAGCGCAGAACAACTATGACTTGGCAGTTGCCAATCTCAATAATGCCATCGGCTTATCGCTTGACACAGAAGTAACGCTTAAAGAAGAGCTTAAGTATGAAAAATATACGAACACGCTGGATGCCTGTTCGGAGTACGCGATCGCTAGCCGTCCGGAAATGGCGCAGTATAAAGCCAAAGTAGACAGTGCTAACGCCGCAGTTAACGTCGCAAAAAGCGGCTATCGTCCTTCCGTTAGTCTCTTTGCTACTGAAGGTTGGAATGATGATCAGTTTGCCGGTTTCGACAATAACACCTGGTCGGTAGGTCTTACCGCCACCTGGAGTATTTTTGATGCAGGCCTTACCGATTCTAAAGTCAAACAAGCTAAATATGGCGTAAATACCGCTGAGGTTCAAGCCGGTCAGGAGCGGGATACCATTCTTCTGGAAGTTCGCCAGTATTACCTCAGCCTGCGCGAAGCGGAAAAGCGGATTGAAACTACTCAGGTTGCCGTTAATCAAGCTCAGGAAAATCTTAAAATTGCGGAAGTCAGATATACCGCCGGTGTGGGTACCAACTTAGATGTACTGGATGCCGTACTTGCTCTTAACCAATCTAAAACCAACTATATTCAGGCTTTGTATGATTATAACACCAGTAAAACCTCCTTGGAAAAGGCTATGGGTGTAGCGGTTAAATAATTTTATAATAGAAATCCCGTGATAGTTACTATCACGGGATTTCTATTATTTGCCGCCTGCTTAATTATCAGGGAAATGTTTATAATAGGGAAGGAGTTCTACAAACCCTGGGTTTAACCCTAAATAGAAAAGCCAAAGGGTTAAACCCTTTGGCTTTACAAAGCAACCATCCTTACAGTTATAATTGTTTTAATAGGTAGGAACCCTCCTGAACAAATCTAACTGGAAATTCTGGTAGTATCTCAAACAATGTTTACCTGAAACAAAAAACACGACCCTTGGACACGGCTCACTAATTGCACGGGAATCAATACTCTTCAAACCTTTGCAATACCGGAAAACCACTTGTCACTAGTAAGGATGGTGCTTGATTTAAGTGTAGCATGAAAAGCAGGGATTTTCAAGAATTTTTTGACGTATCTTAGTGTATTTCTTTGTTTATTTTCTGCAAAGCAGCGATACAGGTTATAGCTGCTTTGCAGAAAGGGGATTCTTAGGTAGCCTGATTAAAGGAAACTTCAAAGGTGGTTCCGGTGGCGGTGGTATTAAAGGTAATGTCGGCATTATGTCTGGCTGCAATGCTGTAGCAGACGGCTAAGCCTAGTCCAACTCCATATTCTTTTGTGGTAAAGAAGGGAGTACCAATTTGGTCGGCAATGCCAGGGGCAATGCCTTGGCCTTGATCGTGAACGGTTAGCACCACCTTTTTTCCCCGGCAAAATGTTTTTATAAGGAGTGAGCTTCCTGGAGGCATGGCTTCTAAGCCGTTTCGGACAAAATGAAGAATAAGTTGGCGGATTTCCTTTTCATTTAGCTGAATGTCCGGGATTTCGGACAAATCAGTTTTTATGGTTTTATCATATAAAAGGGCTCCTGCTTCTAAAAGGGGTAGAACCATGTTAATAACATCGTTAAGCTTGCCGGAGTAGAGCTCGGTGGTCTTATTTTTAGCTAAGGATAAAAATTGAGTTATAATCGAATTTGCACGGTCTAATTCTTTCAGCATAAGCTCAAAATAATTGGAGTAATGGTGACAATCTTCCTTATTGGCAAGCATCTGTAAAAAGCCACGGACTGTAGTTAAGGGGTTGCGGATTTCATGTCCCAATCCGGCTGCCATGCTGCTAATGAGGTCGAGGCGATGGAGTCGGGTAAGGCTTTTTTCAGTAAGTTTGCGTTTGGAAATATCATGTGCGCTAATTATGACGCAAGGGGTGGCGTCTAAATACATAAGTTTTGCGTGAACTTCAACCGGTACAAGTATCCCGGATTTCCCCACGTAGGACGTTTCGATAAGCTCGATATCTTTCTCCCAAATATTTTGGATCTCCTGGACTACATTTCCACGCTGCTCCAAAGGGATTAGATCGATTGGCGACAGAGTAAGGAACTCTTCACGGCTATAACCAAAAATACGACAGGTGATATCAGTTACATCAAGGATATGCCCCAGTTTGCCTTCGGTAGTAAGTTCAGCAAGACAGACGAAGTCATTAAGGTTGCTAAATAATTTGTGGTAGTAAGTTTCCTTATTTTGTTTGAACGGCTTCGGACGGGAGTGGATATTGCATAAGGCGTTGTTTATGGCGACAGCGGCTAATTCCGCAAAACTATTTAAAAGTAATAGAGCGTCATTGTCAAAATTATAATCCGCCTCAGAGAAGCAGATTCCGATAACCCCGACAAACAGGTCACCATAGTTAAGCGGTACACCTACCAGAGTGGTATTCCCCATACTGCCAACTGCTCTGATGTTCTGCTTAATATTTGTTGATTCAATAAGCGGTTGATTGGATTTCCACACTTTTCCGGCGAAACCATCGCCCAAATCGGTGGTTGGGTAAACTGGGAATTCTTCGGTGGCTAACGCAAGATCCAATGCGGAATTGCTTGCATTTATAAGATAAATAAAGCTATGGGCAGCACTTAACAGTTTGACGGCGTGCTTGGCGACAGACGGCAAAAGTTCTGATAGTTCTGTTTTTTGCAGTAGGGAAAGCGTTGACTGCTGAAGTAAAGTTAGACGGTTGTACTGTAAAAGTCGATTTTGCTCGGCATCTTTTCGATAACTAATATCCCGAGCCGTTGATAGAATAATATTTTGGTTTTCAAAGGTAAGGGCTTTTAGGCTAATTTCGACCCAGCGGTCTTTATTATTAGCATTCCGGCATTTCCACTCAAAAAGCTGTGGTTCTCCATTCTTTGCCCGTAGAAAATATTGAAACAGTTCTTCCGGAGTATAAGGAGGTTCAACGGAATACAACGTATCCACACTTTTTTTTCGAATGTTTCCGAAAGTATAGGCATAGAGTTCACGGGCTTTTTGATTTATATTGAGAATGATACCTGTATTGGCGTCGTGTATAACTAATGCATCAGGGGCCTGCTCAAACAGGGAGAGGTCGGTAAAGCTGGCGAGATTACGAGGAAAGGTATCTGCTTTTTCTTGTGCTATTGTTTCCATGCTAACCTCCAAAACAGAATGGCAGGTACAAAAATACCTTATAAAGCATAATTTGACGCCTATTGTCAAAATACCTTCCGTTTTCAGGAAGGAGATACAAATAAAGCATACTACGACTTGCTGTACAAATAGTGTTACATTTGACAATGAGCTTATGGTTTGATATGATTAAAATACCATACGGGGGTATGGTATTGGAGGGGAAATATGAGACGAACTGAAAAAGAGCAGCGCGACTTGATTAATAAAATTAAACGTATCGAAGGACAGGTGCGGGGGGTGCAGCGCATGGTAGAGGAAGACCGCTATTGTATTGATATATTAACCCAGGTACAGGCGGCGCGGGCCGCTTTGACGCAGGTAGGACTAGCGATCCTTGAAAACCATGCGAAAGGATGTGTGGTTCAGGCGATTGAGCAGGGGGATGCCAGTGTGATTGAAGAGATGTTAGCTTCGGTTAGAAATTTTGTGAAATAGGGGGGAGTTGTATGTTGACCCTTACTTATAAGATTAGTGGCATGAGCTGTGCGGCGTGCGCAGCCAGATTAGAGAAAGCAGTAGCGGAACATCCTGGCGTTAGGAGGGCGAATGTAAATTTTGCGCTGGCCAAGTTAACCGTTGAAACCGAAGTGGCGGCAGAAGAAATTGCGGCAGTTGTCAGTGCTACCGGTTATTCAGCCACTTTGCTTGATGAAAACTCGCGAGCCGTTGCGAGTAAGGGCGATGAGGAAGGTCTGCGGCAATTAAAAGGGACGCTCTTTTTGGCGGTGATGTTTTCGTTGCCGCTGGTGGCGGGAATGCTGGGCGACTATATAGGAGGGCACGGGGCTATCCTTGCGTTTATGCATAACGCCTATTTTCAACTCGTATTAGCAACTCCGGTACAGTTTGTTGCCGGATATCAGTTTTATCGTGACGCTTTTTTATCTTTGAAAAGCGGCGGTGCCAATATGTCGGTGCTGGTAGCGTTAGGAACCAGTGCGGCTTATCTTTTCAGTTTTTACCATACTGTTTTTGGAAAAGGTATGGTGTATTATGAATCGGCAGCTCTGGTGATTACCTTAGTTTTACTGGGACGACTGCTGGAAGGTGTTTCACGGGGCCGAACCACAGATGCCATTCGCGCGCTACTCAGCCTTGAGGCTAAAACGGCACGAGTAATAAGGGACGGTGTGGAGGCGGATATTCCTCTTGAGGAGGTCATAGTAAATGACACGCTGATTGTCCGGCCGGGTGAAAAAATCCCGGTGGACGGGGTGGTTATCCAAGGCAGCTCGGCAGTGGACGAATCCATGCTTACCGGTGAAAGCATTCCGATAGATAAAGGGGCCGGTGACCAAGTTATTGGTGCGACTATTAACAAGAACGGCATGTTTAAAATGCTGGCTTCCAAAGTCGGAAAAGATACGGTGCTGGCCCAAATCATTAAAGCGGTGGAAGACGCCCAGGGATCAAAGGCACCCATTCAACGGGTTGCCGATGCGGTAGCTGCTTATTTTGTACCGGCAGTGGTGGTTTTTGCGGCTCTAACGTTTGGTCTGTGGTACTTTTGGCTGGCTGAGGGGAATGTGGAACAGGCTCTGCTTAATGCTACCGCTGTTCTGGTTATTGCCTGCCCCTGCGCTCTTGGGTTGGCGACTCCGACTTCTATTATGGTAGGGACAGGCCGGGGAGCGGAATTGGGGATTTTGTTTAAGGGTGGAGCGCAATTAGAAAAAGCGCACAAGCTTACGGCCGTGGTATTGGATAAGACAGGTACCATAACTTGTGGAAAGCCGGTGCTTACCGATGTAATTGTTATCGACGGCGCATACAGCACCACTGAAATTCTTCAATTGGCGGCAGTGGCGGAAAAGTATTCCGAACATCCATTGGCTCAAGCTATTGTTGAGGGAGCCATCAACCGTGGGATTGGATTGGGTGGTACTGTAACCGATTTTGCAGTTGTTGCGGGGGCAGGAGTAACGGCTACGGTTTTGGGAAAATCGGTAATAATTGGCACACGAAGGCTAATGGAAGAACGCAGTGTATTGAGCGGTATAGAAGCCAGTCAACTTGAAGCTTTGGAAGCAGAAGGAAAAACAGTCATGCTGATAGCCATTGGCAAAACTCTTGTCGGCTTTTTAGCGGTAGCCGATACCGTAAAGAAAAACGCACGGCAGGCGGTTGACGAACTACAGCAAATGGGCTTGGAAATATGGATGATTACCGGAGACAATATCCGCACGGCCCAAACAGTTGCCAAGCAAGTGGGTATTGAGAATGTGATGGCCGAAGTGCTTCCCGAAGACAAGGTGCAAAAAGTAAAGCAACTTATTCAAAATGGCAAGGTAGTAGCGATGGCCGGAGACGGAATTAACGACGCCCCAGCATTGGCAGCCGCTGATGTGGGATTGGCGATGGGAACAGGAACGGATGTCGCGATAGCGGCCGCCGACGTCACCTTAATCGGAGGAGATTTGGGAGGCCTTGTTTCGGCAATAAAAATCAGCAGGGCTACTATGAAAAATATAAAACAAAATTTATTTTGGGCGTTGGTCTATAACGTTGTGGGCATACCTGTGGCTGCGGCTGGATTGCTATCCCCGGTTGTCGCTGGTGGAGCTATGGCCTTTAGCTCGGTTTCGGTTGTATTAAACGCGCTTCGGTTGCGTAAGTTGAGAATATAAGCGGCCTAGACAAAGAATACCAGACATGGTGTAAACATTTCCCGGCAATAATATAGATGACATAAGAAAAAACTATCGCATTCATGCGATAGTTTTTTCTTATGTCACACTACAGGCGTTAGGGCAGGTGGTATTATGGAGTATTTTACAATGCTTAGCAGTGTGATTGGCGTCAATCTACTGTTAAGCGGGGACAACGCATTAGTAATCGCCTTGGCCAGTCAGCGCTTGCCTCAGAGCGAGCGGAGGGTTGCGGCAATGTGGGGGGCCGCGGGCGCGATTGGGATGAGGATAATTCTTACGCTGACCGCCGCTGTTTTACTTACGTATCCCTATATTCAGTTGGTGGGCGGGGTGCTGCTCTTTGGACTATCTCTGAAACTGGTGGTGGAAGAGAACCATAAGCCTATGGACGTACATTCCGCACAAAATCTATGGGGTGCAGTCAAAGCCATTTTAATGGCGGACCTTGTTATGAGTGTCGACAATGTTTTGGCAATTGCCGGAGTTGCCGGCGGGAACATCGTAGTTTTATTAATAGGGCTTGGTATGAGCATTCCTATAGTTATATGGGGAAGTAAATTAATTGGCGAAATTATGGAGAGATGGCCGGTGGTCATACTTTTTGGTGCGGCTTTTCTTGGCTGGACCGCTGGTAAAATGGCCGTAGCTGATCCGGCTGCTATTCTCTATGTTGCACTTTACCCTGTGTTTCGCTGGGCTATTCCCAGTTTGTTTGCCTCGTTGATTGTTCTTATCGGGCTAATGCAGAAGAATCATAACTTAATTCGGCGGGACTAAGTGTTTGATAAAACCTTGTTCGAGTATGACATTTAGAACTTGAAGCGGCTTGTTAGATAGAATCCGTGCTGATTACTAACGGCTTTATCCCACGTGATGGAGGAACTAGTGTCTTCAACGCCTTGGTACAAAAAAGAATATTGCCATCGGTAACCGGCAACCAAATTAAAACGGCTGGAAGACTGCGGCGCATAGTTAATGCCCAGAGATGCATCCCACATCTGGCCGGCGCCAGTATGAACGAAAGTAAGACTGCGTAGATTCCACCAGCCATGACCTTGAACCAAGGCAACGGGAGTAACGGTAATCGTGCCGTCTAGGGAAACCGAAGGTGACAACTTCCTTTTAGTGCTGATTCCTATGTGCGGACCCTGGTAGCTGATGGTATAGGAGGAAGCTAAATTGGATAATAGGGCAGGTGGATTATCAACAATATAGTTTTCTATATAGTAGGTACCGTGGGTCATGGTGAAAGAATTACGGTTGTAACTATAGCCATAATTGACGGTACAGGTGCGATTGAGCGGTTTTTCCCAGTCGATATGGAAATAACCGCTCTTTCCGCCAGCGGTAAAAGTACCATAGTACCAAAGGTTGGAGGTTTGACTGTAATCCCAGTCTGAATCCGATCCGGTAGCCTGCTTTATTGTACTGTTTAAGCCAACTTCCAGGTGCAGGGTTGTGGTATCGCTGACACGACTTGTATACCGGCTGGTAAGATATGTCCCGGAATTCGGGTAAAATAGTTCGGACGCGCCCTGGTTAGAACCAAGAGGAAAAGTAATACGCCACATTTGTGAGCCTGTAGTTTGCCAGACGCCAAAGCTAATCTCGGAGGCAAAAACCAGATGGGGGAAAAGTAATAGAAGTAACAGGCAGAGGTAACTCCGGTGTAGATGTTTTACTCCGAACACCTCATTTCTTTACATAATATGTTTCTGTATTCGATAAGAAACGCCAGTCTCCCTGTTTTTTGTATAAGGAAAATGCTGTTAGTGGATACAGCCGTACTTGGAGAAAAGCTTAATGTTACTGTTGTATAAATGAAGAAATGCAGGAGACGGGTATTTGCCCGTTCCTGCATTTCTTAGTTATTGTATAAATGGGGGTGTCCAATTTGCTAAATTTTAAATCCATTAACCGCTGTCATTAGTTCCTCTGCCATCTTCGCGAGAGTCGTACTTGTCGCGGCTATTTCTTCCGTCGTGGCTGCTTGCTCTTCTGAGGCAGCAGATACTGTTTGGGATTGAGCCGAAGTATCTTTACTTATCATATCGATTTTGCGTATCGTTTCAACAATTTGATGGCTGTCTCCTGACATGTCCTTAATGGCTTTGGAAATAGCAATCATCTGATTGGACACCGTTTGTATGGCGTTGAAAATTTGCTCAAAACTTTTGCCGGCGTTGTCTACAACCTCAGTTCCGATTTGCACCTCTTCCGTGCCTTCGTTCATAGCGATAACGGCACTGTCGGTATCACTTTGGATTTCTGCAATTAGAGTGGCAATTTGTTTTGCTGCCTCCTGTGACTGTTCGGCAAGCTTTCTAACTTCTTCAGCCACCACAGCAAATCCCCGGCCCTGCTCCCCGGCCCGCGCCGCCTCAATCGCTGCATTAAGTGCCAATAGGTTGGTCTGGCTAGCAATGCCGGAAATGATATCTACGATTTGACCGATTTGTATAGACTGTTCGCCGAGTTTGCGTACTAGTGAAGCCGACTTTGTCACAGTATCTTTAATATGATCCATTTGACCAATGGCTTTTTTCAGTGCCGTGCCGCCGTCTTGCGCTGCTTCAGCCGATTGTTTTGAAGTATCGGATACGGTTTCCGCATTAGTTGAAATCTCTTGTAGTCTATTCGACATATTTTCTACCACCGAAACAGTGTCTTCAACGGTTTTCAGTTGCTTTTGGGCGCCTTGGGCCACCACCGTAATAACACCGGCTACTTGAGTAGCTGCCTGGGCAGTCTGTTCCGCGCTGGAGGTAAGTTGTTCGGAAGACGCGGCCACTTGTTCGGATGAACGCATAATATTACTTACAATATTACGCATGTTTTTATTTAGCCGGTCAAGGGCTTGCGCAATTGTGCCGAACTCATCCCTTTGTTTTAAAAAGGAAGGCTCAATATCTGTAGTAAAATTACCTTCCGACATGCCGATAATATGGTCTTTGACTTTAAGCATGGGACGGGAAAGGGAAGTGCCTAAATACAAAGCCAACAAAGCGGATAAAACAATACTAAGCAGTAAAAATAGAAGTCCTATCATAATTTTGACTCGCAATTGAGAGGAGAGTTCTTGCGCTCTTTGAGCTACCAAGGCATCCATGTCATCGGTCCAATTTCCGGTTCCGATAACCCATTTATAAGGCTGGAAAAGCAAGGTATAGGCCCGTTTAGGAAGTGGCTCGGTTTGGTTAGGTTTAGGAAACCAATAGTCGGTATAACCGCCGCCCGGATTCATACCGTTAGAAATCAAACCCTGAATAAAAGCAAAGCCTTGGGAATCTTTTGCGTCATAGCGGGATTTTCCTTCCTGATCCCGTCCCAAAAGAACCACATTAATTCCTTCTGTAGTATCAATCCACAAGTAATTGCCATTATCAAAACGAAGAGTTCTAATTATATCGGCAGCTCTTTTTTTGGCATCGACTTCCGTCAAGAATCCTTTTTGCTGCTGTTCATAAATGCCTTGCGTTAAACTTACGGCAAGTTCTACTTGTGATTTCATATTACGGTCGAAATTTTGATATAAAGTATTGCGGTATTGCTCTATTTCCTTATTGTTATCTTCTATATTCCGGTAGATATTATAGCCGCCGACCACGAGAGCCCCAATTATTCCTGTTAGAATCATAGCGCATACAATTTTGTACTTAATGGAATTGAGTAGCATGATTACCCCTCCTAAGAAGAAAAATATTGGAAAAAGATCGTTTGCATATGCTATTTCATTCGATAAAAAATTACAAATATCCTCTTTTTTCCACTTTTCTCCATTATTTCACTGCGAGTATATTTTCTTGACATGCGTAAAGCCTCCTATTGTAGTTATCCTACAATAGGAGGCTTTACTGGCAATGGACGTTTTTCACGGAGCGGTACATTAGTGAATAGTATCCTCTGTTTTGTCGGTTGATGCAAGCAGGTTGGCGATGATCAGGCCAAGTTGAAGATGGAAGCGATCCTGATAGGAGTAAGGGTTGCACTTAGATATTTCGTGGATTCTCTGCATGCGATATTTAAGTGTATGGCGATGGATAAAAAGGGCGTCTGCCGTTCGCTGGAGTTCGCCGTTGTTTTTGATAAAATAATCCAGTGTTTTAACCAACTCCGCCTTATGCTGGGCATCGTGGGTGGCTAATAAGCCTATGGTGGTGTTGTAAAATTTTCGTAGTTCGGTGAGATTGTTTGAACCCAGTAACAGGCTGTAGATACCTAGCTGTTCATAGCTGATAATACTACTCTTTTTGTGCAACACCTTACCCATTTGTAATGCTTGCGTTGCCTCACGGAAGCTTTCCGGGACCTGAAATAAGTCAGGGTAGCTTTTGCCTATCCCTATGGAAATGGAAAGATCCATTTTGGCGGTGGTTTTTTCTTGGAGGGTGCGGGCGATTTTCTCTATATCCTGGGTACTGTGCTGGGGAGCTACTTGCAAAAGCAGAGTGAAATAATCGTTTTGCTGACTTAACACGATCCGATGCTGCGTTTGGGTACAAGTATGGAAATACAATAAGGAGAAGAGCCTTCGCTTGGTTTCCTGTATTTCGTAGTCGGTTTTTGAATCGTTCAGGGAGGCAAAATTATCAATGCTGATAACGAGTGCAGTATAGTTCATATTTTTGTTAAAGCCAAGATGTTGGGCTTGACGATATAGACGTGGGCGGGATTGATTATTTCCCTCGATGAGATCGCTAAGAAAATCGCCGCTGATTTTTTGTTCTGTTTCGAGAATTGCCATTTCTTTAATCATTTCCAGTGCGCTGACGGTAGCCGCGGAGGAGAAAGCGCATAAATCTATTTCAGAAAGGTTGGTTTCTATGGGAACAGCGGTTACATATCCTAATATTTTATTGCCTGCGTTCAAAGGAGCAATCCACTGAAACGGTACATCGGGATTTTCCGAGCAGGAGATAGTAATAGGTCCGCGGCTATGGCAACAATCGAAGAGATTATTTTTTTTCAAATAGAGATATTCTTCCTGTAATTGTTCAGGAAGAATTAAACAGGAATTTTCCTCCATGCCATGGAATGATAATAGGTTAAAATCGTTATCTAAAATCCGGACAGGGCAATGTATGATTTCCGAAAGTACCCGGGCAATTTTTGATAATCCGCTGCTTTCCAGTATTACCTGAGTAAATTGGGCGTTAACTTGCTGGGCGTATTCGAGCATGATAATTTGTTTGTTAATAACTTGTTTTAGCACGGCTTTGGTTATTTCACTGAAACTGGCAGATTTGGGTAAGCGAATTAGGGGCAGATTGTAATGATTGCATTGGTCAATTATTTTTTGTGGTATTTCGTCCAGATAGTAACCTGTCTGAATAGCGATGGCGGCAAGGCGGATATCAGATAAATAGGGAATCAGGTTGTCCATGGTTTGGGGATCGTTTTCTAAATTGAAGGCAGAGGTAATTAAAAGGTCTCCTTCATGCAATAAGCTTACATCATCCAATAATTCGAGAATATTTACCCAATATATGATGTTATCCATTCCGTGAGTGCCGGCCAGAAGCTCACAATCCCGAAAAACGGACAAATTCATCGCATCATGTACATTAATACTCATAGAAAAAAGCTCCTTGTCCCCTAGGTATAATTCTTATAAATACCGGCAATATAGTAGACTGGTACTTTTGGATATAATACCTTTCTAGCAAAAAGAGTTTTTTCCTGTAAATAAAAAATCATAGAGGCGGGGGTAAATGGTAATAAGGGGAGAACTGCTAGCTTTCGACAGACAAAGTTATACATCACGTATATTTTTAGCGGTCGAATTTTGTACACGATGGAGAGTGATAAATCTTTCCCCCTATGATATAGTACATTCAAAGATAATACATTTTGCACTTTTTACATAAAAGACAAAGCAGTCTTTACGGTTATTTCGAAAGAAATAGCAGATTGCTTTGTCTTTTTTGTTATCATGTGCGCCCTTTGTGCTTTATAATAATGAGGAGTAGGTTGTGCGAACCCGATAAATAAAGGAGGAAATAAAATGGAGACAGGTTTAGAAAAGGGGAAAATGGTACAGGACGCATTGCCCGAAAAGGAAAAGCTTAAGCGTAGTTTGCTGGCACGGCACATGAATATGATTGCGATTGGCGGTGCGATCGGGACCGGGTTGTTTCTTGCCAGCGGCGCATCGGTTAGTACCGCAGGACCTGGCGGGGCGTTGGTGGCGTATGGTGTTATCGGTCTAATGGTATATTTTATTATGACTAGCTTAGGCGAGATGGCGACTCACTTTCCGGTATCGGGTTCCTTTGGTACTTATGCAACCCGGTATGTAGACCCGGCTTTAGGGTTTGCTATAGGCTGGAACTACTGGCTCAACTGGGCGATAACGCTGGCGGTCGAAATAGTAGCCGGGGCGTTGATTATGAAATTTTGGTTTCCGGATACTCCGGCTATTGTCTGGAGTGCCCTGTTTTTGATGGTAATATTCGGACTGAATTATTTATCAACAAAGGCGTATGGAGAAAGCGAGTATTGGTTTGCGGGTATTAAAGTATCTCTGGTGGTTATCTTTTTAATTGTAGGGGCTTTGATGATCTTTGGGCTGATAGGAGGGAAAGCACCAGGTTTTAGCAATTGGACGACGGGTGAGGCTCCGTTTGTCGGAGGCATAGGATCGCTTATTGGTATTTTTATGATTGCCGCTTTTTCTTTTCAAGGGACGGAACTGGTGGGAATCGCCGCCGGGGAAAGTGAAAATCCGGAAAAAAATGTACCCAAAGCTATTAATACTGTGTTTTGGCGTATTCTGCTCTTTTATATTGGCGCAATGATTGTTATTGGTTTCCTGCTGCCATACACCGATGATAATCTGCTTAAGACGGATGTGGAAAGTGTAGCCGTAAGCCCCTTTACGTTGGTATTCGAGAGAGCGGGATTTGTGGCAGCGGCGTCTCTGATGAATCTGGTTATTCTTACCTCGGTGTTATCCTGCGGCAATTCAGGGTTATATGCATCCACCAGAATGCTGTATGCGCTGGCAAAAGAGGGGAAAGCCCCGTCTATTTTTGCCCGTGTGAATAAACGCGGGGTACCGGCTAATGCCCTCATTATTACTACTGTATTTGGGTTCTTAGCTTTTTTAACCTCACTGGTGGGTGAAGGTACGGCTTATACTTGGCTTCTGAATTTATCAGGTATGACCGGCTTTGTTGTGTGGTTGGGAATTGCATTGTGTCATTATCGTTTTCGTCGGGCGTTTCATGCCCAAGGGAAAGATGTAAGCACGCTGAAATATCGGGCAAAATGGTTTCCCTTTGGGCCGATATTTGCATTTCTTCTCTGTTTCGTAGTTATGATTGGTCAGAACTATGGAGCTTTTACCGGGGAGGCTGTTGACTGGAACGGTGCGATGGCCACTTACATTGGAATACCGGTTATTGCTGCGTTTTATTTATGGTATAAGATTACACACAAGACCAAGCTGATACCGTTGAAAGAAGTTGACTTAAGTTCGCATGACTATTAAGGGTCCTGTTCATTTAGGGAGGGGGAGGTGGTTTACCTTCCCCTCCCTAAATCATTATGACGACTCATACGTGTGTTATTTATAGGGAAAATAAGAGCAGGAAAGCATATAGGTTTGTTTATACGTTGCGTACAAAATTTTAGTGTATCCTTATACGGAATGTCGAATGATATATTGCTTTACACATGATATAGTAATTTTAGAATAACACGAAATAGGGGGCGTATAGAACATGAAAGAAGGATGCATTTTTGGAACTCACCGGGTGTTGGAACCGGTTGGGACTTTGCCGCAGGCAGCCTGGAAACTGGATAATGACATGGAAATATATGACAACGAACTTCTCATAGAAGTAGATACATTAAATATAGATTCCGCCAGTTTTACGCAAATAAAAAAAGAGGCGAACCACGATGTCGCCGCTATGGAAAAGATTATTCTGGGAATTGTCGCGCAACGGGGCAAGCACCATAACCCGGTTACCGGTTCTGGCGGCATGCTGATTGGTAAAGTAGCAGCCATAGGGCCAAAATGGTCCGGGAAAACACCGATTAAAGTCGGTGATTGTATTGCAACGCTGGTGTCATTGGCGCTTACCCCACTTAAAATTCATAAAATCAAAGAAATTTATATGGAAAAAGAACAGGTGGCAGTGGATGCTGAAGCCGTGTTGTTCAGCAGTGGAATTTACTCTGTGCTGCCAAAGGATATGGCACCAAAATTGGCGTTGTCGATTTTAGATGTGGCGGGCGCACCGGCCCAAACGGCAAATTTGGTGCGTCCCGGTCAAAGTGTTCTAGTGATCGGAGGTGGTGGTAAGGCGGGCATGTTGTGTGTTTATGAGGCCAAAAGGCGTGCCGGGATTAACGGCAAAGTCATGGGACTGGATTTTGGTGATGCTGCCTGCGAACGTATGCGGCAAATGGGGCATGCGGATGTGGTCATACAGGCGGATGCGACCGATCCGCTGGCGGTTCTACAGGCCGTTGAAGCGGCTACAGAAAAAGAGTTAGCGGATATTGTTATTAATTGTGTCAATATTCCCGGCACGGAAATAGGCTCGATTATGGCGGCAAAAGACGGCGGAATGGTCTATTTCTTCAGTATGGCAACAAGCTTTACGAATGCGGCGTTAGGTGCGGAAGGGATAGGCAAGGATGTAAGTTTGCTAATTGGTAATGGATATTGTAAAGGACACGCGGCGTTTGTGCTTCAGACGCTGCGGGAAGATGAAAGTTTGATGACTACCTTCCGCAAGTTGTATGAGTAAGTTTCTATGTTGACTTGGAAAAGGGTATTTAAGACTCCGCCGACAGTATTAACCGTGGTTGGTATGGCGAAAAATGTGGGTAAAACCGTCACGATGAATTATATTCAGAATATGCTTTATGCGGAAAATAGGGTAATGGGGTTAACTTCGATTGGCCGGGACGGGGAAAGCTTTGACGCGCTTACGAATTTAAAGAAACCACCCGTGGTTGTTCTGCCGGGAACGCTAGTGGCCACTGCGGAAAAAGCTATTGTAGATTGGGCCAAATGGGAGCATCTCCAAGATACGGAAGTTACTACTTCGATGGGCAAAATTGTTATTGTAAAAGCCAAGGAAAACGCTAACGTTGTTCTGGCCGGGCCAAGTAAAAACAGCCAGCTCCGGGAGCTGTGGGACAGTGTAAAGGGGTGGGGGGCAGACTGCATGCTGATTGACGGTGCTTTTGACAGACAATCAGCCGCAGATCCGGCGGTTAGTCGCCAGGTAATTTTAGCTACTGGTGCAACTCTAAGCCGTAACCTCCAAGAACTGGTTAATAGGACGCAGGCCCGGGTTGAGCAACTTACGTTGCCGAAATGCGAGGCTAAGTATCAAGTTTTGGCGCAGCAATACCAAGAAAAAGCCATTTTTATAAATGAAAGTGGAAATACAAAAGCCGCTCTTACGACACTTCTTCTCAGTGAAAAGGAGTGGCAGAAGCTGCTTTCCGAACCAAGGAAGGTCTTGATACTGAAAGGGGCAATCGGGGAAGGCTTAGGAGAAGCTTTGGTAAAGGCGGGAAATACGCCTGTGGTAATTCTTGACAACGGCAGTAAGCTATTTTTACCTGCTGCGACATGGCGACGGCTGATGCTAAAGGGAGTGCAATTTTACGTCCGTCAACCTATAGAGCTGTTAGGAGTGACCATAAATCCGACGTTTCCCGGAGGAGAAGGACTGGAACCCGACACGTTACTCAGGGAAATGGGGGAAGCGTTACATCCCATTCCGGTTGCTGATATTATGAGGGAAAAACTATATGCTTAGAGGCAATACGCTTTTAAAGAGGGTGGGGGAAGATGTTGGGTAAGTTGAACTTAAATCAAAACAGCATTGCGGAAGGCCGTAGATTGGCTGCCGCAATTGTAGGCCAGGTGCAGCAGCATATTGACGCGCACACAACAGTCAGTGTGGAACGTACTGTATTGCGGTTATTAGGAATTGACGGAGTGGACTCGAACGATATCCCGCTTGTCAATGTAGTTATAGATAAACTTTGTCAGGCAGGTATGCTGGGGAAAGGTGTTCTATTTTGGATGATAAACGCAGTCATTCAGTTAAATCAAACGCCCCAGCAAATTGCCGAGGAAGTAGCGGCGGGCAATATAGTTCTTACCAAGTTGCCGCTGGCGGAAGAAAAAGCCATAATCGACAGGGCTTATGCTTATGCTGAGCAGGCACTGGAGAAAATACGGGCGCGCCGGCAGGAACGTAGTAGCCTAATCGGTGAGCTTGGGAAGGGCCGGGAACCCATGCTATATGTTATTGTAGCTACCGGCAACGTGTATGAGGATGCGGTGCAGGCTCAGGCAGCCGCCCGGCAGGGAGCGGATATTATCGCGGTTATCCGGACTACTGGCCAAAGTTTACTGGATTATGTTCCGTATGGGCCGACGACTACCGGCTTTGGAGGAACGTACGCCACACAAGCTAATTTTAAGATTTTGCGTGAGGCTCTTGACTCGGTTAGCAAGGAAATCAACAGGTATGTATATCTGACAAATTATTGTTCGGGGTTATGTATGCCTGAGATTGCCGCAATGGGCGCGTTGGAAAGATTGGATGTTATGCTCAACGATTCGATGTATGGCATTATTTTTCGCGACATTAATATGAAGAGAACTTTTGTGGACCAGTTCTTTTCCCGCCTGATAAACGGCTATGCCGGGATTATTATTAATACAGGGGAAGATAATTATTTGACTACCGCCGATGCAATTGAAGCGGCACATACGGTGTTGGCATCTGAACTAATTAATGAACAATTTGCATTTCGGAGCGGTATGGTATCTGAACAGCTCGGACTGGGGCATGCCTTTGAAATCGATCCTAATACGCCGAATGGTTTTCTCTATGAGGTGGCACAGGCCCAACTGGTCCGGGAAGTATTTCCGGATAGTCCGATAAAATATATGCCTCCGACCAAATATATGACTGGAAATATTTTCAAAGGTCATGTACAGGATACGCTGTTTAATGTATGTTCGGTTATGACCGGGCAAAGTATTCATCTTCTGGGAATGATGACAGAAGCGATTCATACGCCTCATATCCAGGACCGTTTTTTAAGTATCCAGGCGGCACGCTATGTTTTTAGTACCATGAAGGATCTATCGGATGAAATTTGTTTTCAGCCGGAAGGTTTTATTCAAAAGAGGGCCAGTGAAGTATTGGAAAAAGCGGTTGATTTCTTAAAACAAATAGCCGATATGGGGCTAATGGAAGCGATTGCTCAAGGGTCTTTTGCCGAGATAGCCCGCAAGCCGGAAGGCGGTAAAGGTCTGGATGGGGTTATTGTAAAGGCACCGGACTATCTGAATCCGTTTATTCCGCTAATGCTCCAAGGAGGAAAAAGACAATGATGGATATAACAAATGTCAGGCCGTATGGCGATACCTTGGGCGACGGCATGGTGCAGCTTTCTTTTACCCTTCCGGTTGCATTCAGCGGCGCGGCAAAAGAAGCGGCCCGGCAATTGGTTTCCGATATGGGGTTAGAAGAGGCTGCGGTGGTTCATGCTGAAGCCATCAGTGATACTTTCAGCTATTTTGTTATTTATGCAAAATGTAAGAATACGGTGGATATGACCAAAATTGTTGTACCAGAGGTTACTCTTGAGGTATTGTCTAAAAAAGAAATCGACGAATTTATTCAGCAAAAGATACAGCGAAAGCTTAATGTAGTCGGGGCTTGTATCGAAAGTGATGCCCATACAGTGGGCATTGATGCCATTATGAATATGAAGGGATTTAACGGGCATAAGGGTTTGGAAAGTTACCATGAAATTAATGCCGTCAATATGGGGGCGCAAGTGGAGTGTGAGGAACTGGTTCGTAAAGCCAGTGAGATGGAGGCTGATGCCATTCTGGTTTCTCAGGTGGTAACGCAAAAAAATATTCATATTACGAATCTGACTAAGTTAGCAGATATGTTGGAGGCTGAAGGTTTGCGGGATAAAATCACATTAGTGGTGGGCGGGCCGAGAATTACGCACGAGTTGGCGAAGGAACTGGGCTATGACGCTGGTTTTGGTCCCAATACTTATGCGGAGCATGTGGCCTCTTTTCTGGTCCAACAATATAAGAATAATATGAATATATTGGAGTGATTGTAATGGAAGAAGCTTTAATTCGTATACGAATGAGCGAGCATGATGCTCACTACGCGGGTGGGTTGGTCAACGGTTCTCGTATGTTGGATTTGTTTGGTGATGTAGCGACAGAGTTGCTTATTCGCCTGGATGGAGATGAAGGGCTTTTTGTTGCCTATGACAATGTTGAATTTAAAGCCCCGGTTTTTGCGGGTGATTTTATTGAGGCACGTGGTAGTATCGTGAAGACGGGAAAAACTTCTCGTCGGATGGAATTTGTTGCGACGAAAGTAATTTCTTTAGATAAAAATGCGTCGCATGAATCCGCGGCTTTGGTACTAACAGAGCCTGTCGTGGTATGTAAGGCCAGCGGAACTTGTGTAGTTCCTATGGAAAAGCAACGGAGGTGAAACCATGGATAGTTTGATTATAACAGTAGCACCGGTTGGTGCGGAAACTTCCCGCAAGGATAATCCGGCTCTTCCGGTCACGCCGGAGGAAATTGCCGATGAAGCGGCCAAGTGCGCCGAAAAAGGGGCGTCTATTATTCACCTTCATGTGAGGGATGCTGCCGGTGAGGCTACGCAGTCCAAAGCCGTGTTTGAAAAGACCATGGAACTGATAAAAAAGAAAAGCAATATAATTATTCAAGCTTCCACCGGCGGCGCCGCTTGGATGACGGCCAAGGAGCGGTTACGGCCGCTGGAATTGACGCCGGAAATGGCTACACTTACTACCGGAACGGTTAATTTCGGCAGTGAGATATTTTCCAACTCGATTCCGATGGTCGAAGAATTTGCTAAAATGATGTCGGAACGGGGTATAAAGCCGGAAATCGAAGTGTTTGACGTAGGGATGATTCAAACGGCTCTAATGCTGGTCAAAAAGGGCATTTTACGGACACCCTTGCATTTCGATTTTGTTATGGGTGTGCCAGGCGGAATCCCCGGAGAGGCAAGGCACTTGGTACATTTAGTGGATTCTCTGCCTGCCGGCAGCACCTGGTCGGTGGCGGGGATCGGGCGTTTTGAACTGCCTCTTGCCATGATGGCTATTGTTATGGGCGGACATATCCGGGTTGGATTTGAAGATAATGTATATTATGGGAAAGGTGTGTTAGCGGACAGTAACGCCCAACTGGTAGAACGTATTGCACGATTGGCGGGTGAAATGGGTCGGAAAGTTGCCACACCGGAGGAAGCCAGGGGAATTTTGGGCTTGACTCGTTAAAATAAGTAAACTCTGCATAGGGCTAACCGTCCTCGGTTTTTTACTATACTATTATTTTTGGGAGATGCATGCAAATGAGAAATTATCGTGATATCCCTTTGTGGGCTAATGTTACCGAAGAACAATGGCAAGATTGGCGCTGGCAGGTTGCCAACCGGATTACCTCGATTGAAACACTGCAGCAGATTATTCCGTTAACTGCGGAAGAAGTAGAAGGCGTTAGCAATTGTTTAAAAACGTTTCGCATGGCAATTACTCCATATTATGCCTCATTGATTGATCTAGATAATCCCCATTGCCCGATACGCAAGCAGGCAATACCGACGGCGGCAGAATTAGATTTCGGTTCGTCTGACATGGCTGATCCTTTGCACGAAGATGCTGATTCGCCGGTACCTGGGCTAACGCATCGTTATCCGGACCGGGTGCTGGTGTTACTTACCGACCAATGTGCTATGTATTGCCGCCATTGTACCAGACGGCGTTTAGCTGGTGCTTGCGATCATTCGCGCACGAAAGCGGAAATTGACCGCTGCATCCAGTACATTCGTGAAACTCCGGTGGTTCGTGATGTTATTTTGTCGGGTGGTGACGCCTTTTTAATCAGTGATGAGTTAATCGAATATGTGCTTAAAGAATTGCGGCAAATTCCCCATGTTGAGATTATCCGTTTTGGCAGCCGAGCCCCAGTGGTACTGCCGCAGCGTGTTACGCCTGAGCTTTGCAATATTTTAAAACGGTACCATCCGGTGTATGTCAACGTTCACTTTAATCACCCCAATGAAATTACCTCGGCGGCCCGGGAAGCTTGCGAAAGGCTGGCCGATGCCGGAGTACCGCTGGGCAATCAGACGGTATTGTTAAAGAGCGTTAATGATTGTCCGGAATTATTGAAGCGATTAATGCAGCAGCTATTGAAAATCAGGGTTAAACCGTATTATATTTATCAATGCGATATGTCCATGGGAATACAGCATTTTAGAACACCGGTCAGTTCGGGTATTCAGGCTATTGAATACATGCGCGGGCATACTTCGGGGCTGGCGGTTCCAACTTATGTAATTGATGCGCCCGGAGGCGGCGGAAAAATTCCGGTGATGCCGCAGTATTTGGTTTCGCAGAATTCGGGTAAAACCATATTGCGTAACTATGAAGGAAAATTTACTGTTTATACCGAGCCGAAGTATGTGGTCGACCCTAGCCGTCCATGTGAGGTTTGCGGTAGTAATCATCACGACAGCAATATAGGCTTGCTCGCACTTTTGAACAATAATGAAATATGCAGCATTGAACCAAAGAAAAACGACAAAAAATAATATTTTAAAGTCAAGAGTTTTCTTTTTCCGTGACTTCCGCTATACTAGGACTATTACCGACAGTCCGGCAGAGGAAACAGCATTATGAATCAAGAAAAAATCGTTGATAAAATTCGTAAGCTGCTGGCTAAGGCTGGCAGTTCTTTTTCTAACGAGGCGGAGGCTTCGATTTTAAAGGCGCAGGAATTATTGGCTAAGCATAAGCTGACAATGGCTGATTTAGACGGCAAGCAGGAAAACGGCAAGGTGAAGGAAGCGGCGGTTGCCGAATTTCAAAGGCGTCCCTGGTATGCCGGCGTATTATCGGCGATTATCGCTGATAACTTTCGGTGTTACTCTGTATATTTCAAAAAAAACGGTATCAGCAAATTATGCTTTATTGGTCGGCAGGAAGATACTGCAGTAGCCCGGGAAGTATATCTATTTGCTTTTCGGGTTATTACCTACAAGGCAAAAGAGATTCGGGCGGGACAAGACCGGGCCAAAGGAGTGGCACTGGCCAATGACTATATCAAGGGTTTTTTGGACGGCTTACATAAAAAGTTTGAGGAACAAGTGGAAAAAAATCAATGGGGACTTATTCTGGTCAAAGATCAGGATGTGGTTGCTGTATATGAGAGTTACCATCCCAAGGAGGCCGGTCCTGTTAAAATCAGACGGTCTGCCGACAGCCGTCTATATAGCCAAGGGTATATAGACGGCTATACTCTGGAGACTAAACCGGATACTATGCAAATAGAATAAAAAAGATTATTTAGTTTCAGGGGTGAAATAGATGGAGGATATGGAAAAACAAGTAGATAGCGTTGTCCTAGAGCTAAAAGAGAAATTGGAAGGGATTAGCGATTATATTTTCGAACATCCCGAATTAGGGGATGAAGAATATCTTTCTTCGCAATATCTGGTTAATATATTATTAGAAAATGGATTTAAAGTACAATATCCTTATTTGGGAGTACAAACAGCTTTTAGAGCTGAGTTGGGCGATGATGATGGCATAACGATTGCTTTTTTGGCCGAATATGATGCTTTGCCATATTGTGGGGAAGAAAAGAAAGCAGCCCATACTTGTGGACATAATTGGATTGCCGGAAGTACGGTGGGAGCTGCTTTGGCTTTATCAAAAATAAAAGAGGTTTTTACTGGAAAAGTAGTTGTTTTAGGAACCCCTGCAGAAGAAACCATAGGAAGAAAAATTGATTTGGTTAATAAGGGTGCTTTCGATGATATTGATGCAGTTTTTCAAATGCATTTATGTGAGACCACTAATTTGAAAGCGAAAGCATTGGCGATGGATTCCTGGGGGTTTGAGTTTAAAGGAAAAGCCAGTCACGCAGCGGCATATCCGCATGAAGGCATTAACGCTTTAGATGCAATTAACTTGACCTTTGCGGGAATTAATGCGTTACGACAGCAGTTAAAACCGGATGTACGTATCCATGGCATTATTACGGAGGGAGGAGAAGCTCCCAATATTATTCCTGAAAGGTGTACTTGCCAATTTTATGTACGCTCAGAAAAAAGGAGTTATTTGACTCAGGTTTCTGAAAAAGTGAAGAATTGTGCTAAAGGGGCAGCACTTATGACGGGTGCTAAACTTGATATTAAGCAGTTTGAAAATTCTTATGATGATTTAGTACTTAATTCTCAGCTTATTGAGTTAATGCACAAAAATTTGAAAAAGGCTGGGTTTGAATATTTTAGTTCCGAGGATGAGCTTCCCGGTTCTACAGATATTGGTAATGTCAGTTATAAAGTGCCAACTATGTATGGTAATGTCGGGATTGGTGATGGCAAAACAAAGGTGCACGAAGTGAAGTTTTTAGAGTATGCTAATAGTGCTGAAGCTAAGACGAAAATGTTAATGACTATTAGAGCATTTGCTTATTCAGCATTAGAACTATTTAATAGTTCAACATTAATTAAGAATGTGAAAGAGGAGTTTGAAAAAAGTAGATGTCAATAAGAGCTTAGAGTTAAGTCGCTAAAATGCGCATTGTGAAACAGGAATCATAAGTTTATATAGAAAGGCCTAAAACCCGCTGCTGCGTGCTTTAGGCCTTTGTCCATTGCTCGTTAGATGCAGTTTTCGCTAAATATCTCAAGAAGAAGACTAAACCTTGCCGAGTGGGTAAGGTCGAGAAAATTAATATTTTTTAGGCAAAGTGGCGTTCTTATTATTTAAACGTAAGAGCTTTCTTCGGACACGCGGTAGAGCAGCGGTTGCATTTTAAGCAATCGCCGTGAAGAAAACCGGTATCTGTACCTTTGGCATTGTAAGGCTCAAGAGCGAAAGGGCAAGCCTTGGTACATAATTTGCAATTTACACAATTGGCGCTTACCTGGAGTGGTTTACTGCGTTTGGAGCTTAGCCAACTGGCTAAAGTACCCATAGGGCAAAATGCGCACCAAGTCCGGTGATGGTATAATAATCCTAAACCGATACCAACCAGTGTAGTGATAAAAATAATACGGAGAAAAACCAAGCCCATAGCAGAAAGGTCTCCCCAGGCGTATATCATTTGTATGGTAAAAACACTTATGAGAGTGAGAAGGGCAGTAATACGCATAAAAGAACTGCGAAATACTTTTGGGATAGGCTTTTGAGGAGAAAGCTTAGCCATGACTTCATCATAGAAGCTGCCTCGGGGGCAACAGTTGCCACACCAAAAGCGTCCTTTAAACGGAGCGAGAATAACCGGGGCGAGCATGCAAATCAAAGCCAGCAGGCCCACAGCAGGATAAAAATAGCCAACCGATAAAAATATCAGCAAAATCCAAAACAGATAGGGTCGGAGAATTTTAACCATAGAAAAGTACTCCCTTCATTCCTCCCCTGGGGGGAGGGGTGTGGGTATATTATACAACTACCAGCGAATGCCGTGCAAGCGGCAATTTACTGGTAGTTGTAATGGACCGAAAAAGCTTGTTATACAGCAATCTTCAGGGTTCGCCCCATAGAGTGAAGATAACATTCATTCGGAGTTTCTTGTTGGTCAAATACAATTGTCGCGCTATGAATAAACTGTTGGTTTGCGTAATAGCGCAAGTCATAAATACGAACTCTGACCAAGTCATTCTCCGCCTGTTCTTCAAAGAAGCTGTAGGGCGTGAAAAGGTTGAAGAATTGTCCCAGTCCTGTTTGCTGGGCTTTTTGGGTCAAGGTCGAAAACCCTTTGGGTTTTTGCAAGTCGGCGCTTATGGATATTGTCGGATGGAGTATACCGCGGCGACCATTGAATACCCGGTCTGTGGTTTCAATAACAAAGTCCCAGTAAAATAGATGCCGTAAGGAAGGCATAATCCACATTTTTATAATTGTGTGGTTGCTAAAATGTTCTTTGATCCAAGCACTGGCACGGCGGCGCAGCAAATAACGAAGAATTAGATAACTTGAGATCGCTCCAAATGTGGCAAGAGAGACAAGACGCATGGGCAAAGAATAAACGTAGGGAATTACCATAAGGAGCAACATAATAGGGTCGAACACATTTAACAGCGGGGTGCTTTTGCGGTCCCGTTTAAAGGGCCATAATAAGGCTACTCCGTGTGTATTAAAATAATCAATAAGAATGTGAGACAACCCACCGGCGAATGCCCAAAAGAGAGCTTGGACGAAAATTGTGGAACCGAAATATAGCGACAGTCCGCCGGCGATGGCTAACGCTAACAGCCCAATTCCCGGAAGGGAATGGGAAAAGAAACGGTGTTGGCGCAAATACGCCATATTGCCATGTACTTGGGCAACTAAATCAAAATCAGGAGCTTGCGAACCAAGTACTGAGGCTATATACACAGGATCTCCGATAGAAGGCATATGCCCGGAAAGTCCTGCAACTGCTATGCCTAACATTGCGTGCGACAAAGAATCCATAATTATCACCCCTTTACTCTAACAATCGATAATTATAGCATAAGGAGCGGTAACGTTCTACGGAAATTGGTGGAAGCAAGCTCCCGGCTCGGTTTATAAGAGGGAGGTTTGGGAAAATTAGCGTAGGAGGGTTTGGGAATGGCGCGAAAGATAATTTTATCGGCTTCAAGACGTACGGATCTGCCGCAGTTTTATTACGGCTGGCTGCAACAGGTGTTGAAGGAGGGGCAAGTCGTGGTAGCCAATCCCCGCTTTCAGGACAAGTGTACTGTTGTCGATGTAAGGCCGGAAAATGTGCATACCCTTGTTTTGTGGAGCAAGGATTATTCTCAGGTTGTTCAAGCTCCCGGACGACTTGAAGATTACAATTTGTATTTTCAGTTTACAATTAATAACTATGCAAAAACGATAGAGCCCCAAGTGCCGGACTATAGCTACAGTTTGCAGACTTTGGAAAAATTGCTGGCTGTATACCGTCCGGAACAGTTTAATATCCGGTTTGATCCGGTACTTATTTCCACGAGGGGAGAAATAGCCGCCAACCCCAATAAACCCGGACGGGCCAGACTGGAGGCGTTTTCGATGCTGTGTCGTGATTTGTCCCGTTTAGGCATGCAAAATGCCCGCATAACCACATCGTATGTGGAAATGTACGGGCATGTAACAAGACGGTTGCGGGTGGCCGGAATAGATAATGTTCCTTTAAATGATATGTTGCAAGAGAGGTTTTTTTCTTTAATGGTGGATATTGCGTCAAGCTACGGGTTTATGCTGTATGCTTGTGCGTCTTGGTTAGTGGAGCGCGTGCCGGGGCTGGCTGGCGGACGGTGTATTGACGGATATCTACTGGAGAAGTTATTTGGCGGAAAAGTATCCAAAGCGAAAGACCAAGGACAGCGGCGCTCTTGTCTATGCCATAAGAGTATCGATATTGGCGGCTATGACAAGGCGTGCGCGGGAGGCTGCTTATATTGCTATGCTAACCGCAGCTAGCCTCTTGATATTTTAAGCTGGAAATCTATAATTTTTTAACGATTTCTATTGGTGGGTATATAGTTCTTTATGGCTGGCAATTTAATATAATGACAAGTATTTGTGTTATAAGCAGCAAAAAAATTGTATAATTAAAATAGAGTGACAATTACAAATATTAAACAAAAGGAGGCTATTTTGTGAATGCCATCTATTTGGTCATCATAGCGGCACTTTGGTTGATTTTTGCTTATCGGATTTATGGTTCTTTTATTGCAGCCAAGGTTTTAACTTTTGACCGAGATCGGACGACGCCGGCTGTTGCCTACAATGACGGGCGTGATTATGTTCCAACTAATAAATGGGTCACTTTCGGGCATCATTTCGCTGCAATTGCCGGTGCGGGGCCACTGGTGGGACCTGTACTTGCCGCTCAATTCGGTTTTTTACCCGGCACTTTGTGGATTCTTATCGGTGCAGTAGTGGCTGGAGCCGTTCATGACTTGGTAATCCTGTTTGCTTCTGTACGCCATGACGGGCTTTCCGTAGGGCAAATTGCAAAAAAAGAAATCGGTAATCTTTCCGGTTTTTGCGCGTCCATTGCGGTATTATTCTTACTTGTACTGACTATGGCAGGTATGGCTGTGGTAGTGGCTAATGCCTTGTTTAACAGCCCGTGGGGAACCTTTACCGTAGCCGTTACTATTCCTATTGCTATTTTTATTGGCATTTACCTTCGGTGGCTGCGTCCCGGACAAATTAGGGAAGCTTCGGTGATTGGCGTTATTCTCATTCTCGCCGGTGTCTTTGCTGGTTCGTGGGTACAACACTCGTCTTTGGCACCGTATTTTACTTTCAGTTTAAGGCAATTATCCATTATGTTGGCTGTTTATGGTTTTTTTGCCGCAGCTTTACCCGTATGGCTGTTATTAGCACCTCGCGATTATCTTAGCACGTATATGAAGATTGGTACTATTGCCGCTTTGACTTTAGGCATTATTTTGGTCAGACCTGATATTCAGATGCCGGCAATAACGCAGTATGTTGGTGGTGGCGGTCCAATTATTGGCGGCCCTGTATGGCCCTATGTGTTTATAACGGTGGCCTGCGGCGCATTTTCCGGTTTCCACGCGTTAATTAGTACAGGTACCACACCTAAGATGTTGACAAACGAACAGGATATTCTGCCTATTGGTTATGGTGCGATGCTTGTGGAAAGCTTTGTAGCTTTGATGGCTTTAATTGCGGCTACTAGTTTGCAACCCGGTGACTATTTTGCGATTAATACCAGTGCCGCCGTATTCGCCAAATTAGGGCTTGAGGTCCATGATCTTCCCGCATTAGCGCAAATGGTTGGCGAGGATATTGCAGCCCGTCCGGGTGGGGCGGTTTCTCTTGCTGTTGGTATGGCCCATATTTTTTCAAATATTCCCGGTATGAAGTCGTTAATGTCGTTTTGGTATCACTTCTGCATTATGTTTGAAGCCTTGTTTATTCTCACCATCATTGATGCCGGAACCCGGGTGGGACGGTACCTTTTGCAGGAAATGGGCGGGGTAATATATAAACCGTTGAAAAATACCCGTTGGTGGCCTGGAATTATTTTGACCAGTGCGCTGATATGCGGAGCTTGGGGTTTCTTGGTTTTGCAAGGGACTATTTCCACAATTTGGCCACTGTTCGGTGTTTCTAATCAGCTGCTAGGTACGCTTACGCTGGCTGTGGGAACAACCATGCTGTTTCGTATGGGTAAAGCCCGGTATGTATGGGTGACAATCTGCCCGATGATTTTTATGGCCCTTACCACATTTGCCGCCGGGTATCAAAATATCGTTGGAATCTATATGCCGGCGCACAACTATTTATTGTCCTCGATTACAGGCATAATGTTGGTACTGGTGGTTATCGTTATTCTCGATTCTCTGCGCCGCTGGATTACAATGCCTCGGACTTGTTCAGAAAAAAAGCAGCCAATCTCAGAGCGGTAGTAACTAAAATCAAGTGCCGTAATACGAAATGAAAATAGACTACGCTAGGGAAGCGATTATTTCCCAGCGTAGTCTATTTTCATTTTTTGGCATTGGTTTTAGGTGGCTGGGGAACGCGTTTTTCCTTAAAGCTACACCAGACAAATAATAGCAGCCCGGCGGCAATAACTATCAGACTGGTTAATTGAGCGGACTTTAAGCCAAACAGTAGAGTTCCATAGTCACCCCGGAGATATTCCAGAAAGAAACGGGAGGTAGAATAGAGTATGGCATAGAGGATAAAGGCTTGGCCCTTGGCGTGCTTAGTGGTGCGAAATAGCAGCAACAGAACAAAGAGAATTACATCAAGCTGACCTTCCCATACTTCGGCGGGCCATAGGGGTTGATTGCCGTACACCTGATGGGCCAGGGTTGTTGCCGGATAAAGGAGGCCAAAACTGCTGCCGGTAGGATGACCAAAGGCGTCGCCGTTTAATAGGTTCGCCGAGCGGCCGATCGCCTGACCGATGAGGATAGCCGGGGCTACGATATCTGCGAACGCCCAGGTATCTATGCCATAGCGTCTTGTGTAGATATAACCGGCTAAAAAGCCGAATACTACACCGCCTTGAATGGACATCCCGCCTTGCCAGACATAGGGAATTTCCAGCAGGTGATGGCTATAATAGCTCCAATCGAAAAAAAGAACATCCCAAATTCTAGCGCCGATAATTCCAGCCAGGCCGCAATATAGGCCGAGGTCTACCACGTGGTTGTGCCAGCGGCCATCTTGTTTCGCGAGAAAATACGCTGTGCTGGTAGCTAAAATAATACTCAGGCTGATAATAAGTCCGTAAGCACGGATGGGAAAATCCCCAATGAAAAAAAGATATTGATGCATACTCGTCTCCTTCAACTGGTGTGGTGCAAGACCGTCGGTCTATAACTTGGTTACTTTAAAAAGGAAAGCATTTGCTTGACGATTCGTTCCACTTTTTCTTTGTCTTTAAAATCAGGGGTCATGTCCTTGAGCAGACATTCTACGGCATTATTTTCCAAAATGTATATGCCGATTTTTTCGATAGAAGCCCGAATTGCCGACAATTGAATCAAAACATTCGAACATTCCTGTCCCTCTTCAACCATACGCTCTATGCCGGAGATATGTCCCTTTACGTTGCGCAGCCGGTTAAGGACTTCCGTTTTTGCTTCTAATGAAGGCATGAAAAATCATCTTCCTCTCCCTATGGCAGATGGTGCACTTTAGTTTGATTATACAAAGCTTTGCCAGCAATTGCAAATTGCTGGCAAAGCGGCTAATAGCCTAGACAATAAGCTTTAGTTTAAAGTCAAGGGCGTCTGCCGACACCAAGTGATAGTTGGTGCAAGTACCTTGCGTAGGTGCATCTTTAATGGCTTCGTCATGCAAATGACCAAATACGCATAGTTCCACTTTAAATTCATCCATAAGCTGGGTAAAGCCGCTGGGAAGGTTGGCATAGCAGGGGGGATAGTGGAGCATAAGGATAAGACGGTTGTATCCTGCGGCCTCAGCCGCCAATAATGATGTTTTAACCCGGCTGACTTCCCGCTCGTAGATGGAGCGGTCAGACGGACTAAAATAGGGATCGTCAGGGCAAATCCAGCCGCGGCTGCCGCATATGGCATAGGAGTCAATGCCGACAAAGCTGTTTTGGAGAAAGGTAAGTCTATGATTTACTGCAGCGGTCATTTTTACAACTGTTTGCCACCAGTAATCATGATTCCCTTTAGTTATTATTTTGTTTCCTGGTAGTTCGGCTATTTCATTTAGATCGAAGAGCGCTTCGTCCAGTTTCATAGCCCAGGAAATATCACCGGCTAAGAGCACGGTATCCTGTGCGGTGACACGACTCATCCAGTCCGTTTTAATTTTTTCCCAGTGATTTTCCCAGTGTGAGCCGAAAACGGACATGGGTTTTTTGGCTGGGTTGCCTGATAAATGAGTGTCGGCAATGGCGAATATTCTCATGATGCATCCTTTTTCTGCGTGATAGTTCTCTCGAGTTAAATTATAGCAGATTACTGAGTGCTAGCGAAGCTTGACGGACGTTTACAAGGAACATTTTCCTCTAGTATACATAATATAAATTAGAAATATATTGTGAGGGAGTGCGATTATGAATGGAAGGTATGGGCAACTGGCAGTATCCCTCGGGATATTACTGGTGTTTATGCTGGTGATGGATACTTTTCTTACCTCATTAGTACGCAACGAACAATTTCAGACCGTTGGTTATATCATGTTGCTAGTGGTGTTAGGTGCGTTGATTATGTATGTTATTTTTCTTAAACATTCGTTGCTGATGGCAGGCAAGAAAATTGCAATATATAATTACGCTTGGCGGCAAATTCCATGTAGTTTTGCCGTAACCGGGAAAGAAGGAAAAACGGAAATTTACGGTGCTGAAGACCTTTTTCAGCAATTTGGTTTTTCCGGGGCGAAGACCAGTTATAACGTATGGGCCATACCGGAAGAAGAAGAGACCGACCCGGCGGTACAACCGGAAGTATGTGTTACGTCTAGCGGAACTAAACGGTATGCCGAGCGCATTATCGTTCCTGTTTTGGGTATTAACGGCGGGTATGTTGCTGAATTCCTGTTTGATGTATCGGAGCGGCTAAAAAAATATTGTAGCAAAGAAGACGAATATTTACAGATGATAAAAATTCTCGTAAATATGTTTGAAATGAAAGATCCATACAGTCATGGACATTCCGAAGTGGTCAGTGCCTTAGCGAACGATTTAGCCAGAAAAATGTGTTTGCCAGACGAAGATGTAAGAAGAATTAAGCGAGCGGCGCTGTTGCATGATGTTGGTAAGCTGGTTATTCCTTCTGATTTGTTAATTTCGGATAAGAGACTGACAACGGAGGAATCTAATACAATTAAAGCCCATTCCAGCGTGGGAGCTGATATTTTGTTCAGTCTTCCCGTATTTCGAGATATTGCTGGTATTGTTAGGCATCATCATGAAAGATTTGACGGCAATGGCTATCCGGATAGAATAGGCGGTCAGAATATTCCGCTGGGGGCAAGAATTATTGCGGTGGTGGATGCGTTTGAGGTCATGACTGCCGGAAGAGTGAGTTGTAAGCTGGATGTTACTAATACGTTACGGGTGCTGGTTGAGGAAAAAGCGCGTTGGTTTGATCCACAAGTGGTGGATGCTTTTGTTGCCATGGTGTCGGAGGAACAAGCTAAACAAATGTAAGGCACTTCATTTTCAAGTTGCAGTTACGTATTATCGTTAGCTGTGGCTGTTTTTTTTTGTGGAGAAAAGCTTGGCAGCTGAGAGATGATCATGCCGAGAAACATGAGAATACAGCCCGAAAATTCTTGGAGGGAGAGGGTTTCGCCAAGCAGCAAAAAGCCGCCGATAGCCGCAAAAACCGTTTCCATGCTGAGAATAATAGCGGCGGGAGCGGGAGCGGCGTGTTTTTGTCCGATAATTTGGAGGGTATACGCAATACCCACTGAACAAATGCCGCCGTAAAGAATAGGCAGAGCCGTATTTGTTATTCCGGACAGTGTTATTGTTTCGATTGAAACTGCGATTACTAGGCTGAGAAGGCCGCAGATAATAAACTGGCAAGAGGCGAGTTTCAACGCATCCACTTTACGGGAATAATGGTCGATGAGGAGAATATGGATAGCCCAGAAGAAGGAACCTATAAGTTCAAGAAAGTCACCGTATGCAATGGTAAAACCGGTTTTCATGCATAATAGGTATAAACCGATGATGGCAATGCCGGAACCGAACCAGGTTGTAGCGGCAATACGTTGCCGGAGAAAAATTCCAAAGAAGGGAACCAGAACGATATATAAGGCGGTAATAAAAGCGGATTTCCCGGCGGTTGTGTATATAAGGCCAATTTGTTGAAGAGAAGCGGCAATAAATAATACCAAACCGGCTAGCGCACCGGCCTTTAGAGACGAGGCGGTGGAGGAGGGAGAGGGCTGATTTTTTGTTTTGTCAAAATAAATGATGAGTGGCAAGAGGGAAAGACCACCTAAAATAAAGCGAATGCCATTAAAGGTAAAAGGCTGGATATAATCCATGCCCACTCGCTGCGCGACAAAAGCAAAGCCCCATATGGCGGCGGTTAATAAAAGTAGTAAGTTGGCTTTCAGTTGCATGGTAAAACCTCCAGAATGGTAATGCTTCTATTATATGGTATTTTACCCTGTAGGGCAAATGATGGCCTTAGGAGATAGTAATAAAAAAACGCAAGCCGTCATCCTTTGCAGATGGGAAAGCTTGCATTTCATTTCTAGATTATATTTATCCAATTATAAATAGAGGATTAAGGGCTGGATAAATTTTTTTGCCATTTTTCCAACTCTTGCATAATCTCTTCACGAGCGGTATCTACTGTTTCACCGTACCACTCTTGACCGGTATCGGTATCAAACCAGGTATTAGGACTGCTGTAGGCATTGGAAGGGTAGAGTTTTTCGCGAGCAGCATCGTATATTGCGTCGAGCAGGCTTTGTTTGATGGTTTTACGGGTTGCGGCACGATACCCGGATTTTTCAGTGGTGTTGATCTCAGGTCCATAGTCGCCGCTTGTGATTTCAATGTGGCTAAGAATCTTACCTTGGCGGTGAGCTTCCTGAAGTGTCTGCCGGGCCATTGCAGCAGCCTGTTCGCGGCTGACATTATCATCGTAGACCGAGATTCTGACGTTGCCAATAATTAGTTTATACATAAGGCACCTCCTCACTATAAAAATTTATGCTTGTAACTGCGAGTTAGAACAACCTTTATACACGAGGCAGCCAGGAAAAGACAAGGGGAACCGGGAATTTCGGACAAGAGGTTCAAGTTGACATTTATTTACGTTTTGCTATATAATAGTTCTGATAATTATGGAAAAATGGATAATCATTTTGAAACGCATAGAACGACTAGGCTTTCGCCTGCGTCCAAAGGACTGGCGTAAGTCGGGTCGTTTCTTAACTTGAAGCGCAGTATGGGAGGCATATTAGTTGATGAATGAAAAGTATATTCCAAGTGAGGTTGAGGCTAAGTGGCAAAAGGAATGGGCCAAAGAAAATTCTTTTGCTACTGAAATAAACCGTCAGCGGCCCGAATACTATGTGCTGGAAATGTTCCCATACCCTTCTGGAAAGTTACATATGGGGCATGTACGCAATTATTCGATTGGTGATGTTGTTGCCCGACATAAAAAAATGCAAGGTTATAATGTAATGCATCCTATGGGGTGGGATGCATTCGGTATGCCGGCTGAGAATGCGGCAATCAAACATGGCGTTCATCCAGCGGATTGGACCTGGGATAATATAGACAATATGAGGCGTCAACAGCAAGAATTAGGGCTAGCGTATGATTGGGACCGGGAAATCGCCACATGTCATGTTGAATATTATAAATGGACGCAATGGATGTTTCTGCTGTTCTATAATAAAGGGCTGGCGTATAAGAAAAAAGCTGCGGTTAACTGGTGTACCGAGTGTAATACCGTTCTTGCCAACGAGCAGGTTGTTGACGGACACTGCTGGCGTTGTGATTCGGTTGTAGTAAAAAAAGAATTGGAACAATGGTTCTTTAAGATTACCCAGTATGCCGATCGTCTGCTGGAAGATCTTCAGGAACTCAAAGGCTGGCCGGAACGGGTAAAAACTATGCAGGAAAACTGGATTGGCCGTAGTACAGGGGCTGAATTTAGCTTTGTGGTACCGGAAATACAGGAAAAGATTGCTGTTTATACCACACGGCAGGATACGGTATTTGGTGTAAGTTATGTTGTTTTGGCACCAGAACATCCTTTGGTGGACAAACTCATTGCCGGTAAAGAGCAAGAAGAGGCTGTCCGTAGGTTTATTGATCGGGTAAAGGATTTAAGTGAGATTAGCCGGACTTCCACGGAAACGGAAAAGGAAGGCGTTTTTACGGGAGGCTATGCGGTTAATCCATTTACCGGTGAGCAAGTTCCGATTTGGGTAGCCAATTATGTGTTGATGGAGTACGGGACGGGTGCGGTAATGGGAGTTCCCGCGCATGACCAGCGGGACTGGGAGTTTGCGACGAAATATCATTTGCCGAAGCGTCTTGTTATTCAGGCACCCGATAATGGTTTATCCATTGATACTATAACTTGTGCCTATGATGGCCCTGGTGTAATGGTTAACTCTTCTGATTTTAACGGTATGGATAATGAGGCCTGCAAAGAAGCTATATGCCTCTGGATGGAGGAACGGAATATAGGGAAACGGCGGGTTAATTACCGGTTAAGAGACTGGTTGGTTTCGCGTCAGCGGTATTGGGGTGCTCCCATCCCAATGATTTATTGCGATACTTGCGGCGTGGTTCCTGTTCCCAAGGAGGACTTACCGGTCATGCTGCCGAAAAATGTAAGTTTTTCCGCCGGTTCTGTTTCTCCGCTAGCCAAGGTTGAAGAATTCGTCAATTGCACTTGTCCGAAATGCGGTGGTGCGGCAAGACGCGAAACTGATACCATGGATACGTTTATCTGTTCTTCCTGGTATTACTTCCGTTATACTGATCCACGCAATACCTCGCAGCCGTTTGATTCGGCAAAAGCTAATTACTGGATGCCGGTAGATCAATATATTGGCGGTGTCGAGCATGCTATTCTGCATCTTTTATACGCTCGCTTTTTTACCAAGGTGTTGAAAGACGCTGGATTGATCAATATCGGCGAACCATTTAAAAACCTGCTTACTCAGGGTATGGTTATCAAAGATGGCGCAAAAATGTCCAAGTCGAAAGGGAATGTGGTTTCTCCGGAAGAAATCATTGCCAAGTATGGTGCTGATACCGCCCGGTTGTTTATTCTGTTTGCCGCCCCGCCGGAGCGCGATCTTGAGTGGAGCGACCAAGGTGTGGAAGGCGCTTACCGATTCTTTGGCCGGTTGTGGCGTATAGTAGATCACTATGCCGCCTGTGCGGCTTCCGCCGAAGCGGAATATGATGTCAATAGTTTGGATAAACAGGAGCGCGAACTTCGGCGAGTGCTTCATGTAACCATTGGCAAAGTTTCTGAAGCTTTGGGCGAACGTTTTAGTTTCAATACAGCGATTAGTTCCATTATGGAATTGGTTAATGCCATGTATGCGTTTAAGGAACATGGCACTCAGGTGAATTCCGGTGTTATCCGGGAAGTAATTTCGGCACTACTTCGTCTTTTGGCGCCGTTTGCTCCGCATATTACGGAGGAACTTTGGCATGAAACCATCGGCCAGGGCAGTGTTCACGAGCAGAGCTGGCCGGAGTTTGATGCCGAAGCGGTAAAAGTTGACGAGACCGAAATTGTTCTTCAGATTAACGGTAAGGTACGCGATAAGATTATCGTGCCAGTGGGATTAGGGGCTGCTGAGCTGGAAGCAAAAGCATTTGAACAGGAAAAAGTAAAAGAATTTGTTGCTGGTAAAACGGTGGTAAAAGTAATCTGCGTGCCACAAAAACTTGTTAATATTGTAATTAAGTAACAAACCTTCGATAAGCCGGCGATAGCCGGCTTATTCTTTTCTTAGAGACAAATTTCTATGTAGGAAGTTGGGCGAAAATGGAGAATATGTTAGCTAGGTTGGGAGGGGGAAAATGGATGTCATAAAAAGGCGTTGGATTCTTATCCTGCTATTGGTAGGAGTCATGCTAGCGGGAACTTTCTATGGTCAATGGCAAGAGAAACGGATTGAAGACAGGGTTGTTATGTCAGAGTTTCCCGCTCATAATAAAAATTCGAGAGAGCAGGCAAAGGTTCATATTAATAGTGCGGATCAGGATGAATTGGATCGGCTTCCGGGTATTGGCGCAGTACTTGCCAAGCGAATTGTGGAATTCCGGACAGCCCATGGACCGTTTCAGAATATTAAAGATTTAACAAAAGTTAAGGGAATTACTGAAGCTGAGTTTAGAAGGCTGGAGAAAAAGATAGAGCTGTAATTATAAGGAGAAAAACGTGAAGTTGATTTGTTAATCTGAGGCATTTTGAATAGTTCGGAGGAAATAGGTTGATATGCCTAAAGCCTTGTTTGGGATTACCCTGTTTTTTGCTGCCGGCATATGGCTGGCGGCAAGTTGGCTGCTTTCTCCCAAGCCTCTTTGGTTGGGGGAGCTTTTCCTTGGTATAGCAGCATTGTATGCTGTAGTACGAAAAAGAGAATATGTTCTGCCGCTGGTCTTAGGATTGTTTTTTGTTGCCGGAATGCTCCGGTTTATAGAGTTAGACAAGTTACCGCAAGATGATATTAGCCTCTGGGCCGGACAAACGGTCACCGTGCAGGGCAGGATAAGTCAAATGCCTCAATGGGGGGAAGTTGATTTTCGGCGAGTCGGTGTGAAATATGTGGTGGATGTAAATCAGGTTACGGTTAATGGTGCAAGCTATAAGGCGTCAGGTGGTATTGCAGTAACGCTGGAACAAAGAACGGCAACAGAAAGAGCGTCTTATGGTGACGATGTGAATATAACTGGGAAAATTACCCTGCCGGCTAATTATAGAAACCCTGGTTTGCTAGATACGGCGACAGGATTTCATCTGCAGGGAATCAGCGCCAAAATGAGCGTTAAGCCAGGAAACTTAGCCTATAGTCCGACTCATGATAAATCATGGAGGGCGTTGCTTGCGACAGGGCGTGAACAGGCTATCGGCACCATACGTCAGGCTATGAGCGCGCAAGATGCTGCCGTATTAAGCGGAGTATTGTTTGGCGGTACCTTTGGAATCGACAAACAAGTCGTTAAGGATTTTTCGGCTACTGGACTTATTCATATTCTTTCGGTATCCGGTACGCACATTGTTTTGGTAGCGGGAGCTATTGCCTGGCTGTGCGCGCGATTGGGGCTGGGACAGAAAAAAACAGCGTTCATGAGTTCTGTTGGATTGGTAGGCTATGCATTGTTCGCGGGACTCAGCGCGCCTGTAGTAAGGTCGGTTATTATGGGGCTTCTTTCTGTAGCAGCCCTTGGTTTGGGACGGGAAAAGAATGCATTTCAAGCGCTGGTGATGGCTGCTTTGATTATGCTTATGTACCAGCCCGTTCAATTGTTTGATATTAGTTTTCAGCTTTCGTTTGGTGCCAGTGCCGGGTTAATTTTATTGTATGGAAAAACAGCGGATAAGCTGGCTTTTTTGCCGAAGTGGCTTAAAGGGCCGGTGAGCGTAACGCTGGCGGCACAATTAGGAGTGCTTCCGTTTATTGCTTGGTATTTTCATTCGTTTCCGTTAATTTCGTTTGTTGCCAATATTGTGGTATTGCCTATCATTGAGGTTGTGGTAGTCGTGGGGCTTTTGGGAGTTCTTATAGCTCCCGTATGGCTAGTGGGCGGGAAGATGTTGTTGGTAGGCTGCGCTTTACTGTTGGGGACAGCTGAAAGGTTGACAGTTGCACTGGCTAGCCTAAAAGGAACCAGCGTTTTTTTACCGACGATCGGAGTGACGGCCGGTGCGCTGTATTATCTTCTGTTACTCTGGATTTACAGATACTTACCGCACCCAGTGCCGTCTCCTGCCGCAATTTTACAACGGTGGCCGAAACAGGCGGCAGCGTTATCGATAGCCATTGTTATTTGCTTGGAAGTTTATTGCGATTATCCCCGGCCGGTACAAGTGCATTTTATTGATGTTGGCCAGGGAGATGCGACATTGATTACGACGCCCCATGGGAGGGCTGTACTTATTGACTGCGGCGAGAGCAATCCTATTACCGGTTTTGATGCCGGTGAGCGAATTGTTTCTCCCTACTTGCAGCATTATGGAGTAAAATCAGTGGACTATTTGATTTTAACGAGTGGGCAAATGGAGGATGCCGGAGGCTCTGTTGGCCTTGTAACAACCTTGCCTGTGAAAAATATTTTGGTGCCGGAGAGCGGCGAAACGAAAGCTGCAGCTAAACTAAAAAGAAACGTTTCCGGCAGTCGGGTTATCTCAGCTGTTCTTGGCGAGCAGGTTCAGCTTGATGGGGTAACATTTACTGTGGTATATACGCCCGAAAAAGAAAAATCACAGGGCAGTACGTCTTCCAATAGTATCTTGGTACGTTATGGTCAGCAGAGCTTTCTTATCATGGGAGATGCTGGCATGGAAGCGGATGAGATTTTGGTAAGCAGCGGTTTAGAGCCGGGCTCTGTATTAAAAGTGGCGCGACATGGCGCAAAAACATCGACCACACGGCAATTGCTGCAAACGTTTTCTCCTGAATATGCCGTGATTTCAGTGGGAAATAATACTTTCGGGTATCCGCATAGTGAGATGCTGGCGCGGCTCAAGGAAAAAGAGATAAAAATACTTAGAACTGACCGGGATGGGGCCATAGTGTTTACTACGGACGGGACGAAACTTTCAGCAGAAATCTTTGTTAAACAATAACAACATGGTGAGTTTGATTAGTTTTTTTGACTAATCCCGCTGTTAAATGATAGTTGACAATAGTTTTTAAGGAGGAACGAATTTGTTAGAAAAGATTAGAATGGCAGCTTTAGAAGAATTGAGTATAAGAGGAATAAAATTTACCATGGATGATCTTGCTTTAAGACTGGGAATGAGCAAAAAAACATTGTACAAATATTATAAATCAAAGGATGTGTTAATTGCAGACGTTTTTGACTACTTAATTATAGATATGAAAAAACAAAAGGAAGAAATTTTACGGAATAAGTCAACAAGTTATCTCCAAAAATTAAAGGCACTTTTCGAGCATAACCCTAATAGCAAAATGCGAGAAACAAATAATTTAATTCTTGCAGATTTTAGAAAATATTATCCGCAAGAGTGGGAAAAAATTGAGCAATTTCGAAAAGATTCGCTTGACGAAACGGTTTTCCTTTTGGATAAGTGTATAGAAGAAGGAACTGTCAGGGCCTTGAATACGCGTGCGGCTGCTACTATGATAGTAGCAGCGATGGGGGAAGTTGCAAATAATGATGATTTTTTGCGCGAAAACAATTGGAGTCCTTGGACGTCTGTGCAGTTAATACTTGATATGGTTTTTCATGGTATACTAAGTGATAATCAAAAAGAACTAAAAAGAGAGCATGAGTAATTCATAGCAATGGATGCTAGGTGCATGCTAAAATAGTTAGAAATAATATACCTTAGAAACTAAAAGATAGTCTCGAACTTGAGATTATCTTTTTTATTTTTACGAAATGAAAGTAATGGAAAATCTACTTGCTAGTATTTGAAACATAATTCAAATCTAATAAAATTTTGGTTGGCGGAATAAGGAAATTAACAATAATAAAAAAAAGAAACATTTGACATATAAATAAGTACAAAGTAAAATATACCCAAGGAAACTATGAATACTAAAATAGTTCCCAAAGGATATGTCCTTCATTATCTAAATGTGAGGTGAATGTTTAGTTGTGGTATGTTTCTGTTGAAAAGGGAAAGTCCTTTGTGAGACACGCTAAGCAATTCAATTCTTTTCTTCAATAGGAGTGCACTTGATTAGAAATGTAAACTAAGCAAACCGCATAAATGATAGGTGTGGATACTATGATAAATCTGTATATTGCCATATGTTTGGGAAAAAACTTGAGACCTTTTAGTATGGCTATTTTAAAAATATAGTGAATGGGGGGATTTTAGTGGCTATTACATTAAAATCAGTAGCAATTGAGACAGCAGCAACTAAAATTGAAGCGGCTAGATCAGCAGTAGCCAAAATTGAAGCAACAGAGTTAGCAGCAGCTAAATCATTTGCGACTAAAAAAGCAATAACTGAGATAGCGGCAGCTGAAATAGCTTCAGCTAAATCAGATGCTATTTCGGCTGCTAAAAGTATTCCTATTTCAGCTGCTTTCAAAGTAGAACTAAGTTAAAAAATACAAAAAAGCTGTAACTTTTAATAATATAACTCCCTCTTTAACTTAAGAAAGTAGAGTAACACAGAGCCAAATTCAGTTTGTACAATTGGAGGATTTGTTCGAAAGATCACCCTTATCAGAAGGCTGACTTAAAGGTAAAAAAGATTTCTGAAAGTAGTATTAGAAGTAAAAAAAAGCGCGAGCTTTTGCACTATACAATGGTGCATGCTTGCGTTTTTTTTACTCTAGAATGTAGCTGAGAGGATTGTATTTTTTTGTATGATTTTAAGACAGTCCCCTCTGAACCGTATTGCCTTTTGCGGACACGAAGAATGGTTGGTACAATAAAACCAGGGGGTGTCGAACATGAAAGGCAAACGATTTGATCCAGAGTTCAAGAAAGACGTTGTAAAGCTATATTTAAGTGG
>Ga0316604_10000207_pt1 | contig 86805 bp, 91 predicted proteins | sample OWC_soil_day20_C_FD_207650 | JGI IMG/M metagenome (GOLD analysis project Ga0316604, IMG submission 207650) | Wetland soil microbial communities from Old Woman Creek delta, Ohio, United States - OWC_soil_day20_CT | ecosystem: Environmental > Terrestrial > Soil > Wetlands | place: USA: Ohio... | reverse complement strand
GGGACTGGTAATATACGATTTAATTAAATAAACAAACTCTTATCCAGAGTGGTTGAGGGAACTGGCCCGATGAAACCCGGCAACCGGCGCTTGGCGCAAGGTGCTAATTCCAGCAGGAGAAATCCTGGAAGATGAGAGGCTGCTAAACGGATAATTAGCTCCTTTCTATACGAAAGGAGCTAAAATTTTTTTGTGGAGGCGATAGTTGTGGAACTATGTACGAAGTTAGTTCATCTTGGGGTGTGTAGCAATGAAAAAACGGGCGCAATAAGCACACCTATTTATCAGAATGCTACATTTAGGCATCCTGGACTGGGGCAAAGCACAGGATTTGATTATAGTCGAACCCAGAATCCTACCCGTAAGGTGCTGGAAGAAGGAATAGCTGCCCTTGAGGGCGGCGCTGCCGGTTTTGCTTTTGCTTCGGGAATGGCAGCGATAACTGCGGTGTTGATGTTGTTTCAGGCCGGAGATCATCTGGTGGTGGCTGCTGATTGTTATGGCGGCACTTACCGGGTATTGGACCGTATTTTCTCTAAATTTGGTTTAACGGCGTCTTTTGTTGATACTAATAACACAGCGGAAGTAGTAAAGGCAGTTACTCCATCAACTAAAGCCATTATTGTTGAAACTCCTACTAATCCTTTGCTGCGAATTGCCGACATTGCGGCAATTGTCGATATTGCCAAGCTATACAGTTTGACAGTTATTGTTGACAATACTTTTATGACTCCGTATTTCCAGCGGCCAATTGAACAAGGCGCCGATATTGTCATTCACAGCGGCAGTAAATATTTGGCCGGCCATAATGACCTGGTGTGCGGTCTGGCGGTTACAAGAACGGCGGAAGTTGGTGAACGGCTGGGGTTTATTCAAAACTCTACCGGCGCGGTACTTAGCCCGTCCGATAGTTGGCTGTTAATCAGGGGCATTAAGACTCTGGCTCTTAGGCTGGAAAAGCATAATGCCAATGGCTTGGCGGTAGCGGCGTGGTTACAAAATCACCCGCGGGTTTGTGCGGTATATTATCCGGGATTATCAGATCATCCCGGTAAGGATGTTCACGATCGGCAGGCATTAGGTTATGGCGGTATGCTGTCGTTTGTGGTAGATGATCCGGCCCTGGTTCCTGAGCTATTAAAGAGGGTTAAACTTATTAGTTTTGCTGAAAGTTTGGGTGGGGTAGAGTCTTTAATTACCTTTCCGGCGGTGCAGACTCATGCCGATATACCTGCCGCTGAACGTGAAAAACTTGGTATCTCCGACTGTTTGCTTAGGTTATCAGTTGGGATTGAAGATGCCGGAGATATTATTGTTGATTTAAACCAGGCATTAGGTAAGGGAGGTTTATAATTATGGCGGATTTTGCGACTAAACTTATTCATAACCGCGGTTCAATTGACCCGCTGACAGGAGCGGTAAGTGTACCAATTTATCAGGTATCGACTTTTGATCAGAATGTGGGAAACGCTGACGAATATGACTATTCTCGCTCCGGTAATCCTACCCGGGCGGCGCTGGAAGCATTGATTGCCGAACTAGAGGGGGGCGTTGCCGGGTTTGCTTTTGCATCAGGAATGGCAGCTGTTTCTTCCGCACTTTTGTTGTTTGGGCAGGGAGATCATATTTTAGCGCCAAAGGATGTTTATGGCGGGACTTACCGGGTTTTGAGCCAGGCATGCGGCAGATGGGGTATCGAACATAGTTTTATTGATACTACTGATTTTGCGGCTATTCAGGCTGCTGTTAAACCAAATACCAAGGCGATAGTCTTAGAGAGTCCGTCTAATCCCTTGCTCAAAGTCAGTGATTTGCCAACAATCTGTGCTTGGGCGAAAAAGCAGGAGATTATCTCGATTGTGGATAATACCTTTATGACACCATACCTTCAGAAACCACTGACCTTCGGGGCAGATATTGTGGTTCACAGCGCGACCAAATTTCTTGCCGGGCACAGTGATGTTGTTGCCGGACTGGCGGTGGCGGGAAGTGAAGAATGGGCGAAGAAACTGAAGTTTATCCAAAATTCCTTAGGGGCTGTACTTGGTCCTCAGGATAGCTGGCTAACGATACGCGGGATAAAAACTTTGAAGACTAGGCTGGACTATTCCGAGAAGGCAGCGCATAAAATTGCCAATGAACTAGCCTCATGGAGTACAGTAAAAGCAGTGCATTATCCTGGCTTAACCAATCACCCTGGTCATGAATTAATCAAAAGTCAGGCTAGTGGTTTTGGGGCAGTGCTGTCTTTTGAACTCGAGAGTACTGAACTGGCTAAAAAGTTGATGGCTAATGTAAAGCTGCCGGCGCTGGCGGTTAGCTTGGGCGGGGTCGAGAGTATTTTGTCTTATCCGGCAACCATGTCGCATGCTGCCATACCGCAGGAAGTGCGCCATAAGTTAGGCATTAGTGATGCTTTGCTGAGGCTTTCGATTGGGCTGGAAGATCCAAATGATTTGCTTGAGGATCTGTTTTCGGCGCTTAATAGCTAAGGCTTATTATTCACTTTTGGAGGAGGTGAACGGTTGATGGAAGTTCCGGAGTATGCCTGGGAAATTATCGAAAAAGAAGTGCGGCAAATTCAACATGGCACAATTACGTTAGTAATCCAAGATGGTTGCATGATTCAAATAGACAAGACCGAAAAAATCCGTCTTGCGCCTAAAGGGGCAGAGAAACCTAAGCCTTCAAATATTCAAGATGCAAAGTTAAACAAAAAAAACCTGCGTCTGCAGGTTGGGGACGTATTGCGGGATCTGCGCTTTGGGCAGGTAGTTATTGTTGTTAAAGATAACTTGATTTCTCAGATTGAGCGCCTGGAAAAACAGCGGGTTGCAAATCTGGCCGGATTGTTTGGTGATGGAATTTAGGAAAAATACCATTAAGGATGTATAATATTGTGGACTGTCGCCAGGAATATGCCTGGCTGAAATAAGTGAATAAGCGGCAGATAATTATAAACGTCCGTTATATGGGCGTTTTTTGTTTTGGAGGGAGGAGGGTGGAATTTGTTGTGTGATATAGATCAAAGTAAGATAGCCAAAATGCGGGTAAAATAGAATTAGCAGTTATTACAGCAAGGTGTAAGGGGGAAGTGGGGCAATGTTACCTAAAGGAGCTAATTTACAGAAAATCCATAATGGCAAAAAAACGTATGCTATAACACCGCATTTGCCGGGAGGGTTTATAAAGCCTGAGATAATGGAGCGATTTGCCGCTGTTGCCAGGAAGTATAGCGGTACATTGAAATTGACTTCGGCCCAGCGGATTATGATTACCGGTTTAAAGGCCGAGGATGTTGACAGTATCTGGGATGAGCTAGGAATGCAGCCAGCCATGGGCTTTGCTAACTGCGTTCGCAGTGTGAAGATTTGTCCGGGAATTGCGTTTTGTAAGCGGGGCAAGCAAGACAGTATAAAACTGGGGTTTGAATTAGATACCAGGTACATCAAGAAGGAAATGCCGTCGCGAATGAAATTTGGGGTTTCTGGATGCCCCAATTCTTGCTCAGAGGCCATTATCAAGGATATTGGCGTTATCGGTACTGATGAGGGCTGGGATGTTTATGTTGGCGGGAGCGCCGGGTCACATCCCCGGCTTGGCGATAAGCTTATCACAGCTTTAAATTATGATGATACATTAAGAATCATTGATATTACTGTCCGGTACTACCAGAAGAATGCTGATATTGAGCGGGTAGGTCAGTTCATTGAGCGAATTGGGTTTGAAAAATTCAAGAATGATATCTTGGCAGAGTTCAATAATAATACGGCTGCCGATCCGCTGACCAAGCCATATTCAGGCAGCGAACAAATGATACCCAAGCCAGGAGGCTTGACTGAGGGCAATCTGGTATTTGGCGACAGCATTAATGCAGACAGTGTTATTGCTGATATTATTAGGGTATATCCTCAGACGATTCCGGTACTGCGATCGTTTGGTATGGGGTGCCTCGGCTGCCCGTCGGCTACCGGTGAGGCGCTAGAAAAGGCAGCCGGCATTCATGGGCTTGATGTTAACGAACTAATTGAAGCATTAAATAAAGTTGCGCTGAGCGGTGAGAAATAACGCAAGTATTTTTTGGGAGGATGAAGCGAGAATGAAAGAAAAATTTATCAAGAATATGGAATTTAGTAAGGTAATGGAATTGGCTAATTTGGTTGAATATCAGGCGGGAAAGGTTATCAGCGTCACGTTTGTTCAGAATGACGCAGTCAGTATTACTTTGTTTGCCTTTGCGAAAGGTGAGGGGATAAGTACCCACGCTGCATCAGGCGACGCTTTGGTGTATATCCTCGATGGTGCGGCGCAAATCACCATAGGCGAAGAAACAATGAAGGCCGAAAAGGGACAGGTAGTCGTAATGCCTGCTAATGTTCCCCATGGGCTGGATGCAATCGATAATTTTAAAATGTTTCTTATTGTTGTTAGAAAATGATAAGTGAAATTAATTGATGTAAAAAATACCTGAGACTTCACCAGCGTTGGGTGGAGCCTCAGGTATTTTTTACGAAGGTTGAGAGCGGACTAGCAGTTTTTTAAATAGCATGGCGATTATAACTAATATAATACTGCCGCTCAGTACAGGCGTAATTAAGAAATCCCAGGAAGCTGTCCCCTGCATCATCAGTAAAAGAGGATCGGCAGCCGCTGGCGGGTGCTGTAGCCGTACTATTTGCATTACGGCAATAGCAATGCTTACCGCCAGGGCGTATGACCACCATTCTGCCCCGAAGAAATTAGCGCAAAGTATTCCGATTATACTGGAGAGAAGATGTCCGCCGATAATATTTCGCGGTTGGGCAAAAGCACTATCCGGAATAACAAATGCAATAAAACAAGTTGCACCCAGCGGAGGCATTAGAAAATATTTGCCTGTAACTGATGAGAGGTAAGCTATTGTACCAATGCCTAACATTGCTCCTACTGAAGAGCTAAAGATGTGCCAGACATTAAGCCGACGGTGAAGCCATTTTTGCTGTGAAGCTGTAGTTCCATTCCTATGGGCCATAACACCTTCCCTCCTTTCATTGTCATACTGGCTTGGTATTGGCATAGCCAAGATTATACTATTTTTCCAGTTTGTTGCCTGTGATGTGGATCACAGACAAAAATTGTATAGGTTTATAACGGCGATACATAATACTAACTGAATGTGTATTTAACGGAAAAGGAAATGGTTGAAGGAGGTTTATCCTGAGTATGGATAATGCAATGTTTTGTTACCAATGTGAGCAGACCGCAGGCGGTAAAGGCTGTGTAAAGATGGGTGTATGCGGCAAAACTCCTGAAGTTGCCGGTTTGCAGGACGTTCTTGTTCACTCGCTGAAAGGAATCGGTTATTATGGCTGGCAAATTATCCAGGCCGGTGGCGAGATTGACACTCCAACCTATAAATTTATTATGGATGCGATGTTTGCTACCCTTACTAATGTCAACTTCGATCCGGAGCGGTTTGTAAGCTACATACAAGAAGCTAATAAGATTAAAGCTCAGCTTAAAGCGCAGTTAGGCGATAAAGCGAAGGCTGCTCCCCCGGAAGCAGATTATGTGGCCCCGTCTACTAAGGAAGAAATGCTAAAGGATGCGCCAAAGTTTGGGATTATGACCGACCAAGCCATGGATATGAATATCCGGTCATTGCAGCAAACGCTGATCTATGGTTTTAAAGGCATGGCCGCTTATGCTCACCATGCACTGGTGCTGGGGAAAAAAGACCGGGAAGTGGGGAATTTCTTCTTTAAGGGACTGGCGGCGACATTAGATAAAACGCTGGGCGTGCCTGAGTTGTTAGGGCTATGCCTGGAACTTGGCAAGACGAATTTAAAATGCATGGAGATGCTTGATGCAGCCAACACCGGTGCGTATGGCAATCCAGAACCAACAGAATTATTGATCTCTAAAAAAGCCGGTCCGTTTATCGTCATCTCCGGCCACGATATGAAAGATCTTAAGTTGTTGTTAGAGCAGACCGAAGGCAAAGGCATTAACATATATACTCACGGAGAAATGATTCCTGCCCACGGCTATCCGGAACTGAAAAAGCACAAGCACCTTATTGGTAACTTTGGAACGGCCTGGCAGAATCAGCAGAAAGAGTTTGACAATTTGCCTGGCTGTATTCTAATGACGACAAACTGTCTTATGACACCGCGCGACAGTTATCGCGACAGAATATTTGCCACCAGTATCGTTAGTTTTCCGGATATGCCTTATATTGAAGAGCGCGATGATCGCAAAGACTTTACACCTGTTATTAACAAGGCTTTGGAACTGGGCGGTTTTAAAGAAAATGAACCGGAGCGCAAAATCGTTGTAGGTTTCGGACACCATGCAGTATTGAGTAATGCCGGAAAAATCGTGGATGCTGTGAAAGCAGGGGAAATTAAGCACTTTTTCTTAATTGGCGGTTGTGATGGTGCCAGGCCGGGCAGAAGCTACTACACTGATTTTGCTGATAAAACGCCCCATAATACTTTAATGCTGACATTAGCCTGCGGCAAATACCGGTTTAATTACCAAGATTTTGGGACAATAGCCGGTTTCCCGCGCCTGCTTGATGTAGGGCAGTGTAATGACTCTTTTTCCGCAATTCGGATCGCTGTTGCTTTGGCTGAGGCTTTCAAATGCGGGGTGAATGATTTGCCGCTGACGCTGGTGTTGTCCTGGTATGAACAAAAAGCTGTGGCGATACTGTTAACTCTGTTGTCTCTCGATATTCGTAATATTTATATTGGGCCAAGCCTGCCGGCATTTTTCTCACCTGATGTGCTGCAGGTTCTGGTGGATAAATTTAAGATTAAAGTTATCTCGACCCCTGAAAAGGACTTAGAAGCTATTCTTGGTGCAGATGCGCTAAAGGCATAATAACACCGTGACGGCAGTGCTGATTACCTGCAAAGTAATCAGCACTGCCGTTTTTTTATACACGACTTTAAGTTGGTTTTTTGAATACTGTTGTCTTTAAATATCTTAATCTCTATATTGAATATCTTAATTTTAAATATCACAAAACTTAAATATCTTAATTTCAAACTTAAATATATTAATATAGTCAAACTCAGTAAAACATGTCACCACCTATACTTAAATGTGACTTGAATCACTGCCGTATTTTGGCAAAGGGTATAGAATAGAGAGGGAAAAGGATAATTTCAGTGGGGTGATATGATGACGACGGTCAAAAAGGATGACTATGTCTTTGCACTAAAGGAACATTTTGGCTCAGATGAGCGCCGCATTAATCATGCGCTTAAGGTTCTGGAGGCTGCTGAAATAATTATGCGCGGCGAGCAGGTGGATGGCACAACCTGTGATGTGGTTATGATAACAGCTTTGCTGCATGATGTGGGGATCAAGGTTGCTGAACAAAAGTACAATTCCTCGGCCGGGCCTTACCAGGAAATCGAAGGCCCTCCTTTAGTGCGGGAAATTATGGCCCGCATCGGTGCGCCGCAAGAGATCATTGAGCGGGTAGCTTATATTGTAGGTGGTCATCACACCGCCAGCAAGAATGATGGCTTGGACTTCCAGATTATTTGGGAAGCTGATTTAATGGTCAATATTGAGGAAGATGGTTTGGATAAGCAGCCTGAAAAGTTGCCGGCAATTATCAGTAAAAACTTTCAAACCATTACCGGTCGCCAGTTGGCCACAGCGCGGTATTTAGAAGTTCACGAAAATTAAATTGGCTAATATAAAATTTTTTTCCATACTGTGATTACGGTCACAGTCAATAGCGGCAGCGTTTGTTAGAATGGTGTCAAACAGGTCAAATAATGCTTCGCATATAAGGGGGAGAAAGATATGTCAATGTTTTGTTATCAATGTCAGGAGACAGCCAAAGGTACCGGTTGTACAATGCGTGGTGTTTGTGGAAAAACGGCTGATGTGGCAAATCTTCAGGACCTATTGATTTATACACTTAAGGGTATTTCAGCTTACACGCTTGAGGCTCGTCAGGCCGGGATTGCCACACCGGCTGCCGATAAGTTTATTATGGAAGGATTATTTGCTACAATTACCAATGCCAACTTTGATAAGGCGCACTTTGTGGCCCTCATTGGGCAAGCGCTGATAGTGAGAGAAGAGGTAAGAGCAGCGTTAGTAAAAGCCGGTGTAGCGGCAGAAGTTACTCATGACAGTGCGCTGTGGTTTGCTGATAATGCGGCCGCTTTTGAAGCAAAGGCAGCTGCAATTGGCATTTTGGCAACCGAGAATGAAGATGTACGCTCGCTGCGTGAGTTACTTACTTACGGGGTGAAAGGGATGGCTGCCTATGCTGAGCATGCTTTTACTTTGGGCTATAAAGAAGCTGAAATCTTTGCTTTTATGCAAAAGGCGTTTGTGGCTACAACCAATGATAAGTTAAATGCTGATGAATTAGTTGCTTTAGTGATGGAATGCGGCAAATACGGTGTCGATGTTATGGCATTATTGGATAAAGCCAATACCAGCACATATGGCAACCCGGAGCTTACCAAAGTCAACATCGGCGTGAGAAATAACCCCGCCATTCTGATAAGCGGCCATGATTTGAAAGACCTTGAAGAACTGCTGGAGCAAACCAAGGGTACCGGTGTTGACGTATATACTCATGGCGAGATGCTGCCTGCGCATTACTATCCGGCTTTTAAGAAATATGACAATTTTGCCGGTAACTATGGTAATGCCTGGTGGTTACAGGACAAAGAATTTGAAACCTTCAATGGACCAATTGTGATGACAACCAACTGCCTGGTTCCACCGAAGGCCAGCTATAAAGACCGTGTTTATGTGACCGGCGTAGTAGGCTTTGAAGGCCTGAAACAAATCGGCGAGCGGGTGGATGGCAAACCGAAAGATTTTTCCGCCGTTATTAACCATGCGAAACAATGCCTGCCGCCCCAAGAATTGGAGCAAGGCGAGATTGTCGGCGGTTTTGCACACAACCAGGTATTAGCCTTGGCTGATAAGGTGGTGGCTGCTGTGAAAAGCGGCGCCATTAAGCGCTTCTTTGTTATGGCAGGTTGCGATGGACGCGTAAAGAGCCGAGATTACTATGCCGAATTTGCCAAAGCGCTGCCTAAGGACACCGTTATTCTGACAGCCGGGTGCGCCAAATACCGTTATAACAAGCTTCAGCTTGGCGACATCGGCGGTATACCGCGCGTACTGGATGCCGGTCAATGCAATGACTCTTATTCGTTAGCGGTTATTGCGTTGAAACTTAAAGAGGTGTTTGGCCTGGATGATGTTAATAAACTGCCGATTGCATATAATATCGCCTGGTATGAGCAAAAAGCTGTCATTGTACTTTTGGCGCTGTTATATCTGGGGGTAAAAAACATTCACCTCGGACCAACACTGCCAGCGTTCCTTTCCCCGAATGTAGCCAAGGTGCTGGTAGAGACTTTTGGCATCGGCGGCATTACTAATCCTGAAGCTGATGTAAAAATGTTCATGGCCTAAGTAACATTCAACTTCATTATGAAAGGGCTTATATTCGCCTAAAAAACTATATCCCCCAGCTGGTGTCTAACAGCCGGGGGATGTAGTTTTTTGCTGCTTTGCCGTAAAAGGGAGGAGGAAAGCGGACTAAAGGTCTGAAGCATAATAAAAATAAACTCCTGTTACAATAATAACTAAAATTGCTTACAGGAGATTCTATGGCGGATTATTATTTAATTTATCAGCATGTAATGTACAATATTGTACATTACTGTACCTTCTGGATGATATTAACGTGCTTAATTACAGCCGGTATTTCATGGCGGCTGTTCACAATATTAAGCGCCCAGAGCTTAGGGGAGGATGATGCCGGTCTTGCTTGGTGGGTGACGGCAGTTTGGGGCAGCGCAGCTCTCGTCTTCTTTCTGGTCGGTTTGCTATTAAACTAGCTAATCATGCTCGCCAGTTCCCATAATAATAACATTGACTGAGACAATCAAAGGAATGGTTGAGTAAATTTCCTCCCAGCGGTTTTTGATTTTTGCCCATTCGAAAGGATGATATCCTTTAAGTCTAGCCTTAATGTTAAAAAGGTCAAGACCCAGGTGCTGGTTAAACTCCCAGGTATCCATAACATTTTTGGAGACTTGTTGGGCAATTCCCTGTTCTATTTTATGCAAAAAAACTGAATCATGTAGATTATGGCTGGTGGGACAATTAACTTCGCCAATATTTCCCCGCATTGTAATATCCAGTGTGAAATAAATATTATTTCCATCGATATGAGGGACAAGCTTTGTATCGTGCTTAAACAGTTCATAAGAAATTTCAGAATTAGGATGTTCCGGGCAGTTGGTAGATATAATTGCTGATTTTTCTGTGCCTAAAATATACTTTAACCCTTGGATAATATACTCGTCGGCATAGCTAACAAGGGTATTATTTTTAAATAATGCCAGGCCGTTTAATTGGGGAACGTTATCGATATATTCAAGGCGTGGGATAGCGTAGTCAAGGTTATTATCTATTGCTCGGGTAATAAACCCGACATCGGTTTTAGAACCGGCAACATGAATGTTTTTTTTGTGGTTTCTGATTATACCGTTCAGATATGGACCACCAGGCTCTCCGGTTGGTGGATTAAACTCGGCGATTGCTTTGGCATCGCCGGGGGTAATGAATATTTTTGTCCGCCAACGCATTTCCGGATCGCGAAGAAAAAAATCAAGTATTGTACGAATCCCGTGCTTCTTTACAGCAGCTTCGCTTATAACAATGGCACTAAGGTGTTCAAAATATAAGCTCTTACTACTTTGGGCAAGCATATCACGCACCATATCGAACATGGAAGTGCCAAGTGTTGACATAACAAAGGTCCTTTCAGATTGTATGCTGCCGCCTTTGCTTTCCGGTTTGACAAGTTTGAGAATTTGGACACTAAGCATATAATCTTGTGTACCATGCTTCGGAAAAGAGTTGTGCGGTGCAGTTGGCTGCTTTTCAGAACCTGATTCTTTTACTGTGTCGGGATCATCAATCGCGGCAATCAAAACAAAATGGCGGTCTTGGGTTTCTTTTAGATCCCAGCATCCTGTTGTAAACATGCAGATACAAATGCTTATTCCGGCGATTATAATTTGCCTGGCAATATTGGCGGCAGTTTTGTTATTTATTTTGTTTAGCATTGCTCGATATTGCCCTTCTTTCGCCAGGCTAGAATGAGTAGCAACGGAATTATAACAAACGAAAAGAACAAGCCAATAAACATACTGAAATTCCGAAGTACTTCCAGTCGGTCCGGGGTATTAGTAAAGGCGCAGACAAAAAAAATCAGGGGTAAAAAGAGCGGAATAAATGGCCGATGATCATTGTAGTTTAAATATTTCCGGCAGCCTTCTCCTATGACGTAATAACTTAGCATCATGGAAATATACGTTACAGGCAGAAAAAGGGTTACCATATGATCTTCTAACCGCTCAATAAATGTTCCCGGAATTTCTACACTTTTCATGGCGAAAACTACCGGATATGATACATTGGAAACGGTTTTGGCTGAGATGGCGCCAATTAATACTATGCCACCAATGATATACATTATGGTAACCAACAAGAAGCCCCAGCCAACAGTTCGGGCAAAGCTAACTTTTCCCCGGGCTGCTAACGGCAAAAGTACCAGCAAGGACTCATAACCGGGATAATATTCGGTATGATAGGCAACTCCTTGCAATATTCCGCTAAAGTTATCCGGCCACAGCGGCAACAGATTTAATGTCTCAAAGTTTATCCAAATTAGGCTATAGAAGCCGTAGAGCATCGGCAGGGCCAAAACTAAAATTTGAATTACACGCAGAATAGTGCCCCATTCCTGCATTGTACAATAGATTACGGCTAGTAATAGGACAATAATTAAGACTGCCCGCGGAGTCTGATCAAACAAAAAAATTGAATATAACGTGGTAATGGCTATTAAACAATTGATGATATTGATTAGCTGTACTGTTATGAAGATAAGAAAAACGACCGCCCCGAACTTTTTACCAACCAAACGGGGCAGATATTCACCAATTGTTTCATTGGGAAACTGTTGGCCAAGAAGGATTATTAGATAGGCTGCTGAGTAAAATAACAATCCGGCCAGTGCTGAGCTTAGCCACAGGAATTGTTCCGAAGAAATGACAATATAAGTTGTTGCAGGAAGAAGCCGGGCGGTAAGTAAAGCGGAAGTGATGACGATTCCTAATTGCCAGGGGGACATTTTTCCTTTCGCCTCAAGATTTGCCATTAGTTTTCACTACCTATTTTAGTTCTGTCTTTAGCGCCAAGTCTTTTGGGGCGGAGGGTTAAAAATTTGGCGGGGAAGCGTAATAAACCATCCTTCCAGTCTTCGATAAGGGTGATGTCAAACAGATCGCCCAGATAAGATTCGTCATAGGTGCGTAATGAGCAGAGAAAAACAATCATTACAATAAAAAAAACGGAAATTCCATATAGTCCAAGTATAGAGGCAGCTAAAAGAGCCGGAATGCGAAAAAAACGCAAAGCCATGCCAAAGGGATAGGAAGGCATGCTGAAGGCTGATAAACCAGTGAGAGCGATTACAACAACCAAGAGGGCGTTGGCTAGCCCTGCTTCGACAACTGTTGTACCGATGACCAAGGCTCCTACAACACCGGCGGCTGCAGATAGCTTTTGTGGCAACCGGACAATAGCCTCCTGGAAGATTTCCAACAGTCCTTCCATCAGGAACGCCTCCAATAACGATGGAAACGGGGTTCTTGCCCTTAGTTCAGCAATATAAAAAGACAGGCCGGAAGGCAGTATGCCTGGATGGTAAGACACGATACTTACATAAATAGCCGGTAAAAAAACAGCAATAAAAGCCGCTATATAGCGGGTAAAGCGTATTAGGCTCGCCACAGCAGGCCGTCCGGTATAATCATCGACAGACTGCATTAAATCCTGAAGGGTTATCGGAAGCAGCATCGCTGTCGGGGAATTATCAACAATGATGCTTACCCGGCCTTCATACAGGCCGGCAACAATCTTGTCCGGTCTCTCGGTGACTAAAACTTGGGGAAAAGGGTTCCAAATCTGGTCAATTAAGAACTCTTCAATATTTGCGGATAGGATAACCTTATCGATGCGAATTGACAATAATTGACTCCGTATCTTGTCCGCCAAGGCTGGTTTTACAATGTCTTCGACATATAACAGGGCAACTGAAGTTTGGGTTCTGACCCCAATTTCAAAGATTTCAACCTTTAAATCCGGGTCCTTTGTCCGGCGTCTTACTAAAGCGATGTTGTCGCTAAGTGTTTCATTAAAGGAATCATGAGGTCCTTTGGCGGCATCTTCGTTTTCAGCCTTACTGATTTGTCTTTTTTCATATTTGGCGGCATCAATGGACACCGCGTCAGAGATACCGTCGATTAATAAAAGCGGATTGCCCTTAAGAATGTTGGCTATTGCTTCTTTAGGTTTGGGAACAACTGTAACATTCGCGGCAGTGATTAAGAGATTAGTAATTTCGTTTATGTTACCCAAGGTCTCATTGCTGTTTAACCGGCCGGTTAAACTTTCAATTACCGTGGTTTCTAATTTGTTTGTATCGGTTAGTCCGCTTAAATACACTAACAATGCCTTGGCCTTGCCGGCCCGAAACTGGCGATACGTAATATCGTCACAGCGTGATAAGGCGCTGCGCACTAACTGCTCATTAATTTCAATATTATTTGTGAAGATGAAAGGCTGTTCATCCTGAGCTGGAACTTTATGTAGATCTTTAACAACATTGTTGATTGCGGATTCAATTGCTTTACTTTGTTGAACTTGTTTTTGAAACTCCGCCAGTTTTTGCCGTGTTTCGCTGAGTGAAGAATTAGGCTGCACAGCCGATAACTTAAAAAATTTGAAGCGCGGTAATTTATTCATAACCAATCCCCCTTAGAGGCTGATTTTAGTTTTATCTTAAAATGGGATAAACATGTATGGACTTATTGGCAGCCTGTAAGTGGGGAGGGGGCTTGTCTGAACAGGGGTTCTATCTGGTGTGTTTATTTGTTATAATGGTAATTAAATACAAATATAAATAAAGAAAAGGGATAGAAAAATGCTTAAAGGGAAAAACATCGTAATTGGAGTGACGGGATGCAGTACGGCATATAAGGCGGCAGATATTGTAAGCGGTCTGGTAGCGCTACAGGCCAATGTAGACGTAATTATGACGGAGAGTGCCACCAAATTCGTTACACCGCTGACTTTTCGCAATGTATCAGGCAATCCTGTTGTGCAGGATCAATTCGCCGATCCGGTTTCCTGGAACGCGGGGCATAAAAAGCTGGCCGACAAAGCAGATTTGTTGCTGATTGCTCCCTCGACTGCAAACTTTATCGGAAAAGCGGCCGGCGGCATAGCGGACGACATGTTGTCAACCACTATTCTGTCAACAGAGGCAATAACTGTTTTTGCTCCCCATATGAATCCGAAAATGTACCAGAAGCCGGTTGTGCAAAGAAACATTAAGTCTTTGCAGCAAGACGGGTGCGTGTTTATTCAACAGGAAAAAACCATGCCTAGCGGTAAAAAATTGTATAGTTTGCTTGCCGATGTCGAATTTATTATCCAGGAAGTGACCAGACTGCTTGAAGCGCGAGCGTAATTTGCAAGTCAATTTTAGCTGTGATGCCTACCCCCTCACTGATCTCCAGTGAGGGGATTTTTCATTTCAAGGATTATTTGCAGGGTCTTCTATACAAGAGTATTACTCGGAAATGTATCTAACAAATATCATAACTGGTTAATATTATTGAGTTTATAAATGGGTAATGTAAAATGTGATTGGGGCCCCAAATAAACAAATTAATATTTGGGAGGTTATTTATTATGAGTAGGGAATTAACATTAGAGGAAAAAGTCCAGAAGGCTTTGGATATCAACGAAGTTCAGATTGTAATGAGTAAACATGCTTATTATCATGGCCTTGGACAAAATATTGAAGAACTGGAAGCGATATGGACTAAAAAAGCTCCAAATGCTACTTTTGCTCAAAACACCGGGTATTGGGTGGGTTATGATTCCATTATGAATGCTTATGGCACAATCCATTTAGCAAATCAGGAAGCCGCTCTTGCGCTATTGCGTGCCAATTATCCTGATGTTGCCGAAGATGCCCTGGGAGCAGGTACATTGCTTATGCACACTCTTACAACACCAATTATCGAAATTGCCGGTGACGGTCAAACCGCTAAAGGCTTGTGGTATACGCCCGGCCAGGTTACTGAGATCGGTGGCGATGGATATCCAAGCGCTATGTGGATCTGGGAAAAATATGGCGTAGACTTTGTTAAAGAAGACGGGGAATGGAAGATCTGGCACATGCATATATGCACCGATTGCACTTGCCCGGTTGCCGGTGACACTTCGTGGGTAACGGAGGCAACCACTTCAGCAGTGTTGAAAGATACGGAAACTGCAACAGTATCGCCAACACCTGATATTGAAATAACGACCTATAGTTCTTACAGCAATACTCAGGTGCCGCAGGATATACCCAAGATGCCGGAGCCATATTGGACATTCAGTGAAACGTTTAGTTATGGCGCTGAATGGATAATCGAAAAGTTGAGCTAATTTCAATAGTAACGATCTGAAAATGTTAGTGTTAAAAGGCGTTTATGGTTGCTTTGCAACCGTAAACGTCTTTTAACATATAGTCATAGCTGAAGAGGAACAATCGAAAAGTATCTAACAAATATCATAACTGGTTAATATTATTGAGGTTATAAATGGGTAATGTAAAATATGATTGGGGCCCCAAATAAAACAAATTCTTATTTGGGAGGTATTTATTATGAGCAGGGAACTGACGTTAGAGGAAAAAGTCCAGAAAGCCTTGGATATTAATGAGGTTCAGATTGTAATGAGTAAACATGAGTACTATCATGCCCTTGGGACCAATATTGAGGAACTGGAAAATATATGGACGAAAACCGCTCCCGATGTCAGCTTCGCGTTAAACGCGGGCTATTGGGTGGGCTATGATTCGATTATGAATGCTTATGGCACAATCCATCAGGCAAATCTGGAAGCCGACCTTGCGCGGCTGCGGGTAAATTATCCCGATGTTGCGGAAGATGCTCTGGGAGCAGGAATATTGATGATGCACACCCTGACAACGCCAATTATCGAAATCGCCGGTGATGGTCAAACCGCTAAAGGAATGTGGTATACGCCTGGCCAGGTTACCGGGATTGGCAGCGACGGATATCCGAGCGCCCAATGGATGTGGGAAAAGTACGGCGTAGACTTTATTAAGGAGGATGGAGTATGGAAGATTTGGCACATGCTTATATGCACCGACTGCTCTTGTGATGTGGCTGGCAACACTTCTTGGGTAACGGATGCAACAACGACTTCGGTGTTAAAAGATGCCGAAACCGCGACCGTAAATCCAACACCTGATATTCAAATATCGCCCTATAGTTCTTACAGCAATACTCAGGTGCCGCAAAATATACCCAGGATGCCGGAGCCTTATTGGACATTCAGTGAAACTTTTAGTTACGGTGCTGAAATGATAATCGAAAAGCTAAGCTACTAATACCGATGGTAACGGTCTAAAATTTTAATATAAAAAGGCGTTTATGGTGCTTTGTAACCGTAAACGTCTTTTTATATATTATCAGTGGCTAAGGTTTATCTGTCATGTCAATTTATAGCGAATTTTATCGAAAGAAAGAAGGGGGATGGATGACGTTGGCGAGAAATATACTGGATAGGCTATTAGGAAAGTTGTTTTGATTAGGGGGCATCTTATGCGTGACTTGGGGCAAAATGTAGCGATGAATGATGTGCTGGAACATTTGAAGGCCGTTTTACCAATGATTCAGCAGCTTTTTCCTCTGGATGTTATGTTCGGAGTTACTGATCGGGAGAGTTTCTTATATTATTTACCAGGCAAAGAAGTTGATGTTAAGCTGCCTGTCGGTGCTCCTATCCCGGAGAAAGCAGGTTTCAAGAAGGTATTGGAGAGCGGACAGCCTGCTTTTTCAAATGTGCCTAAAGAGGTCTATGGCGTACCATTCAAATCTTCTTCGCTTCCTATAAAAAATGCTGACGGAACAACCATCGGGGTAATAACCCTGGGAATCAGCCTGGTGAATCAGGAAATGTTAAGCTGTACTGCACAAGCTATGGCAGCCTCATCAGAAGAGATTTCCGCGACAATCGAAGAAATTGCCGCGCGCGCTACGGGGTTGGCAGACCTGATCAATATTCTTAAAACTGATGGGGAACGAATGGTAAAAGATCTGGAAAAAACGAATGAAATCGTCGAGTTCATTCGACGTATTGCAGCGAATTCAAACCTGCTTGGATTAAATGCGGCTATTGAGGCTGCGCGTGCGGGCGACAATGGAAGAGGCTTTGCGGTTGTGGCTAATGAGATAAGAAATATGGCTGTATCGAGCGCTTCATCGACTCAAGACATTACCAAAATATTGATGAGTATTCAAACCGGGATTCGTGAACTCGAAAATAAGCTGGCAAGTTGTGCCGAACAGAGCGAATTACAAGCGAAAGCGACCGAACAAATATCTATTGCTGCGCAGCAATTGGCCTCGTCGGCAACCGATATCGAAAAAGTATCCCGGTTGATTTAATAGCTTCGGTCAAGAGAAATGTAAGATAAAAAGCAGCTTTGTGCTATACCACAAAATTTAATGTCTGTAATTTCAGTAACCGGCTAAGAAAGCTCTTGAGCTTTCTTAGCCGGTATTTTTGTCCGGTGTATTTTGGCTTGTACAACAATATAGAAAATATTTTGAAAATAATAATTTGCTTTCGTTACAATAAATGTTATAATTTAGTAAAAATATACAGTTTTGGAAACAATACATACTGCTGCGGCAGCAATATTTTTGGCCGGGTAGCATTAAAATATCTCCCCAATTTGGGTAATTTTTTCGCAGAATTATCTGTATATTATAACGAACACATCAAATTAGTCTGAAAAGCGCGAATTGGTTGTCAGCGGCGGCGATAGCGGTTCTTCTGAGAAGGAGACTGGCTTTGGCGTCTGCATTATAGATTCTGTTTCTTTTTCTTAATTAACAGGAGTATTTATTTTCGGACGCGATACGCCGTGCTGGCTATGGGCAGGATGGAGGTGAGGAGATAACAAGGTATGCTTGTATCTTGAAAAAAGGTGGTGGTTGCCAGCTCCCAAGTTTGGTTTACAAGGCTCAGCGAAATGATCAAGGCATATTTAAGGGGGGAAAAGAATGAGTAACGAGCCCGTATATCCAAAGTTTCGTTGGTTTGTGTTCATTGCACTTTGCTTAGCGACTGCGACAAATGCAGTTTGTTTAATTGCACCTACAACATTAATAGGTCCAATAGCCAAAGCACTTGGAGTTAGCTTGGGAGAGACTGTTGGAGCAACAATGGGAACATACAACTTATTCGGCGCTATTGCTTGTATTGTCGGCGGATGGTTTCTTGACCGTTTTGGTACGGTGCGGGTATGGGTTGCATGTTTGTTATTGATGATTATTAGTTCGGTACTGATGCCGGTTTTTGGCACTTCTATCATGGGATTAGCCGTACTTAGATCGATCCAAAGTATTGGCGGCGGTCCGATTATGGGTTCTACTGTCAGAATTGCTGCGGAATGGTTTCCGGCTAAAGAGCGTGGTTTTGTAACAGGGATTCAAGGGGTAGCAATGGGTTTGGGAGTAGCACTTGGCTTTATGATTTCTCCTGCATTTTTTGAACTTACCGGAGACTGGGCAATGACGATGGCGGCAGTCAGCGTTGTCGGCGTTATCGCATTGATCCTTTCGTTGTGCATCTTCGCTGGACCAAAACCTCCAGTGATCGAGGAAGTCAAAGTACAGACGGCTGCCGGCTCCGAGAGTGCCTTTAAATTGGCGCTTAAAATGCCGGCTACTTGGCTGGTTATCGGCTGCGTTGTTTTGGCTGGCTGGATATACCAAGGATTCAATGATATCGTGCCAAGCTATATAGCGATCGATCCGCCGGTAGGGTTAGGCATGGGAACAATGACGTCCGGCAGTATCATGTCAACTGTTCAGATTGTCTTCATGATTGGCGCGATCTTGAGTGGTTATATTGTGGAGAAATTCTTTAATGGCAGTTCGAAACCGGTTGTGTTAGTTTCCTTTATTCTTTTCGCGATATTTGCGTTTGCCATTAAGCTCAACTTTATTGTTGCCAGCTCTTCAGTGCTGTTGGTTTGCCTGGTTTTGGCAGGGTTCTTCCTTGCAATGCTTACTCCGGTGTCGATGGCGTTTTTCGCTAAAAATTATCCGGAAAATATTACCGGTAAACTGGGTTCAGTGGCGCAAGGCCTGAGCATGTTCGGCGGAACGATAGGTGTAACACTTGGCGCAACTGCTTTGCATACGACCGGGATGTATCAGATGCCAATCAATATTGTTGTTATTGTCGCAGTTATTGGCTTCTTATTTGCATTTGGGATGAATCCGCCCAAGGATTTCTTAAAGGCTAATAATTCAAATACTTTTAAAGCTTAAGTTAATATATTGGAAGCTATAAGTTGTAAAAAGGTCAGCCGTTAAAGGCTTGGCTGACCTTTTTACGGTTTTTCGGCCAAGCCGGCAAAGGCGATTTACGACTATGGGGAAGGAACATGGGATATTCCACTAGTTATTGTAATATCGAATTTTGCTGGCTTGTAGTGCTGTATGAGGATGTCAGTGCAATGCATTTGGACTGACATAAAAGAAAAAAAGGTGGGGGTTTTTATGAGAAAGACCATAATTACCTTGATTATGTTAGTGACATTTTGTTTTGCCTCTGTGGCGGCAGCGGCTGCCAATCCCTTCAGTGATGTTCCGGCGAACCATTGGGCCTATGGCGCTGTTAAAAAGCTGGCTGACGCCGGCATTATCGATGGCGCTGACGGAAAATTCAATGGCGATAAAACGCTGACCCGTTATGAAATCGCGCAAATCGTAGCCAGAGCTGTTGCCAGGGAAGACCGAGCCAATGCGGCAAATAAATTGCTGATCAATAAGCTGGCCAAAGAGTTTGACAATGAACTCAAGACGCTCGGCGTCCGGGTTACTTCGCTGGAAAATAAAGTCGGGCCGCTGAAGATTGATGGCTGGTTTAAGTACCGCTATGAAAATGCGGAAACTTATAATAGTGTTTATTTTACTAAAATGGGTTATGATACTCCGACAAAGGTTAGAAGCCGCAATGAAATCTGGGTCAACATTGCCAATCAGTTTGACGGAACAACCCGTTTCGAAGGCAGTCTGCAGAATGAGACGGCATCAGACAACCTGGATGATAGCGGTATTGGAAGCGGCTCGATTATTGTGAAGAAAGCCTTCATGGCCTATCAGGCCGGTCAAGTGGAACTGAGCGCCGGACGGTTTTTCCCGACAATCGGCAAAGGCACATTGATGTCTACGCCGCTGATGGACGGCGGTCATGTGGCGTTCGCTAATTCTAGAGTAAGCGCTAACCTGTATGCGATTCATATGTCTGGTCAAGACATCAACTATAAAGCCGGTGATTTGCAATACAATTTCAGCAAAGACTTTAATATGTCGCTGGCCTATGTAGCCGATAAACAAAAGGCTTATTATGATTCGGCAGCAGTCGGATTCGAGTATAAGGGTATTCCAACAATTGCGCTGACCGGTGAGTATGCTGTCAACCGCTGCGACTTTGCGAAGACAAAATCAGGTTTAGATGATCCTTATGCCTATTTCATAAAGGCGCAGTATAAAGGCGCCAACCCGTTCGAAGTCGGTTCGACCGGCCTGTGGGTACAGTATGAAAAGGCTGCTGACGGTTTTGATTTATATGCTAACGCTTCGCCCAATGCTTGGCCTACCGCTTATAATTGGAGCGCCGGTTCGGGCGGCGGCAGTGCCAATAATTTGAAAGGCTTCAGTTATGGCGTTGAAACAACGCTGGCGCAGCGGATGGTTTTGACGGCAACCTATAATCCGCTGAAGTCGTTTAATGGTCAGACCGAGCGGAAGCTGATTACAGGTCAATTATGGTATCTCTTTTAACTGAGAAACAGGGAATGTGTCAAAAATAGGTTCGAAAACCCGCCTAACATCTAATTAAGGCGGGTTTTTTATATGCCGAATCAGCCGAAGAAAATTCACGTTCTACCACTCAAGTACAATACCGCCATGCGTTAAGCCGGCACCAAAGCCATATAATATCATTTTATCGCCGGATTTAATTTTCGATTCTTCTAAAGCAAGCCAAATTGCAAGCGGTATTGATGCTGATGACGTATTTCCATAATACTCATTGCTTAGCAAAGTTTTTTCGATTGGGAAATTAAGTCGTTCGCAAATAGCTTTTATCATACGCAAATTTGCGCTATGAGGAACAAACCAGTTAATGTCGTCAAAAGTCAGATTACTTCGTTGCAATAGATTATAAATAGCATCAGGAATATTCTTAACCACATATTCGTATAGAGAGCGGCCTTCTTGTTGAAACAACCGTTTTTTGCCTAAAACTTGGCCGTTTACTTTGTCTGATAAGTTGCTGCACGTAACATTTTGAGCTAACTTTCCCTCTGAAGTAAAATATGAAGCAATGAAACTTCCTTTTTCATCGGTTCGTTCAATGAGTGTAGCTACCGCAGCATCACCAAACAGCACACAGGTATTTCTGTCTGAGTAATCTATAACTTTAGAGGCAACTTCTGCGGCAATAACTAATACTTTATTACTATGTCCAGTTGCAATTAAAGAATCAGCTACACATATTCCATAGACAAATCCTGTACAGCCTGAGTTTAGATCCATTGTTCCGCATGTTTCAATGCCGAAATGGCCTTGAACTAGTGCCGCAACAGTTGGTGCAAAATGGTCAGGAGTAAACGTTGTAACGATAATCATATCGACATCATTGATTCGAACATTATAGCGATTAATTAAGTTTTCAACAGCCTTTATTGCCAGATCACTTGAGAATTCTTCCTTTTCCGCTAGGCGTCTTTCTCTCACCCCGGTACGACGGACTATCCATTCGTCGCTTGTATCAACCATTTTTTCAAGATCATAATTAGTGAGTTTTTTATGTGGTAAGTATGTTCCCAATCCGACTATTTTCGCATTAGACTTGATATTCATAATTACCTCCCAATGTATTATACTAGATAATAGCACCTGGTACTAAAATATTTTGTGATATAAATATATCATGAATCTGAAATATTTTCAACGCCAACCTGGCTGAAAAGCAAAAACAAAGTGGGCTAATTCGCCTAAGCGATTAACCCACTTTGTTTTTGCTGATAGGTTTTTGGTTCGGAAAAACTGTTCCTTAGAAATATTGTGGTTTGAATTCTTTAATATAATCGTGGTCGGGACGCTCTAGAATAAAGGTACTGATAAACTCACTGCCGGGGATTAAGAAGGGATATTTATCATGGGTTGCCCAGTTTGGTTTGGTATAGTGCGGCGGATTGTTAATAATCGAATCAACCCAGCCGTTATTATTCTCATACCACATTTCGGACACCCGATGCCATTGTTTGAAAAACAGAACTTCATGATCCATGAAATCATCGCCCTGGGGTAAGGGGCTTTTTTCGGATATGTAGGCTTTGGTGCTAAAAAATCTGGTTAGACCAGGCTGCTTCATAACTTCAGGGACATGGGTATTAAGATACCAGTCTTCACCCTCTGCGACAGATATGTTGTCCGGATATCTAAAAGCTGTTACCCAGCGAAGGATTGTATGATCATCAATACTACAGTTGCCGCCCAGGAAATCTTCGGTTGGCTCTGCCGGCATATTAACAACAATAGCATCACAAGCCCCCGGTTGTTTGGTCATCGCCAGGATTCCTTTTACCCCGCGGCGGAGGGATTTGTCGGGAACCCAATTCTCATGAACTCTGTAATTGAAGTACCCATAGTTTTCGCCGCCGGGAGGCGCTGGGACTACACGATAAAGCACATATTTTACTGTCCAGGGACTTTGCGTCAGAACTTCGGGTACGTGATAGCGTTGAAACCATCTTTCCAGGGCCGGCCGGTCATTTTCATCATTCAATTTATGAATAATGAGTAACTTTGACATTTCCATAATATATATCTCCTTTGCTTTTAAACTAATAGCAAGTTGCCTAATTGATAGTGTAGCAATTTGCATACCAAATCCATTGTACTATACATTGCAGCAACTTCGGCGCTTGCTGATAAAATGCTTGGTGATTGTGTATCGAAACGCTGCATATTATGCATCGTTTTGCTGATTGTGTTGTAAAATGCTGCACTTAGTAATAAACTGTAAGCAGGAGTGATGACATGCATTTGGAACTAAGCAAAGATACTTTTTTTACCAGGGGCGGCATATTAGACACGCTATTAGATAATACCTTTGATCAGGCTATTGCGGTTGATAAAGATGAGCGGATAATATTTTTCTCAAAATCCAGTCAGCTTTTTTCCGGCTTACTGCCTGAACAAGCTATCGGAAAGCATATTGGTGAAGAGGTTGCAAACCATAAGTTTACTGAAGTTTTGCGCACTGGAGTAGCCGATAAGGGCAGTTTGCTTGTTCTTCGTGATAAAGTTGCTATTGCTAATCACATACCGGTGATTGATAAGGGAGAAATTATTGGAGCCATTGGAATTGTCTTTTTTAGTAGTTTATCTACGGTAAATAAACTTATTTCTGAACTCTCAACTACCCGCAGCAAGGAATATTTTGAGATGTATAATAAAATTGCCCGGCGTGAAAGTTCTTATACTTTTCAAGACTTTATCGGCAACAGTGACATTGTGAAAAACTTGCTTGCCAATGCCAAAAGTGCGGCAAATTCCAATTATCCAATACTATTAATTGGCGAAACCGGCACCGGTAAAGAAATTCTCGCTAATGCCATTCATTCTGAGAATAAACATACCTTTTTGCAACCGTTTGTTAAAATTAACTGCAGTGCTATTCCTAATAATCTCCTGGAATCCGAATTGTTCGGTTATGAAAAGGGGGCTTTTACCGGAGCCTTTTCCACTAAGATAGGTAAGTTTGAAATGGCTAATAACGGCTCTATTCTGCTTGACGAAATCGGCGAAATGGATATTTTATTGCAGACAAAACTGCTGCGGGTTTTAGAAGAAAAGGAATTTGAAAGAGTCGGAGGCAGCAAGCTGATACCAACCAATGCCCGAGTTATTGCCTTAACTAATGCCAATCTTCCAACTTTATGCCGTGAAAAAAAGTTTCGGGAAGACTTATATTATCGTTTAAATACATTGGAAATCTATGTTCCGCCATTAAGAGCGCGGATGGAAGATATTCCGTTGCTTGTCGAATACTTTATCAATTCCGGGAAACTCAATATTAAGTTAAAAAAAGATGCCATCAAGGCATTAATGCAGTATAATTGGCCAGGTAATGTCCGCCAGTTGAAAAATGTCATTAATCGGTTTGGTGTTTTGAAGCATAATCAGGTTATCGGCGCTGAAGATGTTTTCGCGGTTTTGTCCCAGTCGCCGCTAAATTCTTTTGCAGCGGCACATAAAACCGCATATTTATTAGAAGCAACTCAAATTAGTAATGAAAAAGCTATTGCATCGCCCCAGAGTCTTGAAAATATAGAGAAAACCGCCATTGAACGAGTTTTACAAGATTGCAATTATAATCAGGTCGCTGCCGCAAAGACGCTTAAAATTGCCCGGACAACTTTGATTCGGAAAATTAAAAAGTATAATATTCAAGCTTCATTGTAGCAAATAATATTTAGCCTTGATTATTGATGTATAAGGGATTATAATAAAAGTGTAAATTTTATCCAAAATGGAATAATTGCTGTGGGTCGCTTAAATTAGGGATCAAGAAAAAATCCTGTTCCTCAAAATCTAAGCCCAGCTCATTACATTACGACAACTTATGTTGTTGTATAGTTATGAGCTGGGCTTTTTGGTTTTTTTGATACTACTGGAAAGGTGGGTATGGTGTAGATGTTCCGGCTGATTTTTTCGTATTGATCAGAATCAGGCGGCATTTAAATATTAATATTCTAGGAGAAGGAGCGAGATATTATTATGTCATTTGTTACCGACCCTTATTCAGGCTTGCAATTGCTGGAACTCAGCCATGTCTGGGGGCATGGTGTACCATCATACCCTGGGCAAGCTGACGTAAAGATGTTTCGCGGTGTCAAACACGCGCAGCACGGTGTTTTGGCATGGAAAGTCAATACGGTAATGCATACCGGCACGCATATGAACGCGCCTTTGCACATGATCCAACGTGGCGCGGATTTATCCGCGATTCCGGAAGAGCGTCTATTTGGCAACGGTGTCGTGCTGAGTATTCCTAAAGGGAGCTATGAAGTGATTACCGCTCAAGACTTGGAAGGTGCTACACCAAAAGTACGGCAAGGGGATATCGTCGTTATTGTCACAGGCTGGCATCATAAATATTCTGATTCGCTGGAATATTATGGCGAGTCTCCGGGATTGGCGAAGGACGCTGCCGAATGGCTGGTAAAGAAAGAGTGTAAGTTGGTTGCCATCGATACGCAGCAGATAGACCATCCGTTAGCGACCTCGCTTGGACCTCACCGCGGCGGACCAACCATGAGGCGTTTGGCTGGCGAATATCAAACAGCAACCGGGCTTGACCCCAAAAAGGAGCATGGTGCGTGGAACGTGGCTCATAAAACGCTGCTAAGCGCTGGGATTCCTACGATCGAACAAGTTGGCGGCGATGTTGACCTGTTGTTGGAAAAACGTGCAACCTTTGTTGCTATGCCATGGAAATTTGAACACGGCGATGCATGTCCGGTCAGGTTTGTGGCGATGATTGATCCTGCAGGCAATTGCCGTATCGATTCCGGGAACGAATAATCTATATAAAGGAGTAAGATTATGAGTCTTCAAATATATAATTTAAGTCATTCGTTTCATCAATTTATGCCGGAATGGCCTTCAAGCCCCGGTGTTAATGTATCGATAAATAAGTTTCATGCTAAGGACGGTATCTATGAAGTAAACTGGGAGGGCATTATGCACCGCGGCACCCACATGGATGCTCCGCTTCATGTTACCGAGAACACGCCCGATATTTCCGATTATCCGCTGTGGAAACTTTGCGGTACCGGGGTCGCTGTTTCGATTCCCAAGGAGAAGTGGGGGATTATAACTCCTGAGGATCTTGAAAATGCCTGCCCCAAAATCCAGGAAGGCGACATTGTTATGATTAACACCGGGTTTCATCACAAATGGGCAGATACTGACGAATACTTTGCGTATGGCTGCGGCATCAACGGTGCCGGTGCCCAATGGCTGGTGGATAAAAAAGTAAAATTGGTCGGCTATGGACACCAGGCCAACGATCATCCGCTTGCAACCAAATTGGTTGATCATGGCCTTGGCCCAACGCAGCCGCACCTGATCGAAGAGTGGAAAAGGGAATATGGCCGTGATCCGAAAGTTGATTTTCCGAATTGGGAAGACGCTCACAAAAATCTTATGGTTAAAGGCGGCATACCGGGAATCGAAAACATCGGCGGAGATTTGGATAAAGTTACCGGCAAGCGGTGCTTTTTCATGGCTTTTCCCTGGCGCTGGATGGGGGGAGACGGTTGTATTGTCCGCGTTCTCGCGCTAGTCGATCCTGACCAGACATTTCGGTTTGAGACCGGGAAATAAGGCTAATGACTTTCAACCTGGAATCAGGAATCAAAGTATCCGTTTTTAAAGCGAATTTTGAATGCTGCGACTAGCAATTCAAGCAGAGGTTAGCTAAAAAGACCGCAGGAGTAATGAAAAACGATCATGGAAGATCCGTGAATGGGCAGAAATGGAAGGCGCCAATTCACGGATCTTTCTATTTTTCTATGCGAGAAGAATGAATATGGAATAGGAGTATATACTGCATTCGGGATAATTTTCATCTCCGAAGCAAGAATTACCGCAAACAAAAAAAGAAAGACTGGGCAATAGGCCTGCGTAATGTATCTTGCAGCTAATGTTTTCGTATATTGTCGCTAGGTTGCGCATAGATTGTGAGAGCGCTATGAAGTGGAAAGGTGTAAGCATGATACGCGTAATTAATATAAGATCACCCAAAATGTATGGGGTGATTTCGACATTAGTTTTTTTCAGCTTACTATTCGGTATAATAGGCTTAAAGTATATGGACGAAATACAACTTTCGGGCATTTCCGATCAGCCGTCGGTAGCACCTACCGGCTCAATATCAATCGTTGTCAAAATTCCTGATCATATTTTGGAGCTGTATAATAATGGGAAGATATATAAAAGATACCGCATAGCGGTTGGGAAGAGTGAAACGCCTACACCGATCGGTGACTGGGCAGTAATTTGGAAGTCTTATCGTGCAGGTGATATTTTTGGCACTCGCTTTCTTGGTTTAGATATTCCTTGGGGTGGTTATGGAATTCATGGTACAAACCAGCCGTGGAGTATAGGAAAGTTTGTTAGCAAGGGCTGTATACGAATGCGCAATAAGGATATCGAGGAACTTTTTGAATGGGTGCCTATAGGAACCCCGGTACGTATTGAGGACCGGGCGATAAGCATTCAGCGCCAACTCAAGTATGAATCCACAGGGGCCGACGTGGTTCAATTACAAAGGAAGTTGAGAGAATTAGGCTATTATGAAGGCAAAGCCGATGGCATTTTCAACAAGGATACTGAGGGGGCTTTGAAACGGTTTCAACATGACAATGGATTTCAAGTTACTGGTATCACTGATATGAAGCTCATTGACGCATTGGGCCTTTAGTTCATGACTACAGCCGTAATAAGGAACGTGAAAGAATCGTCCAATACAAAGGGAATATAAAAAAATGTCTTGATCTCTGGAAACGAATTTTAGTCGAATTATCCATCGGATAAAATGAATATTTCATGTATGGCTGCGGTATCAACGGTGCGGGGACTCAATGGCTGATGGCTTGACGTTTTTACGTTGTGCAAACTTCGGTTTGTAATTATATAAGATTGAAATTGGTAACAATTACCCATATAATTAGGCATAAGAAGGAGGCGACTTTTATGGATAACAGTAAGCCGTTGCCGTCTAAAGGTGAAGTTGCAGCCAAGCATGGGCTTAAGCGCCTTGCTGTGGTGCATATGGCGATGGCAGATTATTGCGAATTGCAGAAATAAAAATAGAATCTACTTAAGGGATTGGTGATATGTTATGAGAAGGTTATCGATACTTATTATTATATTGCTGATCCTTTCAGCCGTGTCGTGTGTAAATGCTAACAGCAAGATTGCTGTTTCTTATCTTGCTTATCACAGTCGGTATGCTTTAAATATGAAAGATATCAGCGGTAAGCGTTATATGGTTTATATTTTTTCAACTGATGAAAAAAAATTGCCGAGTGGAGTTCGTACCTGGTTCAATGAAACTGATCAAGTTTTTAGGGGAAATTATTATGCGGCAATAGCAGCGCATAATGGTAAGGTTGCGGTGCGGCAAAATAATACACTGTTTGGATTTGAGGAGAAAGACTGTAGGAAAGGTACTTTAAACATCTGTGATACTGCTTATAAAAACAGAGCGTATGTGGTTAGATCTAAATATGAAGGACAACCTGATATTTTAATTGTTACGCAGCAATTAACAGGAAATGGTGATGCAAATATAAGAGCCTTTTATGTAGAGAATGGCAGCTTGCATTTAATAAACTGGCAAAATAATGCTGGGGCGATACTCAAATTTACCAGTACGAGCGGAATTAATGCTGTCAAAAATTTAGAGTCCTTGATCTATAAAACTGACGGTTGGGTACGAAGCGTGGAGTACACAGGCAGAAGCGAGACTACCTGGAAGTTTGATCAGGCGCGCCGTACGATGGTATTTACGGAGCAAACTCTATTGAATAAGACTTCGCTTGAAAAGGATAGCAGCAGCGGGGTTAACTCGTTAACAGCCGGAAAGACTCCGTCCTCTTAGGGCGGAGTCTTTCCGGCTGTATTCTTTCTACCGGGGAGCACAAGTTCTCGGGTAACATTGGGGAGCACAGCGCCGAGGGTAGCACTGGTGAGGAAGGCAAGGCGTAGGCCTGCAACTACGCGGAGCGCATAAGTTTGGTAAACAAGACTGAGGATTACATTGCCGTGGTGAACATTGCTGCGGGTGACATTGCCGAGGAGGGCATTGTTGGTGTGGGTTTGATGCAGGTTTACATTGGTAAGCATCGGATTCCATATCGTCGTAATCATAATCTTCCATGTCGGGATCTTCCCATTCCCAATCCCAATCACGATAAGTAGCCATCGGAACACGACCTTTCTAGATTTGAGGGAACTTCTACTACATAATATGTTGAGTATCATGTTAGGGTGACCAATGGCTGGAGGGGATTAAAGAATTTGCAACAGACAGCCATATTAGAATACCTATGATTAGCCTTGCGGCTTAGGGGGGTTATTTTTTATAAGAGTTATAATTTCTTCGTTGCTTAAAAAGTCGAGCAAATGATGGTCAATGATACGATTATTTTTTTTCTTAGGAAAGAATTTTGTTAATAAATTTAATTTCAACTTAACCAATCCTTCTTTGTGATAGATTATTACTATTGTATTCTTCACTAGATGAAAAAGTACAACTTGGTAAACGTTTTGGGTATATGTATCGCTAGAGAAATATTGGACTGACTGTTCAGTCGGAATTCTGCATACATTACCGTACCGGCGAGCAATTAAGCTAATTTTATATTGGCTGCTAGCAGGATAATGATAATCGTTATTACTACAAGTTTATCATATTGGAAACAATTGGGCAATATGGAAAATAAAAGTCAGGCAATTCAACCCATTTTCCAGTTGTAAGATTATTTGAATGTAAAGCGAAAAGGTATCTATACTAATAAAATGCATTAATACATTTTATGATATAAAAATATTTGTATTATAAAAGAAAAGCATAAAAATATGTATTGCCAACCAAAGGGAAATCAAATATAATCTATTAATGTAACACCGATATGTTTGCTGGGCAAATCTTTCGAAAGGAAGAGACGCAAAGCCGTGGGTCTAAGGATGTAAAAGTCTATGATTGCCAGGTTGCAATAAAAATTGCAACCTGGCAATTTTTATATTTTGTACATAATACTAAATTTAAAAGGAGAATTGATTTGAAAAAGTTTTTATTCGCATTTATTGTTATCATGATGAACAGCAGTACTCTTATGGCATCACCACTTATGGATTATTCAGCCGGCGCAACTTCAGTAGATTTTATGCTGCGATCATCAGCTGATTTTACTGTTGAAAGGGGTACTAGTTCTAAAACTTTCGCTGGTGATAATGTTTATGATCTTACGGTTACGAAAAGCATCGGCCATAAGCTTGCGGTGCAGTATGCAGCCTATAACCCGCAAACAACTATTGAGAGGGCGGTCATATCTTCCTATTCCAACCAGTTTACGCTCCAGAATAAAGAATTTAATTTGCTTTATAAAGTAAATAATAACATCGCGCTTTTTGCCGGACTAAGTGATAATAAACTAAAATTTGATGGCGACCCAGGTCCAGGAATAACCCACTACGCGGCAGAAACAAAAAAGATTTGGCAATACGGTCTTAGCGGAAAACAGAAGCTTGGTGGAAAAGTCAGTTTGTATGAAGTAGGAGCCCTTGGTAAAAACCTAACGGCATGGAAAGTGGGACTTGGCTACAAACTAACCAAGGATGTTGAATTTAATGTTGATTACCGTTATTTGCAGGTTGATAAATTAACCATCCCTGCTTTTGCCGCTTATAAATTTGATGCTACCGTAAAGGGGGTGGGAGCTGGTTTAACAGTCAAATTTTAATTATGGGCTGGGCTAGTTAAAACCAGCCGTCAGAGATTTTATCTGACGGCTGGTTTTTGATGTTTGGGATGCTATTCGTTTGCGGTTAAGCTGTGTTCGTCAATGATAAATAAAATTAGCGAACAAAGCAATATAAATACAGCGCCGAATATTGCTTTAGCGCCAAGCGCCAATGTTGCCAGGCCGCCGAGAAAGGCGCCAATTAAGAATGCAAAGATGACTGTAAAGTAACGAACGGCTGTGATAGCTGAGGCGTGGTCTTTTTTGGTGAAGGCAATGTATGCTGCTTGTGAAGCTGTACGTAAATTGCCGGTGACCATTGTTGTGCTATAGGGAGAATTAACCAGTTTGCGAAACGCTGAAATTTGCAGTGAAGAGACAAATGAGATTGTAACAGTTACAAAGATGTTTGGGATAGTACTGGGGATAAAGCCGATGATAAAGAGGGTGATAATCTCAATAATTAATACGGCTCGGGATGAATCTTTGATAAACGGAAAAGGCGAGGTTTTTTTTAGCGATTCAGCGATTATTACTCCAATGATGAACGCCAGAATGGGCGGAACGCTGAGCAAGGCCTGCTGCCAATTTCCTGCTGCCGCTTCAGCGCCGAATAACACGATGTTTCCTGTTTGAGCATTGGCAAAAACACCATCTCTGCCTACGAATGTATAAGCATCCAAAAAGCCGCCGACTATTGCCAACAGTATCCCCAGACGGACTGATTCGGATGTAACTTTGTGAAGCTGTATTGTGGGGGTATTTTCTTGAATTACATCAATGACTTTGTCAAGCAAGATTGCAGTGTCCTCCTAGTATGAAAAGTATGGTATTAACATATATCATTTCTCGCTATAGGACCGAGATCCTTTGCTGCATTATTCAAAATTATATGCTGCTACTTTAGCGGCGAAAATGTTGGGGTGAGGCGAAGTCTTTTTTTGTAAGCCAAGGACAGCAAAAAAATGCGTTGCGACATAATCCGACAATATAGTACAATTGAACTATATATTGCTACGCGGGGGATAAATCATACTTAAAGAGGGTGGGGAAAATGCAATTTTTCAGAAGATTTTAAGTTGGTGCAAAAATAGGCGAAAGGCCACTCGCAACTATTAAGAGCTAATGAAGCAGATATTTGGAATATTTCACGATTTTGGAGATGCAACAGGGAATGTCGGGGAAATCTGCCAGTGCTGCGAAAGAAGGCAGTTGGTAAGTAAAGAAATTTTGGGCCAATCACAAACCGTATCCGCTGCAACTGAAGAACAAACTGTAGCTATAGAGCAAATTGGAGAAGGCAGTCAAAGTCTCGCTAAGATGGCAGAAGAGTTACAAAGTGCTATTCAAAAGTTTAAAATATAGCAATATGGTTTTTTAATCCGGACATACGGGTTAACAGGGGCTGCAGTTTTGGAGTAAATACATAATTGGCAATAACGCGATAGTAAAATGGTGGTGAAAAAATGATTGTTGAGCAGTTAATTTATTATGGATCTAAAAAAAAGGAGTTCATTAAAAAAAGTGGAATTGCAATTAAAGCTCAGATGGTATTGGTTTTCGGCTCAAAAAATTTAGTTGGAGACAGAGCTATTGTTGATGATTTGCGTTCTAGCTATCCGGGTTCTTATTTAATCGGTTGTTCAACCTCCGGCGAAATATTCAATACTGAGGTTGCCAATAATACTTTAACCGCGACAGCCATCTGTTTTGAGAAAACACCGGTAGAGTTTGCCTCCGTTAATCTTGCGGATTATCAAGATGATTACAGCGCTTCTGAGGCGCTTGCCAGAATGGTGCCTCATGACGGGTTAAGACATGTTTTTTTGCTTTCCGAAGGTGTGAATGTGAATGGCAGCAGGTTGGTAGCCGGCTTGCGCGACCATTTGCCTGCAAATGTTACAGTGACCGGTGGGTTGGCTGGTGACGGCAGTCAATTTAAGGAAACCTATGTGATTGCCAATAATTATGCTGAGAAGAATGTGGTTGCACTTGCCGCTTTTTATGGTGATAATATAAAAATAGGTTATGGATCGGTCGGAGGGTGGGATACCTTCGGAATCGAAAGACTTGTAACCCGTTCAAAAGACAATGTTTTGTATGAGCTTGATGGGAAGCCGGTACTGGATTTGTACAAAGAATATCTGGGTGAGCAATATTCAAAAATGCTGCCTTTATCGGCATTTTATTTTCCTTTAAGCATACGATCAAAGGCTGGCGGGTACGAATTGGTGAGAACGATTTTGGGATTGGATGAAGCGGCTAAGAGTTTAACTTTTGCCGGAAACATTCCGGAAGGGTATTATGCGAAACTGATGAAAGCGAATACAAATAGTTTGATAAACGGCGCCTTGCATGCAGCGGAAATGAGTACCAAAGTGATTCAACACCGGTCCCCGAAACTTGCGATCTTGATAAGTTGTGTGGGAAGAAAGCTGGTATTGAAACAAAGGGTGGATGATGAAGTGGATGTGACTAGAGAAGTGTTGGGACAAGATGTTGCTTATACTGGTTTTTATTCTTATGGTGAAATATCCCATTCTAGTGAGGGGTCGCCATGTGAACTTTACAACCAGACTATGACCATCACAACTTTTGCCGAGGTTTAGATGGAGGAGATACACAAGCTTTTAAAGAAGCAGTTGCAAAAGAAATTGCGCTTGGACCCTGTACCGGTATACCTGGAGAATTTTATCCAGGCAGTAAACTCCACTTATTATGAATTTGAGAATGACATAGGGTTGATGGAAAGAAGCATTGATATAAGTTCACGCGAGTATAACGAAGTAACTGATAAATTGCGGAAGGCTTATGATTCTCTGACAACAATTCATGAAGAGTTGCGATATTTAAGTATGCATGACACGTTAACCGGTCTTTATAATCGTGCTTATTTAGAATTAGAAATGCAACAATTGCAGGATAACAATGTTTTTCCGGTTGGTATTATTGTTTGCGATACAGACGGGCTAAAATTGGTTAACGATTCGTTTGGCCATGCCGTAGGCGATCAGTTTCTTGTGGCTTCAGCGGAAATTATTCGCCGCAGTATTCGCACTGAAGATATCCCGTTTCGCATTGGCGGCGATGAGTTCTTGATTATTCTGCCGCAGGCAACTGAAGCAGCAGTCCAGTCGGTATTAAAAAAAATGGAAAGTGAGATAACGGCATATAATCAGCAGAATGTGGTTGCTCCTGTTAGTATATCCATTGGCTATTGTGTGAAAAATGATGCGGCGACATCGCTGGAGGATGTCGTCAAAGAAGCAGATAATCAAATGTACAAAGAGAAACTGCTTCATTCGCAAAGCGCTCATAGTGCAATCGTTCAGACAATGATGAAATTGCTGCAGGAACGGGATTTTATGACCGAGGAACATTCTGAAAGATTGCAGGATTTAGTCTTGAAGTTTGCAATCAAGCTTGGTGTACCATCGAACAGTATGGCAAGTCTCCAACTTTTTGCCAAGTTTCATGATATCGGCAAGGCTGGTATAGCGGACAACATTTTAAAAAAGCCAGGCCCATTAAACGAAGCCGAAAGACAGGAGATGCAGCGGCACTGTGAAATCGGTTTTCGTATTGCCCAGGCATCGATGACTTTGCTGCCGATAGCGCCATGGATATTGATGCATCAAGAATGGTGGAACGGCAAAGGGTATCCTTTGGGGATCGGTGGGGAGGAAATACCGCTGGAATGCCGGATATTAGCTATTGCCGATGCCTATGACGCAATGATAAGTGATCGGCCTTATCGTAAGGCGTTAACTAAAAAAGTAGCGGTAGCTGAGCTTGAGCGGTGTGCCGGCACGCAATTTGATCCTAAGTTGGTAAAGGTATTTGTCCAAGTAGTTTCGTGATAATAGCACCCATAATTAAAAAGACAGCAGCCTGCAGGGCTGTTGTCTTTTTAATTATGGTAGAGGAAAAAGAGTTTCTTCCTATAAAAATTTCTTGCCAAACTCACTTAAACTGGCAACATTGTGGTTGATATTTTCTAAATTGGCACTGATCTCCTCATTTGTTGCTGCTTGTTCTTCGCTGGTAGCGGCTGTTTCTTCAACAACGTTAGAAATATCTCGGATGGCTTTATCAATTCTTTCGACGATTACTTTTATTGACGCTGCCGATTCCTTCGTTTGACCAGCTAATTTTCTTACTTCCTCAGCTACGACTGAGAAACCGCGGCCTTCGGTTCCGGCACGGGCGGCTTCAATTGAGGCATTTAAGCCTAATAAATTAGTCTGATCAGCAATGCTTCTTATTAATTTTAATACTTCCTCAGTTTGTTTGGTCGCATCACGCGCTTCCTTCGTTAATTGAGCGGTTTTCTGACCGGTTGCTGCCAAATCAACTGATGATTTGGCCATATCTGTCATGCTAAGAGATATTTGACCGATTGATTCTTCCAATTCGCTTATGTTGGATATTAGTTTTTTGATATCCCCCATAGCGATTCCATCGCTTAATGAACCAATAACTTTTCCTTTATTTATTATTGGCTTAATAATTACTTTAATTGCTGTGCCAAGTACCTGCTCCGGAATATCCGCTTTTTGAATTTTACCGGTCCGAAGACATTCTTTTACGACGTCAATTACCTCATCGCCATACTTTACGTTTAGATCAAAGGTTTCTGCTTTAGCATAGGCAAGATACTTGCTAAGGTCTGACAATCCAAAGGCCATATCATCCCGTACCATGTCATTCAGAAAAGGCATGACTATCGCAAAAGCCCGCAATATTTCTTCGTCACTAAGCTCTTCCTGAAAATATTTACTATAATCCATTAACCATAGTCTCCTTTACTTTGACTGACTTGTCTTCTGCGTTTCTTTCGCTAAGAAACGTATTTCGACTTTTTTCGTCATAAACCTGCAAGGGCTTAACTTTCTTTTAGCTAATTACCCGGTTGCAGCTGTAAGGTCTTTCCTTGTATATTTAGTGACTTTGGTAGACGAAATATTTTAGTAAGGCACGAGGTTTTGATATAATATAAAACAAGGAATAGTAAAAATTGAAGGGCGATAAGCGATAATGGGAAATGTATTTTTCTATTCAACTATGGTGGGGGAAATTGGCATTGCTGATAATGGAACCGCCATTACTAAAGTGTATTTTAGCAGGGGGCATAGACCAGAGGCTCAAGAGGTAGGGGAGAGTGCTTTAATAAAAACGGCTGCGGCGCAGCTTAAGGAATACTTTGGCGGCAAGCGAAAGTCATTCGAGTTTCCGCTTGCGCCGGAGGGGACTGTCTTTCAACAGGCTGTATGGGAGGCTTTGCAAGTTATTCCTTATGGTGAAACCAGGAGCTACAAAGATATTGCGGTAAGTATTAACCAACCAAATGCTGCGCGGGCAGTCGGTATGGCAAATAACAGAAATCCGATAGCGATTGTCATTCCCTGCCACCGCGTTATTGGCGCAAATGGTAAGCTGGTGGGATATGGAGGCGGCCTTGACATCAAGGAAAAGCTTCTCGGTCTGGAGCAGGCAGTTTTGGTTAACTAGGAGACTTTTATTATGGAAAAGACGATCAGAGAAAGGCTGTTTGTGTTAGCGGAAGAAGATTATCAGAAGTTTTCAGCCGCACTTATACCGAACATCGCCAACGTTATCGGTGTTCGCTTGCCTTTGCTGCGGAAAATTGCCAAAGAGATTGTCAAAGGCGATTGGCGACAGTTTATGGCAGTGCCGGAAAGCGAGTACTTTGAGGAAATCATGCTTCAGGGTATGGTACTTGGTTATGCGGAAGCAGAGGTTGAAGAGCGGCTTTCCTATATCGCCGCTTTCATTCCCCGAATCGATAATTGGTCGGTGTGCGATAGCTTTTGTACTGGATTGAAATTCACCAATGATAATAAAGCCCGTGTGTGGGACTTTTTGCAGCCCTATTTAACCTCAACAGAAGAATATGAACTTCGCTTTGCCATAGTTATGCTGCTTAATTTCTATATCGAGGATAAGTATATCCAGCAAGTGCTGATGGGTATAGATAATGTAAAGCATGCTGGTTATTATGTGAAGATGGCTGTTGCCTGGGCGGTTTCGATATGCTATGTGAAGCTGCCGGAGCCTACTGGTTTCTATCTTGCCAACAATACGTTGGATGATTTTACTTATAATAAGGCGCTGCAAAAGATAACAGAGTCTTGTCGAGTAGACAAGGAAACAAAGGCTTTAATTCGGAGGATGAAGCGCCGCTAAACGAAAGCGGAGGTTTGCATGATAATCAGCGCGAGTCGAAGAACTGATATACCGGCCTTCTATTCCGAGTGGTTTATAAATCGGTTAAAAGCTGGTTATGTATATGTAAGAAATCCGCTGAACTGTAGACAAATCAGTAATATACAGCTTAATACTGCGGTGGTGGATTGTATTGTCTTTTGGACAAAAAATGCCGCTCCGATGCTGGATAAGTTGGAAATAATCGATGAGCTGGGCTATCGGTATTATTTTCAGTGGACGCTGACTCCATATGGTAAAACGGTTGAATATAATCTGCCTGACAAAAGCGCGGTTATTGAGAGCTTTAAAACCCTGAGCAATAAGATTGGCCGCCAGCGTATTATTTGGCGTTATGATCCTGTAATTGTCAGCCGTCAATTTCCGGTGGAATATCATATTGCTATGTTTTCGAAGCTGTGTCATGAACTAACCGGATACACTAATAAGTGTATTTTTAGTTATGTTGATCTATATCCTAAAATTAAAAACCGTGTAGCAGGGATTGGGGCGAGCGAGGTTGATACAAAGACAATGCTGGAAATAGCCGCAGGCTTTTCGGTGATAGCAAAGCAATGCGACATCTTGCTTGAAACGTGCTGCGAACAGATAGAGCTTAGTCAATTTGGCATTGCACATGCCGCCTGTATTAACAAGCCGACAGTTGAGGCGATTATCGGTTATCCGATCAATGAAAAAAAGGCTCAGGGTCAGCGGGAGTATTGCAATTGTATCGAGAGTGCAGACATCGGCGCTTATGATTGCTGCGCTCATGGCTGTATTTATTGCTATGGAACCGCAACCGCCAAGGCGGTGCAAGAAAATATTAAGCGCCATGATGTCAACTCACCACTGTTGACAGGCTGGCCTTGTGAAAATGATAAAATTACTAAGCGAGTATCCAAAACCCTGAAAAATTCACAACTCAGGCTGCTTTAATATGGGCGATAATGCAGGAGTTTGCTGGTGGATGTAGAAATGAAAAGTTTACTAAATTTGAGCATGAGTTGAGGTTTGGGGAAAAAATATGAAAAAACCCTTACAATTAGTCGTTGTACTTGTCCTTTTTCCGATGATCCTGGCAATGGTTGGGTGGCGGGAGTTAGCCGGAGTCGATGCTATCATACTACATAATCAAGTTTTAGCCCTGGTGCTGCAATTTTTATGTGAGACTACTATCTTTGCCGGATTTGGCGGTGCGCTGGCGGGAATAATCGGAATGGTCCTGACCGTGGTTTGCGGACGCTTAGCCTATCAATCGCGGGATCATTTAATTGCGGTTTTTTCTACCTGCCGTCAATGGCTGCCGTTTTTATTAATGGCGATTACTGCATTTTGGATGTTGGCATTGGTCGGCGTAACACTGGTTGAGGGAATTGGCGCAGTAAAGGCTATTATATATTCAAAAGCAGATAGTGGTACAATAGAGTTTGGGTTGCGGCTGGCTTTGCTGGTGGCTAGCGGCTTATTTTCATATTTTGGCGTTATGGCGGTGTTGAATTTGCGAAAGGACCTCGGGGCGTTTAATATTCAACCCATCGTGCTGCAGGGGCGGCACTATCCTGAAGTTAAAGCTCCGGGTCTGTGGCGCTATGTGCGCAACATGGCCCAGCGGATGGGGGCACCGATGCCAAAACATATTGTGATCGGTTTAGCGGAAGGGTTTTTCGTTACCGCACATGACGTAATCTTGCAACCTACCGGGGAACGTATTACAGGTAATACCCTTTATTTACCCTTGAGTTTGGTGGTACTCTTGCCTAACACGGAGCTGGAATTCATCATTGGGCACGAGCTGGGTCACTTTTGTGGTTTGGATACCGAATACAGTTTGCGCTTTGTACCAATCTATAGCGGAATGTGGCACAGTTTGTCGGCATTAAATCAAAAGGATAGTTGGACGGTCAGGTCGGCTATAATGCTGGGCGAATTTTTCTTGGAACGCTTTGATCATGCGGTGTATCACTGGGGGCGTAAGCGAGAGTTTGAAGCAGATAAGCTGGGGGCTGCCGCTGTCGGAAATCGTGTTGCGGCGCGAGCTTTGCTGCGCATTTCAGCCTTAATGCCGGTCATGGGCAAGGTCATAACAGAGGTGGCGGAGCATCCTGATGAAGCCCCGGCTGATTTATTAGAGTGGCTGGTGGAGCGGGTTCGGGCAACTGATTTAGGAGATCCGTGGCACAGCTTAGTAGAGACTGGTGTAAATCCTACTGATACCCATCCGCTAACTCAGCATCGGCTTAAAGCTTTAGGGGTTAAGCTTGATGATGCTTTGGTGCAGGAAGTTATTGTTCCGAAAGATGATAAGGGTCTGCAATTTCTTGATGCATTCTTCACAAACCGGATAAGGGTGATTCAGCAGCTTTCCGCCGATCTTGTAGAGTTTTTTTACCGGCAGAAGGAAGAAGTACGTTTAAATTTAACGGAAGCAATTAAAGAGATGGCGGATAATCAGGAACTAAGAGAAAGCGTGGGGCTAGCCGGTATTGAGTTAGGTGCTGGTTGTAACGGTTTCTTAGTTAAATGGGGCTTGGTTTTTGGCGGGGTTGGTTGCCTGGTGACAGCGGGCTTGTTTTTTAAGCAAGACCGACGATGGGGATTGGCTCTAGCCGGACAGCGATCGCAGCATTGAGAGGAGTTTTTTAAATATGATTATTTTTAAAAGTGAACGGGAAATAAAAATGATGCATGAAGCAGGTAAACTATTAGCTTCATGCCATAAGGAGATTGCAAAAATAATAAAACCGGGTATTCGGACATCGCAAATAGATGTCTTTGTCGAAGGATATTTGGCCAAATGGGGAGCTACGCCTGAACAAAAAGGATATCAAGGATATCCTTATGCTATCTGTGCTTCTGTTAATGATGAGATTTGTCATGGTTTTCCTAATAATAATCCGCTTAAAAACGGCGATATAGTGACAATAGATATTGTGGTTAATTTAAATGGCGCGCTTGCTGATTCTGCTTGGTCTTATGCCGTAGGTAACATTTCGGATAATGCAAAGCATTTACTTAAAGTTACCAAAGAGTCGTTGTACAAAGGCGTTGAACAAGCCCAGGTTGGAAACCGCTTAGGTGATATTGGGTATGCGATACAAAGTTTTGTTGAAGCCGAAGGTTTTTCGGTTGTTAGAGAATTTACTGGGCATGGAATCGGGAAAAAAATGCACGAAGAGCCGGCTGTACTTCATTACGGCAAAGCCGGCAAAGGTACTAAATTGAAAGAGGGCATGGTCATAACAATTGAACCGATGGTTAACGTTGGCATGTGGCAATGTAAAATAGATTCCAATGGGTGGACTGCAAGAACTGTTGATGGCAAGCTTTCGGCTCAGTATGAACATACCATTGCCATTACACAAAATGGCCCGTTGATTTTAACTGAGCAATAGTTTTGGTCATAAATGGTTTGCGGATGGCTTGGTAATTGAATAAGGGTATCTTATCTTCGCTTAGACTTTGGTTTAGGCGAATTTTTATTTGTGAAAGTTTTCGTGTGGAAACTCGCCATTAAAGGAATTTTGCATAAGAGCATAGAATTATGCACAGCCCAATATTAAATATAGTGATTTTTAATGTTGGATAAAATAAATATGTATTGTAATCTGTAAATTAACATTGTAATGGCGCTTATAATTTTATGCTTTGAGGAAGTGATTGAAACATGAAGAAAACTCTCCAATTAATTGCGGTGCTTATTATTTTTCCGGCATTATTGGCCATAGTTGGCTTTTGGGAGCTGGAGCGTTATCATGAATACGGCTCGGTTCCTGCTGTGGCTGATGTTGAGGTCCAGCATAAGATTGCAAAATTAGAGAAACTAAAAGTTGATGTGATGAAGGATAGTCATATTACCATAACCGTTAATGGGAAAAAATATGGTTCTAGTGCGGCGGCCAGCATGATCCAAAAAGAAATTGATTCCTTGTCCGGAAATAGTGGATCGACGGTACTTCATGATAAAACCCTGGCCCAAGTGGTGGTCGTATTATGCAAAATAATGATTGGCGCAGGTATTTTGGGGGCGCTGGTGGGAATGTTGGGTTTACTGTTGGCGACTATTGGCGGACGCTTGGCATACCAATCAATGGATCGTCTGATTTCGATATTTTCGGTTTGCCGGAAGTGGCTGCCGTTTTTATTGGCGGCTATTACCTTACTGCTTACTTTGGCGGTAATCAGTCTGACGGTGATAGAAGGCGTTGGAACAATCAATGCGCTGATGAACGATTCCGCTATGTCAAAAGGCGAGTTTAAAATACGGCTGGTTTTGCTGATGCTCGGTTGTTCATTGGCTTATCTGGGTTTCATGGCGGTGCTTAATTTGCGTAAGGCCATAGGAGTTTTTGGCAGTCAGCCGATGGTTCTTTTGGGCCGCCAAGTAACAGAGGATCAGGCAGCTGGTCTTTGGGAGTATGTGCGCAATCTTGCACAGCGCATGGGAGCGCCGGTACCCAAGAATATTGTGGTGGGTTTGAATGACGGTTTTTTTGTTACGGCGCATGACATAGTGCTAGAGCCAACGCAAGAACATATAACCGGTGAAACGCTGTTTATACCTTTGAGCTGGGCGGTACTACTGCATAAGGATGAGATCGAATTTATTCTCGGACATGAGCTAGGCCACTTTTGCGGTTTGGATACTGAATACAGTTTGCGGTTTTTACCGATCTATAATGGGATGGAACGTAGTCTGGCGGCTCTGAGTCAAGTAGGAGGCTGGACTGAAAAACCGGCTATAATGCTAGGCGAATTTTTGTTTGAACGTTTTGATTATGCGGTGCATTATTGGGGGCGTAAGCGCGAGTATGGGGCGGATCAGCTGGGTGCCAGTATTACCGGGGCTGGGAATCGCGCCGCAGCGCGGGCTTTGCTGCGTATTTCATCGATTATGCCGATTATTAATGAGGTCATGAGTGATGTGGCGCGGCAGCCGGAGAAAGTGCCTGCCGATCTGCTTCAATGGCTGGTGGAACGGGCTCGTGAAAAGGGGTTTGAAGATCCGCGAAATAATTTGGATGATGTGGCCATACATCCTACGGATACACATCCGCCAACCCAGCGACGGGTCGAGGCTTTGGGGGTAGAGCTTGGTGATAATTTGGCACGCGAAGTTATGGAAGCGATTGATGACCGGGGACTTAAGATGCTTGATGGCTTTTTCTCGGATCGGGTTGCGCTGGCCCAGCAGCTTTCCGGCGACCTGATTGGTGTTTCTCATGAACGTAAGGAAGCGATTCGGGCGGAGCTAGAGGAATTAGTGGAAGAGCAGCCTGATGATCGGGAGTTGTGGGAGAAAACAGGCTTGCAATTCTTTGCGTGTGGTATTGTTGGTGCGGGTTTTATCGCCGCCTGGGGCTTTATTGCAGATAAAGTGCTAAGTAAGAGTTCGGCTGTTGTGTCATCGCATGACCTGCTGTTGAGCGGAGGATTGCTTCTGGGGGGGATTTTATTCCTTGGGTTTGCAGTAGTTTTCTATAAACGGTCCAAGCGCGCAATAATAAAATTCACCGCGCAGGGACTAAGCGGCGGAACTTTAAAACAACCAATATTATGGTCTGATATTGTAGATCTGAAAATGACGGTAACTAGTGGCTCTTATGGTTCTTCTTGTGCTATTAAATTTATCCTCGCGTCTGAAGCGCCAAAACCCGAACTTTCCGGCAGCAATCTGCGGCGCTTAAGCTATAAAAAGTCTAAACGCACTTTCGTGGTTCAGTTATTTGTTCCTAAAGGCATAAAACATGAAGAATTATTGGAATTAATCCAGCGTTTTCGCCGCGCCGACTATGCCCGGCGTGAACTTGAGCAGTTTCAGTAAAATCATGGAGCGTTGCAATTGGCACGAGCGGGCGAAGGTTCGGCAAGCGTCTGAATGTGTTTCTTGCTCTGGCCTAGTTACGATAGCAGTATATTGATGATAGCCCTCACTACGGTGGGGGCTATCGTGTTTTTGATAATGGTTTTAAGTTTAATATAAAAATGCAATATAAATAATATATAAAAAAGGATATTTTAATGTATTGTAGAAAAGTATGAAATATTTATAAATGATATTGCGGATTGCCGTAAACTATAAAAGTTAAAAAAGTAATGGGGAATAGGGTTAGGGAGGAGGTTAAAGCTTATGATGGGATTTATTTATTTTTTTGTAGTAAAAGTAATAGTTTTACTATTTTGCCTAAAAAAATCGACTAGCCGCCCATGGGCTATCGCTGGACTAGCCTGTCTGTTGATTCCTGTGCCTGGAGCTGGAACTGCCTCGCTTGTATTAACAATAGTAGCAATAGTAATCTATTTTATCGTATGATATACAAAACTTTACTAAGGGAACATAAGAAAGGGTTTTATTTAATGAAGAAGATTTGCTTAATTATGCTTTTGGTGGTTTTTGCTATTATATTATCTAGTTGTGGGAAAGGCGACGGAAGATTTCAGGAGTTATATTCTATCGATAGAGCTGTTTTTGGAGCTGATGTTTTTCTTGATACTAAATCAGTTACTTATAATTCAAGTAATGATACCGCGACTTGCTGGATGAAGGCGGAATATGATGAGAAAACAGTGAAGCGGTTCGGATATAAATATACCCTCTTCTTACTGGAAATGAAAATAAAGAGTCGCAAATACCGGGTAGTAGAATATAAGGATATGGATGAAAATGATAAGGTGCTGCAGAAAAATACAGGTGGTAGTCCAAATAGTATACTTTCAAAAGGCGAGCCCGAAGAAATTTATGAAGCAGTTACCAAGATACTACGAAATCAGGGGAAGATATCGCAATAAGATTATAGGTGTTGTTTTAGGGAAGGTAATTAAATATGTTTAAAAAAATTGGAGTAATGTTATTAAAGGTTGGGGGAATGTTATTATTCTTTTGGGTACTTAAGTACCTAATAAACTTTATATTTGGGAACTTGCTAGAATTTCTACTTTCTAACTATTGGTTATTTGTTTTAGCTGGTCTTATTCCAGCATTTATTGCCGAATGTAAAGGAATATCATTCTGGCCTTGGTGGATTATTGGAACATTATTCCCAATACTTTCAACTGTTTTTGTTTTAGGGCTTGAAAGCTCAAATGAACCCAAAGACAATAACGCGAAGGCTCAAGATCAATTTTAAGAAGCAATGCGAAAAGGTTCTTGACGCAATTTCCAAAGATGTTTAGAATCCTGCCTAATGAAAAATATCGGTTGGTAGAATTACGGTACTGGCAGAAAGAGCAAGGTTTAACTGTCAAAGTGGCTGTTTGATATGTTTACACAAGAAAGATCGGCCAGTTTAATCTAAAGGGATGATATATGTGTTAGTACGAATTAAAGCGTCAGTTTATATAGGGATATTCATGATTATAATGGTTACGGTTTTTACTTCGGGCTGTATTGGTGAGGCAACGCTAAAGTTTCACGAGGGTTTAAAGGCGGCTGAAGCAAAAGAGTATGATAAAGCAATTGCTGCATTTAGCAGAGTAATAGAAATAAGCCCTCACAAATTCGAAGCTTATTATAATCGCGGCCTTGCCTATAAATTTAAGGGGAATTTAGATGAGGCTCTTAATGACTTTAACGAAGCTATCCGTTTAAATTCAAAAGAGTCTGCTATATTTGAAGCTCGTGGTCTTGTTTATAAAGCTAAAGGACAACTAGATGAGGCTTTGAATGACTTTAATGAGGCTATCAGCTTAAAACCTCAAAGTGATCGTGGTTATGTTGGGCGAGGTCTTGTCTATAAAGCTAAAGGGCAATTAGATGAAGCTTTTAATGACTTCAATGAGGCTATCAGCTTAAACCCCAAAGCTTCCTATGCCTATGCTAATCGTGGTCAAATCTATAAAGAGAATGGTAAATTAGATGAGGCTTTAAGCGACTATAATGAGGCAATTCGCTTAAATCCACAGGATGCTATTGCCTATAATAACCGTGGCCTGGTCTATGGAGCAAAAGGCCAATTAGATGAGGCCCTAAGTGATTTTAATGAGGCAATCCGATTAAACCCACAATATGCCTCTGCCTATAATAACCGTGCTCTTATCTATAAAGATAAGAGTCAATTCGCGGCAGCACTAAATGATTTTAATGAAGCAATCTGTTTAGACCCACAAACTGCCTCTTTATATAAAAATCGTGGCATACTCCTTTCAATAATTGGGAAATCAGCAGAAGCCATTGAAAGCTTTAAAATATATTTAAAGTATGAGACTGACGGAGAATTGATTCAAAAGGCTAAACAAAAAATTCGAGAATTAGAAGGACAGGTCTAATATTGTGGAAGATAAGAAATTGCTTATCGATATGGTTTAATGAAAAAAGGGTTTATGTTTAATGTTGATAGTCCAATAAAAAATATATTCACAATCAGCAGAATAATAAAATTATAAAATAAATAAGATGCTATGTTTCAAGAGGAATTAAGAATAGGTGCAAGCGAAGACGATGATTTTGCAAAGGCTATTGCTAATCTACAGATGGATGCTGTTAACTTCCCCCATACTGGAAGACTGGAAACTAAAATATAAAAAAGTTATAAGCCTTATAGAGAAACTACTATCTATTTTTGCGTACAACAGTTAACTTATTAAGCAAATGGATGTTTGCGAAGATAGGGGGATAATAATGGAATACAAAGTAGCCTACATTGTTAACAATGATACTTCATATTTAGTTACGCTGCTGTGGCTTTTGGGTGTAGGAGCTATCGCATTTATAATTTATAAATCTGAAATGGGTGTAAAAAAAATTTGTGCGAGTATACTTGTTTGTATAATGCTTATAGTTGGATCATTTAGCTTTATATCGCAGTTGTCGGAAAAGTATCATAATATTTCCTTGCTTAATTCAGGTAAGTGTAGTGTAACAGAAGGATACGTAGAAAATTTTGATCCAGCACCAGCTTCAGGACATAAAAATGAGTCTTTTATACTAAATGGCAAAAAATTTAGTTATTCGGATTATGATGTTAGTACGGGGGCGTTCAACCAGACATATTCACACGGTGGACCTATTTATCAAGGGCGTTGGGTTAGAATAAGCTACAAAGATAATCTTATATTAAAGATAGAGGTCAGAGATTAATGTTGATTGGTATATTAGGTAAAGTAAATGAGGGGGCGGTTGGCTATTTTCGGCTGGATTGGTGTTTTATTTATTGTTATTTCAATAATATTGGCGTATTTAAGCGCGAGTATTGTAGGAACTTATTCTCATAATGCTGGAGAATTTTTAGATAGGCAGAGGATACACCCGATATTAACGCTTTTCTTTATGGGAGTATTCGCAGTAATTTATAAAGCCTTTAGCTGGCTCTTAGGTAAAAAGAAAGAAGAAGTAGTAGCAGAAATAGAAAAATCGCAGGAAAAAAACGGGGGCAGTTTAAATAGCGATAACGATTTATATTTAATTAAAAATAGCCATACTGACGATTTAATAGAATACCAAATTGAAAATAAAGGAAAGGTACCATTTTGGCAGGGGAAATGTATATTGACACATGGCAGTGTTCAGTCAATTGAGCTTTTTTCTTCAAGTAATATAAATGAAGTGGTGCTTAAAGTTAGCATTCAAGCTAATGATAGTTCGGAATTATTGGTTAAAAATGGCGAGGTTGCTATTGGCAGCCTAAAGCTAACTAATAGTGGTTTGGTCTTTTGCAATTCAGACAATAAACCAGTATATTCCGCTATATTAGAAGGTATTCCCGTAGAGAAGTATGAAAAAGTTGCTGATTTTATATTGCGCTTGGATTCACTAGATGTGTCGGCTTATCCCCAGAAAAAGGCTTTTTTTAGGATAAATGATCAAAATGACGAAATGCTTGGGAAATATTATTATTCTTTAAAAAATATGGATTTAACGCTTGATGAAAATAGTAAATTTGATAGACGAATTGCCGCTGTTTTCTTAATGCTTTTGGATGCAAAAATTACATCGTATATATAGTATGAGTTGAAACAGTTGGCAACTCGAGGAACTTAATAGTTCCGTCAAGATAAATGAGGTTAATATGACGATTAAAGAAAGTTTATTAGTTATTGTACTAATTGTTGTATCAAATTTTATTATTAACGAATTAAAATATTGTAATCTCCCTTATGTTTTGCTAATACACCTAGGAATTACAATAATTGGACTCGGCATAATTTATAAGTATACAAGGAAAGTGTAATTTTTGGCTTATCTCGTTAACAGGCTATAAGACTCCGTCCTCTTAGCTCGGAGATCAGCAGGCTATAACGAACTTATATTAGACTCAGTGATTTTTAACAGTCCCTGTGAGTTCGCAACAGTTTTGAAGGAGGAGATTGCTATTAAGCGTGTTGGGTACTTTTTGCTCATATTATTTGCAGGTTGGTTGATTTCGCTTAATACGCTACCGCACGCTGTTTATTATTTTGGAATGGCGTCAAAATATTATGTGCTATTGGGAGTGTTTATTTGTTTTTTAAAATTGCAGAAAAAGCATCATAAGGGGCGAGTTGCTGAAAATGGAATTGTAACTAAAAAGGGCGAAGTTCCGTTTAGTAAGATTATAAGGCTTGAAAGATATTGCAGTGAGTTAACCAGTGTAATTATTCCAAAAGATTCATATAAAGTTGCCTTAAGTGATAACGAACTTGTTAGTCTAACGCGGGGGCATTTCCCCAAAATGGTTATAGAGGGGTATAATTTTACAGCCACCAGAAATGAAAGGCTGTCGATAACCTATAAGCCTGTTAATAAATATTTCATAAGGCCAACATCATTGATTGTGATAATACCATTAATGGTAGGGGTTACGCTGTTTCCGTTTTTTTTCGTATTTTTATTGTTTGTTTGGATATTTTCACTATTTAACAAGAATGGTATAAAAATTAGTCTCGATGATGAAGGATTACATTATCAAAATCAAAAGGATGTAACAGAGCAATGCTTAGCGTTTACACAAATTTTAAAAATAAAAAGAAATACCCACTCTATTTTGCTTTATTTAAATGATGGAAGTGTTTTAAAATTGCCTAGGTTTATATTACTAGAGGAATTCATTGTCGAGTATGCGGGTTTAAATAGCCCCGATAAGGGATTTTTACATAGAGATATATTGTAAAAATACGACAGAAAATTAGATATCGTCGTCGTTAGGCAAGGAGTTGGAAAATGATTGACCGAGATTTGAGATTATAGGAGTAAATACTATGAGATAGTTAGTAAAGCTGAGAAATCGATAGTTTACTTAGGCCGGTGATAATAAAAATATGTTTGGCGAAAATAATGTAAAAATCCGCGAGACATGCTTTAATTGCGGAGAAGACCTAATAGGTCCGAAGGGAATAGAATATAGACATTGTCCCAGATGTGAAACCTAAAATAACAGCTGTTTAGAAACCAGACACTATAATGTGCCTTGGTTGTGGGTATTAAGGATTATTTTTACGCCGGTGATACTTTTAATGTTATGTATGGAATTAACAGGTAAAATTGGGGCAATGGCAATTATATTACTATTGTTTTACCCTTTTAAAAAGTGTCCTCACTGTCGAAACCAACTTTGTGGAAGAAAGCATAAGTTTTGTTTTAATTGCGGTAAAAAAATTTGAGGTTAATACTTTGTAAAGTTGCCTGGTTTTTTTCTATATACGAAATTTTGAAGTGAATAGTTCCATTAACCTTAGAGACAATTGGTTTTGAATGAGGTACATATTAAATGATCTGTATATTTAAAAAAGATAAAAAGCTAAGAATAACTTTTATTGCTTTTTTAATCTGGACTGTTCTTTTTCCGATATGGCGTAATGAAATGACAAAACTTCCATTAGATTTGCCTATTTCCATATCACCCCCTAGTCATATTGATACAAAAATTTACGTTCCGTTAAGCGAACCTTATCATTTATGGCTAGAATTTGATCGTGAAAATATAACTATTGAAAATGCTAAGAAGGTCTTTGGTGATGGCGAGAGGGATAAAGGAGTTCCGATACCTGTCCGATGGGAAGTGTATTCAATATCGAGTGGTGAATGCATTTTGTCCGGGGAGAAGCAGACGCTTGGCGCGCAGAGCTGGAGTAAGGATAACGTTGGCCGTCTAATAGGATATGTGACTGATGGATCAAAGAAAGTATTAGATCCTGGCGAGTATAGATTTGTTGCATATGTTCAACAGGATGTACCACAATTTTCAGCATATAAAGCCCGTATAAAAATGGCTTTACCAGTAGATGGTGGTTTTTCTTGGCAATGCTCTGTAATATTTTGGGGAAGTATCTTTGAACAACTGATTTGGATTGTTGATTTTTTATTATTAGCAGTTGTAGTGCGTAAACATTATGGAGGAGACTTATGATCTTCAATACAGTGTATCTTATCAACAGGCTATAACACTCGAACTAAGCTTATGCTAAGCGTTCAGTGGGGGCTTTTGGCGCTATAGGTTGGGTGGCTATAACAAGGGCCCCTTTGCTTGGTCCGAGGCTGCGCTGCTCAGGGTCTCTGGCTCTACGCGCCGTAATGACTTATATCCCAACTCCAACCGCAGCGTCCGCAATTCGCATCCATGCTCAGTACGGACTCGTTTGGCCGTCCATGGCCAAACGTGCGGTTTACGTAAGGCTATTCGTCAACGGAGCGTACGAGCCTCCGCCATTCGCTGCTTCGCCAGGGACCAAGCACGGGGCGCGGTGTTATAGAGTGGGCCTGTACGCCCAGCGTTATCCTGATAGTTGAATAATTTATACAAAAGGAGTAAAATCACTAAAATTAATTATTTGGGAATATCTGGTGATTTTATAGACGTTATAATATGTCAAAAAAACAGAATGGTTAATAGGAGTATTGTTTGCTGTATTGTTTTTATTTGGATCACAGTTATATGATAAATCACATCCACCAAACGATTCTTTTGAAAAAGCGTTAAACATAGAGTTTAACCAACTACAGCAACTTCAAACGGCTGTAGTTGTTGAGAAAAAGTCTGTAAATAAAGGCACGTACTCCAGTTTGTATGTTGATTATATTACAAAACAATCGAAAGATGAAATTATTAAGTATTATGAAAGTGAATTAAAAAAACATGGCTGGAAATTTGACGAAAAAGAATTTGTAAAATCAATATATGGAGAACTTGCTGAAGAACGATATAAATTTATAAAAGACGATAAAAAACTTTTTCTTAGTTTTTCTCTGAATTCAGTAGAGGCAAAATCTACATTTACCATAAGTCTTAGTAGACATTAATTTTGTATTATTTTTTTAGTAAAATTGGTGGAACAGTGATTTTATTAATGTGTTTTTACTTTAGGAAAAAGTGTCCTAGTTGCAGAAATCAATTTTGTGGAAGAAATCATAAGTATTGTCATAATTGTGGCAAAGCGTTTTGATTTTAACATGGCTAAAATGAAATGAAGTAGGTTAAGCTAGTTTTTGGTCCTGGAAACTAGTTGCTGTTCATGGGTGTGCGATCTTTCTGTAACAAGTTCGGTTGTTAGGCTTTCTAATATTGGAGGTATTATGAAAAAAGGGCTGGTTTTTGTTTTTTTGATGATTTGTTTAATCATGGCACTAATTTTTTGCGTAAATCACACCTCATTAAAACACGATGTGAAACTCTTTATTTGTACAACGACAATAAACAATTTCTCTGATAATGGGGAAATATACTTTTTACGTGGAAATGAATACTTTTTCAAGAGACAATATGACTTGGCGATTGAAGATTATACAAATGCAATATACAACAATTTTAACGATGCAAGAGTGTATCGTAACCGTGGAGGTGCATACCATTTCAAAAAACAAGAAGATTTAGCAATTGCCGATTATACAAAAGCAATAGACCTTGATCCTAAGGATGCAAAGACTTATTTTGGTCGCGGATTTTCATATAAAGACAAGGAACAATATGAGTTGGCAATTGCTGACGTTGGCAAAGCGATAGAATTAGATCCGAAGTTTTCGGAGGCGTATTTATATCAAGGCTATTTATATAAATTACAAAACTTGAATCAAGATGCGATAAAGAGTTACAAGAGTTTAATAAAGAACGTACCTAATGACGTTAAAAGTGTTGAGGAAGCCAAGAAACGAATCGAAGAGTTAGGTGGTGGCGGCGTTGCATCGGATTTTTGATTTAAGAAATTGGATTATAGTCATTATTACACTAATATTAACTACTTACATTGATGATTGGTTATTATTTAATTTTGGTATTAACTATCCATCAAAAAACTTTCTAATCAGTATTTTGATTTGGACTATGCATATGGTCTTGTTTTTTGTAGTAGTTATATTAATTTATGCAACAGTTGATAAGATAAAACGCTTTCTTAATCGTTGGCTATTCTGTGTCCGGTAAAATGAGGATAGGCCAAATTTCGTTTTGATCGGGATTTAAAAATGAGTTAGGTGATAATTTTTGAAGTTTTTATATTACGGAAAAGCAATTGAAGAAGGTATAAAATTTTATTATAATGATTCTTTTTGCGATGCAAAAATGAAATTCATTCAGGCAGCTAAAATGAATTCTAAAGACTTTACAGTGAATTTTTGGTTAGCAAGAGTATCCTTTATGTTGAATGAAAATCAAGCTGGATTGATGTATATAAAGGTTTGTAAACAACTTAAGCCAAAACTTACTTCGTTAATTGAGCCTTGGGAATCATTGATTGAAAATCAAGGTAAAAATAAAATAGAATCTCTAAACACGATAAAGTTGATAAATTCGACGAGTGATCAATTACTGGATAGTTATTATCGAAATATGGATTATAATTTGTTAAATTCAGTAGTAGGTACTTTGGTTGTTTCATTAATTTTAATTGGAGTATACGGCATAGCTCCAAGATTAGAAGCGTTTAATGGTGTAATTGTAGCAATAATTTTAATGGGTGTTGGACTAAGGTACTTTTGTAAAAAAACAAAATTATCTCTTGATTTTTACAGAAGATGTAAAATGGCAATTCGCGATGCAAAAAAGTTATATTCAAAATATTTATATGAAATATTAGTAGGGTTTATAGTACTAATGGTTGCGAAATTTTTTATTGATGGTATTATTACTAATTTTGATTTGAATGAGATCAAAAGTATATATGGTGGAAAATATGAAGGGGAGAGATTCTACTTTAAAATATTAAAAACCTCACCTGTGTTTCTAATTTTTTATATTATCGCTGGAGGGATTCTAGAAGAATTTTTGATGAGATATGTTTGGTTTAATTATTTTGTTAAAAAGGGGATTTATAGAGCATATATATATACAGCTATTTTGTTTAGTTTAGGCCACATGTCTATATTGGGACTTAATCATATAGTTACATCTTTAATTTTCACATATTATTATGATAAATATAAAACAATAATTGCGCCAATAACTTTACATATATTATATAATCTTGCACTTGACATAATTGTATATATTAGCATAGTTCCATAATTGGGTTACAAGTAATTTTATATAAAAGATTATTTGTGCCGTTTTTCCTTCATTTGGACACCTCCTGGGTTTATTTTACCAGCCATTCATGGTGTCCGCAAAAAGCAATACGGTTCATTTTCTAATATTGGAGGTATTATGAAAAAAAGGCTGATTTTTATTCTGTTGATGCTTTGTTTAATTGTGGCATTAACTGTTTACGTAAATTCCGCCACCTTAAGAGCCGATTTGCAAATCTTTGTTAGCACAAAGGCAATAAACAATAATCACGGAAATTTGAAAGCGTATTACTATCGTGGAAATGCATTTTATCACAAGGGACAATATGATTTAGCAATTGCCGATTATACCAAAGTAATAGAAATCGATCCCAAGAATGTGTCGGCATATAACAACCGCGGGGGTGCGTTTTATGACAAAGGAGAATATGACTTAGCAATTGCTGATTTCAGCAAAGTAATAGAAATCGATCCTAAAGACGCTAAGGCGTATTTTATGCGCGGAATGACATACTCCGATAAGGAACAATATGATTTGGCAATTGCTGATTTTAGCAAAGTAATAGAAATTGATCCTAAAGACACAAAGGCGTATTTTATGCGCGGAATGGCATACTTCGATAAGGAACAATATGATTTGGCAATTGCCGATTTCAGTAAAGTGATAGCATTAGATCCGAAGTGTTCAGCGGCGTATTTATACCAAGGCAATGTATATGAACGACAAAATCTAAATCAAGATGCTATAAAGAGTTACAGAAGTTTAATAAAGAACGTACCTAATGATGTTGAAAATGTTGAGGAAGCCAAGAAACGAATCGAAGAGTTAGGTGGCATTGCAGATTAAATTAAGATAACTGATTATCTAATGCTTCACGAACTCTTCTTATAACTGCTGAAGTTCTGAGAATGTCGATAAGACAACTCCGGACATTCCTTACTAAAGGGAGTACTTACCTATGAGCTTTATAAAAGAGGTGAAATATGTCGAGATTTAGAGTGCTAATTTATGCTGTTTTCAGTTTTATTATTTTAATAATATCACTTTTAGTGTGTTTAAAAATTGATGAATATTATTTGTATGCTAAAGCTTTCGTCAATGAACCACTAATAGTATTTCAGGAACCCATAGCAGTATCACCACTTGTCAATACAAATATAGATTTTCATACTGAATTAGAGAATGAATATTATTTAGAGCTTGATTTTTATGCTCCGAATTTTACCGAAGAACAAATTGACAGAATTGTGGGTAACTCATCAAAAAAAAATGGTGTAATATTACATGAAGGAATACCTTTGCCAGTTAAAGTTAAAATATATTCGTTAGATAATGCTGAACTTGTATTACAGAAAGAAGTTGAAACTAAAAACGGAAGTGGAGTTTTTAAAGAAAGAAGACGCGGAGTTACATCTGTATATTTAAAACCAGGAAAATATAGGCTTGTTTTACAGACTATTAAGGATGTTCCTGAGTTTTCCGGTATTCAAGTAGAGGTTTAAAGAATTCGCGATATCGTATAGAACAATATACAATTTTTTGCTATATTTTTCCTTTCATAAAACCATTACTATTAATTATTAATATTGTAATAATATTAAATATTATTACAATGATGCGAAAAAATAGAACTGCGAAAGGTTAGTGTTTTATGGCAAGTATTAAAATTAATATTGCATGCACTAATACTAGGTGATGAAGATGAATTATCGATGGTTAGTTAAAACGTTGCTAATTGCAATTCCACTTCAATTTTGTATCTTGGCGAGTGGAGATTATCCTTTTGAACTCAACAGTATCTACGCTAGTACAAATGGTACTCAAAATGCAAAATTACAACTGCCTGATGGTTCTACTTATCAGGGTGAGGTCAAAGACGGACTGCCTAATGGTAAGGGAACGCAAACATACCCAGATCGTCGAAAATATACGGGCGAATTTGTTAATGGTCAGCGTGATGGGCAAGGAACTTTTACATGGCCTAACGGGGAGCGACATACAGGAAGTTTCAAAAACGGAGAGGCAAATGGTTATGGTATTCACACCTGGAAGTCTGGCCAAAGCTGTGCGGGCGTATTTAACAATAGCATATTGAATGGTCAAGGCACCTATAGCTGGCCCGATGGCAGAAAATATGAGGGGAGCTTTAAGAATGGGGGATTTCATGGCTTAGCCACAATTACTCACAAAGATGGAAGAATAGAGCATGCTATCTATAAAGATAATGTTTATCAGGGAGAATATCAGGTTATTTCTCCAAGCCAGATACAATCTGGTAAATTAGACTGGGTAGATAAGCAGGTACTTTTCATCGATAAGTACTCCTATATGTCTTCGGTCTACACTATACCGGGGGATTATTTGTCAACGGTTAAAGCCGAGGATGTATATGGGAAACGTTACACTATAAAAGGACTTATCGTAAAAAAAGCATCTTATTCGTCAGACTCGTATTTTTGGCAGCTACAAAGCGATTCTGGTAACGAGGTAATATGGTATGCCGATGAACAATACACAGCGTCTTTGGGAAAGACACTAATTTCATTCTCTAATAAAAGACCATTTTTGTTTCAGAATGAAATAGATTCTCCGCCAGGTTATAAGGAAGTGCCGCCTGCTGAAATATTGACTTACAAGGCTAATTGGATTGGGCAAAAAATTAAGTTTAAAACGTCAAACCCAGCCGGATTTAAGGTTATACTTCAGGACTCTTCTTCTGTAAGCGCCGATAAAATAGTTAATAAGCCACTAAAAGTGCTTGCTCTATACAAAGAAGACTCTAGTAGCTACAAGCCGAGTTATTATTGGAAATTCATTGATGAAGAAAGTGGACAGACGTATTGGTTTTATGATGATCATTACACGAGTTCAGCTTCCTGCGGTCATATTAGTATGCTAGATGACACTAGGCCATTTTACGTAGAGTCGGAAATCCAAGCATTTGATCAAAAGGTTAATGAATTTAAGGCTTGGATTGGGAAACGTATTTGGGCAGATTTAAATAAGGGTTATGAATTTGAACGCCTTAAAATTGGTCACCTGGAACGATTAACTATAACAAATATCCAGGTTGACGCTCAGTTTAAGGATGTAGTTTTTAGCTTTCAGAGGGAAAATGGTTCTATAGTTACTTGGACTCGTGCGGTCTCAAAATATTCGAAGGACGATGATACACCTGGCGGGATGTTATCAAGAGTTGCTGTTCTTGAAAACCCATTTGAAAAGTATGATTGGTCAGATGAAACGTGGAGCCTAATAAAAAAACAACATGTCCGAATAGGCTGGGGAAAAGAAAAGTGCATCATGAGTTGGGGGAAACCGAAGGATATTAATAAGACTATCGGTGCTTGGGGCGTACACGAGCAATGGGTATACGGATTATCTAACTATCTATACTTTGAGAATGGGGTGTTAACCTCCATTCAAAACTAAATTCTGATAAAGGCAAGTGTAAAATGGGGCTGTCTTATATTTCCTATTATGGCATCGATAAGACTTTGGGGTCTGTATAATTCAAACCTGTGGTCTAATTCAGGAGCTGTAATATGTTGTTTTGATGGCAACGGGTTAACATATCAAATTAAAGAAGAAACTTACTGTTTTGAATGGAAGGCTATTAAATCAATTAGGGCAATGTTCTGTTGGGGGATTACATTTAAGACAATGGATGGTCGTAAGTTAACCGTTCCTTTCGTCGGTTATAATATAATCGACAAAATAGTTGACGCCGCTGGTTTTGAAAAAAAAGAAAGGTACGTTGTTAGCTGTTCAATGCAGCAAATAATATTTCGGACGAGGGCCTGTAAGCTCTGGGCGGGGGCTTGTGGCGCTATAGCTTGGGGGCGATAACAAGGGCCCCGTTGCTTGGTCCGAGGCTGCGCTGCTCAGGGGCTCTGGCTCTACGAGCCTCCGCCATTCGCTGCTTCGCCAGGGACCAAGCGCAGGGCGCGGTGTTATAGAGTGGGCCTGTACGCCCAGCGTTATCCTGATAGTTGAATAATTTATACAAAAGGAGTAAAATCACTAGAATTAATTATTTGGGAATATCTGGTGATTTTATAGACGTTACAATATGTCAAAAAAAACAGAATGGTTAACCATAGGATTGTTTTCTGTATTGTTTTTATTTGGATCACAGCTATATAGTAAATCACATCCACCAAACGATTCTTTTGAAAAAGCGTTAAACATAGAGTTTAACCAACTACAGCAACTTCAAACGGCTGTAGTTGTTGAGAAAAAGTCTGCAAATAAAGGCACGTACTCAAGTGTGCATGCTCATTATATTACCAAACAATCGAAAGATGAAATTATTAAGTATTATGAAAGTGAATTAAAAAAACATGGCTGGAAATTTGTCGAAAAAGAATTTGTAAAATCAATATATGGAGAACTTGCTGAAGAACGATATAAATTTATAAAAGACGATAAAAAACTTTTTCTTAGTTTTTCTCAGAATCCAGTAGAAGCAGAATATACATTTAGCATAAGCCTTGGTGGACATTAATTTTGTATTATATTCAGCACGAAAGCACCGGCCCTTGGGGGTTATCCGCCATTAGCGTTAGGCAGCGGTCGCACTTAGCGCCAGAGCCGGTAACAGCTCCGCGCGTGAGGTAGAAATCATAAGGCAAAACCTCTGAAGCAAAAAAGCGTCAGAGGTTTTGCATATATATTCAAGTTCAGGATTCCGGATAATCGCATGTTTTTATCTGAGATTCTTCCATGCAATGTAAGTCTTCTTGGATGGCTTCCAGAACCTGGAGGAAGTATTCGGCTTCGCGAAGTACGTGGTCGGCCAGAAGAGGCGGGATTAGAGAGACAATTTTACATGCGGAAATTAAGTTCCGTGCGGCTTTTTTGAAGTCCCGGATTTGGATGGTTGCTGCTGTTACATCAGTTTCAAATCGCATCAAATCGCTATTTGGACCCATGTGCCATAACATACTGTCCAAGTCGCGGGCCTGAAGCTGCAGGCGTTCAAATTGTGCGGCAAAATCATTGGCTTTAATGACGAAATCACGTTCGGATGGATCAAGCAGTCCGGCAATGAATCTTGCATGATCCGCCATATGTCTAAGCCAAAACACGTTGTCGCTTACAATGGAATCTACAGGATATTTAATGTCGCCATCCCTGATTTTCCCCAGTAATTTGCAGAAGTACATTGCCTCGCGGGAAATATGATCAATTAACAGGGGATAATTAGAGCCGCCTATTTTGCAATTGACTAACAAGTGCAGTACATGGCGTTTAAAGGCAAAAATATTTTTGACGGCGACCATAATTTTTTCGACGAAAGCCATGAATGACTCGTCATTATTTATACACTGAGCCTGTTTTTCAAGGTCTTCAAACTCAGCGTAAAACTGTTCCGCTTGGCGAATAAGTTCGACATCTGTACATGCGAATCCCAATTTCATAAATAAAGAGTGCTCTTTCATAATCCTGAGCCAGAACTTCACCCGGCTCAAGTTAAGGCACTCATAAGGTATTACCTGTCGGCAAAAGATATCCAAGTCAATTCCTCCTTATAGCATCTTATTACATTGTATGTAACACAGATACTGACTGCTACTTCTGTAAATCAGGGCTATAGTGAGGCAACTTGGAATGATAAAAGCCAGCGTTTTTACAATGCTGGCTTTTAGTGGGGAGGCCATAAGGTGAATCTTTTGCAGATAGAAAAGGGATGGATAGACTGACGTATTGAAAATGTTTTGGCCTGGAACTGCTTTATTGAAGTGGAGTATTTGTTTCTTGGTGATAAGTAATATTTTGATGGTGTTCTCCAAATATTGTTTGGCTATCTTCCCGGTGATGGCCGGCATAACGGATAGCGGCGAATTCCGCTAAGTCTTTATCTACTGTTACTAAATCGTCGCGGGTTAATTCTTTAGTACTGTGTTTACCGACTGCTTGAACAGCCAATTGCATTTCTGTTTTGCAGGATGCCAGAAAATTTGCTAAGTGTGTGGCAGCTAAATCGGTATCAAGTTTATTGGCCAGTTTTCCGGTATATAAGGCCAGTTGAGTCGGTGGGGCCTGAGGGAGAGCCTTTATCATCTGGGTATGAAGTGCGGCAACGACTGCTATGGTACCAATGTAAATGGCATCGGCACCTAAAGCGAGAGCCTTAAGAAAATGGCCGGGGGTTGTTAAACCTCCTGTGACAATGATGCTGAACCGATCCCGCAAATTATTATCTAACAGCCAGTCTACGGTTCGTACCAGGGTGTGAAAGGTTGGTAACCCTACGTTGTCCTGCAGGGTAGGATTGGCTGCCGCTGTGCCGCCTTCGGAGCCGTCAACAACAATATAGTCGGCCTGAGTTTGAGCAATGATAGCAAGTTCGTATTCTATATAATCAGTTCCCGCTATTTTTACTCCTACAGGGACATCATACTGGTTTTTCATTTCGTTAATCATTTTTATGTAGTCATGAGAAGTCGATTTACCTGGCATGCGCGAGTAAATAGTAGCATCTTGGCCTTTTTCCACATGCCAAGCTTTTCTTAAGTGTTCGCCAATCTGTTCGGCTTGCATGGGTTCATCAACTGCACCGCCCCATGCTCCTTGGCCTAGTTGAATTTCAATGGCATCCAGGGAGCCTAATTGTTCTTGGCCGCTTAGAAAACCGCCCCGGTGGTATTGACCAACCAGATATTTTGCTGCTGAACGTTCTTCGTGGGTTACCGCAGATTCACCGGTATTGGTGGAGGTGCCTGCCAGCGCTGAACCTTTCGCCAAGGCCATTTTAATAGGCAAACTTAGTGAACCGCCGTACGACATGCCGGTTATCATGATTGGTATATCAAGTTGAAGTGGTTTCTTGGCGGTAGCGCCAATGACTGTTTTGGTAGTAATCTGGGTGTAGTCTTCAGCAGGTAAATGGAAAAGTTGTCTGGGATTGAGTAATATTTTATCCCAGGGTGATAAAACAATCGGGCTTCCCAAGGGGCGGGTAAGTTCTTTGCCTGATTCTGCCCGCATGCATGCTTCAACCATGGCGCGCGGGGAAAGCTTTTCGGTAACGGTTACCATTGAAAATGGATTGTCAGGATAGTCTTCGGTAAGCATTTTGGCTATAGCATCATCGGTGGCCGGATCGAGCATTTTCATCATCAACCAGTTGAGCACTTTTCGCTAACCTCCAGTGGAAATATTTTGGCTAATATCTGGTTTAGTTTTTCCGGCGGCAGGGTATTTATGTATAATATGACATACAGCTGTCATGTTAAGATGGTTATAATTTAATTAATGGTTTGACCTTATAATAATGTATATTTAAAGAGGGCGTATGCTATGGAGTTTATACAAGCAAAAACAGTTATATCAGGCTATGCGGCTGGAAACGCCTGGTTTGGCAACAACTATAATATGAATATATACAAAGGCTGCAGTCATGGTTGTATCTACTGTGACAGCCGCAGTGAATGTTATGGGATAGAAACTTTTGATAAGGTAAGGGCGAAGAAAGATGCGCTGGCCTTAATTGAGCGTGAACTAAAATCGAAGCGCAGAACCGGGGTAATCGGAACCGGGGCGATGAGTGACCCATATAATCCGTTTGAAAAAGAATATCGCTTGACAAGAGGGGCCTTAGAGCTAATTAATACTTATCGTTTTGGGGTTTCTATTGCTACAAAAAGCGATTTGGTGACAAGAGATATTGATGTGCTGAAGTTAATAAAAAGCCATTCGCCTGTACTGATAAAGATTACTATTACTACCGCGAGTGACATGCTTTGCCGAAAAATAGAGCTTAATGTAGCTGAGGCATCAAGGCGATTTGCGGCAATTAAAGCGCTGGCGGAGAATGGCATATATACTGGGATACTGCTTATGCCGGTACTTCCGTTTATAGAGGATACTGAGGAGAATATAAGCACAATTGTTAAGCAGGCGCATGAAAATAACGCTAAGTTCATATATCCGGCTTTTGGCGTGACTTTGCGGCAAAATCAACGGGAGTGGTTTTATAAAAAGCTTGACGAGCAATTTCCGGCGCTTAAAGAAAAGTACATCAAGCAGTTTGGCAATGCTTATGAGTGCCGCTCGCCGAATGCAGGAAAGCTATGGCCGTTATTTCAGAAAGAATGCGATCAAGCAGGAATTGTTTATAAAATGGAAGATATTATTAATGGTTATAAGCAAGGTTATGCTGATAGGCAGCTTTCCTTGTTTTAACTGGCTTTGATAGTATTCTTGTATTGTCCTATTAGCTAAATGAATTTGATATAGACAAAATGACCTGCGGTCATTTATAATTGGGATGGGTGATAATATGACCGGTAAACGTCGCGCAGTCACAGAAGAACAAAAGGAAGAGCGGCGGTTAGCTATTCTTCATGCTGCTGAAACTCTCTTTCAGGCTGCTGATTATAATACCATCAGTATGAGCCAGATTGCGCAAACTGCTGGTGTTGCCAAGGGTACGGTGTTTTTGTATTTTGCTACTAAGGAGGAGCTGTTTCTTGCTATTACAGGGCAGGCTTACAGCAAATTTTTTGCCGGGCTTAATAAGCGGCTTAAGAGTACTATTGATGCCGGAAAAACTTGTACAACCGATGACCTGGTGGATATTTTGCAAGCTGTATTTGGCGGCGATGACGCCTTGCTGCGGTTGATGGGGATTGTCAGTATTATTTTGGAGCATAACATTCAGTATGCTACGGCCTTGCAGTTTAAAAGTATGTTGGCGCATCAGGTTAGAAGCGCCGGAGAATTGCTGGAAGAAGCGATTCCGTCTTGGGGGCCGGGGGAGGGAATGGCCTTTTTGCTTAAATTGCAGGCGTTAGCGATTGGGTTTCAACATTTATCAGCGCCTTCTCCGGTAGTTAAAAAAGTTATCGCCGGAGAAGGGCTTGAAATGTTTAATATTTGTTTTGCGGATTACTTTTTTGTGACTATCCGTGAGGTTATAAAAGGCATAGGGGCTAGAAACTAAAAAATTTTATAATTAAATGACCAAGGGTCATTTAATTATAAAATTTTTTGGGGGATTAAATATGGAAGCTATGAATGGTACGAAAACTGCGCTAATCACTGGAGTGACTAGCGGTATGGGGCGCGAATTTACATATCTTTTGGCTAGAGATGGGTACAATCTTATTTTGGTTGCCAGGGATGCGGCAAAATTATCCGTCCTTGAGACAGAGCTAAAAGAGCAGTATCCCGGTTTAGCGGTTAACAGTATTGTACAGGATTTGGCAGAGCCAGAGGCTGCGGGAATGATTTATAGGGCTGTAGAGGATATAGGGGTAAGCGTGGATATACTTATAAGTAATGCTGGGTTTAATGTGTATGGCTCTGTGGAACAGACAAGTATGGAGGTGCAGAATGCGCTTATTCAGGTAAATGCTATTACACCGACGATGTTGGCCAAGCTTTTTCTGCCTGGAATGCTGGCGAAAAAAGCGGGGAAGCTTTTGTTTCTTGGGTCGACGGCATCATATTGCGCAGCAACGTACAGCGCGGTATATTGCGCAAGTAAAGCTTATGTTCTGAGATTTTCCGAGTCGTTATCAATGGAGGTTAGAGACACAGGCGTAACTGTGACTTGTTTATGTCCTGGGGCGACTCGGACTGAATTTGCCGCAAAGGCTAATTTAAAGAAAACACGATTATTTAACATTGCGGTTATGGATGCAAAGAAGGTCGCCCAAATTGGTTATCAGGCCTTAATCCATAAGCGGCCTGTTGTGATAAGCGGCTGGTTTAACAAGCTTTTGGTCAAGTCAATGCCGTTTACGCCACGCTGCATTGCTGATGCGATGAGCTGCTATCTTATGGCTGAACGCGGACGGTAAAAGAAGAAGCGAAGCATGGGGACAGCTAACCTTACTGTGTCTCTAAAATTTGCGTTCATGGTTAGGTTGGCTGTAATCTTTTTTTAGACATCTTTTTAGCAGGACTTTGCATTATTATGGGAAATATATTACAAGGTCAATTTTGCGAAAAAAGGAATGATGGGCATGCAAATTTCTGTTACGACTTGGCTTATGGTATATGTTATTTGGAATGTCGCTGCAATCATTCTGGTAAGGTTGGATAAACAGCGGTCGCGTCGGCGGGGAGCCAGGCGCATTCGGGAACGTACTTTCTTTTTATGGGCCGCGGCATTTGGTGCTGTTGGTGTGCTGAGTGGGATGTACTTGTTTCGCCATAAGACGCTGCACTGGTCTTTTGTTATTGGAATACCGCTGCTGGTTATATTTAATTTTGTTTGCGGCTATTATATTTGGCTGGTTTAGCTAAAATAATGGGGGGGAAATAGCATTAATAGGAATGCAAAATCGAAACGCATATCTCCAGATATTTCCAGGAAATTAGAGGCGATAGTTATTGACGAAGTTCAAGATGAAGCCTGCTATGAACTGGGGATGGTTAGTGATGGCATTATTGAAAATCAAAGTGCTGAAAACGTAATCTTTAGGCAAATGGTCTTTAAGAATGTAATATTCAAACAGATAAATTTTAGATATCTTAACCTAACGGATGTAGTATTTGAAAACTGCGATTTATCTAACGCTGATTTTGGTGAAGTTTCTATGGATCGGGTTGAGCTGAAGAATTGCAAAATTATCGGCATAAATATGACTGAATCGTCGCTGCGTAATGTTGTGTTTGATAATTGTAACGGCAACTATGCTATGCTGCGTTATGCGGATTGCAAAAGGGTTGACTTTCTAGATTGCTCATTATCTGATGCTGATTTTTATACAACTAAATTATCTGAGGTGAATTTTAATCATTGCAATTTGGAGCAGGCGCAAATGTCTGGCACTAAACTAAGCGGTATTGATCTAAGCAGTTGTATTTTTGACCAATTGGGAGTAACAAGCGAAGATCTGCGTGGCTTAATCATATCGCCGGAGCAGGCAATTGTGTTTTCCAGGGCGTTTGGTCTGGTTATTAAGTAAAAACAAAGTGGGGGTAGTAAATGTTTGTAGGATACTTGTCAACGATAAAGAATGAAATGGCTTTATATCCGGCTCAGTTACAAGTTGGTCTAAAATTTCTTTTAGAAACTGACCTTTCAAGTTTGCCGCTTGGACGTCATGAGATTCAAGGTGACAAAATATATGCCAGTGTTGCGGAATATGAAACCGAGCCATATAGCGAGCGGCGGGCAGAAGCTCATGCGAAGTATCTGGATATCCAGTATGTTTGCTCAGGGGAAGAGTTTATTGGTGCAGCTCCGTTAAAAGCTGAGTATGAGGTTGAAGAGGATTGTCTTAATGAGCGGGATGTAATATTTTATAAGAAGGTTACAGAGGAAACAAAGCTTACTCTTTTGCCAGGAATGTTTGCTGTTCTATTTCCGTGGGATGTGCATAGACCTAATTGTACTATTGGCGGCAAAGCCTCTAAAGTTCGCAAGATAGTAGTTAAAGTAGCTATTGATGGCATAAAATAGCGGCTTGAGTTCTGACCATAAGTTTAGTAAAAAATATGAGGTTTAACGCGTCTTTTGGGAGGTGCATAAGTTTGAACCAACTGCAAAAAGCAGCCGCGTTTCTTATTTTGGTCGGTTTTGAAAAAGGCAGAAGTATTATTGCGTTGATGGATAGTCGTGAGATAAATAATATTGTTCCTGAAATCGGTAAGTTGAGCGAACTGTCGCCAGAGATTCAAAAAAAGGTTTGGGCCGAGTTTGAACAATTAGGCTATGAAGAAACTATGAATCCTTGCGAAACGTTAAGTACTATTCGCTTATTGTTTAATGGCAGTTGCATTAGTAAAAAAAACTCAGGCTTGTTTAACTAGACTGTTTAAAGATAATATTCTTTTAAATGAGCGAGGCCTGATAAGTGTACATAAGCAGCGCGATTATATAACAAAACTCCCCGGAAAACCGGGGAGTTTTGTTATATGGGCAATAGTTTGGGCCGGTCATATAAGCGTTATAGTGAATCTATGTTTTGCCACGTACTTTGCAAAAGCAGAATCGATGCCAGCGAATCTGATTTATCTTTGGTATCTAAGTAGGCATCTAACTCTACAAAGTCATCTTCAATGTTTTTTATATAATCGTGGTCAATATCTATTTGGATTAGAGGCTTTAACTTTTTCCAGGTTTGTTTTGAGGTTTCAAGACTTACTTTGGCGTTAGACCAATCTTCATTGCGAATGTTTATTTCTAATTGATTTAAATGGTTTGAGAACCCGGTGCTGTTATCAAGGGTTTTTGTCAGCAACGCACAGGAGCTGGAAAATAATGCGGTATTAATCAAGAGGAAGGTAATGAAGAATGGCTTTAGCTGTTGGTAGATATGGTATAGCATGGCTTGTCTCCTTTTAAGTCAACATAGAGGTTTCCTTTGGTATCTAATTGGGCCAGCGAAACTTCCTTTATGTCCCGGATGTTTTGTTTACTAAGCTGATGTTGTAACCAAGCTTTGGTTAAGTTAAGGGACTTAAGGGCGTCTTGAAGCAGAACACCATCCAGAATAAGGTTTGTCGGAAGGCCGTCATATTGGGTTGGAATTTTTAAATCGCCGGGAGTAAGGGGCTGTTTTTGCGATTTCTTTTGGATGCTAAGTTTACCGCTGGGTTCGAATAAAGCAAACTCTACATCATCGATATTAAATACGCCTTGAGTTCTAAGCTCGGATAAAAGCTGCTCAAGCGGAAGACGGGTTAGTTTTAAATTATTTTCGAGTATTTTTCCGTTTTTGATTACAAGCGTTTCTTTGCCGTCAACAGTTTTACGAAGCCAAGCACTATGCATACTAAGGTAAGCCAGTAATATCGCCAGTACAGTCCATGTAACCAGTCCGGTTATAGTAGACAGTAGATTTTCATTTACCTGTACAGATAAGGTAGACGCGATTGAACCGATGGTAATACCTACGACGTAGTCGAAAAAAGTAAGCTGAGCTACTTGCTGTTTACCCATAAGTCGTACTAATAGCAATAAGGTGAAAAAAGCAATAAGTGATCTTATTGCTACAACAAGTATGATAGGCAAAAGTGTAACCCCCCATGGAATTATATATATATTCTAGTTTCATCAGGTATATAATTCATTATTCATTGAACCGTAATACTAGTGGGGGGTGAGATTATAAGCCGTATCATTTAACGGCTTGGGGCTAAAAGTGCTCCGGAACGAGGCGCAATATGATTTGAGGCGGGTTAATCAGGATGACACAAAGGTGACACTTCTTCGGTGTGGGAAAGTGTTATAATTGAGTTGAGCCCGGTTAAGGCAAAATGTCTGGTCTGGTGCGGGATGCGGTGGGCCTTACAGGTTGGCAGTCTAGACAGCCGAAGTGAAACGCCTGGTGTGCTGCAGGGCGGTGATCCAGGAGGTTGGTTGGCGGTTTACACTGGTAATCGGGAAGTGTCCCGGTAAGATCGCGACGGCGATGTTACCGGGAGGCGGTTGACAGTCTAAATTGGTAATCGGTAAATGTCTCAGTAAGAGCGCGACGGCGAGGGAGCTGGGGCATCGGTTGGCAGTCTAGATTGGTCAGCGGAGGATGTCCCGGTGAGAATTGCGGCGGCGATGAAGCCGGGACAGAGAGTTGGCAGTCTAGGCTGGTAATCGGAAAATGTCCCGATGAGAATCGCGGCGGCGATGGAAACGGGACAGCGGTTGGCAGTCTAGATTGGTCAACAGAGAATGTCCCGGTGAGAATTGCGGCGGCGGTGAAGCCGGGACGGTGTTGGCAGTCTAGATTGGTCAACGGAAAGTGCCCCGGTGAGAATCGCGGCGGCGAAGGAGCCAGGAGGCGGTTGGCAGTCTAGAGTGGTCAGCAGATAATTTCCCGGTGAGAATTGCGGCGGCGATGAAGCCGGGACAGAGAGTTGGCAGTCTAGGCTGGTAATCGGAAAATGTCCTGATGAGAATCACGGCGGCGATGGAACCGGGACGGAGGTTGGCAGTCTAGAGTGGTCAACAGAGAATGTCCTGATGAGAACGCGACAGTGATGGAGACTGGGACGAAGAAGTTGACGGTTTAGAGAGTGAACGGTGACGGTAAATGTCCTGGTAAAAGAAGCGACGATGATGGAGCCAGGATGTTGGGTTGACGGTCTGGATGGTGAACGGTGACGGGAAGTGTACGGGCAAAAAGAGCGGCGGTGATGGAGCCTAGGACGGTGGGTTGACGGTCTGGATGGTGAACGGTGACGGGAAGCGTACGGGCAAAAAGAGCGGCGGTGATGGAGCCAGGATGGTGGGTTGACGGTCTAGACCGGTGAACGGCAGCGGGAAGTGTTCTGGTGATAGTGTGATGGCGAGGGGGCTGGCTAAGCAGCAAATTTTTAATGGGAAAGCTGAATCCATATGGGGGCAGGACCGCTACAATGGTCAGAGGTAGCAGTGACAAAACTGCGGCAAAAAAAATTAGACCCAGGAACGGCAGTTAGCAGTTCGTGGATCTAATGAAAGTATGTCGGAAAACGTGTTATTGACGTATCCCTTAGTTGTGATGTTTATTTGGCTATTTCCTGTGTAAGCTTATCTATTAACGGCAGCATATATTCCTTGTATTTTTTCAGTTCGCCTGGATCTGAGGATAATTTTTGCTGCATTGCCAGCGTTGATTTCTTCAATTCAGCAGCCTTTTTTATGAAACCTACCATTTTTTCAGGGTTCTTTAAATCGTCCCTTTGCTTATATAACGCAGTGTAATCGTCAACAAGTTTTTGCACTTCCGGATCTTTGAATTTGGGAGTGCTGGCATCAGTAGTAGTTATGGTAACAGCAGGAGCTTGTTTGTTTTCAGAAGCTCTTTTTTCGTCGTCACTTCCACAACCGGCGGATATTGCTAAGACTCCAATTATCAGTAGAACTATTGGTAATTTTCTCAAAATTATCACTCCGTTTTCTTGCTATAATTATTACTACTTTTGGTTTCGCAAAACTTACTACTATAAATATGGATAGTAGTAAGTTTAAGTTAATATATAGTGCTATATATTGTCAATCAAAAATATTGAAACTGTTACCAAAACAAGCAAAGGTGTCGTTTCAAACCGTTTGCAATTGTTTGGTTGCCATAGTATGATCAAGGGCGTTATTAAAAATATTTACAATATAAATTGATTATGTTATTGTAATAATACAACGTGCAGTGTATTCACATAAGTCCAGTTGGATAATGTGGTGCGCTGTGTGTTTTTTTATTTTCCAAACCGTAAAATCAGGAGGAGCCTTGATGCGAAATAGAAAGTGGATGTTATTGATCTGGCTATTGTTAATCTTTTCCTTGAATACTCAAAATGGCGCGGCAGCGAAATCCTTGGTCGGACCATTGCAGGTTGGTGCAGGGCAGGCGGCGATTCAAATACCGGAGGGCTTTTTCCCGACCCAAGGCTTTGATGGAATCCATGATGATTTATATGTAAAGACATTATTGTTTAATAATGGAATAATTCAAACCGCTATTGTATCGGTTGATATGACATCTCTCAGTAATATTGATGGAATGAAGGAAGTTGTGCAAAAGAATACCGGGGTTAAACCGGAAAACATTTTTATTTATGCAGCGCATAATTTTTCTAGTCCGCATGTGTTCGGCGGTGATGGTGACAAGAAAACAGCAATGTTCGCTCAGGCGCTTAATAAGGCCCTGGCAACCTCTGCCAAAGAAGCTTCTGCGGGCCTGAAGGCTGCTAAAATTGGCTATGACACCGGAATATCGAACGTAAATATAAATCGTGATATCCTTACGACCGAGGGATGGTGGCATGGAAGTAATGCAGCGGCTTATTCGGATAAAGAACTTGGGGTTATGAAAATTGATGATGTATCCGGAAAAGCGTTAGCTATTTTTATGAACTATAGTGTGCAATCCAGTGTTTTGGATGAATCGGTGTCAAATGAAGGTAAGCGCATGATTTCGGCAGACCTTGCCGGAGCAGCAACAAAATATATTGAAGAAAAATATAAAGCTGCTGGGACTATAGCCTTTTTCGGAATTGGTTCAGCGGGCGACCAGTCGCCTATCCTTATGGCGAATCGATATACGATGAATGATTCTGGCATTTCGGTGCGCAAGGATATACATGATACTGGGTACATTGTGCTTGGTCTTTTAGGTGAGAGACTGGGGGCTGATGCGGTAAGCGTGGCGCAAAATATTACGGATAAGCAGAGTGAGGTTGATTTGACTGTCATCAATGACAGTGTAATTTGCCAATCACAAAAAATGCCGGAGCGTCAGAAGCCTGCGGATATGAAGCCAGTTAAGCAATATGCCTATCAAGAGACTGGAGAAATAAAAGTGCCAATTGCTATTATGAAGGTTGGTAATATAGCAATTGTTGGCGTCCAACCGGAATTAGCTGCAATAATTGGTGCGGATATAAAGAAAAAATCGCCGATAAAAAATACGCTGGTTTTGACGATGGTTAATGGGGCGGCAAAATATATGGCCGATAAAGATAGTTATGACAAATTTACTTATGAGGCAAGAAATTCTCACCATGCTAAAGGGTCTGCCGAGCGTGTTGAAGCTAAAATATTGTCTATGCTTGAAACGTTAAAATAAAAGGGGCTATATAGCGAAAGGATAAATGAAAGAGAAGTGAAGTAGATGAAAAAGACAGTAATTGGAGTTCTAGTGGTAGTGCTATTCGCATTAGGAATATCGGTCTGTTTAGCTAATGGGAACGATAAGGCAATAGGGGATAAGGTGGATTCAAGTAGTGGACATATAAAAGGCGCTACGGCAATTACGGAAGTATTTGGCGATGGTCAAAAAATAAGTGCTGTCGCGCTAGAATATGATGCTCCAATTGATACGGCAAAGTTAAAACCATCCGATTTCACTGTAGCGGGAAAAAATATTATCAAGATATATGCCAATACAAAAGCAGAAAAAGCTATTAAAGGTGTTAGTGGAAAGTATGTTATTCTTGAATTGGCAACTCCGATGATTGAGCAAAAAATGGAAGGCGATTTAGAAAAGCCTCTGAATCATGACGAAAAGTCAGAGCCAAAAGGCATTATGAATGGACCTCAGTTAGGTTCCCGACCAGACAAACAGCCGTCAATAACGTTATTGGCAGCAAATATAAAACAGCTGGGAAATGTTACAACAGCAGCTGGCGAGATTTATGATGCAACAAGTAATATGATAACAAGCACGAAAACGATTAATTTGGTGGTAGATGATTTTAAGCAACTGGTTTATAAAGATCCTAAATACAATAATAAATCGTTGATGTACAACTTGTATGTACCCAAAAATTATGATCCGGCTAAAAAATATCCCTTAGTGTTATTCATCCATGATGCCGGGGCTGTATCAGACAACCCCACAACTACACTGACCCAAGGCCTGGGAGCTGTTATCTGGGCGACGCCGTCAGAACAGGCGAAGCATGAATGCTTTGTGCTGGCACCACAATACACTACCGTTATAGCAGATGATAACTCACAAACTACGGAGCAAATGGATATTACGGTGGATTTGCTTAAGAATTTAGAAAAGCAATATAGTATCGACACAACCCGGTTGTATAATACCGGACAGTCTATGGGCGGAATGACATCGATCGCAATGGATATAAAATATCCGGACCTGTTTGCGGCATCCTTGCTGGTGGCTTGTCAATGGGACTCTGAAAAAGTAAAGCCTATGGCTAAGAAAAATCTGTGGATTGTTGTCTCAGAGGGAGATAATAAGGCTTATCCTGGAATGAATGCCATTACTGACGTATTAAAAAGTCAAGGGGCAACCGTCAGCTATGGGACTTGGTCGGCACAGTCCAATACGCTTAAAATGAAAAAAAATGTCGACAAGATGTTAAAGGCCAATTGCAATGTCAACTATACGGTGTTCAAAAATGGCAACCATCGTTATACTTGGCAGTATGCCTACACAATTGAAGGAATAAGGGATTGGGTGTTTACGAATAAGAGATTTGTAGAAGCGGTTCTCTAAAAGTGATAAGTAAGCATATAAAAATTAGATATATACCATAATTTAGGTACATAAAAGTTTTAAAAGTTTATCGTATGCATAGTCACAAATTTGTCACATCTTCGCTTTATTTTTGTCACATCTTTGCTTTAATGTTAGTAATAGAAAAATAGCGATTAGTGGAATTACATTCATATATTTCCATGAATCTTAAAAGGAGTGACTATCTTGCGAAGAGCGTGGACTGTTGTTTTCGTGGTCTATCTGGTAAGTGTTATTGTGGTTTTGAATCAATACAAAGTACCGCCGCTCATGGGAGTGCTAATGCAGCAATTTCAGGTAAATGAAACAGTTGGCGGTTTTCTAATGTCGGTTTTTGCTCTGAATGGTATAATGAGGAATTATGAGAAGAATTATATCCATTATATTGACGATCTCATTCATCATTGTATCTGTATCGGGGGTACAGATGGCTGTTGTACCTAAACCTCAAAAGGTTCAGCAGCAAATGATAGGGACCCAGGATGGTGATAAAGTAATTGCTAGGGGAGAAATACCCTTTTATTCCCAAAAAGCTCATGAGTGGGCAGGATATCTCTTTATTGGAGCGGGATTGGTGCATATAGGCCTCAATAGAAAACCAATGCTATCCTATTTCAAGTTTAGAAAAAAGTAGCAATTAATGGTTATTAGTAGTTTATTTGTTGTGTGGCTTGAGCACTAAGGAGGAAACAGAAATGAGAGGTCTATTATCGATTTTAACAGTATTCTTGGTGGTTTTAATAGGGGTTAGTTCCGTGCCGGTATGTGATGCAGCTGGAAGTTCAAGCAGAAATATTAAAAGCGTTACTCCAATGACCAATGAGAATAATTGTTTAAATATCGGATCAGCACGCGTTAAAATAAATATTCCGGACAATTTTTTCCCGTATACCAGCTTTCGCGGACGGTACTATACAGGTATACACGATGAGCTTTATGTTCGCGCTATCATGATTGCCAATAAAACAGATACTGCCTTGTTCATCTCAATTGACAATGGAGATATATCGGATGAGTGGCTCAGTAAAATAAGCTCATCTTATATCGGGCGATCTGGCAGGCTCGACTTCCCGGTATATTGAAGAGAGAAGCAATGGCAAGGCGGTTGCGCTTTGGACTATGGCACCGGCGGGGGATCAGAATCCTCGATATATGTCAGCTTATGATGATTTTGACGCGCAAGGCAACACAAAAAAAATAGATTATGGTATGGACGGATACATATTGCTTGATGTTCAAGCACAGGAACTGGGTTCGGAGGTTCTCCGTATTGCGACAAACATGAAAGAGTTTGCCTCTGGAGCCCAGATTAAAGGAATCACGAAAACAATTTCTGTGCCCGGAAAGCATGGACGTACTGATTCACTAAATCTTCGGCTTGGGCTTCTTCTCATTGATAATGTCGCTTTTGTGGGATTTCCCGGTGAACTTGTCACCAGCGTAGGGCTGGCGTTAAAAGATAGCTTTAAGAGCCTTAACTGTGAGCATACTGTTGTTGTAACTCAGTGCAATGGTTCAAACGGTTATTTTAGTGACGATAACGGGTATAAGAATCAGACGTTCGACGGAGCTGCATCATCCGCTAAACCAGGATACGATAAGCAGGTTATTAATGCAGAGAAGGACATGCTTAAGGCCCTGACTGTCAATTAGTTTATAGTGTAATAACCTAATTTTTATTATATAAGCATTCCTGTAATATATTTAAACGCTTCGAGACCTATTGGGTTTCGAAGCGTTTTCACTTTTGTGTGCTGCGCTGCAGCATTTCAGTACTGCTGAAATAATTTGATGTTCGACAATGCTTTCGAGGCATTGATTCGGAGCCTAATGAGCAATTAACAAATTGACTATTTCGAAGTATCATAATAATCAAGCAAATGAAAATTTTGTAAAATATTAAACAAATAAGAAGAAGAAGGAGTAGTGGTATTGTGAGTAAAAATGAACAAGCCCAAGTTGAAATAAGGCAAGCTGATATAGTGATTGTTGGATGTGGTGCCGGTGGAATGGCTGCCGCTATTGAAGCTAAAGATAATGGCGCTGAACGGATAATTGTGTTGGAAAAGCTTCATGCTCCAGGAGGAAATTGCATATTTCCACCGTTGCCATTGGCAAATGAAGACGGTGTATTGAAAATGGCCTGCATGGATGATAATACGTTGCTTGACGATGATCTTCGTTTAAACCCTGATATTACAGTAAGAACCGATGCTAATTTTAAAAGCGCAATGGAGTGGAATCACTGGAGAGGCGATGCTCGGCTTATCCGTACCTTAATAAATAAATTTGAAGGAGTTTCTGATTGGCTTAAATCTAATATGGAGCCGGCGGATTTTCTGCCTGATCCGGAAGTTAATCGCGGAAAGCTGGCAAAATTGCTGATAAGGTTCTGTAAGGCTAGGGGTATAGAGGTTCTGTGCGATACGCCGGTAAAAAATCTTTTAAAAGATAAAAATGGCAGAGTTAATGGGGTTTTGGCAGAAACAAAAGATGGAAATAAAATCCAGGTAAATGCCAAAAGCGTAATAATATCAACTGGCGGGTTTATCGGTAGTAAAGAGCTTATGGCTAAATATTTCCATTCTTACACTGAAAGTGTATTTGACGATCTGTGTATTATGGGCTTGCGTCATACTGGCGATGGGATAAAAATGGCCCTGGATGCTGGGGCGGCATCTGATGGTACGGTGGCTTTTGAATGGGAATTAAATAGAGTGCCTTGGCTTAATAATCCAGTTTCGCCGTTAACAAATCTACTTAACAATGATATACATCCAGACCTTATATGGGTGAATAAAAATGGCGAACGTTTTGCTGACGAATCAAAATTGAATGCGACAAATAGTTGGTATAGATTGCCGCATAAAACCTGCTATATCCTTTTAGATGAAGCGATGAAAAATAGGATTATTAAAAATGGCCCGGTTAAAATGCCGGATTTTATGATTGGACTGGACTTGTTTGCCGGATTGGATGACGAATTGAAAGATCAGGAAGCGAAGGGTCGAGTAAAAATCTCTGATTCTTGGGACGAACTAGCCGAGTTTATCGGTGCAGATCCAGAGGTGCTTAAGGCAACTGTAGATGAGTACAACTCTTTCTGTGATAAGAAGCATGATGATATGTTCGTCAAGAATCCTGAATATTTAACCCCGTTGCGTACCGGACCATTTTATGTTGCGAAAAGTACACTTGCAATGTTAGTTACTCGTGGACCGCTCAAGGTAAACACTAAGATGGAACTTCTTGATACAAATGATGATCCTATTCCTGGCTTGTATGCTGCTGGTGTGGATATAGGTGGTACTGATTCTGATACATATGCCTCTGGCGTTGCTTGTCACTCAATTGGCTGGTCACTTTCGTCAGGACGAATTGCTGGGGAGAATGCAGCAAAAGCAGCAAAATAATTGATATGTAAAATTAAAACAAATGGGAAAAACCTTCTGTTCAAAAGAAACAGAAGGTTTGCTCCTAAATTTCTATTATACATTAGTGGTTCAGATTAGAATATGTTCTTCTTTCATTGTTTCAAGGAATAGTGTGATTAGAGGATTGGTATTATCCTTTTTCCAAGCTAAAACTGAATCATAGTCCAATTGATCGTAGTCGGTTATAGGAACAAAAGCAAGGTTATGTGTATTAAAAAAGTCATTGTTAAGTCCGGGATGTACAGCTATTCCGATTCCTGTTTCCACTGTTAAGAGTAAGGTTTCTAGATATAGTGTATGAGCAACAATGTTTGGTGTAAATCCAGCAGCGTTGCACAGTTCGCATAAATTATCATATGATTTGGGAAATTCGGACTGCGAAAATACAATAAAATGTTCGTTGGCTAGTTCTGAAAGTTTAACAAATTCTTTTGTAGCAAGTTTATGGTCGCGAGAAATTATTAATCCTGGTTTCCGGGAAAAAATAGTTAATTCCCAATGAATGTTAGATGAGTTGGCAACGTCTTGTTTCATAGCAAAGGCAACATCTATTTTACCAGTTTCTAGTGCTTGATTGAGAGGGTCGGCACCGAATTTTAAAAAGTTTATGTTGGAATTTGGTGACTTTTTTCGGAATTGTTTGATTAAATGAGGCAAGTCATATTTTTCAAGGGGACTCATAAAGCCGATTTGTAAACTTCCGACGTCAGAGAACGAAATTTGGCGGGCTCTGTTTAGGGCTAATTCAGTTTTAAGTAGTATTTCTTGAGCGTCATGCATTAATGAGCTACCAGCTTTAGTTAAATGGACACTACGAGTATTGCGGATAAACAGTTGAGCGCCTACTTCTTGTTCTAATTGAACTATTTGCCGGCCTAAAGATGGTTGCGTGATATGAAGTTGTTTTGCAGCTTCAGAAAAATTTAGATGTTTGGCAACAGTTACGAAATAACGTAAGTGCCGTAAATCAAGATTATTTGTCATGATCTATTACTCCAAACGTTAAGTATGTTTAAAAATATTATAAAGTAAAGCGCATATTTTTGGTATATATTTTATAATATTACATTTTCTGCATTTAAATTAGATTTTAAGTTAATTGTTATGTAGACCGCTAATTGGTACTGCTATTGCAAATAAGTTATGTTGCAGCACGTAGGATACTATTGATGGTTTAGGGTTTGATGTTGAATAGAAGTATCAAATTAGTCTAATTTTTAGTAGAAATTACTAATGGAAAGAAATAGGAGGTAAATTGATATGATGAATGAGACTGTAGAATATCCAAAGTTTCGGTGGGTAGTGCTTTTGTCAATAGGGGTTGCTTTATTATGTACAGGAATGAATACACAGTCGTTTGCCCCCTTAATGGGTGATGTTGCTAAAAGCCTAGGGGTTGACTTAGGAACTGCATCGTTGGGATTAATGGGGTTTGGCATGTTAGCTATGGCGATACTAGTTATTCCGGCCGGTCATCTTATGGATCGCTTCGGAATATTCCGAGTCATGCTTGTATCAATCTTTATTCAAGTAATAACCCATGCTCTTTTGCCGTTTGCGGCTAAGAGTTATGAAACGTTGGTGATTCTTCGAATCGTTGAATCAATAGCCGTTGCTCCTTGTTTTATCGTAACTGGACCGGTTGCGGCAATCTGGTTTCCAAGGAATGAAATCGGCATTGCAAATGGCATTATGGTTTCTATGTTACAACTTGGAACGATGGTCGGATTTGTGGCTGGGCCAATGTTGGCTGAGACTATGGGAAGCTGGGAAATAGGGTTAGCACTTTTAGGCATCATTTCATTTGTTGCTTTTGTTATAGCGTTGGTTGCTGATGTCCAATCGAAAAAACATCAACCGCCAACTAATGTTTCTGCTGGTGAGCAAGAAAAGAGTTCTAGTAAGACGTTTTTGCGCAATCCTTTGTTTTGGTTTGCACTTATTGCAAATGCGCTTAGCATGTGGGTTACTATGGCGTTTGCCGATCTAATGCCAGCTTATTTGGCAGTGTTACCACCGGTCGGAGTTGGAATGGGTGCGATTACAGCAGGAAAGCTTATGTCGGTAGTAACACTTTCTACAATGATATTTTCACTTGTTGGCGGCTTTATTATTGATAAAGTGTTTAATGGAAATAGTCGTAGAGTTATTTTAATTGGTTGGCTAGTAGGGGCTATATCTTTCCCAGCTATCATGTTTCCAGTAGTTCATGGCAATTATCCTGTGTTGATCTTATTTTTAGCATTTGCTGGCTTGTTGCAGGCTTTTGTAGGTCCGGCACTGATGGGTTTTGGTGCTAAGACCTTTTCACCTACGGTTATTGGTAAGGTAATCGGGATATGGATGCTTTCTGGTGGGATTATTTCTGCAGTTGGGGTGTCAGTAGGGTCAATTGCACTGCGGAGTACAGGAAACTACAATCTGTCAATGGTCATCATGGTTGGATTAGCGATAGTGGGCTTCATTATTACACTATTTTTAAAACAACGAAAAACTGATATTTCATGCAAATCTGATATTGCTGTCTGCTAATTTTCTTGTTGTTCAAAAACTAAAAAGGTGGGGTAGTATGAAAAAGTCTGTAGTGGCGGTAGTTTTACTTTTTACTGTATTACTATTAACTAATGTGGCCTTTGCATCGCCGAACTCTTTTAATGATGTTCCCAAAACTCATTGGGCCTATCAAGCTGTTAGCCAGTTGGCTAATGAAGGTCTTATCGATGGTTATAAAGATGGTTTTAATGGGGAAAGAACGTTAACCCGGTATGAATTTGCCGTTATAGTAGCCAAAGCTTTGAATCATATTGATAAAGCTGACGCTGGCAATAGGGCTTTGATAGACAGATTGTCTGCTGAGTTTGCTAGTGAGCTGAACACTCTTGGAGCACGTGTTCAGAATTTAGAGCAACGGATTAGTCCAATAAGATTGGGGGGAATTTTAAATTCTAGTTATGATTACGTTAAGAACCCAACCTGGATTACAAAGACGAGTTACTCTACATATAGAACTGAAAAAAATGAGTTTAGGTATCACTTGTTGCTCTTTATGGATGCTAAACTTGCTGACAATGTAAAATTTCAGGCGGTTTGGGAAGAACAACATGTTGCCGGAGACGTAGAAGTACCGACATCTCCTGATGCAGGCGGTCTTGATTCAGCCTGTGTTACGGTTAAAAATCCTGGGGTTGAATATGCTGTAGGCCGGCAACAAGTGAAGCTGAATCAAGGTTTCCTAGTTGATACTCCGTTTTTAGATGGTGGCCGTGTAACTGTTGGAAACAAAATTTTGGCTACTGGTGGTTTATTTAAACAAGGTATTATGGGTACAGAAATTAAATTTGGTGATCTACAAGTGCCGTTCGGAAATAAATCTAGTTTTGGCGCTACCGATTTTCAAGGTACTATGGGTGGGTCTGATGTATATAAAGCCAAAATCTTAGGATTTAATTACCGTGAGATCCCTCAAATTACGATGTCTGGTGAATATGGCAAAAATGATGGGACAAGTGCCAAGGGATGGTTTGCTAAGATTGAATATGGTGGAGCTAATCCCTTTGTTGTAGGTACTTCCGGTTATGCGATTGCTTATCGTTATGCCGATTATAACTTTGATCCTTGTGGCTTAAGCAATGCAGGTACGTTTGGGCCTGAGGCAGTGGTCAATGATAATATCAAGGGCGTGGAATTAATTTATGAACGTACAGTTTATAAAGGCGGTATACTACAATTGCGTTATTCCCCAGCTAGAAGCGTTGATGCATCTAAGTCAAATGGCGTAACAGATAAAACCTTTTACCAGATTTATTTGTCAACTTTAATTTTTTAGTAAGGCAAAAACATCAAAGATTAATTTTTGATTCTGGTTTAGCGGCGCGTATATTCAGCAAGAAATAGAATATACGCGCCGATTTTGAGCGTGCTATTATTATGCTAAACAAAGGAATGAGGTCTTGGATAATACTTTGCCGGAGCTGCTGGAATTGGCAGAGGTGTTCACTGAGGTTAAAGGAGAAAACGCTGAACTAGCTAGGGGGATGGCGGCCTATTATGCTGAACAGGCGCGGATGACGAGAAAGAAATGAAGGGGAAGGGGGGCGGAGTATAAAATGTTGCAGGAGATTACAGAATAGCAGTTAAGGCGGCTGACTAGAACTGGCTGATTGTGTGATAGGCGGCGGATGTAAAGCGGGCACGTCCGTGTTTTATGAGGGGATGGCAGAAATAAATTCTACCAGTTACGTATTTAAACTGGTAGAATTTTGTTTTATAGTATAAAGGGAATAAGTTTAGAATGAAAGAAGCTTTTGATTTGAAGGGGCCGTCATGTGAGTAAAGAAAAAGTTGATTTCTGGGTAATGCCACAATTGAATAACCTTGAATTATTGCATGCAACATATGTCAATCACACGTTTACTAAACACATACATGACGGTTTTGCGCTTGGTGTTATTGAACAGGGAGCACTTAGATTTTCCTATAAAGGAGAGACTCTTACTGCCTCCCCTGGGTGTATTAATTTGGTCATTCCAGGAGAGGCACATGATGGTTTTGCCGCATCCGATGAGGGATGGACTTATCGAATGTTTTATCTTGAATCTAAATTGCTGGAACAAGTGGTTTATGACATGTCTGGTAAGATACATAAAATACCTTATTTTAAGGCTGGCGTTATTCAAGATACTTACTTAGCTAATGTTATTAGAAATCTCCACCTATTTCTAGAAGATGCAAGTGTTTCTTTAGTTGAACAAGAGTCACTTTTATTAGCTATGTTAACAGAGTTTATTTCACGTTATGCAGAAGAACGGTATTGCATAAAAAGTGTAGGGCAGGAAACAATGGGAGTTAATCTAACTCGAGAATATATTGAGGACAACTATACTAAAAATTTATCTATTAAGGAGTTGTCTGCTGTTTGCCACCTTAGTCCTTATCACTTGATTCGCGTATTCCATAAGTGCATTGGAGTACCCCCGCATATATATCTTAAGCAAGTTAGGATTAAGCGAGCCAAAGAGCTTCTTGCCAAGGGATTTTCTATGGCATTTATTGCTAATGAAGTGGGATTTGTAGATCAAAGCCATTTCACCAAGCAGTTTAAACAAATTACAGGAATTACACCTAAAAAATATAGCAATATCATACAAGAAATTTTCACGGAAAAAGTTAAAATGAAGTAAATTGCTGCTGAAGATGGCAGTAAGGGGGAAAGCTATATGATATATGCTACTGATGAATGGAAACAAACACATCAAGGAGCCAAACTTGGGCTAATGGTTGTGGATAATGTAATGAATGCAGAACGAAGTGAGGCACTTGAGGCTAGTAAGAGAGCGCTAGAGAACAAACTTCAAAATTCATTTGTGAATAAAGAAGAATTGGCAAACCATTTTCCCATATCTGTTTATAGTATGTATTATAAACAATTTAAAAAGACGTATCATGTGCTAAAACAACAGGAATCTGTTATTTTCAAAGCGAAACAGATTCCTAATGGTGCGGCCCTAGTTGAAGCCATGTTTATGGCAGAATTGAAAAATGGACTGTTAACTGCCGGACATGATTATAATGCATTACACTTTCCATTAACTCTAGATGCGGCAAAAGGGGATGAAACATATTTACTGATTAATGGAAAAGAACAGTGTGTCAAAGCGCAGGATATGATTCTTTCTGATGACGAGGGAGTTATTTCAAGTATTATATATGGTCCGGACTTACGTACCCGCATATTGCCTGAGACGCGAAAAGCTGCCTTTGTAATTTATGCACCTGAGGGTATTCCTAGTGATATGATTACCGATCATTTATTGGATATATATAGCTATCTAAAAATGGTTTCGTCTGATGTTCGAATAGAGGAACAAGAGATATTTTGTTAGTTGCAAAGCATAAATACGGACGAACTATTCTGCTCATGCATATTGCAGGAGATTACAGAATAGCAGTTAAGGTTGCTGGTTCAAACTGGCTCGATTGTGATAGGCGGTTTTGACATTTTAATTACAATAGTTGAAGACTGAGGAGAATGTGAAAAGTGCTCTGCCTTTGAGGCGATATTGTGGTTGGAGCACTTTGGAAGTTAGATAACAACTGCGTAGTAGTTTAGTATAAATATTCATTAGTGTATAAGCCTTTTGCCTAACTCAAATGATTTTTTACAGTCTTTTGGGAATATTTCCTGATGCCGACGTTTCTTATGTTCGGCATCAAAGGCCGTTGTGATATATTTGGTGTAATCGTTAAACTGACAGGTATCCGTAGCTAAAAGCGATTCGGAAGTGCCAAATATTTTTTGAAGATAGGAGTGATTTTGGTTAATAATATAGTCATATCCCATGGCTATTCTGCGAGCGTCATCGACGTTCATCGTATAGATAAAAGCTGTCTGTAGTTTTTTAGGAAATAATGAAGAGTAAGTTGTATCATATACTAGATAGGGAAAAAGAAGTCGTTCAAGAAAAGATCGCATCTCGCCTGTGACGTTACCGAAATAAATGGGTGAGCCGAGAATTAGTGCATCAGCTTCTTTAATTTTTTTCAGAACCGGTGAGAGATCATCTGCAAGAGCACATGTACCGTAGCTTTTACCGTCAGTTAATTTACAGGAAAAACAGCTTATGCAGCCCTTAAAATTTAGTTCATAGAGATGAATAAGTTTTGTTTCAGCGCCTGCTTGAGTCGCGCCATCCAAGGCATTTTGAAGTAATACCGCTGTGTTCCACCCTTTTCTCGGGCTGCCGTTAATTGCAATTACTTTCAAACTAATTCCTCCAATGTAATTCAATTATTTATTAGTATAAGAGATAGGATACTAATAATTAAGTACGCACTTTTTTGTTTGCAAGTAACCGAAAAGTAAGTAGGAAGATGAATGTCTTGGTAAAAAACAAACGGGTAATTTAGAAGATGCTATTTTTGACTTGTGCCAGCGGAGCGTATTAATATTCCCTGAAAGGGACGAAAATGCGCCAGTCGCTTGGGATAATAAAGCCTACTAAAAGCCTGTTGATTTCCGCCCCAAAGCGGTATAAAGACTTGTGCCGCACGGTAACAATAAATGTACTGGGATTTTCATTTCTGCCAGAAGGGCAAAAGCACCACAGCGTATTTGGGTTCTATGACATATCAACCGGCTATCGGTTGAACCGGGATATGGAGGTGCATTTTTTGGAACTCCCGAAGTGGAAGGCAAATAAAGCAATACTTCAAACGCCGATGGACAAGTGGCTTGCTTATCTGACTAATAGTGCTGACAATGCGGAGATGGAGGAGATTGCGATGAACGAACCGGCAATTAAAAAGGCGCTGAAAGCCGAAGAAATCTTCCTAAAGCGGGATAAAGAGCGCTACTTATATGAGATGCGGGAAAAAGCACTACATGATTATGCATCGGCTATTAGTTATGCGAAAGAAGAAGGGATACTAAAAGGCCGTGTAGAAGAAAAACGCGAAACGGCGGTAAGGCTCTTGGCGATGGGTTTATCTGTAGCCGATGTTTCAGCAGGGACGGGGCTGGCAATAGATGAAGTTGAGAAATTGAAACAGAACTAGAAATAGATATATATTGTTAATGAAAACGCTTCGAGACCTATTGGGTTTCGAAGCGTTTTCATTTTTTTGTGTGCTGCGCGGCAGCATTTCAGTGCTGCTGATGTAAAAGCCGACATGGTGACAGTGGGGAACGTCACACTGTCACCGTAACAGGTAGCGGAACTTTTGATGGTAGCGGAAATTTGTCGATCACGACAAGCGCAGGGACAGTAACACATGGGAAGAAGATGTTCACTTCTTCAGGCACGTTTACTGTACCAAGTGGAATTACTACCCTCTGGATTTCAATGTGCGGCGGCGGTGGTGGCGGTTATGGTGATATTGACATTCTTGGTGCTGGTGGCGGCGGTAGTAGTGGAACAAGCACAACTTCTGGCTGTAATGGTGGAGCAGGAACGCAAGGTTTTGTTTTAGTCGAATGGTAGGGAGATAATTTTTGTACACTTATGCCCTAATTTGGAGGGTAAAGGGCTATTGAATATGCAAGAACCATTATAGGCTATAATCCTATATCTTTTTTCTGAGATGAATGGGAACTCCACCAACTTGTTCATTTAAATAAATTACTTTGGGTTGATCATGTTCATCTTTTATCAAAGAATCTTCAATGAAAAATAAAACCACGGCTTAATTGTGATTTTGCCGTGGTTTTATTGCGGGTAGGGTGCATTTATCCATACTGCCAATAAAGTAAGGTTCTAAGGTATAGCGTTTGTTATCTATAAGCATAATAATTATAATAATCTTCGAGGGGGAGTAATTTAATGCCGTGTCATAAAGAATCCCGTTCTACCTGCAGCGCTAAATGTCCACATTGTACGCCTCAGGCTTGGTATTGTTCAAAAGTGCATCAAGTATGTAACAATGGATCAATAACAACAGAATTTCATATATGCGTTCATTGTGGTCAACCGTGGAAGGTATAACGAATGAAGCTTGACGAATAATAGTTAACGCCTAAAAAGTCAATAGGTGAATTTATTACTTCATAAAAATCATTTTGGTTCCTTTTATTAAATTTATATTATTTCCTTTTGTATTTCATTTATTGAAAATATTGTGTCGTTGATCAACTTTTGATTCTCTAATTTAATCACCCCTTTTATGAGTTTTTTCCCAATAATGTATGAAATAGCTGCTGCTCTTATTTTAGTAAATTCACATAGAAATTTGTCTCGAATGGCCGGATGCCCATTTTGCACTATGTTAGCACCATAACAGGTTGGACACATAGAAAATAATTTACAACTTTTGCATGAGCTATCTATTAGATCGTCTGGATTTGAAAAATTAGTCACTCGCCAATAGCTTGAATTATTCATTGTATTTGGCATAAAAAAGTGACAAGGATATTCATTTCCTTCAGTGTCTATTGACACCATATGAGTACCTGTTCCGCACCATTTAATTGGTTTGTTATTTCTCTTTATAATTGAATGCAGCGATATATCTAAAATGCTAGACATGGGAACTTGTGAATGCTCAATATAATAATCGGCAAGTACTTTGAGTTCTTTTTTCAATATATTTTTATATTCGGGATCAGACCAGTTTGATAATTGAGCAAAACTTGCATTAACAATAAATCCTTTTTCTTGTAATTCAATGATACCTTTACTCAATTCACTCAATGTCCAAGGTGAAATTGTCATTTTTATTCCTTGGGTAGGCCAATTCTTTTTAAAAAAATCAAAGTCAATTAGGTCATATGAGTTGGACCTATTTTTATTATGCATTTCGCGTGTTCCATCAATACTTAATCCAACCCAGAACTTTTTACGGTTATTTGTAAGCCATTCTTGGATCTTTCCGTGAACTAATGTTCCATTTGATGTAGCAAAAAATAAAAAGGGTTTAGGCCATGTACGGTTCCATGCCCAATTACATATTTCTTTAATAAAATCAAATTCTAAAAAAATCTCTCCGCCGGTCAGGTCAATATAGACTTCATCAAAATCTTTTGCATTCATAAGGTGCTTTGTAATAGTATCTTTTGCAATTTCGCAGCTCATGGTTTTGCCGGATTTATTTATTTGATAACAATAAACACAGTCTAAATTGCATTTGTCGCTAATGGATAGCATTATGGTTTTAACTTTTGCGGTGTTTTTCATTAGTAATATTCTCCTTAAATCCAAGGTCAATTAAGAACTCGTAGTTATAAGGTTTTCCATATAACCACGAATTATGCTTGATATCTGGTAGATAATCTATATAAAAATCCTTTGGCTTGATAAATTTAAACTCTATTACTATTTAAGGCTCTAATAATTCCGTATAACAGCCAGTCCAGTTCGAATTTGCCAATATGTATCTTAAGTTCTCCAGACTATCGAAAATGCAGATAATAATCGCTGGCACTATTTATTGACCTATTGAGTTTTTTCATATCAGTATTTGCTTTCGATACTTTTCTTAGGTGAAGTGAGGTTCTGCTTCAATACTTGTTAGCAAATACATAAAAGTTAGGATTTGGTAGAGACTATAAAAAATTCAGAATAGAAAGGAGGCCACTTTGAGAAGTATGAGGCTGACTGAGTAAGAAATGCAAGATCTCATTAATAAATGTAGGAGCTGGCCTGGTGGAAATCCAGGGGTTGTAACTGCATCCATAAACTCTTTAAATTGTAGTTCGCAGTTTGTCAAACAGAGAGGGAGGACGAAATGCCTGTGTTCCAGCTTAGCAAGGATGATATTTCTGAACTCAACAAGTTTGTATCCCTTAGTACGGAATTTTTGGACCAAGATGAATATATAATGTACAATGATGACTGTGGTAATTTCTGCACCGGAAGTTGTAGCGGTAGTTGCCGTGACGGTTGTGGCGACAGTTGTAGCAATAGTAGTAAACTTGTACCTATACCCAGATAAATCTAAGCCTAACTTAAAATCAAAGTCACCGGGGTAATATGATAGACTTTTTTGTGTCGGAGTACCGAGATAAAGATGCCGCGAATAAGTTCTTTAAAAAAGCGTAAAAGCTATACATAATCGTAGCCGAGATGAATAACGACCGACATATGATTATGGGTATAACTGCTTGAGGTTTGAAAGGACAGATTGAATCTCTGCAATAATGCATTTTGGTGGTTCTTCTGTTACTCGAGATATAGCATCAACCGCAGGGAGTGGGTACGGTGCTGGCGGATCCGGTGGTACTTACGGCAGTGCGGGTTCTTACGAAGTTTATCAACTAAAATAGCTAAAACTTATTTAAATGGGAACCGGTTTAATTACTGGTTCTCTTTGCTTGTTTGGTACCTGACTTTGAAAACAACTGCAATCAGTTTAAACAGATAATTAAGGAGGCCAACACCATGCCCAACGTGATAGCGTGAGGTATAGGACCATAGACTCAAAATCAAATTCTAAGGCAGGTGAACCTTTTCAGAAGGCGAATTATTGGAGAGACTTTCTGAAGGGATTGTGAAGTAAAAATGCAAAAACTAGCCTATTTTGAAGTTTTACTACGGCTAAAACCAAAGGCTTGTGCTGGTTTGCCAGAGCGTATTGATGCGATTAACAATGTACTTGAAGCTATTGAGAGAAAGATTGGGCCGTTTTGTGATTTACCAATAAAGTTATTTGAATCAAGCCCTAATAGTTTCCCGAGCATTTTGATATATAATAGGCAGGACACATTTGCGACAGATATTACTTTAAAGTGGGACGACATGCACGATGAAGGTTGGTTATGCGGGGTTTTGGAAGGTGACGAAAATTATGAAGTCGCAGTAATTAAAGAGCGGCAGGTTATATATGTGAAATAAGTTCTGATACGAGCGCACTTCGTGAGAGCGTTGTTGCTACGAAATCACTGAGGTGTATTACCGAGCAATTCGAACGTCGCAGACCAAAAAGAATACCTGATATATAGATACGAAAAAATAACCACGGCAGAATCATGATTGATTAAGCCGTGATCTTATTTTTTTATCCATTAAGTTATCAAAAGGGTTTTCTTACCTTATGGATAAACTTAACATTAAAAGGGCTATTTTTATCAAAGGAGGAAATAGGTATGAATAATGGCCAAATGGGGCATTGTTCTCCAGACAAACGACTTGCTGCCGTCTGCGGGTTGTTTTGTCCTGCATGCACATTGTTTATCGGAACTAATGAAGATCCTGAAAGGTTAAAAATGTTGGCTATGCGCCTACAGCTTCCAGTGGAAGAATTGAAATGTTATGGCTGCTGGTCGGATAAGCGAAGCTTTTACTGTAGAGAAAAATGTAAAATGACAAAATGTGCTGCTGAAAAAGGAATCAGATTCTGTGGTCAATGCACAGAATATCCCTGTGTGGAATTGAAGGCATTTCAGGTTCAGATGCCTCACCGCATTGAGCTATGGAAATCTCAAGAACGTATCAAGGAAGTTGGGTATGAAAAATGGTATGCTGAAATGATTGAACTTTACTCGTGTACCGAATGTCATACTATAAATTCTGCCTATGACATGGCATGCCGAAAATGTGGGACAACTCCGAGTTGTAATTATGTGAGATTACATAAAGATGATATTAACCAACAATCGAGTAAGTTAATGCTTCAAGTATAGAATTATATGTTAACTCGGACTAATAACGTCCAATTAAAAGCCATGCTTCGAACTTAAAACCCAGAAGTTTAAGAGGCCATGTTCCTGGGCTTTTATAGAAGGCTTGATAGGTTTTTATACCATCTTTTCAGTGAAATCTGAACTTGCTGCACTACTTTGCGCCATTCATCTGAAGATAAATACATAAGCAGGCACTCGAAAATTAATGGCATTACCAAAACTAGCTACGGATAAAACACCATTATAGGCAGCAATAGAAATACGGTCTAAGTCTGTAATAGGAAGTGCTTGGGCAAGAAATAGCTCTGCGTTTACATTTGCCTTCATTATAATAAGCTCCGTCCATGTACGGCTGGTCTTGCGTGTCCATGCTGTAATTTCTTAAAGCTAAATTCACTCCAAAACTGTTCGATGATCGGCTTTGGGGTGAATTTTTTTGGCTTTTTTATTCCGTACTTGAAATTTTTGTCAAACCAGCCTATAATTAGAAACAGGTGGAAATTAAAAATCGCCATGACCTGTGAGTGTTCCCGCACCCCCAGGCTCATGCAGGTGAACGCGCACCTACACGCAGCAGCTTGCTGCCCATGACGACAATCTATATTATACCCTTTTCCCATTTATTGGGCAAGTGGCGGTGGGCCTATGGGTATAGAGGATTGTTGGCTTGACGCAGTTGGCTGGGGCTATATGCGAATTTCTATTACAGCATGTAACAGCGGGCAGGCGGTATTAAACGTCTGTTTGTTTCTACTCTAAACGATGAAGCAATACGCAGTGTAGGTTAGCTATAAGCTAATACCTGGGCTGCGTATTTTTGGTACTATCAAAAGCGTAAATGTTAGGCGTCAATAATGGCGTTTCACATTTGCGCTTATTATTTTACAATGAGGGAGTAATTGGCCTGGCGATGCGTATTTTGGATTGTTACATC